>Ga0265797_10006763_pt1 | contig 16028 bp, 17 predicted proteins | sample P2T30metagenome_FD_192433 | JGI IMG/M metagenome (GOLD analysis project Ga0265797, IMG submission 192433) | Plant litter microbial communities from East Loma Ridge, Irvine, California - P2 T30 | ecosystem: Environmental > Terrestrial > Plant litter > Unclassified | place: USA: California... | reverse complement strand
AACCATGTCGCTTAACGCGACAACTAGTTTGACAACGACCGACGAGGTGCCTGTCCCCGACCTTTTGCTGGCGCAGTCGTTCCGCTTGCGCCTACGGGAACGCGGACTTTGGAGGCGCGCAACCCGCGCCGGCGAGCTCGGACTAAAGGTCGGGGACTGGCACCTTTCACGTGGCCGGAAGGCCCCGCGAAACGTGCCAGTCCCCAATGCTTCGTCGGCCGCAAGAGGCGCTGGGGACTGGCTCCTCTTCGGGCGCACGCCCGACGAGGTGCCTGTCCCCGACCTTTTGCTGGCGCAGTCGTTCCGCTTGCGCCTACGGGAACGCGGCCTTTGGATGCGCGCAACCCGCGCTGGCGAGCTCGGACTACAGGTCGGGGACAGGCACCTTTCACGTGGCCGGAAGGCCCCGCGAAACGTGCCAGTCCCCAAATGCTTCGTCGACCGCCGCATGCGCTGTTCTGAAATCACTCTCTTTCGTTCGCGTTGACAGCGCTGTTGCAGCTGGCTACAGTCGGCTTGCCGATCCGATAACACAAATGTTCCTCTGGAGCCGGCACCTCCCGTTGCTTGTCCGACATAAAGGTCCAAAACATGAAGATTTCAGCTCGATTTGCTTTCGCACCAGCTGCTCTGGTTTTTTGCTTGACCGCCCCTTGCGCGCACGCGGCAGGGAATTTCTGGGACCTTGGTTACGGCATTACGGCGTCGGGTGCGTCGGCGAATGGCAGCGTGATCGGTGCGTATTCCGATAACGGGTCATATTACATGTGGACCGCTGCCACCGGCGTGACGTCCATCGGTGGGGCATGGCAAGGTGGCGTTGCCAGCGTGTCGGCTGACGGCACACGCATCTCCGGCTCCGCCGCCGGGAGCGACGGCCTGAGTTACGCGGGCTACTACGCGGTCGGCACTGGCCAGTGGACGACCCTGGGCGGCATTGGCGGCACCTCGGGTACATCGGCCAGCGCCGGCTGGAACATCTCCGGCGATGGGCAGACTGTGGTCGGCCTGGGGTGGGTTAACGGCGGTACCGCTCATGCAACCGCGGCCACTCCCGGCGGCGCAATGCTTGACCTTGGCTCGCTTGGCGGCTCGTCACGTGCCAACGGTGTGTCCCACGATGGCAGCATCATCGCTGGCTGGGTCGAGCAGCCCAACGGCCAATGGACCGGCGCCTACTGGAAGGACGGCACATTGCATAATATGGTGGACGGTCAGGGCAATGCGCTGCAGGAAGCGGACGCCGTCTCGGCTGACGGCCGCTGGATAGTCGGGAGTGGCAACTTCGGTCAGACCTGGCGCTACAACACCGCTACGCAGCAGACAGAGTGGTTGGGTGATCTGGACGCGACGGGAGACTACCAGGGAGCAACCGGCATCTCGGCTGACGGTCGAGTTATCGTTGGCTACGATCGCGGCTTCGGGCCGGCTGCCTCCGGCCAGGGCTCCATCTGGATCGAAGGTCGAGGCATGCTCGATTTCACCGATTACATCGCCAGTCAGGGAGTTGATCTCGGCGGTCGCACGCTGGCATTGCCTCTTGGCGTGTCGGCCGATGGCCAGACGTTTTACGGCCTGGACAGTACTGGCAGCAGTTTTGTCGTCACGGTGTCAGCGGTCCCCGAACCGGCCACTTACGCCATGATGGCGGGAGGATTGGCGCTGTTGGCTGCACGCCGGCGTCTGCGTCGTGGTTCAGAAAAGCATCAGTGACCGCAGACCTGCGCGTTCGCTGGTTCATGCTGTCATGAGCAAGTCGGTCGAACCCGTCGACGACGGGCTTGCCTGAAAGTCGCCGCTGAACTACACGCGTAGCTCGTCACCGTAGTCACCGCACTGGCCGGCAAGACGCCGCGTCCAGTGCGCTGCTCGCATTTGCCAGCCGTGGCAAATGCAGTGATTAATTGATGTAGTTAAACAGCGACAAGCTCGTCGCCGTCTTGAACGTCTGCTGCGCCGCCTGCAAACTGGTGGTCTGCTGCGCAAAGCGCGAAGCCGCTTCGATCGGGTCGACTTCGATCAGGTCCGACACCTGCGCCTGGTACTGGATGTCCATTTCCGAGCCGGACGAGTCCAGGTAGTCCAGTTCCTTTTCGCGGGCGCCGACGGAGGCGCGGACGGACAGAACGTTGTCGGAAGCGTTCTGGATGTTCTGGTTGGCTTCGTTCAGTGCGTTGGTCAGCTTGGCGCCGGCCGTCGGGCCCGTGCCCGTCGAGCGCAGCGCGTTGATGACGTTCTGGATCGACGTGAAGACGGACTGGTTCTTGCTCGGCTCGACGGCGAACTGGTCGCCGGCGGCGGGCTCGCCCTTGATGTCGAACGTGATGCCTTCGAACGTGATCGGCTCGCCGGCCTTGTAGTCCGTCGCGGCCACCACGGGCGTGTTGCCGTTGGTGACGTCGACAACGGAGTACTGCATCTTGCCCGTCGTGGCATCTTTTGCAAACGACAGCGTGTAGTCGTGACCCTTGACCGGCCCCGTCACCGTGCCCGGCGAGATGATGCCGGTGCCGGTGTTGCCGGCGCCGGTGGGCTTCGTCAGGAACGTGCCGTTGCCCGTCAGGTTGCGTTCGAAGATTTCGCTGCCCGAGGCGCTGATGGCCATCTTGCGGCCCGAGCCCACCTGGAGCTCGCGCTCGCCCTGGTCGCCGTAGTAATCGGCGCCCGTCGCCGTTTGCGCGAACGGCAGCGTGTTGGTCTTGTAGCCGGCGAAGACGTAGCCGCCGGTGCCGTCGGCCGTGTTGGCCTGGCCCAGCAGGTCGCCCATGCGCGCTTCCAGGTCGACGGCCAGCGCTTCGCGGTCCGCGATCGACAGTGCCGGATTGCCGGCATACAGGATGGTGTTCTTGACGTCGGTCAGCAGCTCGCCCACAGTTCCGAGCGCCGTATCGACCTGCGCCAGCGACGAAGTCGCCGTCTGGCGGTTGGTCTTGTACTGGTCGTTGATCTCCAGCGACTGCGTCACTTCCAGTGCGCGCGCCGAGGCGACGGGGTCGTCCGCCGGCGTCAGCACGCGGCGGCCCGTCGACAGTTGCATCTGGGTCTTCAACATGTTCGACTGCAGCGTGCCCAACTGGTTGGTGCCGCGGTCGTACATCATGCTGGTGCTGATACGCAAACTCATAATCCTGTTCCTTCCCTCGATTACCGGATCTGCAGCAGCGTGTCGAACATCTGACCCGCGATCTGCATCACCTTGCCGGCGGCCTGGTAGGCCTGCTGGTAGCGCAGCAGATCCGCTGCTTCCTCGTCCAGATTCACGCCGGACACGCTTTGCTGCGACGCCATCGCCTGGTTGACCGTCGTCTCGGCGGCGGCGCTGCCCACCTGCATCTCACGCGTCTTGTTGCCCACGTAGTTGACGGAGGCGGCATAGCTGCCCTGGAACGTGGCGCTGTTGCCGTTCAGGATGTTTTTTGTCTGCAGGCCGGCCAGCAGCACGCCGTTGCGGCCGTCACCCACGCCCGTCGTGTTCGGGCCGACGGTGAATTTGTCGCCCTGCTGCGGCGAGCCCGAGATGGCAAAGCTCATGCCGTTGTAGCTGAGCGTGGCGCCCTGCTCGAAGCGCACCGCCGTGCCCGGCGCGAACGTTTCCGTCGTGCCGTTGGGGCGGGTCAGCACGACATTCGTCGTGCGGGCGGCCGGGAAGCCGGCCAGCTCCGGCCGCTGGTCCGGGTCCGCCGCGGCGGCCGTCTGGAACGTCAGGTCCATCGGCGCCGTCAGCGCATTGCCCGGCGTCAGGTACGTCGCGTCGACGGTGCCGGCGCTGATCGTGCCGGTCCCCTTGTTGCCGACAGGCGTGGACGTGGCGATCGGTGCCGCCAGCGCGACCTTGTGGTAGTCCGTGATGGCGACGCCGAACTCGGCGGCAGCCGTGTACGTGGGACGCACTTCGAAGCGGTCGCCCGTTTGCGGCGTGCCCGAGAAATTGTACGTGACGCCGTCGATTTCCAGCGCCGTGCCGGCCGGGTTGGCCAGGATCGGCGCTACGGTCGGGTTCATCGGCGAGCCGTCGGCGCGCTCGATGTTGTAGTAATTGTTGCCGCCGGCGGTCGTGACCTTGACCTTGTAGTCGGCGCCCGTCAGCTTCGACGCATCCGTGACGGTGCCTTCGATCTTTGCCGTGCTCAGCGGCGAGTTGCGCGTGTCGTAGCCGATGTAGGCCTTGATGGGCTTGAAGTAGTCGCCGCCCGGCTTGCCGTCCAGGTCCTGGCCCAGCCGGTGCTGGTCGTTGAACGCGTCCGTCATGCCGGCCGCGATCTGGCCGATCTGGTTCTGCACCTTGTCCAGCGTTTCGTTACGGAACGACATCAGGCCGCCCAGCGCGCCACCCGTGAAGGTGTCGTCCGGCAGTGTCGAGACCTTGCCGGCCGTCTGGTAGCCGACCACCGTACGGTTCGGATCGGTAGGCGACGGACCGGCGGACAGCTGCATGCTGCTGACGCCGACGACGAGCGGCTGGCCCGAGCCGATCGACACGTTGAGCATATTGTTATCGCTCGGCAGCACCGTGACCTTCACCTGCTGGTTCAGGTCGCGGATCAGCTGGTCGCGCTGGTCCAGCAGGTCGTTCGGCGGGTTCAGCGGGTCCATCGTGGCGGCCGCGATCTTCTTGTTCAGGTCCGCGATCTGCGTGGAAAACGCGTTGATCGTGTTCACGGTCGACGTGACGGAGCTGTTGACGCCTTCCTGCAACTCGGACAGCCGGCCCGACACCTCATGGAAGCGCGCGGCCAGCGTCTGCGACGACGACAGCATCGATTCGCGCGCGGCCTGCAGCGACGGCGTCGAGTTGGCCGTCTGCACGCCCTTGAAGAAGTCCTGCAGCGCCGGCGACAGGCCGATGGTGCTGTCGGACATCATGTTGTCGATCTGGCTGATCTGGCCCAGGTAGGCGTCCACGGAGCCCTGGTTGGCCTGGGCGTTCAGCACCTGCGTGTTCAGGAAGTTGTCGTAATAGCGCTTGATCTGCGCAACCTCGGTGCCCGTGCCGATATAGCCGTTGCCCTGCTGGATCGGTGGCAGCGTCCCCTGGACGATGCCCTGGCGGCTGTAGCCGGGCACGCTCGCATTCGTAATGTTGTGACCGGTCGTGGCGAGGCCCGTCTGGGCCGCCATCAAGCCGGTCTTGCCGATGCTGAGGAGGTTGCTCATGTGGTCTGCTCTTTCCTGTCTGATCTAGGTAACGACGCAATCGCGGAAAACTTGAATGCCTGCGCGGTCATCAGACCAGTGTCTTGTTGATAACGGCTGCCAGCTTGCTGGCATAGTTCGGATCGGTGGCGTAGCCGGCCTTCTGCAGGCCGCGCGCAAACGCCGTGGCGTCGCCGCCGCTCGCCAGCACTTTTTCGTAGCGCGGGTTATTCGTGATCAGCTTGGCGTAATCCTTGAAGCTGTCCGCATAGCTGTCGTAGGCGCGGAAGCGCTCGATCTTGCGGGTGGGCTGGCCGTTGACATATTCCGTCGTGGCCACGTCCACCGTCTTGCCCTTCCAGTTGGCGCCGGCCTTGATGCCGAACAGGTTGTGGCTCGTGCTGCCATCGGCCGCCTTGATCTCGCGGCGGCCCCAGCCGCTTTCCAGCGCTGCCTGGCCCAGCATAAACTTGGCCGGCACGCCGGTGGCGCGGCTGGCTTCTTCGGCATGGGCCGACAGTTTATCGGCAAACGCCCGCACGTGCGCATGGCGCGACGTGCTGGCTGCCGTGCTCGTGGCCGCCGGCGCCGCTGCCGCATTGGCTGCCGCGTTGCCGCCGGCCGCCGCGATCGAGCGCTGCAGCTTGGCCGCGTCGATCATCGCACGGGTCAGGCCGCCTTCCGGCATGGCCGCGTCGGCACCCGCTTCGGCGCTGATGGCCGCATTGTTGCCATTCACCCCGGCCGTCTTCGACAGCTGACGCACCAGCACGTCCGCCAGGCCGATGCCTTTCTTGGCAATGTTCTGGCTCGTCTGCTGGTCCAGCATCGTCGTGAACATCTTCGTCTGCTGGTTGTCCAGCATGCCTTCCTGCGGCGTCGCGTCGCGCATGCTCTTCAACATCATGTTGACGAACATGGCTTCGAACTGCGTCGCGGCCGCCTTGGTCGCCTCAGCCGAGCCCGCCTTGGCGCCCTGGCGCAATTCGGACAGACCCTTGCTGTCGATTGCGAGGTTGGCGGTAAGGTCTTTGGGGGTGCTCGTCTGACGGATCATGGCTGCCTCGATGACTTATTGTTAGATGATTTCCAGCTCGGCGCGCAATGCGCCGGATGCTTTCGATCTTTAGATTATTTCCAGCTCGGCGCGCAGCGCACCGGATGCCTTCATGGCCTGCAGGATGGCCAGCAGGTCTTGCGGCGACGCGCCAATGGCGTTCAGCGCCTTGACGACGTCGGCCAGCGCGGCGCCGCCCTGCACCATCAGCACCTTGCCCGGCGCTTTCTGAATGTCCACCGACCCGGGGTTCGTCACGGCCGTCTGGCCGCCGGACATGGCGTTCGGCTGGCTCACCTGCGGGTCGGCCGACACGGCCACCGACAGGTTGCCGTGCGAGATCGCGCACGTCTGCAACGTGACTGCCTGGTTCATCACGACGGAACCCGTGCGGGCGTTCATGATGACCTTGGCCGCCAGCGCGGACGGACGCACGTCGATGTCTTCCAGCTGGCCGATGAACGTCACGCGCTGGTCGGAAGCGGACGGTGCCTGGACGCGGATGACGCGGCCGTCCAGCGCGTAGGCGATGCCCGTGCCGTATTTGTTGTTGATGGCTTCGACGACGCGGCTGGCCGTGGCGAAGTCCGTGCTGTTCAGTTCCAGGCGGATCTGGCCGCCCTCGCCCAGTGCCGTCGGCACCGCGCGCTCGACGGTGGCACCGCCGGAAATGCGGCCGACCGACAGGTGGTTGACGACAACCGAAGCGCCGCCGCCGGGCGACTGCGCGCCGACACCGCCGACCAGGATATTGCCCTGTGCCATACCGTAGATGGCGCCGTCGGCACCTTTCAGCGGCGTCATCAGCAGCGTACCGCCGCGCAGGCTTTTCGCGTTACCCATCGACGAGACGGTCACGTCCAGCATCTGGCCCGGCTGCGCGAATGCCGGCAGCGACGTGGTGACCATGACGGCCGCGACGTTTTTCAGTTGCAGGTTCGTGCCGGGCGGCAGCGACACGCCCATCTGCTGCAGCATCGACGCGATGCTCTGCACGGTGAACGGGGTTTGCGTGGTCTGGTCGCCGGTGCCGTCCAGGCCCACGACGATGCCGTAGCCCATCAGCTGATTCTGGCGCACGCCGGCGATGGTGGCGAGGTCCTTCAGGCGCTCGGCGTGGGCGGCCGGCGCGAGCAGTGCAATGGAGACGCCCAATGCAGCGAGGGTTTTGGCAAAAATGGTCATATCAGAACGGCAGCAGGCTCAGGAAGAAACGCGACGCCATCGACGACAGCTCGGCGCGGTCCAGGTGCGTATTGGTACGGTATTCGACGCGGGCATCGGCGATGGCCGTGGAAGACACGGTGTTGCCGGCGCCGATCGTGTCCGGATTGACGACGCCGGAAACGCGGATGAACTCGGTCCCCTTGTCCATCGACACCTGCTTTTCGCCGGCCACGACGAGGTTACCGTTCGACAGCACTTCGACCACCGTCACGCCCATCGTGCCCGTGAACGTGTTGGAAGCGGTCTGGCTGGCCGAGTCGGCCGACTTGTTTTCCGTGCTGGTGCCGATATTGGCGCCCAGCTTCGTCTGCAGCGGGCCCGGAATGCCGAAGTTGGCGCTGCCGGTGCGGCTGTTCGAGCTGGCGCCGTTCTTCACGGCCGACGTACGCTCGGTGATGTTGACGTTCAGGATGTCGCCCACGTGACGGGCGCGGCGGTCTTCGAACGCCGGCCGGTAGCTGGTCGTCTGGAAGATGGCGCCGTTGGCGGTCGCGGCCGTCTGCAGCGGCGGGATCGGACGCGCGGACGTGGGGCCGGCAACGATCGTCGTCGGCGTGCTGGCGCAACCGGCCAGCGCGGCAAGGATGATGGCGGAGAAAGCGAGTTTTTTCATGATTACATCTGCGACAGTTTTTGCAGCATCTGGTCGGAGGTCGTGATGGCCTTGGAGTTGATCTCGTACGCGCGCTGCGTCTGGATCATGTTGACCATCTCTTCGACCACGTTGACGTTGGACGTCTCGACATAGCCCTGCATGATGACGCCGGTACCGTTCTGGCCCGGCTGGTTCTGCTGGGCGGCACCCGATGCGCCCGTTTCGACGTACAGGTTCTCGCCCAGCGACTGCAGGCCGGTCGGATTGATGAACGTTGCCAGCTGGAGCGAGCCGATCTGTTGTGCGGCCGCCTGGCCGGGCAGTTGCACGGAGACGGTGCCGTCCTTGCCGACGGTGATGTTGTCGGCATTGATGGGGATCGTGATCGGCGGTTGCAGCACGTAACCGCTGGAGGTGACCATTTGGCCGTTGTTGTCGCGCTGGAACGAGCCGTCGCGGGTGTACGCCGAGGTGCCGTCCGGCATCAGCACGGTAAAGAAACCGTTGCCGTTGACCATCAGGTCCTTGTCGTTGCCGGAAGCTTGCGGGTTACCCTGGGTGTGGATGCGCTCGATCGTGACGGGACGGACACCGGTACCGATCTGCATGCCCGATGGCAGCTGGGTCTGCTGCGAGGAATTGGCGCCGGGCTGGCGCACGTTTTGGTACAGCAGGTCCTCGAAGACGGCGCGCGACTTCTTGAAGCCGTTGGTGCTGACGTTGGCGAGGTTGTTCGACACAGTGTCCATCTGTGTCTGCTGCGCTTCCATGCCGGTCTTGGCAATCCAGAGCGAACGAATCATGTGCTTTCTCCCGTAATGCCGGCGAAAAGAGGATCTCTTCGTCCGGACAACTGGAAGCTCTGGCACTGACTGACCTAATGAGCTTCCTCCGATGAAAGCATTATGCGCGGCAACGAATCAATTCAAAGCGAGGATCTGGGTGGCTTTCGCCGCGTTATTCTCGGCGTTCTTCAGCAAGCTCATCTGTGTGTCGAACGACCTTGCCAGGGCGATCATATTGACCATCGCGTCGACCGGGTTGACGTTGCTGCCTTCCAGACAACCTTCGGCAACGCGCACGTTCTGGTCCGCCGCGGCCGGCTCGCCGGAGTTCTGGCGGAACAGGCCGTCGTCGCCGCGCACCAGGCCGGCGGTTGGTGGATTGACCAGCTTGATGCGGCCCAGCACATTGGCGGGACCCGGCTGCGTCTGGCCGTTGTCGATGCCGCTGACGGTGCCGTCGGCGGAGATCGAGATGTCCATGTTCGGCGGCACGGCGATCGGGCCGTTTTCGCCCTGCAGCATCTGGCCGGAGCTCGTCTGCAGCATGCCGTTTTCGTTCAGCTTCAGGCTGCCGTTGCGGGTGTACGCCTCGGAGCCGTCCGCCGACTGCACGGCCAGCCAGCCTTCGCCCTTGATGGCCACGTCCAGCGAGCGGCCCGTGGTTTCGATGGGGCCGGCGCGGAAATCCGCGCCAACGGTGTCGCTGACCACGAACGTCCGCGTCGGCAAGCCTTCGGACACCACGGGAACGGCGCGGAACGCATCGATCTGGGCACGGAAGCCCGTCGTGGTGGCGTTGGCAAGGTTGTTCGCCGTGGTGGCCTGCTGGTCCAGGAGGTGCCTGGCGCCGGTCATTGCTGTGTAGACGAGTTTGTCCATGGTGTGCTCTTGATAGTGGGGATCGCTGGACGAGGGCCGGGGTCAGGCCCCGGACTTCATCGATTAATGCAGCGTATTAACGCAGATTCACCAGCGTCTGCAACACGGAGTCTTCCGTCTTGATCGTCTGCGCATTGGCCTGGTAGACGCGCTGCGCGGTGATCATGTCGACCAGCGCTTCGGTCAGGTCCACGTTCGACGCTTCGACCGACGACGCGCGCAGCTGGCCCATGCCACCCTCGCCCGGCACGCCGATCTGCGGCACGCCGGAGCCGGAGCTTTCCGCCCACGCGTTGTTGCCCAGTGGCGTCAGGTTCTCGACGCTGGTGAAGTCGGCCAGCACGATCTGCGCCAGCGGACGGGATTTGCCGTTGCTGTACTGACCCATGATGACGCCGTTGTCGTCGGCCGCGAAACGCTGCAGGCTGCCGGACGAGTAACCGTCCTGCGTCGACATCTTTTCGCTGGTGGCCGTGCCGTACTGCGTGGTGCCGTCGAACGTGGTCGTGATCGGGATGATCAGTTCGGCGCCGTTGTCCGGATAAACCGGCAGGGGGATCGTGAACGGCATCGTCGTCGGCGGCGTGGCGGCGGCCATCGCAGCGGTGTCGAGCTGGCCCGACGTCGAGAAGCGCAAGGTGCCCACTTTCGTGGCCTGGACGTTGACCGCACCGGCAAACGCCGCTTCGATCTTCTCCGGCGTGTAGTTCGCCATGTTGCCGATGTCGGTCGTACCCGTGTACAGCGCGGTAATGGCCGCGGTCACGGATGCCGGAGGCGGCGGATTGTGCTTGGCGGCTTCAGCCTGCACGGCGGCGCCCAGCGCATCGACATACGCGCCGCGCGCGGCCGTCGGATCGGCGCCGCTTGCCAGCGCGGTCTGCAGCGCGGCGCGCGTCGTCGCGACGTTCGGGTAAGCCGCTTCCGACGCCGTTGCCGTCATGATGGCTTTCGAGTCGATCTGGATACCGTCGTTGGCCGCATACACGTCCCAGTTGCCGCTGCCCAGGCTGACGTAGTACATGCCCATCGTGTGCTCGTTACCCAGCGAGTCATACACCGGCAGCACGGTCTGCTTGTTGTACGACGTCGGGTCGGTGGCGTCAAACGGCTGCGTCTTCGGCGCCGTCGAGTTCGAGCTCAGGTTGATCTGCAGGTTGGCCTTGGTCGTCTGCACGGGGGCCAGGTCGGACGAGTCGATCGTGATGGGCACCGGCGCGCCCTGCAGGATGACGCCGTCCTTGTTGGCGACGTAACCCGTCAGCGCCGCGCCCTGGGCGTTGACGATGCCGCCGTTCTTGTCCATCGAGAACTGGCCGTTACGGGTGTACTGGATGGCGCCGTCGACGGTCGTGCGGAAGAAGCCGCCGCCGTTGATCGAGATGTCCAGCGGGTTGTTGGTCGTTTCGATATTACCCTGCGTGAACTGCTGCGCCAGGCGCGCCACCGTCACACCGATACCCGGATTGTTGCCGCTGATACCGTTCAGGGAATTGGCGTACAGGTCGGCGAACTGCGCTTCCGAGCTCTTGAAGCCGACCGTGCTGGCGTTGGCGATGTTGTTGCCGATGACGTCGAGCGACTTGGCTGCGCCGTTGAGACCGCTGAGACCTTGTTGGAACATGATGTTTTCCCTGTCAGATGTGGGCTGAAACTGATTTAAATAATGAGGTAACGTCGAGTGCGACCGTTACAGAACCTGTTTGATGTCGTCCATGGTCAACTGACCCAGGGACGGCACGTTGAGCTTGGCGCCCGTCGGGCCCGTCGAGACGCTGGCGACGGTGCCGAAGGCCAGCGTGGTGGCGTCCGTCAGCGTCTTGCCGCCCGTCGTGGCCACGATGCCGAGCGTGTAGTTGCCGTCCGCTGCCGTCGTGCCGTCGGCCAGCTTGCCGTCCCAGACCAGCGGCTGCACGCCGGGCTCGACCGCCTGCATCGAAATCGTGTGGATGACTTTGCCGCTGGCGTTGCGGATCTCGACGTCCACCTTGTCCGCGTACGAGCCCAGCTCGACGCCGAAGATGCCCTTGCCTTCCGCGATCTGCATCGTCTTGCCGGGGGCCAGCACGCCGTGGTTGATCATATTGACGGCCTGGGCGGAGTTGGTGGCCGCATAGTCGGACTTCAGCGACGCCAGCGTGTCGTTCAGCTTGTTGATGCCGGTGACCGTGTTCAGCTGGGCCAGCTGGCTGGTGACCTGGGCGTTGTCCAGCGGGTTGAGCGGGTCCTGGTTCTTCAGCTGCGTGATCAGCAAGGTCATGAACTTGTCCTGCTCGGCCGAAATCTTGTCGCCCGACGTCGCTGCTTTCGGGTTGACGGCGTTCATCAGCGCGGAGGCTGGCGAGGCGGCAGTATTGGTGTTGGTAATCGACATGGCGGCTAACGTTATTGACCGATGGTCAGGGTTTTCATCAACAGCGACTTGGCTGCGTTCATCGTTTCCACATTGTTCTGGTACGAGCGGGAAGCGGACAGCATATTGACCATCTCGTCGACGGTGTTCACGTTGGGCATCTCGACATAGCCCTTCTCGTCCGCCAGCGGGTTCTTCGGGTCGTACATCATCTTCATCGGCGACGGATCTTCGATGACTTCCTTCACGCGCACGCTGGTGGCCGTGTTGTCGGCGCTGGGCGTGGCTTCGAAGACGACCTGCTTGGCGCGGTAAGCCTGGCCGCTGGCGCTGGTGGCGCTGTCGGCATTGGCGAGGTTGCTGGCGACGACGTTCAGGCGCTGCGACTGCGCGCTCATCGCCGAGCCGGACACATTAAAGATATTGAACAGAGACATGATTACTGTCCTCCCTGGATAACGGACAACAGGCCCTTGATCTGGCTGTTGATGAAGTTGACACCGGCTTCGTAGCGCAGTGCGTTGTCGGCGAACTGGTTGCGCTCGACGTCCATGTCGACGGTGTTGCCGTCCACGGCGCCCTGCACCACGCCGCGGTACTGCAGCGGCGTGCCGTCGGCCAGCGTGCCGGCGCCCTGTGGCGGCATCGGGTAGTGTTTCTGCGCCGTCGTCTTCAGGGGGCCGCCCTTGTTGACATCCAGCGCCGACTGCAGCGCGGACGAGAAATCAATGTCGCGGGCCTTGTAGTTGGGCGTATCCGCGTTGGCGATATTGGAAGCGAGCACGCTCTGGCGCGTCGAGCGCAGGCTCAGTGCCGTTTCGTTGAATCGCATGTAATCGTCGAGTTTGCCTAGCATTTCGCTTCCCTTCCATCGGTAACAGGATCGATGATACGGATGCTCCACGGCAAATAAAGCGATGAGAAGGACGGCCTTTCCCGTCCTGTTCGCCGCTTTCGTCCGGCCGCCGAGGCCTATGATGGCAACATTCACGCAAAGTATTGCCACATGAAAACTCTCACTTCAGCTCTTTTACTGTTAACGCTCACGAGTGCCGCTTCCGCCGCGGAAACGCAGGACCCGGCCAGGCTGCGCCAGACCGTGGACCAGTTCCTGCAGGTGCAAAGCGCGGGCCTGCCCGGCAAGGTGACGGTCACGGTCGGCAATGTGGACGGGCGCATGAAGCTGGCCGCCTGCCCTGCCCCGGAAGCGTTCCTGATGCCCGGCACCAAGCCATGGGGCAAGACGACGGTGGGCGTGCGCTGTGCGGCACCTTCGCCGTGGACGGTCTATATTCAGGCGAACGTCTCCGTGTTGGGGAATTACATCGCGGCGGCGGCGCCCGTGCCGCAAGGCCAGCCGATCGTCGAAAGCCAGCTGGCAACGATCCAGGGCGACCTGACGACGCTGCCGGCAAGCATCGCCACCGACAAGGCACAGGTGCTTGGCCGAACCAGCAATATTGCGATTTCCGCCGGCATGCCGCTGCGGCTCGACAGCCTGCGCATCAAGCCCGTCGTGCAGATGGGCCAGCTGGTACGCCTCGTCTCGGCCGGGCCGGGGTTCAAGGTGTCGGCGGAAGCGAAAGCGGTCGGCAACGCCGCGGACGGTCAGGTCGTACAGGTGCGCACGGCCGGTGGACAGAACATCAGTGGCATCGCCCGCGCGGGCGGCATGGTCGAAGTAGCATTTTGAAAATTTCGGCCGGGAACGCTAAAGTTCGCGCCCCCCATGCCGTTATAGGACTCGTACACCGGAGTAAAAGCTCCTACCAGACGAGGAAGATGCTGTGAAAATCAACGATCCATTGAAGAGCAACAGTTTGCCGGCCAACACACCGGCAAACAATGCCCGCACGAACGCGGCCACGACGGCGGACACCGCCGGCACGGCCGCCAGCACGGCGGCAAAAACGACCGCCGCCAACGTTGCGCAGGCGGGCTCAGACAATGTGCGCCTGTCCTCCCAGGGCCAGGCGCTGGCGGCAAACAGCAGCAGCGGCGTGTTCGACACGAAGAAGGTCGAACGCATCAAGCTGGCCATCGCCGATGGTCAGTTCCAGGTTAATTCTGAAAAAGTGGCAGATGGCTTGCTCGATACGGTCAAGGATCTGCTGCACTCTCGAAAGCGATAGGACAATATGAACGGTGCCACCAATTCTCCCATGCAGAGCCTGCGGGCCGAGCACAAACTGATTACCGCGCTGCACGACGTGCTGCAGCAGGAACAGGAGCTGTTGGTGGCTGCCGATATCGAGGGCCTGGACCAGCTGACGCCGCGCAAGGCCGAGCTGATCAACGAAATGGCCCTGCTTGCCAACCAGCGCCACCGCGCACTGGGCGCCGCCGGCTGCGCACCGCGCGAAGCCGGCATGGAAACATGGCTGAACGCCTACGGCACCGAAGCCGACCGCAAGCTGTGGAACGACGTGCTGGACCAGACGCGTGAAGCCAAGGAACTGAACCGCCTGAACGGCATGCTGATCAACCGCCAGATGAGCCACACGCAAGGCGCGCTGCAGGCACTGCGCCCGCAGGCGCAAGCTGGCGTCTACGGCCCCAGCGGGCGCACCGCCACCAGCACCTTCTCGCGCGGGTTCATGGCCGGCTGAGGTCTTGCTGCATCGAAACAACAAACCGGGCGCTGCCCGGTTTGTTCGTTAACGTGGCCGGCCGGGCTGGGGTCATCTCATAAACCGGTGACAGGCTCCGATTTCCAGAAGAATCGGAGCCTGTCACCGGTTTTTTCTCGTGCGGGCCCGATTTCAGCAATGGACGCAGCCGCGCCGCGTTGTGCGGTATGCTGTACGAAAGCCTCTCGGGCGAGAGGGTATTTCACCCAGATGGGAAGTCGTGCCGTGCCAGAGCAAATGTCGGAAGAACGCCGCGCCCACGTGCGCCGGCTGCTGCAGGTCGATGCTTTCGTGACCACTGAAGGGCATGAAGGGCAGTGGCGCGCGCAGATCATCGACATTGCCCGCATGGCAACGGGCTTCATCACCGCCGAGGAGTTGCCGGAACGGCCCCGCTATCGTCTGCAGTTCCGCTTCCCCGGCAGCGACATTACGGACGAGGTCGAAATGACGCTCGTCTATTGCCATACCGTCGGTACACAGGGCCGCTTCCATTACGGCGCGCGCATCCTTGCCGTGACGCAGGAATGCGTCGATCGGATCGTCGAGTACGTTACGCGCGGGAATCCGCGAGCGCGCTAGCGGCCCGTTACAAACGCTGACAAGTTCTTTGCGGCACAGCCTGCCTGGCCCCGTAAAATCGTTTTCATGAACCGGCGAGCCGACACCTCCACCGCGGAAAAGCTGCACATTGCCCTGCTGACGAAGGAAGCGTTCGGCCTGGAAGCAGCCGAGCGCTACATGCGCTTTTCCGGCCTCGATCCGCGCCAGCTGAACGACGTGCTGGCGCGTGCCGCAGAGAAGCGCCGGGCCGCCACCGCACTTGGCAACGCCCATCCCGACCGGCGCACGCGCCCGCGCTGACGGTTCAGAACGCGTACCGCTCGCCGTCAGCGGGCACCAGCATGCGACTGCTGTCTTTCCCTCCTCGGCGATGTAGTCGCGCAACTCCTGGGGCGTCGGCATTGCATGGTTGACCGCCTCCATGTGTACGCCGACGATGCGCGCATCCGGCGTCAGGTGACACGCCCAAGTCTTCCTTGCTCATGATGATCGCGCCGTCCATGCCCCGGCACGCGCGCGTAGCCCGTGCTGAGCACGATGATCTCCGGCCGATACTGCCGGATCGCTGCCTGGTCGAAGTTGTCGTGCAGGAGGCTGGATTCCAGACGGCGCCGTCGCTGCGGCAGCACTTCCGCAACGCCCTGCACACGCTGCCAACGGCTTGCCGCAAGCAGTTCCGGCCGGCATAAGCCGTTGCCCCACTCCCCTTGTTCCTCAGTAAAATGGCGGATTGAACAAGCGGGAGCATCCATGGCCGTCGGCCGCCTTGCAATATTGTTGATCTGCTGGCTGGCCGCGACCACGA
>Ga0265797_10006762_pt1 | contig 16032 bp, 18 predicted proteins | sample P2T30metagenome_FD_192433 | JGI IMG/M metagenome (GOLD analysis project Ga0265797, IMG submission 192433) | Plant litter microbial communities from East Loma Ridge, Irvine, California - P2 T30 | ecosystem: Environmental > Terrestrial > Plant litter > Unclassified | place: USA: California... | reverse complement strand
CTAAGATCAATTTTTGAGGGAATGCGGCCCCGTCATGGTCGATTGCATCGATTGGGTAGAAATGGTGACGGGGCTGTTTCTTATCCTGTGATTGTGGAATGAGGACCCAAGGCTACTTACATCGTTCGTCGGGTTGATGGCATTGATGCGAATTGGCGGTCTTCTAACGTTCGGAGGCACATCATGAGACTACATGCAACCGCAAGTTTCATAAGTCGAACGTGAACCGTTTGTCATAAGTAGACCTTCTATCATATATACTTCGAAGCATCATCGCCGATTACTTACTTCGCCACATTCCCATTCGCAATGAAATCCGCAAGGAAATACATCGCCGCCTTCGCGGTCTCCATCTGCGTCTGCGCCGTCGCCGCGCCAATATGAGGCGTGCTGACCACACGCTGCGCCCACAGGGAAGAGTACTTCTCCTTAGTCGGCGGCTCCTGCTCGTGGCAGTCCAGACCCGCTCCCCAGATCAAGCCCTCGGCAAGAGCCCTCTCAAGATCAACTTCGTTGACGATGCCGCCGCGCGAGGCGTTGATCAGGATGGCGTTGCGCTTCATTTGGGAGAGCTCGCGGTAGGCGATTAGGTCTTTGGTGTCTTTTGTGAGGGGCACGTGGATGGTGATGACGTCTGAGGCGGCGAGGACTTCTTCGAGGCTGTTGGCGCGGGTGTGAGGGAGGTCTGACCAGGCGTCTGCGGGGGCGAAGGGGTCGTAGGCGATTAGCGGTGCTTCGAAGGCGCCGAGAAAGATTTTGGCGGCGGTCTTGCCGATGTTGCCCATGCCGATGACACCGAGGGTTTTTTGGTAGAGCATCAGGCCGGAGCATGCTTCTTTAGGGACGCGGAGGCCGGACTGCTGCTTTGTGTTGATTGAGGGAACGTCGCGGGCTACGGACGTTGTGAGGGAGAGGACGAGTTCAGCCACAGCGCGAGCGTTGACGCCGGGTGTGTTGAAGATCTTAATGCCACGCTCGGCGCAGGCTGCGCCGTCGATCTTGTCGATGCCGACGCCTTGCTTGCCGATGGCTTTGAGGTTGGGACATGAGGCGACGTCTTCTGCGGTCAGGTATGAGCCTCTGATCAAGAGGTATTGTGCCTTCTCTCGCCAGTTTGCGTGCTCGGGGGTTCCTGGCAGGATAGCGTTGAAGATGTTTTGTGCGTGCTTCATTGCGTCTGGGTGGAATGTGTCGAGCAGGTAGACTGTGGGCTTGTCGTCTGCGACCTCTGTGGGTGGTGACGGAGGGTGATCCATGATCCTGGCGGGAGCCATGTTTGCAATGCTCTATGTTGTGGATAGATGTATGGGCAAGTTGTTCGTTGGTGGAGAAAGGTTGATTGGCGAAGAAAGTCAGTGAACTTGGTGGCGCTTTGTTTTCGATATCGAAAGTACGTCCATGACTGTAAATCAGGCAGGCGGCTGTATATAGCAGTCGTGAGGTGAACCGCATCGGCCATGATCCGTCTGCGTAGCTTCGCGGGCATGGGTAATTCGAGCGCTGATCGCCATCGGACCTCCGCCGATGGGCACTCCAGACGACTTTGTGGGGTCCACCCACCATCGGAACTGCTTCAAATGCTCGGCATTGTCTCGCGGCGACCGTGGCCTCGTGTGGTAGAATGCTGCTGTTCTGCTAATTGTATGAGAATCGATCTCATGTGGCTGTGGTGTCTTGCTGGTATAGTGCCATCCAGCTGCTGAAGCTCGTGATCTAATTGCAAGACTTTCATTTCGGCGTTCATCCGATCGTCTTTTACAAGATCGACGAAGCGATAAAGCGCGTTGCGCAGAGTCTTGATTCCGAAATAGCGCTGTGATATCGCAGTCAAGATATCTATGCACTGACGCAGAAGACGATCCGGACGCCGACGAGAGATGTTGTAGACTGCGATGGAGAAAACATGGTATCCCTCCAATGCGGTCAATATGCCGTTGTCTGCTTCAGCTCGCTGCTGATAGATGTCGACCAGCGCGTCGAACTCGAGCTCGGCTGTGATATGCAGGTGGTTGAAGCTGCCGGTCAGATCGGCGGCTCCAGCTTGCAGCATCTGCAGTACCAATTTGCTGGACATTGCGGCAACACCGCGAACAAGAGTCTCTTTGACGTTTGCGGTTTTGATCGTGTTAAGGCGATCCATGCTCATATCTTTCCAATGCCTGTGGTTGGCCAAGTGGAACACGCTGCCCATACTGGGGGAGCGACGCATCTCGCGTAGCAGATGTGCGTATTGTACAGAGTTAATCAACAACCCTATCGGGTCTTCGGCCGTTCCTTGACATGATGTTGAAGGCATCTAGAATGGTCAGCTTTGCTTCCCGACAACTGAATTTTGGGGCAGATCTTACAGGTGCTGTGATCTCTCGGTCCTGGAGGCAAAACGGTCTGTCAAGCGCAAAGCCGACATTGCTAATAGTGGCGTCAGCACAAGATATGTTTTGATCGCATGCGGTGGGTACTCACGCGTCAAGTATGTAGAGCGACCAGAAGAGTCTACCACTCTCCTGCTTCTCCTTTTCTGACGCGCTGCAATCCGATACACCTGCAGTATGCATCCCGGCAGACATAGTTCTAGCTAGAGCAAGTCCCATCAAATGCCACGTGGAGCCGCCCAGGGGACTCAATGTTGAGAAAATTGTCAGTGCAATCAGACAGCGCACGATGGTAGTATTGTCCGATTCGCCTAAAATCCGAGGCACTAATCGAAACGCTCTCTGTGCAAGCGCTGTAGACACGCTCTCTTTGAGTCGGTAGCCAGGCGACACAAGCATGCCGGAAGCTATTGCGATATCTACCATTAGAAGATCGGAAGCGGTTTGCGAAGGCACCACTTCGTTCGGACTCTTCTCTAGGCTTTCCATGATGTGGGTATATCTTGTCATGAACGCCTTACGATCAAGGAAAGGACATGACGCGTCGCACATATCGAGGTATCGTTGTACTGGTTCATCAGTGATTGATCTAGAGAACTTCATCCCAGCAGGAATGAGAGTCTTGTAGAACGACTCGATGGATTCCGGAAGTGCATTGTCCGTGTTCCGCGAGAACGCTGGATCCGAGCCCGACACGCTGATGGCCGCGTTCAAGAACGTCTCGAACGAATACTGTTCGTGTTGCGATGTCTGCTGTCTGTCTCGCGGCTCGGCCATCGCGCTCAGTGGGAGATAGTCCATCACCTGCATGGTCGTCACTAGGTCTTCGCCACGCGTTTGCGCGACGACTGAGCCCTCGTCTGCAGGCCCTTCGACCACCGAAGCCTGACCTGGATCTGCTGGCGATGGCCCATGCCCTGAAGGCGATGAGGTTGGGGCCTGAGCCGCTGCAAGCTCGAGTCGCTGCACGCGCTTCTGCAGCCCTTCGATATAGCTGCTGGCGTCTGGTTGCGCTGGATCAAGGACTAGGCCCATGCGACGCTGGATGCACGTAGCACTCGCTTCTCTGCATTTGAGGCACTCTGGCGACTGGCGATCGCACTATATTACACAACTATTAGCCATTATCGACAGTGGTGTCTTTCCAAGCGATGCCTACTCTTTGTTTCCTTCTCCAGCACCTTGCACATGCCTGAGGCATTAAAGTCGCCATGGGCTCCGAGATTGACGGAGTATACGCGCGTATGTGAGTGTCATCGGACCTGCACGGCTGGCGGAGGTTGTTCGAGGACTCGACACAGCGGGCGGCGGAGTGGCTGAACACCAAGCTCTGACGCCAAGGCGGACGTCAAGCGGACATGGTCCGATGCTGCCTCTGCCTCTCCGCCTCCACGCTCACCCGACATTGGCACAGGTCCACCCTCACATGATCTCGACCGGCGAGTGTACACGGCAGACTCCATTATCTGTGTCCAATGCTTCGAATACCGGATTCTCGTATTCCCTGTCTCTCAACTCCATCCGTCGACTGTCTTCAAAGCAGCAACGCAGGCTGTGTTCGTCATGAGGATTCCACATCGACGCCACCCATCACACCTTTGCCGATGTGTACACAAGAGTCGAAAATGGCCATCGGCCGTGACGAGTATTACGGTCAAAGGTAGACTACCACTGCAATCCAACGCTGGTAGGAACGTTGGACTTGCTGGGATGCCAAACACCGCTTTTCTGACGACACCATCTGGTCCATCTCAAAGCTTTGCCATGTTCGACTTGAATACCACTTTCAACACATTGGAGGTCGTGTGATGCAGCAGGCTCCTAAGGGCCAGCGGCACATTGCACTACTCTTGCTTGTGAGTATGATGCACTGGTTGCCATCAGTGTCAAGTTTGTTCGTCTTGCAAAGCGCGAACCGTAACTCATCCGCCACCTGAACGCGAGTACGAATGCTTTGACAACTCTGTGCCTTTTGGGCAGGACTTGTCTCTATGGGCAATAACCGGCAATTGATGTGGTCAACCTCTCATTCATCGGCATGGAAGTTGTGAACGCCAAGATGGCCGTCTAATGCTGCCAGTAGCTACGAGCTTCCCCCCAGCCACTGAAGCTTTGCGTCGGCAAGCCTCAATCGCTTGGTGAAATGTCGGAAACCATTGAAGGCTTGTCGCCCGCATTGAAAGTCCGAACGCTGCACGCCGCGGGTGGGTCATCATTGACTACATCGACGGGCTACATTTGCTTGGTCATGCGGCTATGATGATAATTGGAGAAGCTGCGTACAGCAACACAGCCACAGTCTCAGGATCTTGCAATGAGTTTTGCACGTCGGCTACTCCATAAATCATAGAGATATTGAAGCTCTCAACGGCTGATCATAGAACATGTTTCGATGCAGCGCGATCGTAGAATTGCCGAGAGCATCAAGGCGGACAGAGAGAGTCAAATTGGACTTGACTCAATACGACCCTCAACCCAGAATTATGGGCAGTGCTGCCATATCGCCATGCGTGAACAAGGTTCGAAGTCCCCATACAACCGACATGATATACCACGTTTCTTTCTTAACCGTAAGCGACGGCTGGGGTCCGATGGACGCTAAACATGTCGGCCATCGTCCTTCTCCACGGTCCCACTCTGGGGTTCTGGGGTTCACACTTGGGGAAGTCCTCGCTCACGTAAAACTCTATTGGGTCCCCACTTCTGCGCACATGGCTGCTTGTGCGGAGAAAGCCTGCACCCGTGGCACTGCTACTTCAACAAGAGCGTGTTGTTCGCACTCAACATCCCCTTGGCAAGTATTGGCATGGCTTTTCAAGCCTCTTGGCCGTGGCACAATGTCAAAGTCTTGGACAAACCAGGACTCTGCAGTGTCGGACTTGGGCCGTTCAGCAACAGATGGAGAGGCCAGGATCTGGCATCTGGCCATCTCTTCTGCGGCAGTCGTACTGGAGTCGCTTGTATAAGATATAGCTGCTTTTCTGCCAGAAACTAGAATTTGATCAGACAGTTTCATCGACTCTCTGGGACTTCATCAGAAAACTACTTTACTCCGGATTCGACATCGCTATGTCCGACAATCGCCAACGCCTCTCCGCAGAGGAGCAGGAGCGCTCTTCCATTGAGAAAGATCTCAACACCGTTGAACATGTCGAAAAGTCCGCGGGCAGCGCGTTGGACGACGAGATTCTCAATCGATACCCGCTGCTCGTTGGAAAGAGCGAAGTCGAGATGGCACTGCTCAACAAGAAGGTTCTCAAGAAGCTTGACTGGTATTTCTTGCCATGCATCACGTTCATGCTGCTCATGAACTACTTAGTGAGTCCACCTTGATGACAAACGATATGTCCTAACATGGTGTTTGAGACACTCGGCTGACTCGCGGCCTTCGCCTTACAGGATAGGATCAACGTGTCGAACGCCCGTTTAGCTGGTATGCAAGAGGACCTGGGTATGAGTGACGTCGAGTGGTCGGCTGGTATCTCGCTTTTCTACGTTGGATACATCATTTCTCAGGTACGATATTTGGAATTGAACATTTCGAGACGAAGTCTGGGACTCTGTGCTAATTATAATACTTCACTCTGCAGGTCCCAGCAAACGTCATTATCGCCAAAGGAAAGCCTCGCTATCTGATGCCTGCGTGTATGCTCGCTTGGTCCGCTGTCACGATTTCAATGCCCGCTATGAAGAGTGGCTGGTCTTTCATGCTTTGTCGCTTCCTAGTGGGTGTCACCGAGGGTCCTTTCCTCCCAGCAGTGTCTTTGATGACCAGTTCATGGTACACTAAGCAAGAGTCTCCACTTCGCATGGGTATTTGGCACGCTGGCAATATCATCTCGAACGTCATCTCAGGTCTCCTAGCTGCTGCTATCTTGACCAACATGGACAACATCGCTGGGATGCACGCTTGGCAATGGTTCTTCATCCTTGAGGGCATCGTAAGCATCCTAGTGGCCTTCCTTGGATTCTGGTTCCTCCCTAACTGGCCCTCCGACACTGGCACATACTACTTCACCGCTGAAGAGAGCGCCATGGCTCAGTACCGTGCTGACGTGTCCGCCGGTGGCATCAGCGAAGACGATGAGGGCAGCTACTGGGGCGGTATTGCTCAAGCTGTCAGAGATCCGTTCACCTGGATGTTCGCAGCTATCCACTTCTTCCTGATCATCGCACAGTCTTTCAAGGACTTCTTGCCTTCCATAATGGATACCTTTGGCTACAACAAGACCAGCACTTACTTGATCCAAGCGCCGCCATACATCTTCGCCTACTTCTTCACGTTAGCACTGTCATGGTCCAGCGGAAGACGCCTTGAACACTGTTGGCACATCATTGGCGCCATTCTTATCTCTCTGGTTGGTGCCGTCATCATGATCTCCACGCTCAATGTCGGAGCCCGGTACTTCTCCATCTTCCTGCTTTGTTCCGGTCCCTTCGTCGGCTTGAACATCCAGATTTCCTGGGAGACTACAGTCGTCCCGAGACCCAGAACCAAGAGAGCGGCGCTTATCGCGATCGCCAACTGTGTCAGCAGTGTAAGTTCTATCCCTAAGCCTCTTTTAGCGGCAAATTCTAACAACGTTCGCAGGTATCGCACTGGTTCACTCCCTACTTCTTCTTGAGGTCGCAGGAGCCAAGATACCAGACTGGTGGTGGTGTCATCATTGCCGGATGCGGCTTGACAGTCATCTCCTGTCTGGTTGCTAAGTGGTGGGCAGAGCGCAAGAACAAGAAGCTCGATGCGCAGCAGGAGCTCACGGGCGATGTCAACCCTTGGCGCTACGCTACCTAGATGCTCGCTCCAGAGCGTCACTTGGGAAAGGGTCAATGAGAGTCTTTGCAAGGGTTCCATGGAGGATATTGCGAGGCTGATGGAGGCAAAGGAAACAAATACGAATAAATATTATGACAATTTATGTTTAGAGCCAGTTTCTTTCCCCGTGGGCGAATTGTGTACGCATCGTGTACAATTTACCTACGAGCGCGACTTTCTCGATCCATTAGTCTCGGCGGTCTCACCATCCCATCCCTTACAAGAATGGCACACGAGTTCCATGATCATCGATGACAGCTGTACGGCTTGCAACGGCCGACGCAATTATGCCTCCTCAACCTGCACCACCAGCAGCTGTCTTCAACTTCTCTTCATCAAGCCGCTCCCAGCTGCCAAAGACGGATACCAAGGTAGAGACGCCATAAGCAGCGATCATGACCGCGAAAACTGCTTTCAGCCCAACCACATACGCGTCGAGTATGATGGGTACCTGTGAAGCTGGGAAGGCCTGACGGATTTGCGTTGCGCCGGTCGCGAGAACCATCCCCGGATCGATCTCCGGAAGACGTCTGGCGAGCTCGTTGATCATCTGGTTGTTGAAGGCGCTCTGTGCGGCTGAGACGAAGAAAGCTCCGCCGACTGTGACAAAGACTGTTTGCGAGATCAGTACACGAGTGTTTGTGGAGAGTTGGAAGGCCTGACTTACAGTTGACAATCGCAGTGACCTGAGACAGATCCTCAGGCTGGGCGTGGATCTGCGCATTGGCGATCGCGACTTGGAAAGTCCAACCGGTCATGAAGCCTACGAGTATCTGATAGCCAATCCACTTGCCTGTCGAAGTATCGGCGTCCATAGTGTAGAAGAGTCCTGCGCCGACGGTCTCCAACGCACCACCGATGAGCCAGAACAGAGGGACGATGCCAATCTTGGTCAGCGCAAAGCCTTGTACGATGGCGGCGATGGTGAGAGGGATGATGAGCGCGAGCATTCTGACTCCGGATCCGATAGGACTGGTGTTGTGGATGCTTTGAAAATAGATCGGGAGGTAGTAGAGCAGTGTGAAGTATGCTCCTCCGAAGAAGAACATGAACACCGAGCCTACCCAGACGTAGCGCTTCACAATCTGCGAGCAAAATGTAAGTCAGCGTGGTATCGAATGATCTTGACTGAGACGTTGACATACCAGCCGCTTGACGATCATCGCACGTTCCTTCTGGTAGAGCTCCCAGGCAATGAATACCGCAACGATGGCAACGAAGCCGACTAGCAGTCCGATCACCTGGCTGCTCTTCCATGGATGGGTCTGCCCGCCGTATTGCAAAGCCAACATGTACGACACAATCAAGCTCATCATCAGAGCAGCTCCGACGAGGTCCATTTGTAGTATCTTCTCTTTGAACGATGCTTGTGCTGGTTTGACATTCGCCGGTGTCTTGAAGAAAACGAAGACGACGATGGCTGCAACACCGCCGATGGGGAGGTTGATCCAGAAGCACTGAGAGTCGTCAGCACCTGTTCGATCGATGGGGGAAACTGCTGTCTTACCCATCGCCACGATACTTTATCCGTAAAAGCACCACCGATGAGCGGACCTAGCACTGCAGCGATACCGTAGGTAGCTCCGGTAAATCCAAGGAGCTTTGGTCGCATCTCAGGGGATGCAGCGAAGCCGAGCATTGTGAACACACCAACGGCGACACCAGATGCACCTAAGCCGGCAAGGGCTCGTCCAACGATCAGAGCGGTTGGGCCGGGTGCCAATGCACAGATGAGGCTACCCACCTCAAAGATGAACATGGCGATCAGGAACCATAGCTTCAGCGGGAAGTACTTGTACACCTTTCCCCATGTCGATTGGAAACCTTGAGCTGTTAGTACGGGCCATCAGGTTCGCAAGAAGCACTGGAGCCGCTGAGGACTGCTTGGAGATCTGTCACTCTTTTTCAATATGTCAGCAGACTGCTCATGTCTTTGTGGAACCAGAAAGACTCACTACCGCCGAAGGTCATGAAGTAGGCCGCACCATACCACGACACCTTGGTCAGGTCATGGAATTCATCACTAATTCTGGGGATCGCAGTGCCGATGATGGTCTAGAAGCATCGTCAGTCTCAGAAGAGATACCACAAGCGCCAAAGAGACGTACATTGTCGAGAGCGGTCAAGAACATCCCCAACACGAGCGATGCAGTCAAAGCGACCAAGCGGGTACCATGAGCGTAGTCTGCTTTGTCGCCATCAGAGGTAACGCTGGAGCTCTTGTGCACGGCTTCCTTGGACTCGGGAGTCTCCTGCATCGCTGAGAGAGGCAAATGGTGGTTGTGTCCGGAGAGGATTGTTGTAATTCTGTTGTGTGATGCTTTGGCGGGATCTTTGGCAGTCTTCTGGGAGGGAGGAAGCCTGGTATTTGTTTCACAACATTAAATCAGGCCGATCAATGATTTCGGCGTCGGATCAACAACAAGCCCATGGCTTAGCAAGCGTCAATGCGTGAATGCAAACAATGTTCTTTCCTCTTCGCCCTCATCGGCCGAAGCCAAAATCCGCAAAAACCGACGTTGGTTCTCGCGATCGATCGAGCGACGTTATCTTGTGATTTGATGGCGGTATAGCTGCAGACCTTGCGCTTGGAATTACATACAGGTCGGGCCATTCCATCGATGACTCTCGATGGACAGCATGGTTGTTTTGGAGATGTGCCCGATAGTCTTGTCGTTTCCGGTCGGTTTTGTCGGAGGGACGCTCGTCCAAAGTGAGACGCGGTGCGGAGAAAGAAAGAAAGACAGATATGGATTGTGGCGCATAAGTCTACATCTCATCAGTTAAGAAGGTCTTTCACACGAGTATAGCGTCTTATTTGGTTCATGTTGCCATTGAGATACTACAAGTACCTGGCACCTTGTCTTAAATTCTCGTATGGTAGTACTGTTCGAGTCCAGACCTAAAGTGACTATGTTTGCCTCTGGGATGTCGCTCATTAAAGTGACTGCAGCCGTATGCAAACACATGCACATTCCTCCTCTCCTCCCCCGAACATTTCGGCCGATCGTTCGGCGCTTCGCCAGCAACACTGCGGTTCAAGGGTCCCTTTGCCTTTTTGTCACACCATGGAGAACATGACAAGCCACGCGCAAGATGTGAACACGATACGACATGGAGAGTGCGACAAACTTTGCCATGGTACCCATACCTTCTGCATGCTACGAGTACTACTGAGAATGTCTCCGCGGTACAAGCTCCTGAACTGAATGCTTGTGCCAGAATGGAGGCCCAAAACTCCGCGAAGCAAAGGAAGGTGAGAAAGGGCACGCACAGTTGCCGCGAATGCAAACGGAGGAAGGTCAGATGTATCTTCGCATCCCCATCAGATGTTCTCTGTAATATGTGCAAACAGCGAGGCTCTCGATGCATCAGCCAGTGGACAACCTCCGACACAGATGCAACTTCGCAAAGCACGACATATCTAAGTGGCACGCTCACTGCGAATAGCACCCCGTCCGATCTGATCACCAATACCGCAAATGCTGGTCCATTCACCTCACCAGCGGAATACGTGACAAGGTTCCCCGTTGCACCGACCCCACCATCCAGCAAGGCTTCTCCTGGGTATACAGAAACCCAGAACTATTCCACGCTCACGAAGGAGCTCCTCCGTGCTGTCCCATCTCATGCAGATATTGAGATTCTTCTAGCGAGAATCAACGGCTCGGTTTCCATGTACTACCAATTCGACTACAAATCTTGCTGTCCGTCATCCGTGGAGATGTCGGAGCCACCGGTGATGATACCCGATCTCAGGAAGCCGGAGAGCCACCCCATTTTACTCGCAAGGCAGATGTTCCTCTTCGCTGCAGCACTGAGGCAGATCCCTCGGAACACAGCAATTCCTGGTCTCAAGAAGCATCACCATGAAATCATGGACGAGCTTGCAGAGTCGGCCATCGGCAAAGTCACCACAAACGATGCGCTCCTGGGAACGCTAGAAGGCCTCGAGCTTATCGTGCTGGAAGGTTTCTACCACATGGACTGTGGCGACGCTCGGAGAGCTTGGATTACCAATCGCCGCGCAGTTGTTACTGCACAGCTGCTGGGCTTGCATCGGCCTGGTCACCATCGGTTCAAAGTTATCGACAGTCGCGCCAAACTCAACCCTGAAGCTATGTGGATCGGCGTTGTTTGTATGGAACGTGTATCGTCCTTGCTACTTGGTCTGCCTACGAGTGTTGCAGATGTGGTCTTGACGCCACTTACAACCGGGAGTGATTTCATCGTTCGTCTTGGGAACGTTGCAGGAAGAATTCTTGAACGAAATCGGATCGAGGATCCACAGCAAGCACTAGATTTGACGAAAGACATTGACCAAGAACTCATCAACATTGCGGATCAAATGCCATCGGGATTTTGGCGACCGTTAAACTTTGCGCGTCTCGCCCGAGACACTCCGGAGGCTGCCAATGAGATGAAAAGAGCTCTGGATCATGGTCGCTACTACAACTTGATCATTCAACTACATTTGCCTCATATGCTGTGCCCGACGCATGCCTCCCAGAGAGCGTACTCAAAGATCGCTTGCGTCAATTCCGGCCGCGAGATTCTTAGCCGCCATATCGATCTACAATCCTTCGGGCCTGCAGTGTCTCGTTGCCGAATGATTGACTTTCCCGCGCTGATCGCCGGCATGGCGCTGATGCTGGCGCATGCTATCAGCCACTGCGGCAACAAGTTAGAGAACATGTTTGCACATCAACGCTCAAGCGACCGAGCCATGGTAGAGCGTACTCTCGAAAATATGGAATTTGTTTCCGAACTCCACCAAAATACGCTTCTGGTGAAATGCGCCAAACTGCTCATAGAACTGCTCGCAATCGAGGAAGATGCTGCGCAGGAACATCGACGCTCTGTTGAGCAACACCAGCATGGAACCGAAGCACGCGACCACGGTCGCAACATGCTCATCGCGAGAGCACCATTCCTAGGAGGAATTCGATTGTCTAAAGACGGCATCGCCGCAACTGGAACTTCAAAGGCAGATCAAGACAACGGCCTCTCAGAGAGCACGAGCATAGGTGGAATTGGAGCCATTCATGTCAACAACCTACGCCAGTCGGAGACCGACCGGACGCAGATCGCTTTGGGTTACCCGGGCCAGCAGCCCAACGTGTCACACGTTGTGCAAACGGCATCAGATGAGTTCATGCAGGACGACTACACTCTCTTGGATGGCTCTATGAACCTTGATGATTTGGCTTTCTTGGGAACGGACACAGCGTTCTTCGAGAGCTTGATGCGTGGGGCTGGAGATGGGTCGGCTGATGGAGTCGCCGGGTTTGGTGTATGAGGCTTTCGTCGCAGTGGACGCTTTACAAGGAGCCTCCAAGATGTAAGCCTGTAAGGATAGCAATTCTTTCCTTAAGCGTGTATCATATTGCCAGGTCCAGAATGATCGCTGCTCTAAGGAGTGACACTGTGTAGCTTCAAAATCCGTACTAGCATCTCAGTGGCAAGAGTGAGTATGGTCCACTGCGTATGAAGATAGTAGCGGACTTCATACTGAATGTGAGTACAGTGAGGATGGTGTCTCAGCGGCAAGAACGAGCGTTTCGCAGTTCGCAAGCCGACTGTGAAAGCACCGAAAGGGTCATGAGCTTGGGTAGCATCTCAGCGGCCGAGGAAGGGATACGGACTCTGGAGCTAGACCGCGATGCCGTATATTGTCCACGGCTTGGAATACACTAATTAGAGCCAAAAATATATTTTCCAAACCTCGTATTTACGTCATCCAATCAAGGTTCTATAGTGTAGAGGTATCACAAGCGCTTGTGGCGCGCTTAACCCGTGTTCGATTCACGGTGGGACCACTTCTTTTGTGCACCTTTTTGGCCGGCTGCGATCACGAACACCCGACTGCATATTAGATGCATGAAAGAACGAACGGTGTTACGATTACAGCTACCAGAGTTCTGATTGCGAACAACACTCGCTAGTCGATGACTCTATAGTAAGACAGATCGACGTCCTGTTGGACCCATTGGAACTGATGCGGCAAAAGTTTGAGAAACGTCCCGCCGGCTTGCTGCACCCCAAGCGATTAGTGAACACCCGGCAGAAACTGTAGTATTGCCTCTTCTATTACCAAGCCTCCGGATCAACCACGGCATCACAGTCATCGTAAACATGACAGTCATCACGTTCGCGGGAGTTTCACTGGTAGTCTGCTGATTCATCCGACTGCTCGCTTCACACCAAGCATAAATATCTCCCAAAGCCACCTCACTCTAAGAATCACAAGAAGATCTTGACAAGGCTATCCACTCCAACCATTGCAAACATGCCCAAGTCAACTGTTTTCGTAACCGGTGCTACAGGATTCATTGGGGCGCAGGTTGCTGCTCTCGCCTTGCGTACAGGTTACAAAGTCAAGTTAAGCGTGAGGCGCGAAACGCAAATTGACACCCTGCGCCGGGGGCTCGGCGATCTTTCTGGCGACCTGGACTTTGTCGTCATAACTGATTATACGAAAGAGAGCGCCTTCGATACTGCACTTCAGGGAGTCGATCACGTAATCCACCTGGCCTCTCCACTGCCAAAACCAGGCGAGGACCTTTTGACTCCAGCTGTCAAAGGCACGACGTCGATACTGAGGTCTGCGACTCGCGTACCATCGATCAAAAAAGTCGTGATCACTGGATCAGTGGCTTCTCTTATCCCTCTTGGACAATATGGGGAAGATATTGTTGTAACAGGTAAGAGGAAATGACAGATCTTCCACTTGAACTTCATTAACAATGTGCAGAGGGCATCCCGAAAGAGAAGCTGCACTTCGATCAGTCGACTGTGTCATCTCTCAACCCTGGTATGCAATACCGAGCCAGCAAACTGGCCTCCCACATTGCTACACTGGACTTGGTTGAGACCGAAAAGCCTCATTTTTCCGTCGTTACCCTTCATCCGGTGTACGTCTTTGGAAAGAACCTACTCCAGACGCGCGCAGATGAGATTTCGGGAACAAACGAGATGCTTTTCAAGTCCTTGTTCTCCGAAGAGCCTCTGTTTGTGCCGTACCGTGGCGTCCACATCGACGACGTGGCAGCAGCCCACATCAGAGCTTTGGATATTGCTGCCGCGCCTGTATCTTCCTACCTGCTATCAGCGAAGAGCAGGACCTGGGACGAAGTCTTAGATTTTGCGAAGAGCAAGTTCCCGGCGGCAGACTTCACAGCGAAGCCGAAGTCTGGCGAGCAGGTGACTGTTGAAACTGCTCATGCGGAAGCAGAGCTTGGATTTTCTTCATGGAAGGAGATGGAAGAGCAGGTTGTTGATGTGGTTGAGCAACAGTTCAAGCTCCGCGATGCCGAGTCACCCGAATCGAAGGAAGCGTAGTGGGCAGGGAATATAAGATTCTGTGATTATGTACGAAAATATGACCACAGCCTTTTCTCCCCTTCTTTCTACATGAACCAATAGTCCAGTTCTTGCCTTCTAAAGTTTTGGTTGCGCGTCAAAAATGTTCAGGATTACGTCTTGACACTCAAGCCTAGCAGTACCTCCCGGTAGTGCGAAGTATAGCACACAATCTCATACGACTTTGACGCCTTACGAGAAACCCTTATGCCATCGAGATAGTAGTAGGATGACACGAGTACCTTAGTAGTATTTGCGCCACTACTTCGAGGCACCGATGAAGAAGAACATTGGGACCTTGCCCTTGAGATGACTGCTATATCCCACACATTGGCGTACATCCATAATTGCTGCACTTCACACTAGACGAAGGTATTACAGGAGATTGTGGCGGCTTTGTTAGAACGTTGCCTTGCGTTGTTTGGCCATCAGCCGCGGTTTACATGATTGCATCTGATCAGATCAATTACTAACGTATGTTTCCCGAAGCCCTAAAACCTCGATAATAAGGATAGGCTGAATGACGCAAGCAGACTGTGAGACCTGTGGTTCAAGATGCGCATCATTATCTTGGCACTTCGATACTAGTCAGGTTGAATAGGTTGTACCTGGACGACAACGTAGTAGAAATCGGTGTTTTTGATCCTATGTTGCAGAGGCTGACGTGTCGTTAGCCCGTAATCCTCGATCGACAAATTCCAATAGATATATTATCATGGAGCTAGCATTACGGCGTCATAAGACTATGCCAAGCGAGACATGAAGTTAAGGTTTTCACCTACGCAGAACAAGCCGATGCACGGTTCTCTAGAGCTCAGTAATCATCGCTAGAATCTAGGTCCCCTTGGCCCCTTCCTCGGGTTCCAGGAAACGCTGATGAAGTAAGCTGCTGCTGTTGGATGATTAAGTGATTAGTCGTTAAAGTATTCACTTTGGTCTCAGTCCTCGGTCTTGAATGATAAGCATGCCGTATACGCCGTATACAGGAAGAGCGATTCACATATTGAATGCAGCGCGAAGGTCTTTGTCTACAATCTCCTTTCTCACACTTCTATTCTCTTATCTCAACACATCAGCAAAAATGGCCTTCACCGAGTTCGTTATTCCGACGCTGAAGACAGATCCCGAAACGGAAGCGACGTTTATGAAAGAGCTCGCACCCTTCCTCATCGAGATTCTGCAAACGCATGACAATCCTCCTAAGTACAAATACTTTGGCAAGATTCTGGTCGAAAATGGCAACGATGTTTCGGGAGAGTTCCGACTTGTGATGGGACTTGGTTCGTCACTTCTTCTTTCTTTCCCCTCCCCTCCCTCCCCTTCTTACTGATTGCGTCATCATCTCGTGCTCTGTCTCACTGTTGTCTCACTTCCCCCACTTCATTACTATGGTGATCTCGACATACATGTAGTCTGAATGCTGATGCTTTTTACAGAGTGGGAAAAACAGCAACGTTTCGACTCGTTCGTCGCGTCGGAGAA
>Ga0265797_10006761_pt1 | contig 16032 bp, 15 predicted proteins | sample P2T30metagenome_FD_192433 | JGI IMG/M metagenome (GOLD analysis project Ga0265797, IMG submission 192433) | Plant litter microbial communities from East Loma Ridge, Irvine, California - P2 T30 | ecosystem: Environmental > Terrestrial > Plant litter > Unclassified | place: USA: California... | reverse complement strand
ATCCTGTCTGAACGACTTCAACACCAGCACGCAACCTAAAGACATTTCACCATGCATCTCACCACCATTACCCTCGCCCTCGTCGCCCTCCTCACACCAACAACAGCCAACATGGGAACCGGTATTCCCCCACCCCACCCCCTCCCATCCATCCACCCCCCACTAACCCTTCCCCCCAGACACCCCGCAGCTACTCCGACTACTGGAACCACGGCCACGTGCTCCCGCAGTGTCCCGGGCACCAACTCATGCAGCTCTGCCTTTTCCACTGCCGCGCGGGCCGCGAATACGTGCCTGAAATCGCGGTCCACAAAGTGTCATACCGCGACTATTCGCGCGATCCTGAGGCGATTCGCATGGGCGAGAGGGTGTTGAAGGCGGAATATGAGAAGGAATTTCCGTACGAGGACTTTGGGTGGGTTACGTGCAGTGCGTTTCCGGAGGTGACGGCGTATTCGCAGGTTGTGGGCGTGCCGCCTGTGTCTGATATACCGAGCGGGAAAACGGTGTGGAGGGAGGAGAGTTCTAGTACGAAGGCGACGACGAGTTCCACTGCGCCTTATTCTATTACCCAACTTCCCACGCCCTCAGCTCACCCTTGGCCCAAACACGGCACAGACAATCTCATAACCGGACGTAAAGTCGTGCCGAACTGCGGTATGCAGCCCGTTCCCGATCCGCCAGCTGGCTACTGCGACAAGTTTTGCTGCTTGTGTGGACCCCGCACGGGAAACGACTACGTGCGCATGTTCCAGAATTCGAACGATAGGCGTCCTGCTGCGGCGCACACGGCGCTGTGTTTGCATTCGTGTCGGGCGGGGAAACTGTGGTTTCCGAAGGAGGGGTGGACGAGTCCGCTCGAGGGGGGGAGGTATGGGGAGAGTATGCAGCAGGCGGTGGAGTGGTGAGAGGGGAAGAGGCCGCAGGATTTTGGGTGGGTTACGGCTAGTGTGGAGAGTGGGAGGGCTGAGGCGAGTGCGAGTAAGAGGAAGGATGAGGCGAGTGCGAATAAGAGGAGGGATGAGGCGAGTGCTAAGGCGAAGACTTCGACTACTACTAAGGCTTGAAGGGCTGGGGAGATGGGGTTGTGGAAAGCGATTTGATGGAGAGGGGTGGGGGACGAGAAGCATTTGGAGAAAGAGGTGAAGATCGCGGTGAAATCGTGGATCTTGAACGGTTCTGCATTTTTTTTTTAGGAAAGCGAGAGAGACAAAGTAGTCAACGCATCGTTCAAAGTAGATGAATGATGAACTCACAGCTGCAATCCCCTCATCCTCGAAAAGCTTGTTATGTACACTTCTTCATCGAGACTACTTCATCGAAGCGACTTCTTCCCACTGCACACCCACCCACTCCTCAACGTACCCCACCTCGCCCTCAGCAACATCGCTAGGCTTACAGTCCTTGCTGCACACGCCCAGAATAATCGTGCCCCATTCCATACCGTCGATACTCGTTTCGTCTGCTTCCAGCTCACTGATGGCGTGCGGAGTCAGCTGCACTTCAAACACCCTCTCCGCGCCGCAAGTTTGACAACGAGGCAGACCTGCTCCGCCCCTTGAGCCCGTCGTCGTTACTTTGACGTTGGACGACATTCCGTTCTCTGAGTGAGCCGCCAGGAGTTTACCCACATCATCGCGGTCGCTGTACAGCAGCGGCTTCCCCTTGAATTCATAGCGGAGGACTTGTTCAGCATTCTCACCTACACGGTCGGCGAACTTCTGGAATGTCTTGTCGATGGAGCTCTCGAAGATTTCCTTGTCTTCTTTCCCGCCGCTGCTGCCGCTGCCTTCGGTGTCTATATCCATGCGCGCGTTTTCTGGTATCTGAGGGGTGGACGGCGCATCGAGGGTCTCGTATTCGGCGTCCAGTTGATAGCGTGGGAACGGTGCTGGGAAAGACGATTCTACAGGCCATGGCTCGTGTGGTCGAGGAGGCTGTTCGGCGGAAGGTGATGAGAGGCGCACTTTGGAGGCAAACGTCTCGGACAGGGTCGTGGATGCTTCGTCGAGAGCTTGTTCTGGTGTGACTTCGATGGAGGGCGGCGATGCAACGGCAGCCTTCTCGCTCGAAGACGCTGATGAGAATGGATTGGCGGGAGCCTTTGCGGTACTGTTCGTGGAAAAGGGGTTCGAGAAGGGGTTTGCTGGCGCTCCTGTACCGGCGCTATTCGTCGCCCCAAACAATGACGCTCCAATCTTAGGCTGTGGCTCTTGCTCCTTTGCGACTTCGCGTTTCTCTGGCTTGGCCTGTATTTTGGTACTCGAGCCCTTTGCAATGCGTACACCGCGTATACCTCGCACGCTGCCCGGCTTTCTGCGACACGTTTTCCGGCGACAGGTCCAGATGTAGAGCCTCCGGTCGTGGCCAGGAAACTGCTGGGGAAGGTCGCCGTTGAGTTCGAGGAGGAGGCTCAGCAGGCCATTGCACACTTTGCACTTTGCCAGTGCGCCTGACGGGGCGGTCTTGTCATCGATCCAGGCAGGAGCACCCCCAAGATGCGAGACAGAGTCTCCAGTCGTGTCTTTGGTCGCGTAGCCTAGCAAGACATTCGTCTCGGTATAGTCCTCCCCTTCATCTGAGGATTCGCTGTCGTAGGGTGGCATATTTGCAACAATTTGTGGTGACTCTCTCCTGTCGAGTGTTTGCGGGGTGATTGATGTCGAGAAAAGTTATAGTGGGGCTGTGGCGCTGATCGAGGTGTGGCTCGTGCAGCGCTCTTCCGCCCGCACTGTGCGCTCGCCAATTTGACAAAGCCTTCGACACCTGGACACCGAAAACACCCACGGTCATCCATCCACCTCCGCATCCACCATGGGCGCCGCATACGACTACGCGCCCGAGAGGCCGGAGCACATTCAGAACATCCTCGATGGCCTCGACCGGTACAACCCGGAAACGACCAATGTCTTCCAGGACTATGTCATGCAGCAGTGCGAGAGCCAGACGTACGACTGCTACGCGAACCTCGCCCTCCTCAAGCTGTACGTTCCCGTCCCCCTGCCCTTCTCACATGTCGCATGATGAACAAGTAACCACAACGTTTCCTATTACCCGAGGGATGGGGACTGAATCCCCCCACCCACTGAAGTTGAATTATTAGCTCTATCTGAAAGCTGTCTACGCGCCTCTTCTTGCAACCAGCATCTTGCGTGGCCTGTGCTGATTAGGCATCGCAGCTACCAGTTTAACCCACATCTCTCCCGCGACGAGACCGTCACCAACATCCTCGTCAAGGCCCTCACTGTCTTCCCAAGCCCAGACTTCTCACTCGGTCTGTCGCTTCTCCCCAGCCACGTCCTCGCACCTCTCAACTCGGCCGCACACAACCCAGCCGCCGGCGATGCGCCTCTGTCAGAAGCTGTCCAGAAGCTCAATGAGCTGAGGAATCTGCTCGAGGGTGCTGACTACGCTACTTTCTGGTCCACTCTGGACTCGGACGATCTCTACGCAGATCTGATCGCCGACGTCTCCGGCTTCGAAGACCTCATGCGCGTACGAATTGCCGCCACCGTCAGCCAAGCAGTGCGAGAGGTCGACAGGAGCATTCTTGAGTCATGGTTGAGCATAGATGGTAGCGACTTCGACAACTTCGTCGGCAACGTGCCCGGCTGGAAAATTGATGGTGCCAAGATCACCGTGCCTATCAACAAGGATAACGAGGCCAAGGGTACCGTTGTGACGGAGAACGTCAAGTTCGATCGTGAGTTGGACCGCGCCTTTGACATCCAGACACGTGCTAATAAGTCGCCGCAGAATTTTCGAGGATTATCAAGAGGGCGTACGAGCAGCCTGCGTGAACGGCCTGGTAGCGTCGTTGTTATGACACGATATTACGGTTTACGAAAACCACGGGCGAGTGGAGGGCAATTGGCGTTGAAAAGGATCACCATGTCTGGAGTGATAGCATGTCCAGCATATGTGCCATCTCCTCGAAGGAAGAACGAGCTAGGCGCTCAAGATATACCCAGTCGACCGCGGCAGCTGTGTTCAGATGGTCATCACACTCATGCACAGTTGAAGTGCGGCCTCGCACATAGCTGAGCCGTTGGTTTGCCAATAGAAGTACATTCATCATCGCGATCTCTACCCATCTCTCTCACATTGCGGTGTAGACGATCGATCTTGATATGGTGCATGTGGGAATTGTAATGTAGTTTGAAGGTCCCGGATAGGTGAGCTAGGTTATGCTGAGGCGGTGGTCTATGGTAGTGGTCGTGGCCGCTATGGGTATAGGTCAGCGCAAGAGGAGTTACAAAGAGGCCAAAGATACTGTGTCGTAGAAATTAGAAGGTCTCACAACGGTAACTATGCAGAATTCAATATGGCCTGTAAATTAGCAGATGTGAATGAAGAAGGCGAAGCCGAAAATTGTGTCGAGATACTAGACATCACACATCACAAGTACGCAATCAAGACACACAAAGTTTGAAGTGAAAACATCCGGAACTCCATTGCAGCTATGCCGCTAAACCCAACCTATTCCAGTATGAAAAAATCCCAAGCCGTGATATACCCATGTCGTTCATCTCTTCTTTTATGCATATCCCGCGTCGAATATGGATGGGTATGTATTCAAGATGCCGGGCCAGATGATGATGATACACGTAGCGCCGTTAAGATAACTGAAAAGACAAGCGAGTTATTTACAACTCGTCGTGGTCGCCCTTGACGGCATCGGTAGCCTTTGATGCGACAGATGACGCAGACGAAGCGGCATCAGCGGCGGCGTCAGCGGCAGCGTCCTTTGCTGAGCCGGCGGCGTCCTTTGCGGCGTCAGTGGCCTTCTCGGTGCCAGACTTGACCGACTTGGTAGCCTCGTCGGCAGCCGAGCCAGCAGACTTGGTAGCCTCGTCGGCAGCCGAGCCAGCAGACTTGGTGGCCTCGTCGGCGACGGAAGCGGCAGCATCGGCGGCGTCCTCGACCTTCTCCTTGGCGGCCTCGTAGACAGCGGCGACCTTGTGTGTGCCGTTCTCCTCGATGAACTTGACGAGGTCCTCGACAGTCCGCGAGCCGGAGTAGTCGATGGGCGAGTCCTTCTTGCCGGCGGGGAAGAGCTTGATGGTGGGGAAGCCCTGGATCTCGTCGGGAACGTCGTTGAGAGTGGCGTCAACTTTGGCGACAGTCACGAGCTTGGAGAAGGCGTCGGTCTGGTACAGCTCACCGAGCTCCTCGTACTTAGGGGCGAGAGCCTTGCAATGACCGCACCACGGGGCGTAGAACTCGAGGAGGACGTCCTTGTCGTTGTCGATGACAAGGTCCTTGTAGTTCTTGGCGACGACGACGGAGACGGGGCCGTCGTTTGACTCTGGGATGGGCTCCGACTTGATGGAGGGCTCGACCTTGCCTGCGAGGAAGTCCTCGACGAATGTGCCAATGTCCTTTTCAGTGATCTTGTTGTCCTGGTCGTAGGGAAACTTCTCGTTCTTGTCGGTGCGCTGGATGGCAAAGGCGGGCCATGTGCCGACCTTGAGGTTGAGGTTACCAGCGTGCTGGCCGAAGGAGCCGGCGTCGATGGTGGCGAAGTTGATGGCGCCCTTGTGCTTAAGGGCTAGGGGCTTCAGGTCCTTGGCGAACTGCTCGCGCTCCTCGGGGGTCTCAGCGAAGATGTAGGCGAGGGGAATGCCAGCAGCCATGTAGTCGCTGTAGGTCTCGGGGCCGACCTCGCCAATGAGAGGGGTGGAGGCGACCTTGGCGAACGACTTGATGGCCTCGACGTCGAACTTCTCGGTGAAGACGTCCTTGCCGTCGTCGAAGGACTTGTACAGGACGAGGCCGGGCTGCGAAATGCCCTCGGCCTTTGCGAGAGCGGCATCGCTGGTGGCGCCGAACAGGAAGTTGTCGCGGAGGCCGTTGGCGACCGAAGTGAAGGTCTCGTTGGAGGCCTTGTCATCGGCGGCGAAGTAGGCGACGAGGACGACCTTGTCGGCGGTCTTGAACTCCTCGAGAGTGTCCTTGGTGACGTCCGAGACGGCGGGCAGGTTCTGCTTGGTCATGTACGAGATCAAGCTGTCGGCCTTGCGCTGGCCGCCGTATGGCGAGATGTTGTCCGGGCCGCGGAAGACCTTGAGTGTGGGGTAGCCCTCGACACCGTACTCCTGGCACAGGTCGGCCTCCTCTGTGCAGTCGACCTTGACGAGCTTGATGTCCTTCTCCTTAAGAGTGGTAGCAGCTGTCTCGTACTCGGGCGCGAGCGCCTTGCAGTGGCCGCACCATGGCGCGAAGACTGTAGGATTTGTTAGCAGGGAAATTGGCGGAAGCTGCATATCTCATTTGATAGAGGGGCACTTACACTCTGCGAGGACCAGGTCGTTCTCCTCGACATAGGCCTTGAAGTTGTCCTTGTTGAGCTGCTTGACGTCCGATGCACCGACAACGGCCGCAAAGAAAGCAGCGCAGATTGTTGTGTACTTCATCTTGGGTGAGGGGAGGGGGTGAAGTTTTGGCTAGAAGAGGTGTAGAGTTGAGTGCCTCTGGGTGTGTGTGGAGAGGGCAAGAAGCGCTGGCGGAAGAGGTCTTTATGGATAGCGGAGCCAGTGGCCACGGTATTCACTTTGGTAGTGCTCGCTGCACAGACCACGCGAGCAAGGGTCCAGCACAAGCCGTGGTTACACTCACTCACCTCGCCATTATTGGCCAGCTTTACCCTGCGAACCACTATTCACCACGCCTATTACTAGCACCCACCTTTACTTACCACGGTTGCCGTCGTTTGCTCGCACTTCACCTCTGCTCGCCTTGCCGGCCCCAAGATTCTGGGCGCATTTGCGGTTGGGCTACCACTCGCAGGACCAAATCGCATATTATTAATCTACGATGGAACCACGGTAGCCACTTTTACGAATTACGCTGGAAGCGAGAGCCACAGTTTCTCAAGGCCAGGTGTCCCTCGGTGCTTATCGCTGAGCCACTGGCGGGCCTGATCGCAAATCCACTTGCGGATTGCTAATGAGGCTGAGCGGTGACCTCATCTGTGGTTCAGTAATTGCTCCACCAGGCGTGTACCGACACAGTGGATTTGATATGTCCAATAGCCCGACACCAAACATTGTGCTTGCCTACATCGTTTTCGACTTTCTCTTCACTTGAGATGACATTATAACGTAGAGACGTGATAGTTTCTTTGTTCGCTCGGACTCATGTTGTTTGGTCGAGTATCACGAAGGCGTACTTTGAGGATTTTCTGGCAATATTGGTACTACTGGTAGACCACCATCGCAAGCCGCGGGTCTCCTCATCAAAACTCCTGACTATCTTCAAAATGGGTTTGCCATCTGGTCCTTCCAGTTCCAAGGCATGACCGTGGCCGAAGTTCAAAGAAGACCTCGCCATCAAAAAGCTTTGTATCAGCAGTGTAAGTAGTGTAAGTTTACATTGGTAGCACTGGGTGAATCACGAAGACCGCCACCAAGATCTCAAGTGGTCGCAAACTCGAGTTCTCTATGCGACAGGATCTACTTCCTTTGAAGCCGTAAGCCCGCTCCCCTCAGTTTCATTCAACTTCCTCAACCTCTCCTCCTCCTTCTTCTTCATCTCTTGCTGAATCCGCACCCTCTCAGGAACAACCTGCTGCCTCGTAGTCCGGACCGTCCAGCCCTCCAACCTCTCCTTGCCCAACGCCTTCATCGTCTTCCTCTCCACAGCGCTGTACGCACCGTCCGCCCTATCAAACTCAAATGGCTCTTTGACTGACACTGGCGGGTTCGTAATAACTCTCACTTGCCGCAGCTGGTTATTCGATGCCGAGTGCAGCATCAACGGGTGGAGCAGATACACGTCTCCAACCTTGCCGGTCGCCTCGACGAATGCCTCGTCCGGCATCGATGCCGCGAGATCATTAAACCACTTCAGTCCCTGCTCCGGCACAAAGTTCGGATTCTGCGCACGCGGCGTCATCCGCGAACTAACCCCATCCGGATTCTCATACAAATGCTTCGCTACCGTCGGAATCGCAGCTGGGCAAATATACGTCCCACCGCCACCAGCATTGATATCCGACCACAACGGAATCACCAGCAGCGCTTGTTCCGGCGAGTCGAGGTAGTGCACGAAGAAGTCCCCGTCGACGTGCCAGCCCGGCAGATCTTGCGGCTTGACGACTTTGTTGTGGCCTTCGGGCGTGCCTAGGTTGACGATGAAGCCGTCTTTCCAGGTCGATGCGTTGCCGTCGACGCGCGCGGAGCCGCCGAGGAGGTCGCAGATGCCGCCCCAGGCTTTTGGCGCGAAGTCTGAGACGAGGAATTCGTTGTGGTGGGGCATGTTGGTGCGTTCAGTGTGCCTGTGGTAGTCAGTTAGCAAATCTCCCACTGCTAGTTGGATCATTGGTGGAGCGTTTGTAGATTTGGGAGTCTCTGGTAGTTGCATCCTTAACAAGCTGGAAGGGAATTGAGGGAATCGTACCATGTTGAGATGTCTTCGGGATCCATTCCTAGTCTTGTCCATAAGGTCTTCTGGAACTCCCCGGCTTTTTCTCTTGAAAAGCAGTTCTCTAGCTTGACCCATCCGTGCTCCATGAAGTGATCGACCTGCTCCTGCGAGAGGTGATGTTGCTGCTCTGCTTCCGTAACTTCCATATTGACTGAATGTTTAATATGCTGAATGCAAAGTAATAATTTTCCAAGTAGCGATTATCGTGCGTGTCGTACACGTACAAGGCAGTGCAGACTGTCGCGACAGAAGATCATATACATATATATATATCCTATTTCCTGCATACGCCACGGCATCGTGACACCGTCGAAGCTGACGTTCCCAACGATACATTCAGCCAATTTATCCGGTGGCAATCGTGCCTCACGTGGTCTGGCGTCGCCCTTTGTGCCCCACTGGCCCCGCCCTTCCCCAAACTGCGCACCCCGCGAGGGCTCCGCGGTGGTTGTTTAGTTGTGCTATTGGCGGGTGGGCATGGAGAACAGCGCCCTACTAGAACGGCTACGGCACGACGGGTATTGTCCCAGGGCCATGGACGAGGGAATTGGTAAGCATCGTGAAAACTTTGAGGTTTCTGCGTATCTCTACATGGACATTACGATGTTTTCGACTCGTAAATGGCGTACGGAAAAGTAGAGTTTTCAATCGTTTACTTCGCACCCAACTTTCGAACACTAGGCTCTACAACCTAATTTAGTTACCCGTCCACCACGTGTAGTTGTTCGTCTCCTCAGGCGTATCGTACAACAACTCGCTGCTCGAATTGCGTGGTCTTTCAGGCCATACGTTGACATCCTCCATGTTCCACATTATCATGTCCGACACGCTAACGGTTGCGTTGTCGGCCACATATACGCCGAAGCCAGTGGAATCAAGACGGGATGGATATATGCGAGTCGTGAGCCAAAAGCGGTCCTACGGCAATTCATTAGCGGGATGCCTGATTGAAAGAAGCAAACTCAATACTCACATTCACGTAGACCTCAACTAGCGATCCGTCAACAAAGATATCCATGTGGAGCGACTCCTGCGTTCCATTGGCGAAGGTGTATGGGTAAAAGTACCCAAGCATCGTGTAGTTGGCGAACTCGACAATGTTTGAGGAGTGCGAGCGATCGACGTTGATGGTGTAGTTGTCAGGAGAGTACCAGATGATGGTCTGCTCGTCACCGTCAGGCGAAGAGGCAATGGTAACACCGGCCGGTCCAGTCGCGTTGCTGAGGGTGACCTTCAGCTCCATATGGCTGCTACCGCTGCCGGTTGCGCGGCTCGAAGAGTACATGCCGGTTGTGTTGATTCTTTGCATCTGGGCGCCCGAATGAAGGCCCTCCAGAACCTCGGGGACAGGGCGCGCACCGAGAGTGTAGCCAGTAAAGGTGCCGTTGCCGTGCTCGACGGTACGTGTGTTGCCCTTGGTGGATAGAGCACCACCCGCGTTGATCAATCCTGGCGTCTTGATAACGTACATTTCGCGTGGCAATGTCATGGCGCCTTGGTAGCCGGCTTGCAGAAGAGCGAAATTGTTGTTCTCCTCGTTGGCCCAGCCCCATTGTATGCGCCGGGAGGCGTTGTTCTTCGTGTCTAGAAAGCTTGTTACAGCGTAAGATAGTCCAGAGTCAATGACGCCGCCAGAGACTGGTGTAAATTCGGCGGAGCCGTTCTCACGTCTGGTAACTACACCTTCATTCCAGAGACCCCATTGATTTCGCGGATGATACGTGTTATTGCCACCTTCTGTGCCCATTAGGACATAGTAGTGCACGTCATCGTCGTCGTCTGTCAAGGAAAAGAAGTTGGACACTTCAAAGTTGAAACCATAGGTACCAGTCTCTAGTAAGGATCCCAGAGACGTATTCTTTTCTGGCTCCCACAAGGCGCCTTCGAAAGTCCAGTCAGTAACGTTGGTTGCGGGCGCCGAGTAGAACGGAATGCGTCCACCAGCGTCGTCACCCTTAATGCCAGAGCCCAAAACCATATACCAGTGCGGTTCATCGCGTCCGAGTAACGCATCCATTTCTGGCCACGGCTCGACGAAGGGGTCGCGCCAGCCAGTGATGTTCCAGCCTTGAGGTGGGCGAGGGCTCAGCGGGTTGCCCTCCCACTGGTCCCAAGTCTCGCCCCCATCGTCGGACGTGAGAATGCATAACTTCTCGCTGCCGTTCGTGTAGGGGATAGACCACGAGATTGGCAAATACTGGACGCACGTGTAGAACATGGTCAGCGTCCCATCTTGCTCGCCCTCCAGATTATAGGGCTGTGCAGAACCACTGAATATACCTAGTCCGTAGTAAGAGCTGTTTTGCGAGTCTTTGTTGGGTCCGGTGCCAACGGACTTAGCCTGGTCGTCTTGCCATCCGCCAACATCGGTCCATGTGACCAAGTCGTCGGAAACAGCATGTCCCCAGGAGATGTTGCCCCAGTTGATATGCTGGGGATGCCATTGGTAGTGGAGGTGGTATCTGTCTTCGGTTGGGTCATACATCATGCCGCATGGGTCCTACAGGGAGTTGTCAGCATGAAAAATATTTTCTGAATGCTGAATCTTACGTTCATCCACCCGGCAGGGGAAATGAAGTGGTACGTAGGGCGCCATCGTAGGAAGAGGCTGTTGTTGCTCAGGGTTTGAATGTAATCAGCAGTCAAAGCGTTTGGAAGTTCGAGTTCTTTGGTGTCTGAGTAGCTCTGCCCATAGCCAGATGGAAATGCTCCGAGAAGAGCGCTCACAAGAGCGAGTGATCGAACCATGATTCTTCAAACTGTTCAAGATGACAGTCAATGGTGACTGGAGAAAGAAGCGATGTTGAGAGGATCGAGAGAAACTTATATACGACTCAATTGAAGTTTTGAGTGGGCCTCGTCCGATACAGGATCTATGCCATGATGCTCAGACGCTAGGATCTGGGCCTGTGTAGTTCACAATGGTTGGGCCAGGATGCAGTAGCTTGTCATCGATCCCCGCAGTGGCGCCCCGCAATGGGCGTGATCATTGAGATACCTGTCAGTACTGGTGTAAGTCGGCAAAGCCACGTGCGTGACCGTACTGTAGCTCTTCACTTGACGTGCATTCGAAGCGAATCTTGCCCAGCGGAAGGGCTCTCCGGGGGCTTCTACGTTTCTATCAACTACCGTAAAAAAAATTCAATTTTCCACGAGGACGCGGCCATTGTCATGAAGTTGGCTTAGCAACGAGTCGAGATGCGCTAGTGCTGTGGATGTTGCTCGAGAGTGTCCGAATAACCTACCGAGCTGGAGCGCTTCAGGGCAGCTGCAAGTAGGTACCTAGTAGCGAAGCCGAAAGAAAGGCTTGACACCTCAGCTGGCTCTCTTGGCCACGACAAGAGCTACGATTTGCAATGCATGTGCTCGTGAGGAATGTCGTTTGACCTCCACTGTTGAGACTGGTTCAAGAGAGTGAAGTGGAGGAAGCGCTGGAGGTGCTAAGTAAGGCTGGTCTTGGCAAACTTCGGTAATGCGTCATCTATGTCCGCAAAGCACGTGGCCTCACGCAACCGTGTCAACTCACTGCGGCGCGTTGCAAACATTACTCGTATATCCTAGAAGAACCGAGTCGTAGATGGACACACTCATTGTTGTCTGAGCTTGCGACACAACAAATCTGCGCTATGAGTCGACTCCAGCTCTACGTCGCGGTGAGTGCTGTGTGAAGCTGCGCGCATGCCAGAATGCTGACATGGTATACATAGGGCTCCGCCGTGATGGCTAACGTGGTGCTCGCACGCGCATACTACGAGCGGCCGAACTTCTACTCAGCGGCAGTATATATCTCTCAGAGTACCGGCTCTCTCATGTTTCTGGTCAACCTCATGCTCATTGTTGCTGCGAGCTTCGGATATGGCCTCCAGCGTGTCTTCTACGGCACTCTGCGGCCCATTGAGACGGAGCAGCTATACGACAAGGCGTGGTTTGCGGTCAGCGAGACGCTACTGGCCATGACTATATTCCGCGACGACATCGGCATGTGGTTCTTTACCATGTTCTTGTGCCTGCTTGCCGGCAAAGTGTGGCAGTGGATTGGTGAGGGCAGAGTAGAGTATCTGGAGCAGCAACCACCTGCAAACCCGAGACTCTTCCACACGCGTCTCATGAGCTCGCTACTCCTTAGCGTCACCTTCGACATCTTCATGATGCAGTACTGCATAGACTCGATCCTGTCGGAGGCACGGCCGGGCGTCATGGTCATGTTCGGCTTCGAATACGTGCTCCTCGCAATCGCATCGATTTCCACACTTCTCCGATATACGCTTTCGCTCATTGAAATTTACATTACCCAACGTCAAGAGAAGGCGCGCGAAGACGCTCGCAGGATCGCGAGAGAACAGGCAGTGCAGCGTGCTGCGGCTGAAGGAACGGATGCGCCGGCCGAGGAGGACGAAGATGACAGCGACGTGCTCGGATGGGAGGAGAAGGGCCGCTGGGTCTTCTACCTGGATCTTGCGACCGATTTCATCAAGTCCGTCGTGTATCTGGGCTTCTTCATGATCCTCATGACCTTCTATGGCATTCCCATCCATATCATGAGGGACCTTTTCATGACCATCCGCTCCTTCTGCAAGCGAGTGCACGACTTTGTCCAGTACCGGAACGCCACGCGCGACATGAACACTCGATACCCCGACGCGACCGCCGAAGAGCTAGAGAGGGAGGATACATGCATCGTTTGCCGTGAGGAGATGCATGTATGGGTACAACCTGGAGCAGATGGTGCTCAAGCCGGTCGACGAGTGGACGAACGACAAAGGGCGAAGAAGCTGCCATGTGGTCACATTCTGCATTTCAACTGTTTGCGCAGTTGGCTGGAAAGGCAGCAAGTATGCCCTACTTGTCGTCGCCCCGTTCTTGCCCAGACTGGCACGCAGATCACGCAGGGCAACAACCCAGCAGTTCCGGGCCAGCAGAACCAGCAAAATCAACAAAATCAGCAGGCGCATAATAACATGCTCCAAGCACTGCTTCGTGGCAATCAGCAGCAGGGTGGCGCGGGACAACAACCAGGTCAGCCAGCCCAAGCACAACCGCCTGCCGGACAGCCAGGCCAGCCTCAGCCGAATATGCGTGTCTTCAATTTCGGCCCCTTTCGCATTGCCTTGGGCAATCTCCGCATCCCAGCAGGGCAACAGGCCGACCAAAACAACATCAGGAACGCCATGGACCAGCTGCGCCAACAAGCGAATGCGAACAATGCTGTCATAAATCCAAATCAGAACCCGAACCAACCTACAACCCAACCTTTGGCTCTACCTCATGGTATGAGCTTACCAACGGGACCTCTACCCGGCGCGGTGGCTCTTCATCCAGGAGACGTCCAGTCTGATATTCTTCGCATCCAGCAGAATATCATCGAGTCGCTTCGCCAGCTCAACGCACAACATGAGCAGCTTGAAGTCGTTCACCGACTGCTTGCAGAGCTTAATCGTCTGCAACAGTCGTCTGGTGTCGCTGCGGCTACAGGTCAAGAACTTCCGCATATCGCGTCGCTGAACCCTCCGATACCGACATCGTTCCCTCCGCAGGCCTTTTTCGCACAAGGACAAGTATTAAGACGAGGCGATGCTGGTGTTCCTGCAGGCTTGACACTCCCAGAAGGGTGGACATTGCGGCCTATGGCATTGGCACCTCAAAACGGTCAAGACAGTATCTCAATGCCTGCACTTTCTCAATCACCACAGCCTCCGGCAGAAGCGGGTCCTTCAACTCCCTCCGCGCCAACGCCATCTGCCGCGGCACCTGGAACATCTCCAAAGCCAGTCGAGTCTAGTTCACTCGACTCTAGCTGGAGCTTCGGCAACGTTCCTGATCGAAGTGATGCAGAAGGTTCAAGCTCTGGCGTAGCAGGAAACGGGTCAGAAGGTTCGTCTTCTACTAGGCGAACCGTGACCATCGAGGACGCGGAGGACAACGAACAGTAACGATATGATCAACCATGTACATAGCATAGCGAGGCGTCGGGGTTGGTAATCTTTTCCGAACACTTTGACAAACAAGTACTGTCCATTCTTCCTCGTTGTCACTTGCTCAAGAGGCGCATGTGTATGCGGATGAAACACGCACGTGTGCCCAATCCTCCGAGAGCTCGCATATTGCTACAACCTTCCTGCACTCCAGGACACTGCGTTTGCTAGTTACAAACTCTAGAATGGTAGGGCTTCAACCACACCTTCCATGCAGTTTATATGCACGCTCGATGGCCTCCACTCGAAAGCTTATCGAGCCACACTAACATTGCGCTAACATGTGTGATCGGAACATCGTTGTCCACTCACGCTGCAGAACACCTCCAAGACTCAACCTCGTGGCGGCTACGTGCAGCAACGATTGAAACGGTGCTTTCTCATGACGGGTAGCACCCAGTAAGAGATGCAGGAACACACTGGGGTTCAAGGCATGGTTTTTGCGCCCTCAATTGCGGATAAGGCGAGGCTTCTCCGCTGGCTTGGGGGCTTGCCGCTTGACTTAACTCGAGGACGAGGTACGAGCGCAAAGACGGCTTGAGAATGACTCCTCGACCCTTCTCGTCTTCGCTAAGAATGCTTTAGCCAGCGCACTTTCTATTTCGTCTTTTATATCGTTCGTTCGTCTTGCTTTTTATCTTCCTCGTTGTATCTTCTTGATCGTGCGTTTTAGCGATGGCGGTAAAGCTCGATGCTTCTTCAAAGTCGGGCCAGGCTGAAGATGCCGAGGTGTCTAATTGTGTCTCAAACCTCATCCACGCATTCTCAAATGGTCTCAATGTATTCAAGAGGTTGCGCGAACGAAGAAAAAAGCGCAAGGCGCGGAAGGAGAATCAAATCCCAGACAAATCGGTCAGCGACGAGCTCCAGCTATCCAAATCGTTGCGCCGGGGCCCTCAAGAGCTTGCCGAGAAGTACGATGCATGCTACTCACAGACTGGACATAGCTTTGCGAAAGGTGACGGTAAGCTGCATCATTGAACGCATACAGTAGGTGTCACGGTGCTAATCTCACCGGTCAACAGCCATTGCGCATGCTTCCCTCGCAGAAACACTCATAAAGCTCAATACAGGACTCGTTGCCATCATAGCAAGCTTTCTGAACCATGATCAGAAAGGTGGAAAGACACCTCTGAATATAGACTACAAGTCTCTCACCAACCTCTCTGATGCTTCGCGTAAAGAAGCACTTCAAAGTATGACGCAACTCTACCAACGCATCAGCCAATCGCAACTACAACTCCAACACTTCGACGTCCCAGCATGTGCCAACTGCGGAAGCAGACGACACACCGACTGCTCAGCGCGAAGCAGCACCCCATTAAGCCCCAGCAAGTCCAAGAAGACGCACACCACCCCCCGACCACGCGCAAACGGACCAACAATAACCCGCATGCCACTCCGCTCCTCAACCCACCCCCAACTCGTAGTCATACGCCCCAAGCCCTCACGAAAACCCAGTTCCAGCAGCTCCTCCTCCTCCTCGACGAAGTCCCACTCCCCACCCACTTCAACATACACATCCCCCCTCGCCTCACCCCTACCCCTTTACATCGCCGAAGAGCCTTTCGAACTCCACAGCGACGGCATCATCAAAGGCGTCCTAGGCGGCGCGCTACCAGCCCCTCTCGCA
>Ga0265797_10006760_pt1 | contig 16032 bp, 19 predicted proteins | sample P2T30metagenome_FD_192433 | JGI IMG/M metagenome (GOLD analysis project Ga0265797, IMG submission 192433) | Plant litter microbial communities from East Loma Ridge, Irvine, California - P2 T30 | ecosystem: Environmental > Terrestrial > Plant litter > Unclassified | place: USA: California... | reverse complement strand
GAAAGCTGATGTGGAGTTGGATGACATCATGGATGATGCTACGTTGTACTCGGAGGGCAGCAAGAGCCGAAATAACTCGGGCTGTCAGGGCGATTGTCGCAGTCAGTGTTGATACCCAGGTAGTGTAACCTAAAGGAGACCGCTTACTATATAACGAATTAAATAACGACATCATATACCCCCAAACTCGTTCACTATGCGATTGACTGTTGCTACGATGTGTATTTTGTCATCAAGTCGTGAAGCGCCAAAGACAGCAGCACTACTACCTGCCGACCAACGACTGATTATAGCACCGGCTCTATGACACACCCATGCCGCAATATTGCCTTAGCAGCCCAGTCTTACCTGACACCAGGTGAGGTTGTCTCTCACTGCTGACTGCTCACTGCTCACTGCCACGTTTTATCGCCACTCTCGTTGGCTAACCTCTTACAAGTCCGTCGCATATACAAGCTGTCTATTGCGGTAGAAGGCTTCCTCCATTCTCCACCAACCTGCCTGTACTCCAAAAGTCGATCATACCAGCAACCTTCACTCAAACGCAACTGGAAAGTCGGAGATGGGCGTCACCACACAGCACCCAGCAAATCTACAGCCAGTGCAGCCTCCCCCAATGGCAGCCCCACAGAAGGTTACTTACTCCGATATGTTCCTCGATATGTAAGCAGGTGATGTCGTAGTCTGAAGCGACTCCTCTAATGCCAAGAAAGGATTCAGGGTAGCTCCGTCACAGTCATTGTCGGTCAATACCCATCATCCCGGACCTACAACCTTCCTGTCGCTCTACTCTGTGTCCACTCCATCTATTTCCGCGACCAAATCGCTCGCATCAACGCCACAGTGTTGAAGGATCATACGGCTAGCAAAAAGCGCAAACTCTCCACTTCCAACGATGACGTGGTGGTGATCAAAGAGGAGAATGGAGAGCTTGCCAAAGAGGAACATACGAAAGAGAACACTGGCAACGAAGAGAAAATCATCAGGTTGCCAGACGTGGATCCCGCCATCTTCGGACTCTTCCTCAAGTTCATCTACAAGGACTCATACCCATCCAACGTCGACGCGAGGACTCCCTCAAACAACGCCAATCTTTACCCGAGGACAGCCAGCGCAAACAGGACAGTTTCCGTTCCAGCAACAACCGTAGCACCTCAGCAACTAACCCCTCAGATGCCGTCTCACTTCCAGCCCAACCACCCGCTCACTCACGCTCAAACCCCAACCCGAACAACCATGCCACCCCCTCCAATCCCACACAACATAACCTCTCCGCAACCCATCCCCCCTTCAATCCACGCCTGGCTCCTCGCCCAACGCCTCGGTGCCTTATCTTTCATGAACCACACCATCCAACACATATACTCCGGTATAGGCCGTCACTTCGCCCTCACACCCACGCTCATCGACCACGTATGGCGGGAAACCACACCCTCATCCTCTCCCATCTCAACAATTCTAACTCCATCTCCCCTCCGCAACCTCCTCCTCCACACCCTAACATCGTACTGGTCGCAGCCGGGCCCGCAGCAGAACCCCAACGCTATTATCCTGCGCTCGCTATCCGTGTCGCACGAACAAGGTCATTTCTCGACGGGTTTGAAAGACGCGTGGGACAGGCTGTTTAACGAACATGAGGATTTGAGGAGTGAGTTTATTCATGGGTTGCAGGCGGGTCCGGGCCAGTTGGGGGCTGTGGGGGCGTATTTCGCTAGTTCGGCACCTGCACCGGTCGCAGTGGGGGTCATGGGTGATAAGCGGGAAGCTGTGAAGGGAAAGGAGAAGGAGAAAGAGAAGGGTGGGAGTGGTTGGAGGTTGGATGGAGATGTAGTCCTTATCAAGGAGGAGGAAAGTGATGAGATGAAAGTTTTGGGTGAGACGAAGGAGACTCGTGTCTGAACGGGTGCATCCTTCTGTTCTTTGGCGGATATTTCCTGGGACGGCACGAAAATTTTGGTGAACGGGTTCGGCGTTGAAAGCATACAAAAGCGAACGGCTTAGGCCAACTATGATATTTGGGCAAGGAAAAGCTGGCGTATCGATCATAGAGTCATTACTCCATCATACCTTATCTACGGCGATCGTCGGGTATTTACATCGTTTGCTCAGCTCCTCGTCTGATCATTACTTTTGCACACCCCTTCATATTATTACATCCACCTTCAATCCAATCTTTCAATATACACGTCGTGACTTGTCGCGAACACCATCAATGTACGACCCTCAACGAGTCCAAGCATCAGCGACACGTTCCTGCCACTCATGCTCCATATCCTCTGCACACTGCTTGCAGACTCCCATGCGGCAAACATCGATGTCGCATTCCCAGAGGTCTTCTTTGACGTCTTCGTCGCAACGGTCGCAGAAGACAGGAACAGAAACATGCTGCTTGTAGCCAACAGCGGTATGCAGATACGGTCGGACTTCCAGGCTGTTAATGGCGACTTCGTCGGGTACAGTCTTAAGGTTGATGGGGTGGAATATGTGGCCGTCCTTGAGACAAAAGTGCTCTTTGGATAACGAACTGGGCGGGAGGGGAAGTGTAGCGTGATCTTCTTTGGGAAATGGGGCAGGAGGGATTTGCTGGTCGGCAAGTACATCGAGATCGAGACGTTCGGAAAGAGGGCGTTGTTTTGTGATGTCGTAGTCAGACATCCAGTCTTGGACAAGAAGACGTGACTCGTCGCGGGGAAGCTTCACTCTCTTGTCCTTGTCGAGACGGTTGAACTCGCTAGCGGAAAGATGACCACGCATCACGGTAGGCTAGACTTTGTTAGTTGCATCTGTAGTAGTTGAGAGATACTTACGCACCTCCACATGCTCACTGCGCTCGTTGAATGGACTGATCTTCTCGTCATGTTGAAAGTAGTAGGTAGGTTTGAAGGGCGCCTTGAGCTGACTAGATAAGGCTAGCACAGGCAGCGGGTTGGGTGCAACCGGTGCGACTCGTGTGGGTGGTGCAGGCGGTGCCAGCGGTACAGCTGGTTTCTTCCTCCTAGGCGGAATGTCGATAAGCTTGACCATGCCGGGTGTGACCCGCATGAAGGGTACGGGCATTGGTACGGCGGTGGCGACATGTACGGTGGGCTCTTCATCCAAGTCAATGCAGCTGCAAATGGGTTCCAAGTCATCGTCGTCGTCGCTGTCAACCTGCCTATCCGCACAACCGCAATGCTCATACTCATCTGGGGCGGCGTGCCAACGCTGTGCGGCAGCAAAATCCGCTTTCATGGCCTCGTTAGACGCCTTCAAGGTAGCGTATGTGTCGTCGAGAGTGAGTCTATCATCGTCGTTTTGGTCTAGCATAGCCTTGCTAAGTGCTAGTCGCGCCTCTGCTTCGTCAAGCAAACGGTCTTCAACCGTTTGCAGTGGGCCGCGGAGGCGGAACACCGTAGATTGCAGAATTGCGCCATGTTTGACCTCAACCTCGTTACCAGGATGGGCCGCGAAGTCTTCTTGCTCGTCGTGAGCCGCCTCATCAATGACTTCGTCTGTGATTGAGAGGTCGTCCTCTTCCAAGTCGTACCTGATGTCTGTTGTGAGCAATGACTCATTACGCGACCGAGATAGCGGTGCCTTGGAAGGAGCTTTCGCATACTCAGAGATGTCGTTCAGCTCAGGATCATGTTCGCTGATTTTGTAGGAAGTGCGCAGCTCATCATGCGACGTCTCTGTAATGGGTGCCATCCTCTCGAGCTCCTTAGGAAGCTTCTTGCGCATACGTCTTCTCGGAGCTTCGGGAACAACGGGCGGAACTGGTGGGAGCGAACGGAACTGGCCATGGCGTTCGGCGTCGCTACTACGGTATGTATCAGTATGTTCTTCTGGACGCCACGCTAGAGAAACAGCTGCGACGCGCCCCATGTCGGCTTCACGGCTAGCATTAGATGGTGCAGATGGGAGTAAGCCTAACATTCGCTGAGCTTTCCGGTTAGTGTTGCCCCAGAAGCCCTTGGGCTTTGATGGCTCCATGTCAAGGCCCTCTTCCGTGAATCTCATCTGTCTGTCCGACGCGCTCTTCTGAGTGGTTATTGCCGACGTAGAGCCTCGCCTTGTCGATATCGGGCGTATCGGTAGGCTATCGTAGCCGCCATCGTTCTGGGCCGGACGGCCTACAGAGGTACTCCGGGGTCTACCAGGGCTAGGTCCAGTGTCCACGCCCAGCAACTGTGCAGCCTTGATAGGCGTCAACGGCGGTAGAGGCGACAGCTGGGGAGTAGGCTCATGGGAGCTGCTCGGGCGGTCTTGGTCCTTTGCCTTGCGGCCGAATTTGCCATGCCTTTTCTTGCCCTCCGTGGCTACTGTTGATGCGCTTCCTGTTGTGGGTGTAGGCGAATGGGCGGCCGGCATAGTCGAAAAGCCATCGGATGGACGCGCTGGGAGAGGGCGATGACGGTCGCCTGGAGGGCCACTGTTGTGTACGTAGGAGTTGACCATAGGATTCGAGGGCGCAGGAGGAGGTGAAACATGAGAATGTTCAACTTGATCCGTATGCTGTGCTGCAGTGACACCACTCGCATTCTCCCTCCCGGCGAGTGAGTCAAGACCGAGATTGGGCGTAGTGTTGGAGCGCGGTGCGTTGGAACGGCGCGTGTTGCGGCGTCTCTGGCCGCCAACCATCACGGCGGCAGGGCGCATGCTCCACGCGGGGTTGGCGGAATCAGGTACGACCATTATCCCAAAGAAGGTATATTTTCGTGTACTGTAGGGTAGTGCCGATTGGCGGTGGTGCAGGTGCGCGATTCGAGTGCGACGAGGCAATCAAACCAGAACGAAGCCAGCGACCCAGACCAAAGTAGAAGCGCGACAACTATCGTTGCATTGGGCAATCGCAATCGTGTTGCGGTTGTGGAATGTGGTGATCCGCTCAAGTGGTGACTCGACCACAACAAACCGAGCTTGGAGCTCTGTCCACCAACAAACGGAGCGTGTTGCCGCACAATAGCGGCAGTGAATGGGGAAGGCGCGGCATAAAGATGACGTAGGCGAGGAGAAGCTCGAGACCAGCGAGTGAAGGGGAAAATGAGAAAATCAGCCGCTTCCGATATGTTTACTACGTACGGTGACGCCTGTTGAAGAGACACAGATTTGGGAAGGAGCATGTAGCGACGGAAAGAACGACCCCAAAGAAGAGAATTATAGAGTAAATAGAGTTAAACGATGCTACGAGAAAAAGAAGGCCCTTGCTCCTACAAACCATGTAATAAGATCTGGGGGTATCTTTGTGTACGCGATTGTGCTACGATCCATGACTTCGCTCGTGTAGCATCCGTCTCTGTGCACTGATCTCAAACCCAACGTCACGTAACACCCACTGCACCCGAGACCAAAAACGCTTGACTGACCCTCACAAGAAGTTGAAGAATAGACCAGGGAAGATTTCTGAACCTGTGCTACACGCTGGAAACGCGGATGTTATCTCGACGTCGCAACTTCGAACTCCTGCGTCTAAGGGCTGCCATCGCTTGTCTGAACCATCGACGAACTCGATGCTATGAGCCCGTTGTATGTTTGTCGCTCTTGGGGCTGCTAAGCCTCGCGACCTGCTCAGTGACCGTGCTCCCACTTCTTGCTCGTCCAGCCTCTGGCGACGCAGGGATATCGATAGAACTCCTCAACCCAACTCCGCTGATCCTACCAGCAGGTGTTACCGGTCTTGCTTCCTCAGAAGCCTTGGGTGGTTCGCCAGTCGACTCCATGGAATCCGGTTCGCGGGTCAATGTAGCTGACTTCGATGACTTGCTGCTGGGACTTGCGCCAAGACCTCGGTGAACCTCAAGTGTGCTGGATCCATGGAGGAAGTCGGAGATGTCTGCATCGCTCGTGCCTTTGCCATCCGGTGTTTTGGGTGGACCTCCGGAAGGACTTCGCGGGCTTCTGGGCATGTTAGGCTGGAAGAACTTCTGGACAGCGTTGCGGTCATCCACTTCATCCTCCTCGTCACTAGTCTCCCCGAAGTAAATACTGTCCCAATCGCCCGAACCCACACTACGGGTCGAGTCGGTCGTATTCGATCTCTTGGGTATCCTTAGACTGGGCGGCTTGAGCGGGGCTAGTTCGTCCGCGACTTCCCTCATCTCGCTATCAGTGCGCTCGATAGGTGGCTGCAGTCGCTCCTGTCCCTTGACGTGTTCGCCATCTTCGTTGATTGGCTTGTTCACGGCTTGTGCACGATCAAGGGCGGGCTCCTCTTCATCTCGCGTATTTGCCGAGTAAGTGTCTGCGAAGTGCGTATCGCAAAGGTGCTTGACGACAGGCCAACCATAGGCATTAGCAAACATACGACGCACTATCATGTTGTTATGAGCGTCGGGCTCGAGGCTGACGAGAACCTTGCGCCAAGAAAGGTCCTTATGATAAGCGCGAGCAATCTTCTCTTCCACGCGCATCACACTCTCGTCGACACTTGTTGTCGATGCCTTTGAAGCAGTACTATCACCAGAGAAGTTGCGCACTGGCTTCGTCTTCGTAGGTGGCGGTGGAATGTCTTCAGGATGGTAAATTCTGTCGTGGAAGATGGTGCGTGCTCGAGTGGATGGGTCTGTGATCCAAGATTGGGGAGGAACAGGAGGGTTGATCAAGTCACCAGCAGACTCGAAGATGGTCGTTTTGGGTGGTGCTAGGTGGCTCTTGGGATTATCGACAATTGAGTCTCCACGGGTTGCTTGGGGTCGCTTCCTTGGTTGTGCGCTATGTGACGATGTCGCGTGATCTGCTTCAGCCGGAGAAAGCTCGTCTTCTTCGTCTTTCCCAATAGTCTGACTACGACTAAACATCTTCTTGTCGCGCGAAGTGTGCTTTCCAGTCGGCCTGATATAACTCCACCACTGCATCAACGTGTTTTGCGGCTGAAAGTACTGGTCGTTTGGCTCTTTGGCTTCTGGACTCTTCTTCCCTCCTTCGATGGCCTGATGAGCTGTTGGCTCTGCAGTAGATACTTGTACTTCGTCTTCCTGATTTGTGACGTCGGCGCCTGGCAGGGGTACGGTAGTGTCGTTGCCATTGTAGGTTGGTGATTCGACCCCGGAACCCTCATCGTCTGAGAATCCAATTCTAGAGGGGTTTGGCGAAGAGTTCTGCCCAGTAATCTGGCCGTAGCCCCATACCGCTACTGTGCCGATGAGACCGTTCTCTCTGCGAGCCTTTTCAACACGACCCAAGCCTCTCCAGTCTAGGAACAGAAGACAGCTTGTCCGTAATGGTACTATACCATCGTTGACAACATTGGAGTACAGAGTACGGTTTCGGAATCTTCGCAAGACTTGGTGCGCCGGGCCAGTTGGCAGGATGCGCAGCAGAGGCTTTGCGCCGGGATCTTCCTGATGCTGATCCTGCGTCTGGTTACCAAACACGTTGCCCATAGCCGTCCAGCCGCTCTTTGCCAATGTCGGTGCTCTCCAAGTAAGACCGAGATCCTGGCCTGTCCTCCCCACTAGGCCAAAGTCCAGAGCAAATTTCACGTATGTGGGGTTCTCATTGCTCAATCCTAAGAATGGAGACGCCATAGCGATGAAGTTGATGGGCTTGATTGTGTCGAAGAAGTTAGGTGAGTGCTTGTGGATGTAGGCGATTGCGTACGTCTGTACCAGTCCTCCGAGAGAGTGGCCAATGAAGCTGATGCTTGTGAATTTATATGCGCGCTTGTCATGTCCCGGGGAAGTGTGCATCACACTGCTACCGTGATGGGACGGTATGCCTTCGTCTGGCTTGTCTTTCGTTGGCGAAAATGTATTGGACAACTTCTGCCCCATGGACTTCTTGATCGGCAGGTATGGTTGGTCAGGGTAGGTCAGGTTCAACACGTACTTAGCGAGCCGCTTCCCGAGATACTGGATGCCACGTTCTGTACGTATTACGTTGCCGTCGAAACCTCGAACAATCACATCTTCTTCATCGTCATCCTCCTCGTCATCTGGTATGTCCTCTTGGCCGCCTGACAATGGTGCTGTCGACGCATCTTGATCCGATCCGGTCTTCTTGGCTCCTCTTTCCTCTCTTCGCCGCCGTCTTCGATCTTCCCGCGCTTGCTTTGCCGTCGCATCAATGCTCTCTTTCAGATATAGCATGTCCGCGCCGAGATTGCTGTGTAGACCATGCGTTACTATCACAAGGTGTATGTTCTTCTTCTTCTGGTGGCTTTCCGTTGGGATATTGTGATCTTTCGACTTTCTTGAAGCGACCTCGTCCTCCTCTTTCCACTCTGGTAGTTCCGGTGTATTCCACAAGCTCGTAGTATCGTCAACCACTAGTTTGACCGCCTTTGAATACACCCCCTTAGGCTGTGCCGGATGGTGCAAAACATGTTTCTGGCTTCCCTGTTGGTGATCTTGTACTTTTCCTGGAGTTCCGTGGCTATTGCCAGTGACAGCAGTGAAGCCTAGGTCTAGCGATCGTTCGTCGCGTGCCACGAGCAATTCGTAGTTTACAGACGCGGAATTGGAGAAGATAATTTGCGACGCGATCTCGATGATCCATGTGAGGCTCTTCGGGGTGCCGTCATCCTCCCTGATATCGCTCCTATACTGTTCCGGAACAGTCAACTTGGTGTTCCAGTATCCACCAGCCTTGACATTAGGCTCAAAGTCAGGCTCGCCGTATGTTGCGTCGGACTTTTTGTTCGGGTTGAATGTTGAAGGGTAGGCGGATACGTGAATCGTGTATGGCCCGTGGAGGTATGCGGCGCGTAGAGGGATGGCGGAAGAGTTTCGTATGCGAACGTGGAGGGAGGAAGGAGGCGGTAATATGCGGTCTTCGGAGGGGGTGTATGTGAGCGTGTATCTGCATGGCGACTTAGTAATGTGTCCTACAATCTCCCTAAACGTTGTCGCGCACTGCCCATCTCGTATAGACAGTGCCTACAGCGTCCATGCATCCCGCCGGGAGACCCTGAGAACTCACCTCACAACCTCTCCCACCTTGACGCTCCCCTTTTGATGCAACAGCAACATCTTCAGCGCGCGCTTCTTCTCGGCTTCGCGTTCCTTCCGCGACTGTACACACACAAAGTACGAGGGTTCAGGGCGTTTGCGGCCCGTGTCGGCGATGTGAGCGAGGGAGTAGGTGCGAGGCGTGAGCAGCATTTAGCGGATCCAGCGGAGACCGGTACGACCAATGGACAACAGCCACAGGCGCGTCATAGGACGTGAGTAGTTGTGGCTGATGGCTCCGTACGAAATAAATATGGAGCCCAGCGAACGTCGCGATGGCCGGAAGGTGATGATGTATGTTGCGGACTGCGTAGTTTAGTAACCTGGCGATGGTCACGCACGCGCTCGTCGGAGATCGTCGCACGTCATTGCTCGCGTGGCAGGCGCGCTGCACGAGGGAGCTGGAAGGTGTATCCCGACCGAGATCGATCTGCGTGGTTTCACCATCTTGACAGGCTTACAGAAGCTTGACGGATATGTCAGATGCAGCATCAGATAAGCGATGATTTGTTGGTCGTATTTTACGCGTTCTCGGGTTCCAAGACACGCCCTGCGCCTTCGTCGGAACGCTCCTCGGCCAGTTCCGACCTCGTTCCTCCAGCCTCCTTCATTCAACACCTTCATCGCGACTGATCCGCAGCATACCTACAACACATCGAGGGACCGCAGGCTTCCTATTTGTCAATAATTTCGTCAGATCTGAGTAACGTGTTTACCTCATCATGCTTTCTAGATCGACGCGGTACCCTGCATGAGGACGTCTGTAGACCCTTAGGTACTGATTAGCGCAGCCACGTATTCCGCAACTTGCTTTTCAGATCATCGCAGTACATGTTCTACGTATGCCTGGAGATCCTCAGGTACTTTTCAGGTCACGGAGTAATCACGAAGATGACGCATGCAGAACTTCAACAAGCTATCACGGAGTTGGACGCAGTCTGAGTACACATTCTTCTCATCAACATCATCGTTTCAGGGTCTACTTCAGATTGAAAACCAGATGTATAATTCCAAAGTCTGTCTCAAAAGGTCCAGGGGTATTCGTCAATTTCCTAAACGCCTTGCTAAATCGATCCCGAACATAAATCGTCTTTCACAGACCAAGTCTCCAGAAAGCAAATATAAAGTATGTGTTAGGAAGATCCTCCATCTCAAGCCGCTCCAGAACCGGGAGAACCGCCCCTAGGAGAGCCAGCTGGACCCTTGCCCTTTCCGAAGGAGGGTGACGTCGGTGACTGTGGTGATCCTTGACCTCGTCCGGAGCCGCCTGAGCCTCGACCTCGAGGAGTGCTGGAGCCGCGGCCAGTTGAACCGCGGCCGGATCCTGGTTGATTTCCGGAGCTGGGGCCTCGAGGAGTGGATGGGCTGCCGCGGCCACGACCGCCGGAGGGAGGAGACGTAGCGAAGTTTCCACGTGTACCTTAGATGTGTTAGCTCGATCTCAAGAGAGATGTGATGAGGTTGCTACTTACTCCTCGAGGGCGTCGAAGGAGGCTGTTCGGCGCGGTCAAAGACAGAATCTCCCGCGAACTCATACTCCTCTTCGGCGTCTGTCATATGTCAGTGTCCAAATTCTCTCTCCTCAACATGTATTTCACTGACCTTCACCCAGATCCTCTCCAGGCAAGCGATCGCCCCTCACAAGAGAAGCATGTTCCTCCATCTGGATTTCCCAGTACTGGTGAGCAAAAGCGCCGCACTTGGGACGACCAGGTTGGTTGTACTGGAACTTGACTCGGCGACCAGTAGGCGGGTCGAATACACGGTAGCCCGAGTCGTAGAACTGGAGAGCATCGCCCATGTTGCAGCGTACATAGGCTTTGCCTTGGAGTATAATGAAGCTCCTGGCGTTCTTGTCGCTACCAGCAACCCATGTAGCCTTGTCAAGGGAGGACCCGTCACCGCCGTCGTTTGCACCTTGGGGTAGGGCGGTAGGTCCGTACTGAGGTGGAATAGACATGTCGGCTTGAAAGTGTAGTGTGGGAGCTGTGTTGAAGGGTTGAAAGGTGTATATAGTAGTCGACTCGAAGGTATAGTATGAGTGATGTGTGCGAGGTCTGGAAGAGGTGTATAGTAGTCGAGGTGTACTGTATATATCGAAGGATTATTGATCAAGAAAAGAGTCAAGGAGGAACCAGATCAGCAGTTTATATGGACACCCCAGATCCGAAGACAGGAGCCCAAGACCGTTTGCTTCAGGCGTCAGGTGCATTATGGCGCCACTGTTTCCGTCTCTCACTTAGCAAAAGCGCCTCGATGAAAGGTCTGAAGGCGCGGTAAGAGAGCGCTGCAAATAGCCTTCACTTAGAGAAGGGGCGGTAACGGAACAAAGTGCTCAGCGGACGAGAAGGCGGTACAGGAGCGGAGAGGTATCAGAAAAGTGGCGGTGGTGGTGCGCCCCTGACATGATCTCGACGCCGCCTATGTGGAAGAGATAGAGTGAAGGGAGTGAGCTGATGTATGAGGAGAGCCTCCGTTGCGACTTCATATACAAATCCCGCGCTTGCTTCTGGTGGGCGCATGGCTTAAGCAAGCAGTTTCCTCTATATCGCGCCTATGGCAATCTTCTTGAGCAAGCTCGACGATGTCCTCAGTTCCACATTGCTACGTGAACGACGGGAATATGGTCAATCACACGAGCATTTTATTGTAAAGCAATTCAGCGTCAGAAGACTCGGTGAAAATTCATCGATTTATGGTATTGGGCATTACGGTTGCATTGCATGATACCACATGATATTGAGACTCGTTTAGCGTACTAGAGCTCGAACTTTCCTATTCAGAAAACAGACTCTCAAGAATCATACCGTATGCCTCCGCCGCCTGCACGAGTTCCTCTTGACTCAACATCTCATCAGGCGTATGCGCGACCTCAATTGTACCAGTACCAAACAAGTACTTCTTCTCTACTTGCGGCAAGCTGGGAATATCCGTTCCAAAGAACACAGGCGCGACCTCCAGGCCCTCAACATCAGTGTCTAGAATGACTGCGGGATACCTAGCGTTCGAGAAAACGACCTCGAAAGTAGCGTTCTCCTCCTTTGCGCGCGTCTCGAACGGCGAGAGCATTCCAGCGATCATGTCTTGCACAAGGTCGACTGCATCGTCTTCGCTGCGAGCTATACGAACGGCAATGCTTGCGTTAGCATGGTCGGGAACGACATTGCTAGCGACTCCACCCGCAACAAGTCCAGCGTTGAGAGTTGTTGCGCCTAGTAGCTCACTTCTCGGTAGAGCCGGTTCGAGCATGTTCAGTCCAACAATGGCTTCGGCAAGATAATTGATGGCGCTCACACCGAGCCAGGGATATGCGGAGTGAGAAGAACGGCCTGTGATATCCAAGCTCACACCCAGGTATCCCTTGTGTCCACTAGCCAGTTTGCCTTCCGTTGGTTCGCCGAAAATACCTGCGCGGAAGGTGGTGTTGGATGCGTACTCGGCAAAGGCTCTCATTCCTGCGCCGCCAGTCTCTTCCGCGACAACGAATAGCATGCCTAGACTAGGCGTATCGGTTCTGGATTGGAAGAGCTTGTGGGATGCGATGATCATGGTTGCTACGGGGCCCTTTGCGTCGACCGAGCCACGACCGAAGTGGTAGACTGTACCGTTCTCTTCCTTGCGCTCGAATGGGTAGAATGGTGGCACCTAATTTTGTGTCAGACGTTGTTTTTGGAGCATGGCTCGGGTCAAATATGCTTACAGTGTCGATATGACTAGTGATCAGAACTTCCGGCCAAACTCCCTCATCTTTGAGCTCTTGGGGATAAGCGAAGACGTTGAAAGTGCCAGTGTCTCCAGCAGGGATTTCCTCGACGTAGTACCCCAAGTCCGAGAGATATCTTGATATGAACTCCGCACATTCAACTTCATCCCCAGAGACAGAGGGGATATTGACTAGCTCTTCATGAAGACTGTACAGATCTTCCGTCTCCTCAGTAGTAAGAGTCGCTGAACTTGATGCGGATGGACTGGGAGAGCTCACAGCCGATGGTGATACTGAAGCTTGCGGTGCTGCTATGGTGAACCCCAGGGATGCCAGAGCTGCCAAAGTTTTGATAACGACCATCTTGGCGTTTAGTATGAGTGTTGGCACTTCGAGTATGTTTCTGCTACTTGTGAACTAGGAGCATACCCCATTCTTATACCTTCAGCACCGCCTTGAGACCTCGGAAGTTGAACTCCAATCCGCGATGAGGCAATCCGCCTTAGTCAGGACCTACGCTGAATCAACGCTCGAGACGACAGGGTTTAACGCGAGGTATGGATACTTGAAGGTTGGCGTACGTCGTTCGGCATTCAAGTTCCTCGCTTCGAGGTTTGCGGAACGTTCTATCCTGGCGTGGCCAAGAAGCCATATCTCCTAGAGATACAGTGAAGACGTTTTACTGGAGTGTCGACGGACCACAAGCACAAGCCAAGGACATCGTTGCAAACTAACGCATCTAGCTTGATATGATGGAAGAAGATAGCTGGTTTACGTAACCCTTGCCGCATTCTATTGTTCACGATAGCTTCTTTTTCCGCGCTTTGGAGAAGAACGGGATGATGTCAACCGCGACAACGGCCGCAAACGCGGGGTGCGGAGCTGTTATCGAGCGCAGGGCTCTGATAAGCGGTATCTTGGCGCCATGGCAGCATGAGAAGCGTCTTGGTAGTTTCCCCGGCCTGCCATTTCGGATGTTTGTAAGGCGAGTGTTGTAAAAGCGGTACAAGTATCGGACGTGGGCGCGTCAAACAGTGGATGAGCGCAACAGGGTTCCGAGCGCTGTCAGATATGTAGATGAGCTGATCCTTCGCTAACCCCGTGTATCTGTTTCGTCCAATTTTCGAAAAAGGAAGTATACAGTAGCTGCACCGTGCAGTCGCGTGGGAAGGAACGGTATCGTGATGATGCTATCGCGGTTAATGGCAGTGAGTAGGTACTTTGCATCAAGGCACAAGAACGTGGCTGAGAACACCCAAGTGAAAGGTGTCGGAGCAAAACAAAGCGCTGACGGGTATATGGGAACATGAAGAGATGGAAGGCAAGAAAGAATCGACATGTTGAAGTCGTGGTGGTGGTAGCTGCCATGATTGGGCCGACACGCGTTCGCGACGTGAGTTCGATGGGGAAGTCGCGACCGCAACTACCGCTAACAACAATGGGAACCCACGTATAGCTAGTCAGTGTGAGAGTCTAATGTCCCTGATTACAATTTCTAGCATCGCGATCAGACTCTCTTTGCAGCAGCTGACGTTCGGGAGCTCACACGCAAAGGACCGAAAGTGGATAGCGTGCCGCCCTTGACCGCCGACTGACGACTGACGTACATCGGATGGATCATCAGCCTGAGCCACTCCACATCTCCGCCCGCGTATCCGTGAGGCTTGAGCTTTTGCTACCTGTAGGTCCTGGTCCTGCATCTCTCACCTAAACACCAACACCCAGGGAAGACGCCCAACGACTGCAATCATGTTCGGCTTTGTCGCCGACGGTTTGACGTAAGTATTACCCCGCCCCCGCCTGCAGCTGCCAATTCTCCAACAGACTTTCTGGCCTGATGAGGTATCGTGAGCTCGCCGCTTGCTTTCTTCGAGCTCGCATGACTGCCATATGCAGTATTTTCTTTTTGCTGCGACGTATTCGCAGAAAACCTAGCTAATATGGCCATAGCGTTGCAACCACCGTCTTCTTCCCTATCTTCGCCTCCTACAAAGCTCTTCACACCTCGGATCCAGCCCTCCTCGCACCCTGGCTGATTTACTTCGTCGTACTCTCCGCCTTCACCGCCGTAGAGAACACCTTCGACTTCATCCTCAGCTGGGTGCCCTTCTACTCATGGATTCGATTCTTCGCACATCTTTACTTGATCCTGCCTGGTTCGCAGGGCGCAAACTACCTGTACCAGGAGTATATGGAGCCTTTCCTATACCACCATGAGAGGGAGATCGACGAGTTCATTACACAAAGTCATGATCGTGCTAAATCGGCAGGCATGGCATATGTCGAGATGGGCATCGAGTGGGTCAAGGTCAACGTGCTGGGCTTCGCACCTGGAAAGCCGCAGTCACCAAGACCTGAAGGACAGACGTACGCACAAAACCTTATGAGCAGGTTCCAGATGCCTTCAGCGAGGGGCAGCAACGATCTATACGGACTTGTCAACCAAGCACTCAGCGGAGCCAGTGCACTTTACGGTGCCGGTAGCGCAGGCACTCGAGATGCGCAAGCCTCAGATCTGAGCCGCGGCGCCGGGAACCTCGTCCCAGATTCTATCCGCAACAACAACGACCGACTCGACTACGTTGCGTCACAACGCCAGCGCCTCGAGACCCTCCTGCAAGCATTCGACCGCGAACAAGAAAACATCCGCACACAACAAACAGGCGGAAGCAGATACCATGAAGTCAACAGGAGTACTGGAAGCCTCTCTGGTAGCCTCTCCCGTAACAGGAGCGAAGCGGAATTCGACAGGATCGAGCGCGACGAACTGAGTTCTGGCTCCGACCGACCACCGTACCCCCTCACACCACCCGCACTCGGTCGAAGGACAAGCAGTGGCTGGATGCCGTGGAACTGGCAGCGTCAGGAAATGCCTCGGGACGACCCTCTGGCGTATGGAAGGGAGCCAAGCGATGTGAGGAACAGATCCAGGGCTTCAGGTTTTGATCTAGGCGATCGCTAGAAGAATCCCTGGAGGACAAAATCTGTGATATGATGGCGATGATCCACGGCGTTTGGGCAATATGGTAGATGGTATTCTACTAGGCTTCACAGGTACACTGAAGCTGTGTATATTTGGTATCCCAATTCATGAGTACGAGTAGGACTAGTCGTCCTGGTGATGTTACAACCTATGTGTACAACCACGTCTGGCTTGCGTGAGGTCCTATGCCTGATTTTCCTGACATTGGGTCTATTCCCTTCCAGCTATATGATTCCTGGCATTACTCAAGCCCACTTACAACTTCACCTCCTTGTACGGATACTTGGCAGTATCGTCCTTCCTCAGCACAATCTTCCTCTTCTTCTTTGTGCTCGCATGCTCCACCCACACCTCCTTCGTCATCTTATTCGTAAAATCCCGAATGAAGCGCGGATCCCAGAGTTCAGACGCGATACCCA
>Ga0265797_10006759_pt1 | contig 16035 bp, 13 predicted proteins | sample P2T30metagenome_FD_192433 | JGI IMG/M metagenome (GOLD analysis project Ga0265797, IMG submission 192433) | Plant litter microbial communities from East Loma Ridge, Irvine, California - P2 T30 | ecosystem: Environmental > Terrestrial > Plant litter > Unclassified | place: USA: California... | reverse complement strand
CGGTCGAGGTGGACACGGCCGCGTACGCCTACTCGGCCGCCGCTCGCGCGACCGTCACCCTCGAGGCCGGTGCGAGCGACGAGCAGGTCGACGCGGTGCTCGACCGCGCGAGTCGCTTCGTCTCCGAGGAAGGAGCCTGGGACGACGCGTTCCTCGACTGGGAGGCGGTCTACGTGGTCCGCGACGACGTGGCGGTGCAGGTGCCGCCGACGGCCGACGACGCACGTGCGCTGTGGGCCGCGGCCGAGCAGGCGTCGGACGACGACCGGGTGGTCTCCGTCGAGCTCGTGGAGCGGTCGCGCGACGACGATCCCTCCGCGCGCGGCACCCAGGTCGTGGTGGCGGGCGCGGCCGACGTCGACGCCGTGCTCGCGGAGCTCGTGGCGCTGCGCGGAGCGGTCCCGTCGCTCGAGGGGGCCGACGTGCCCGTGACCGTGTCGTCGGAGGACGGGACGCTCGTCGTCGGGGACGACGTGTCGCTCCTGCGGGACGGACCCGACGGGAGCCAGCCCTGGCCCGGCGAGGAGCCCGAGCGGGTGGACGTCGAGCAGGGCCTGGCCGACCTGCGCCTCCTGCAGGAGTCGGCCGACCCGGTCGCCGCGGCGTCGGTCGCGGCGGCCCGCACGACGATCGACGTCGCCGGCGTGCACGTGCGCCTCGGCTCCGCCCCGCCCGCGGTGGACGGCACGCCGGAGCCACTGGACGAGGTCGCGGTCGACGCCGCCACGACGCTGCTGGCGCGCTCGCTCGCGGGCGTCGCCGATGCCGTGACGACGCCCGTCACGGTCGAGGGCGCCACGGAGCAGCACCGGGCGGGCACCGCGAGCGCGGGCGCCGAGGTGGTCCTCGACGCCGTCCGGCCCCTCGTGGACGGCGCGTCCGTCGGCGCCGGCAGCCTCGATCTCGTCGTGCCCCCCGGCGGCGTCGAGCCCGTGCTGGCGACGCTCGGGGCCGACCCCGTCACCGGCGGGCTCGACGCCGTCGGCCTGCGGCTGGCCGGCGACGGCGTCCGGCTGCGGGCGCCCGGCGACGGGCTCGCCGATCTCGAGCTCGCCCTCGACGCGGTGGCGAGGGCCGGCGACGAGCACGGCCACCTCGAGCTGGACCTCGTCACGGGGTCGGCGCGGCTCGACGTGCTCCCCGTCGACGAGGCCTTCGTGCCCGTGTTCCTCGGGCTCCTCGACGGCCTCCCCGACGGCTCGGACGTCACCCTCCAGGGCAGGGCCGACGACGGCGTGGCCGACACCGTGCGGTTCACCGCCGGTGGTGGCACCGAGGTCAGCTGTCGTGCCGAGGAGGAGAAGGACCTCGTCTCGGACCTCTGCCGCGCGGCCCGGGACCGACCCGGACGCTGACGGCGTCGAGGGCCCGTTCGACCGCGTCGACCGCGACCCCGAGGGGCTCGTGCTCCCAGACGCGCACGACCCGCCACCCTGAGGCCTCGAGCCGGGCGGTGGTCGCCACGTCGCGCCGCCTGTTGTCGAGGAGCTTGCGATGCCAGTAGGTCGCGTTCGCCCGGGGCAGCTGCGCGTGCTCGTCGCAGAGGTGCCAGAAGCAGCCGTCGACGAACACGGCCACCCGGAGTCGTGGGAACAGCAGGTCGGGCCGGCAGCGCGGCAGGTCGGGCACGGGGCGGTCGACGAAGAAGCGTCGGCCCCGGGCGTGCAGGGCCCGGCGCAGTGCGAGCTCGGGCCGGGTGTCGCGTCGGGCGATGCGCGCCATGCGGGCGCGCGTGGCGTCGTCGGAGTCGAACTCGTCGGGGCGGCGGGGGATCGGCACGTCAGGCGGTCACCGGACCGGACCGGGGAACAGGGCGAGAGCGAGACCGACGAGGTTCGTGAGGACGACGGCCACGACCGGGGCCGTGGTCAGGGCGATCGCGGCCAGGCCCTGTCGGCGCGGCCGACCGGGGTGGAGCGCCGCTGCCGTGCCGACGACCGTGGAGGCGCCGAGCAGCAGCGGTGCGACCGCCATGAGCACGAGGGGCGACAGCAGCACCGAGGCGCTGAGGTGCCCGAGGAGCGTGCTGGTGAGGTGGGCGAGGACGAGGAGGCCGCTCGTCGACGCGCTCAGGACCACCGCCGTCGTGCCGAGGCGGGTGCCCGGCGGCAGGGGCGCGGGCCGTGGCGTGGCGTGGGGGCCGCCCCGGGCGTCGTGCGGAGGGGGCGTCGGGGGCCCGTCGTGCAGGTCCATGACGGGGCGGCGCTGCGGCTCGGGCGTGCGGTCGATCTCGTGGCGCATCGGTGCGTCTCCTGGTCAGTGAGGGAGGCCGGACGCCGAGGCGGTGAGCAGAGGGGCGATCGACACGACCTGCGACCCTTCGGTCAGGACCAGGAGGAGCGCCGCGACGCCGGCCAGGGACGCGACGACGACGCGGAGCTCGGGCGTGGGCGAGTCTCGGTCGGCCAGCGCCAGGACGGTGGCGGCCACGGCGGTGCTCGCCGCGAGGACCCCGAGCGCGAGGCCCGGCACCTGCGACGACGGCTCGACGCGTCCGGTCCCCAGCCCTCCGAGCGCGGCGAGGAACTGCCAGGTCCAGCCCGTGGCGGCGACGTACGGCGTCGCCACGAGGGCCAGGAGGCCGAGGCGGGCGCCGCACAGGAAACGGGGCCGGACAGGGGGCTGGGGGACATGTGCATCTGACATGTCGGTGAGCCTAGCGGCCGATCGTCGCTGGCGCGCGGCCGTCACCAAGGGCTGTGGAGGGGCACCGGCCGGGAGCCCCGGGGGAGGCCCTCTCCTCGTGGGACCGTCTCCCCAGGCGCCGCGCGGCACCTGGCGCGGGGCACGCCTGCCACGGCATGCTCGGGGCGGGGGAGGTTCCCCTGCCACCGAGGAGGACCATGGACGACGCACCCCACCCCACCGGCAGTGCACGGTACGACGGGCCCGTGGAGCGGGCCTTCCGGCGCGTGCGGCCGCTCGTGCTGCGCGCCGTGGTCGGCTCGATCGTGGCGGCGGCGCTGGTCGGCGTCGTCTCCGCCCTCGTCGGCGACTTCGGCGCGACCTCCTGGCGCCTGCTCGGCACGATCGCCCTGTTCGTCTTCTTCGCCCTGTGCTGCTGGTACGACGCCGACGTGTCCGCCCGTCGGAGCGCCGCCTTCGGCGTGACGAGCATCGCCGTGAGCATCGTGCTCCTGCTCGCCGGGGTGGCATGGCTCTGGCTGGACGACGGCGACGACCTGCTGCACTGGCTGTGGATCGCGTTCGTCGCTCGCGTCGCCCTGCTGCACGTGCACCTGCTGCTCACCAACAAGCGGCGCTTCACCACCGACGCCATGCAGGCGGTCACCGTGGCCACGATCGTGCTCGTGGGAGCGCTCGCGGTGCTGCTGGTCCTCCCGTTCCTGGTCGAACGACGCTACGGGTACCCGGAGCTCTACTGGCGCGTCGTCGTCGCGATCGCGATCCTCGACCTGCTCGGCACGGTCCTCATCCCGCTGACCTACGCGCTCTTCCACTCCGGCCGCGGTGAGGACGGGGCCGTGCGCGGTGCCCCCGGGCCGCGCCCCGCGCCGGGGGCGCAGCTCGCGCCGTGGGGACCCGTCCCCACCTCCGGGCAGGTCCCGCCCGAGGGCAGCACGCACCGGATCGGGGCCGCCCTCGGTCCCGTGGCCGCAGGCCCAGGAGGCACGCCCCGAGGAGGCGCCGGTCCGGCGGCGGGCACGCCCACGGTCGGCGACGTCGCCGACGGGTACGGCTCGGCTGCCGCTCCTGCCGCTCCTGCCGCTCCTGCCGCTCCTGCCGCTGCCGGTGCCGGTGCCGGTGCCGGTGCCGGTGAGGCTCCCGTCCTGCCACCCGTGGGGGCCTATCCCGTCCTCAGCGCGCCGTTCCTGCTCGAGTGGCCGCGGTACGCCAACGGCCAGCCGGTGCCGGCCCGCCCGGACGGGTCGCCCGACCTCACCGGCGTCCGGGGATGGGTGCGGTGACACCCACGGCGTGGAGGCCGAGAGGTCGGGGCAGTGCCCGCGGGGGACCGTCGCCGGAGACGCTGCGGTGCGCCCGGTCGCGTCGGTGCGCCCGGACGCGTCAGTGCGCCCCGACGCGGCGGGCCGCGGCGACCGCGTCGCCGATGCCCTGCGTCCAGGGGTCCCCGTGCCCGGGCAGGACCGTCCCGGCGCCCGTGGCGACGAGCGCGTCCAGCGAGCGGAGTGCCTCCTGGCTGTCGGCGGTGGCGGCGCCCGCGACGATCTGCGGGCCCGTCGCGCCGGTGTAGGGGTCGAGGGTCACGATCGCGTCGCCGACGATGACGGCGTCCCGCTCGGGCAGGTGCAGGGCGACGTGCCCTGCCGTGTGGCCGGGTGTCGGGACGACGACCGCCCGCCCGGGGAACGGGGTGACCGCGGTGAGCACGGTGGCGTCGTCGATGCCGCGCACCGTGAGGGCGCCCGCCCGGGCCATCCGCCACAGCGCCGGCAGGGCGGCCGGGTAGCGGAGGGGGTACGACAGCCGGGCGCGCTCGTGCGCGTACCGGTACGGGTGGCGCACGAGGCGCTCGTCGGCGGGGTGCACCCAGACGGGTCGCTGCCAGTCGCCGCGCACCCGGCGGACGGTGCCCACATGGTCGAAGTGCGCGTGGGTGAGGAGCACGCCGTCGACGTCGTCGGGCGTCCTGCCCAGCTGGCGCAGGGCCTCCTGCAGCTCGCGCCAGACGGCGGGCAGGCCCGCGTCCACGACGAGCACGCGGTCATCGTGCTCGACGAGGTAGAGGTTCGTGGAGGCGTGCTGCAGCCGGTGGATCCCGGGGGCGACGTCGGTCTCGAGCATGGCTGCGAGTCTCGGCCGTCCCGGCGGTGCCCGTGGCCCCTTGACACGGCCAGCCGCACGGGCTCCGCGACGGGGCCGCACCCGGTGGGGGACGCCCGGCGGGGAATGCTCGGCGGCGCCCGTGACTTGGGCCACACATGACGTCCCTCACGCCTGCAGTGCCCTCGACCGCCCCCGACGAGACGGCGGGTGCCGCGTCCGCGGGACCGACGGGCCGGACGGCCCTCGTCGTCGGCGCGACCGGCATCTCCGGCAGCGCCCTCGTCGCCCAGCTCGTGGCGCAGGGCTGGGAGGTGCTGGCGCTGTCCCGCCGCGCCTCCACCGCCGACGGGGTCCGCGGCATCGCCGCCGACCTGCTCGACGCCGAGAGCCTGCGCACGGCGCTCGCCGAGGAGCGCCCCACGCACGTCTTCTTCACGGCCTGGCAGCGTCGCGAGACCGAGGCCGAGAACATCGCCGTCAACGGCGGCATGGTCCGCGACCTGCTCGCCGCCCTCGCGCACGCACCCCTCGAGCACGTCGCGCTCGTCACCGGCCTCAAGCACTACCTCGGCCCGTTCGAGGCGTACGCCGCGGGCGTCGTTCCCGACACCCCGTTCCACGAGGAGGAGGAGCGGCTCGAGACGCCGAACTTCTACTACGCGCAGGAGGACGAGCTGTTCGCCGCCGCCGCGCGCCAGGGGTTCACGTGGTCGGTCCACCGCTCGCACACGGTCGTCGGCCACGCGGTCGGCAACGCCATGAACATGGGGCTCACGATCGCCGTCGCGGCCACCCTGTCGAAGGAGCTCGACCTGCCGTTCACGTTCCCCGGCAGCCTGCAGCAGTGGGACGGCCTCACCGACGTCACCGACTCGGGCATCCTCGCCGAGCAGATGGTCTGGGCCTCGACCGACCCCGCGGGCGCCGACGAGGCGTTCAACATCGTCAACGGCGACGTGTTCCGCTGGCGCTGGCTGTGGCCCCGCCTCGCGGCGCACCTCGGCGTCGACCCCGCGCGCGTCGAGGGGCCGACGGCGACGCCGCGCACCTTCGAGGAGCAGATGGGCCCGCACGAGGGCGCCTGGGCCGGCATCGCCGAGCGGCACGGCCTCGTCGAGCCGGACGTCTCGCGGCTGGCGTCGTGGTGGCACACCGACGCCGACCTCGGCCGCCCCATGGAGGTCGTCACCGACATGGGCAAGAGCCGCGAGGCCGGCTTCCTCGGCTTCCGCCGCACGGAACGCTCCTTCACGGATCTCGTCGACCGGTACCGCGCCGAGCGCCTCATCCCGTAGGGCCCGTCCCTCAGGGCCCGTCCCTCAGGGGGTGCCGGAGGCCCGGGCACGCCCGGCAGGAGGCCTCAGTCGTCCTTCGGGTCGGCCACGGCCTCGAGCCCCGCGGTGTCGAGCGTGGGTCGGGCCCTGCGGGTGAGGACCGTGGCGAGCCAGAGCACGATGCCGAGCGCCAGCAGCCCCCCGGCGATCGTGTACTGCTCGGCGCCGCGCCCGCTCGACACGGGCAGGACGAGCCAGGTGCAGGTGACCACCCCGATCACGGGGAGCACCCGCCCCGCACGGAAGTGCTGCCGGTCGATCCGGTCGCGGCGCAGCACGAGCACGGCGACGTTGACGACGGCGAACACGGTCAGCAGCAGCAGCGAGGTCGTGCCGCCCAGCACCGCGACGATGGGGGAGCCGGGCGTCAGCGTCACGTAGGCGATGAGCGCCAGGGCGAGCAGGGTCGTGAAGGCGATGGCGGTCCACGGGGTGCGGCGGCCGGGCAGCACCTTCGAGAGGAACCCGGGCAGCACGCCCTGCTTGCTCATGCCGTAGAGCAGGCGGCTGGCCATCATCATGTTGATGAGGGCGCTGTTCGCGACCGCGAACATCGAGATCCAGGGCAGCAGCTGCCCGATCGGGAACCCCGGAGCCGCCGTCTCGACGACCGTGACGAGCGGCGTCTCGTTGTCGGCGAGCTCGCCGATCGGCACGATGGCGACGGCGCAGATCGCGACGAGCACGTAGATGACCGCGGCGAGGCCGAGGCCGGTGAGCATGACCCGCGGGAAGATCCGGCTCGGGTCCTTGGTCTCCTCGGCCATGTTGACGCTGTCCTCGAAGCCGACCATGGCGAAGAACGCCAGCGACGTCGCGGTGCTCAGCCCGAGCAGGAGGGACTTGTCGCCCTGGGTCTCGAAGACCACCACCCGGCTGAGGTCGGCCTGCCCGCCCGTGATCGCCCACGCGCCGATGAGGATCACCATGAGCAGGCCCGAGAGCTCCACGAGGGTGAGCACGACGTTCGCGCCGACGCTCTCGCTGACGCCCCGCAGGTTGATGAGCATGACCAGGACGATGAAGCCCATCGCGATCGCCATCACGGCCACGTCGGAGAAGTCGGCGTCGACGGCCGCGGCGAGGTTCGCGGCGAACGCCTGCGACGCCGTCGAGGCGCTCGTGATGCCCGACGACATGACGACGAAGCACACGAGGAACGTCAGCACGTGCACCCCGAAGGCCTTGTGCACGTAGAGCGCGGCCCCGGCCGTCTGCGGGTACTTCGTCACGAGCTCGAGGTACGAGAACGCGGTGATGAGGGCCACCGCGAACGCGACGAGGAACGGCAGCCACGCGGCCCCGCCCACCTCGGCGGCGACCTGGCCCGTGAGGGCGTAGATGCCGGTCCCGAGGATGTCGCCGACGACGAACAGCAGCAGCAGCTTGGGCCCGAGGACCCGCTTCAGCTCGGTCGGCTCCTCGCCCGTGTCGGTCGGTGCCTGGGTCTCGGTGGCCATGGTGCCTCCAGCGTCGTCGCCGTGCGCGTGGTGCCATGGTGCACCCGACCGGAGTCGCGTGTCGAGGGCGCGCCGCGACTCCTGCCCGGTGCGCCCCGGCTCAGCCGGCGGCGTGCGGCAGGCGCACCTGCAGCTCGCCGTCGACGACGCGCGTCTCGAACCTCGGCTGCGGCGACGTCGCCGGGCCGTGCACGACCTGGCCGGTCGCCACGAGGTACTCGCTGCCGCGCCAGGGGTCGCGGAGGCGCGTGCCCGTGGCGCCCTCGACGAGCGAGCCCTCGGAGAGCGGTGCCCCCAGGTGCGACCCGGTGTCGGACAGCACGTCGACGCGGTCGCCGCGGCGGACGGCGACGAGGGGCTGGCCCTGCACGTCGAGGCGGGTGAGCCCGCCGTCGGTGACGGCGGTGAGCGGCCCGGCCGGCTGCCAGCCGGCGGGGAAGACGTGGGGGACGTGCTCGGCGTGGTTCGCGCCGGCGGCCTGACGGTAGCTGAGGTGGCCGCCGACGAACCCCGAGGCGCCGACGACGCCCAGGCCGAGGTAGCCGAGCACGACGCCGCTGACCTGACGTCCGCGACGGCGCTGGACCCACGACGCCGTGTACAGGGCGACGCTCACGCCGTTGAGCACGGCGTGCACGAACCCGGTGCGCTGCTGCTGGCGGTGCAGCTCGGACCAGTCGGTGAGGCCGGACAGCACGGACGGCAGGGCGCCGAGCAGCCCGGCGCCGACGAGGACCCGGGAGGCCCGGGCGGTGCCGGGGAGCGCGTCGAGCACGCCCGCGCCCAGCCAGCCGCCGACGGGGACGAGCACGGCCACGGGGTGCAGCGGGTGCCCGGCGGGCACGCCGTGCAGGAGGTCGCGAAGCGCCCGCGGGCGGATCAGCGCCCGCGAGGCGGCGACGAGCCCCTCGACGGCGGGGTCGAGGGCCGAGGAGTCCTCGACACGGTCCAACAGCTTGACGACGGGCAGTTCTCGCACGGGCCCTCCCGGGGCTGATCGATGGTGCTGGTCACCCCACCCTGCTCCTCGGCGGGGCCGGGGTGAGGGCTTGACAGCGCCGCTCCGCGGCCCTCGGTGGCGTGCGGGGCGTGCGGGGCATGCGCCGCTCAGGCGTCGAGCAGCCCGCGGACGTCGTCGGCGGTGAGCGCGCCGCTGAACACGGCGTCGTCGTCGACCACCGCGTCGAACAGAGCCGACTTCTGCGCCTGCAGCGCGAGGACCTTCTCCTCGATGGTGTCGGTGGCGATGAGGCGCTGCACGAGCACGCGCTTCGTCTGCCCGATGCGGTGCGTGCGGTCGACCGCCTGCGCCTCGGCCGCGGGGTTCCACCACGGGTCGAGGATGAACACGTAGTCGGCCTGCGTGAGGTTGAGGCCGAAGCCGCCCGCCTTGAGGCTGATGAGGAACGCGGGCGCGTCGCCCGACGTGAAGCGGTCGATGACCGCCGGTCGGTCGCGGGTCGAGCCGTCGAGGTACTCGTGGGCGATGCCGCGCTCGTCGAGGCGCGCGGCGACGCGGCGCAGGAACGTCGTGAACTGGCTGAAGACCAGCGCCCGGTGGCCCTCGGCGGCGATCGCCTCGAGGTCGTCGAGCAGCTGGTCGAGCTTCGCCGAGGGGATCCCGTCGTAGGCCTCGTCGACGAGCCCGGCGTCGAGCGCGAGCAGCCGCAGCAGCGTGAGCGAGCGGAACACGATGAAGCGGTTGCGGTCGAGGTCGTCGATGAGGTCGAGCAGCTTCAGCCGCTCGCGCTGCAGCACGGTGTCGTAGAGCTCGCGGTGGCTGGGGTCGAGCTCGACGCGCAGCACCTGCTCCTGCTTCTCGGGCAGGTCCGCCGCGACCATCTGCTTCGTGCGCCGCAGCATGAGCGGACGGATCCGACGGCGCAGCCGCGCGAGCAGCTCGGGCTGCCCGCCGAGCGCCAGGGGCTTCACGTAGTCGTCGGTGAAGCGCGCCACGTTCGACAGCAGGCCGGGGGCGACGACCGCGAAGAGCGACCAGAGGTCCATCAGCCCGTTCTCCAGCGGCGTGCCCGTGATCGCCAGCTTGAACGGGGCGTCGAGCTCGACCGCGCAGCGGTGGGCCTGCGACGAGCGGTTCTTGACGAACTGCGCCTCGTCGAGCACGAGCCCCGCCCAGGCCCGCGACCGGTACGCCTCGGCGTCGAGCCGGAACAGCGCGTACGAGGTCACGACGACGTCCGCTCCCTGGGCGGCGTCCCGCACGACCTGCCGACCGGCACGCGACGTGCCCGTCACCGTGCGCACCACGAGGTCGGGGGTGAAGCGGGCCGCCTCCGCCGCCCAGTTCGACACCACCGACGTCGGGGCCACGACGAGGAACGGCAGGCCCGGCGTGGCGGAGCCCGACCGGGCCTCCTGCTCACCGGCCCGGACCCGGGCCTCCTGCTCGCGCACCGAGGCGACGAGCGCCAGCGTCTGCAGCGTCTTGCCGAGGCCCATGTCGTCGGCGAGGACACCGCCGAGGCCGTGCTCGTGGAGGAACGCCAACCAGTCGAGGCCCTCGCGCTGGTACGGCCGGAGGTCGGCGCGCACCCCCGCGGGCACCTCGCGGACCGGCACCCCGCCGAGCTCGCCGCGCCGCGCCAGGTCGAGCAGCCCGCCCACCGTCGAGCGCCAGGCCTCGTGCTGCTCGGTCGCGTCGGCGAGCTGGTCGAACTCGCTCCACAGGCCGGCCTGGTACCGGCTGAGGCGCGGGGCGTCGGTCTGCCACTCGTCGAGCTCCGTCGCCTCGTCGACGAGCCGCTTGAGCTCGTCGAACGCCGGGTGCGCCAGCGACAGGTACGACTTGTCGACGAGCAGCATCTTCCGCTGCCTCGTCGCCAGCGCCTTGAGCAGCGGGGCGTAGGGCACCGTCCGCCCCTCGACGGTCACGAGCACGCCGAGGTCGAACCAGTCGCGCCGCTCGCTCGGCACGGTCGTGATCGTCAGGTGCGGTGCCTCGGTGAGCTCCCGGTAGTCGCCACGGGCACCCTCGACCACCACGTCGACCTCGGGGTGCGCCTCGAGCGCGGGCAGCACGGTCGCGGCGAACTCGGCCGTGGCCACGCCCTTGGTCGTCGTGTCGCGCGGCGGGCCGCCCAGCAGGTCGACGACCCCGTCGGGCAGCTCGTGCGCCCCGACCGGCTCGCGCAGCTCGCCCTCGCGCCACTGCCACGACAGCTTCAGGGTGTCGGCCCGGCCGAACGCCGCCGTGAGCACGAGCCGCGGCGGCAGGGCCTCGGGCAGCTGGACCGTCGCGTCGCGGCTGACGACCTCGATGCGCCGGCGCAGCCGGGGCCAGAACTCGCGGACGAACTCGTCCTCGTCGGCGGCGGGCACCGTGATGGCCCTCGTGGCCGTGAGCAGGCGCCGCTGCTCGTCGTCGACCGGCGCCGGCGACGGGGCGAGCACCACCGACAGGGACGGCTCGCGCCGGGCGGCCCACACGCCGTGGTCGCCGATGACGCCCGCGTCGGTCGAGGGCCACGCGTCGTCGTCGATCGTGACGCCCGCGACCAGCCGGAGCCCCGGCACGGCGCTCGCCGAGGAGCCCGCGGTCGTCGACCGGGTCGCGTCGAGCGTGACCCGGCCCTCGGCCGCGAGGGCCACGTCGGACTGCCGCTTGCCCGTGACGAGGGCGACGCCCAGCCGCCCGGCCTCGGCGAGCAACGGCCAGAGCAGGGGGCTCGCGAAGTCGTCCAGGTGCAGCCAGTCGCCCTCGCCGGGCGCGTAGGCCGCGTGCACCGACTTGTGCAGCGCGGCGAACTGCAGGAACCACGCGTGCTGCTCCGGCGAGATGCCGAGCCGGTTCATCTGGTAGGGCAGGCTCGTCCAGGTCAGGTCGCCGCGCACCCAGTTGCCCGTGCTGCTGAGGCTCACCGGTCGCACGCCCAGCCGCAGCGCGCCCGACGAGGCCGCCGCCGAGGCCGTGCCGCCGAAGCGACGGGACACCGTGCGCACCCGGTCGCGCAGCTCGAAGAGCAGGCCCAGGCGCGTGGCGCGGGCGCTCGCCGCGGGGGTCGGCGAGGCCAGGGCGGCGACGGCGTCACGCCAGGAGCCCCCGGTGGTGTCGGCCCCGGACGCGTCGGCCCCGGACGTCGCGAGCGCGCTCCCCGCCCTCAGGGCTCCGGGCGGGCCGCCGGCCGAGGAGGGGTCGCCCGCACCGCCCGGGACGGTGCCCGCCACGCCGGCACCCGCGCCGGCACCGCTGCGCTCGGTGAGCGAGCGGGCGTTCGCCTCGAGCAGGGTCGCGGCGACGTGCTTGCAGGCGGCGCCGATCGGGCAGCTGCACGAGCTGTCGAGGGGCCGGCTGTAGTCGCCGCGCGTCGGCCGCAGCTCGACGCGGGTCGCGTACGGCTCGGCCGCGCTGCCCTGCACGCGGGCGGTGAGGACGTCGCCGGCGTCGTCGGCGACGAGGTCGGCGACGCGTCCCTCGCGGGCCAGGTCGCGGCCGGCGCCGAACGGGCGCGGCCCGACGAGGCGGATGATGTCGACGGCGTCGACGAGCGGCAGCATCCCCCCACTGTGGCACGGACCCCCGACGGGCCCGGGCCGCACAGCCCGTTCCCCGACCGGCGGTCGTACCGTCGTCGCATGTCCGCGCACGTCGACCAGCCCGCACCCGCCCCGGCGACGCCCGAGGCGGGCCGGGGCGCGCCTCCGGCCGGGCTGTCGGAGCGTGCCCTGCGCGCCGCCGCGGCCGCGTCCGGCGTCGTCGCGGTGCTGGCGTTCCTCGCCGCGGCCGAGCTCGTCGCGATCGTCGTGGGACCGGCCGGCAGCCCGCTCTTCGCCGTCGGCCAGCTCGCCATCGACCTCGCGCCGGCGCCCGTCAAGGACGCCATGGTCGCCGCCTTCGGCACGGGCGACAAGCTCGCCCTCGGCGTGATCATGGTCGTGCTCCTGCTCGCCGTCGCGTCGGGTGCCGGGGTCCTCGAGCTGCACCGGCGTCCCCTCGGGTCGGTCGTGATCGGGATCGGCGGCCTCATCGCGCTCGGCGCGGTGCTCACGCGCGCCGGGGCGGGACCGGTCGACGGCGTGCCGACGGCCGTGGGCACGCTCGTCGCGATCCGCCTGCTGCCGGCCCTGGTGCGCAGGCTGAGGCGCTGGGACTCCGCCGCGCGTCCCGGCTGGGCCGGCGAGGAGGTCGAGCCGCCGCTGCGCGGACCGGGCGTGGAACGGCGCGCGTTCCTCACCTGGACCCTCGTGGCCGGTGCCGCCGCCCTCGTGGCGGGCACCGGGGCGCGGGTCGTCAACGCCGCCGCGCAGGCGGTGACGGACCTGCGCGACCGGCTCGTGCTGCCCCGCCCGGCGGTCGCCGCCGACGCGGTGCCCGCGGGCGCCTCGCTCGACGTCGACGGCATCACGCCCTACGTCACGCCCGCCGAGGACTTCTACCGCATCGACACCGCGCTCCAGGTGCCCGCCGTCGACCCCGCCACCTGGCGGCTCCGGGTGCACGGCCTCGTCGACCGCGAGGTCGAGATCGGCTTCGACGAGCTCCTCGCCCTGCCGCTCGTCGAGCACCACGCGACGCTGAGCTGCGTGTCGAACGAGGTCGGCGGCGACCTCATCGGCACGGCCCTCTGGCTCGGGTACCCGATCCGCGACCTGCTCGCCCGCGCTGGAGTGCGGGCCGGAGCCGACATGGTGCTCTCCACCAGCGTCGACGGCTTCACCGCGGGCACGCCCCTCGACGTGCTGCAGGACGAGGGCACGCAGGCGCTCCTCGCGGTCGGCATGAACGGCGCGCCGCTGCCCGTCGAGCACGGGTTCCCCGTGCGCATGGTCGTGCCCGGCCTGTTCGGCTACGTGTCGGCGACGAAGTGGGTGGCGTCGCTCGAGGTCACCCGGTTCGCCGACGCCGAGGGCTACTGGACGCCCCGTGGCTGGGACGCGCTCGGGCCCGTGAAGCTCGAGTCGCGCATCGACGTGCCGCGGGCCGGAGCCGCGCTGACCGCGGGCGAGGAGGTCGCGATCGCGGGCGTCGCCTGGGAGCCGCACGTCGGCGTCTCGCGCGTCGAGGTGCGGGTCGACGACGGCGAGTGGACCGAGGCCGAGCTCGCGGACAGCGTCTCGGCCGACACCTGGCGCCAGTGGGTGCTGCGCTGGACCGCCACCCCGGGTGACCACGAGCTCGCCGTGCGCGCCACGAACGCCGACGGCGAGACCCAGGGCGAGGCCGAGCTGCCGCCCGCGCCGAACGGCGCCGAGGGCTGGCACCGGGTGCGGGTCAGCGTCGCCTGAGCCGGCGCCCGAGCGGGCAGGCGGCGCGTCGGGTCGTCGTCGGGCGGGGCCCGCTAGCCTCGGCGCATGAAGGTCCTCCACTACGCCGGCGTCCGCCTCCACGTGTCCGACGAGCTCGCCGAGGTGGTGCTGGCCGCCTCGATGGAGCTCAGCGACGACGCCCGGACCTTCCGGGTGCCCGTGGCCTGCTGGCTCGACGACCGCGCCGAGATGGCCCAGCTCGTGCTCGGCCCCGGCATCCCGCTGCTCGTCGTCGACGCCGCCGACGACCGCGACGACGCGCCGGGCTCGGAGTCGAGCGTGGCGTTCATCGTCGAGCTCATGGAGAGCCTCTCGGGCGACGACGACGAGGACTGACGCCTCCCGTCGCGCGCGCCCCGCACCCCACCCGGCAGGAGGCGCGCCCGGCCCGGGCGCGTCTCGTCACGTCATCGTCACACGCCGTTCACACGGTGGACCGTGCTGTCTGACATGCTCGTGCCCATGATGACGGTGACGGCGCTCGCGCACACCGCCGGCGACACGGCCGGTCTGTTCTGGTTGTCGCGCCGCCTCATCGGCGAGCACGAGGCCGCACCCGTGGGCCACGGGCAGTTCGTCCTGCGGCTGGGCGGCGCCACGACCGTGCTGCTCACCGAGCTCGACGACGTCCTGCGGCTCGACGCGGTCGTCGGCGACGAGCTCTCCGTGCGCCGCGCACGCCGCGACATCGAGCAGGCCCTGAGCGTCCGCGCGGGCGGGGCCGTGTCGATGATCGCGTGGGAGACCTCGCCCGCCGAGACGCCGGCGCCCTTCGTCGCCACGGCCTGACCGGCCGTCGCCGCGGGGCGCGGGCCGCGTTCCGAGGCAGCTCCGAGGCGCGCGGCAGCAGGCTGGACGCATGAGCCGTCCCCTCCCACGCCCCACGTCCCTGCCCCGCACCCTCGGTCGCCTCGCCCTCGGCGGAGCGCTGGCCTTCGCCGGCACGACGCACCTCACGGTCGCCCGCGAGGAGTTCCGCGCCCAGGTGCCCGGCTGGGTGCCCCTCGACGAGGACACCGTGGTGCTCGCCTCCGGTGTCGCCGAGATCACCCTGGGCGCGCTGCTGCTCACGCAGAAGAAGCGCCGGGTGCTCGTGGGCTGGCTCGCGGCGGCCTTCTTCGTCGCGATCTTCCCCGGCAACATCTCGCAGCTGACGAACCGGGTCGACGCCTTCGGCCTCGACACCGACGCGAAGCGCTGGGCACGACTGCCCTTCCAGGGCGTGCTCGTCTGGCTCAGCCTCTGGTCGACGGGCGCGTGGCGCGACCGTCGCTCGCTCCGTCGCCGCTGACGCGCCGCCACCCGTGCGGCCGTCACCCGCTCCGGCGGTCACCGCCGTCGGCAGCCGCCGAGGGTGGCCGACGCTCCCGCGCGTCAGGCGATGACGGCCAGCGCGAACGGCAGCACGGGCCCCGAGCCCGCGCGACGCAGCGCTCGCCCGGCGACGGTGACCGTCCACCGCGAGTCGACCACGTCGTCGACGAGGAGCACCGGCCCGCGGGCCTCGGCCAGCGCGGCGGCGAGCTCGGGCCCGACGACCAGGGAGTCCCACACGTCGGCGAGCCGGTACGCGCTGTTCACGCTGCCGGCGCGCGAGGGGGCGTCCGGCCGCGCCGGCGTGAGCTCCCCGAGCAGCGGCAGCCGCCCGACCGTGCTGATCGCCTGGGCCAGCGAGCCCACGAGCTGCGGCCGACGTCGCGACGGGACGACGACGACGCCCACCGGGCGCTCCGTCCAGCCCCACTCGGCGAGCACGCGCACGCACCCGTCCACCAGCCCCTTCGTGACCGGGCCGTCGGGCGCACCCTCGGCGACGAGGCGGCGCAGCGTCGTGCCCCAGCCGAGGTCGGTGAGGCGCGCGAGGGCCCTGCCGGGCTCGACCCGCTCCTCCGGCGCGATCTTGCCCTTGACGGGGAGGCCGAGACGATCGGCGCCCGTGGGCCACTGGGCCCGGGGCTCGACGTCGACCCCGACCCGGTCGAGCGCCGCGCTGGCGCTGGCCTGGGCGTCGGAGGCGACGTCGGTGGGGTACCAGGTGCCCGCGCAGACGTCGCAGCGGCCGCACGGCGACGCGCCCGGGTCGTCGAGCTCGGACTGGAGGAGCTGCATGCGGCACTCCTCGCCGCGCTCGTAGCGCAGCATGGCCTCTTGTTCGGCGACGCGCGCCGTGCCGATGCGACCGTAGCGCTCCGCGTCGTACGACCACGGCTGCCCGGTCGAGACCCAGC
>Ga0265797_10006758_pt1 | contig 16039 bp, 15 predicted proteins | sample P2T30metagenome_FD_192433 | JGI IMG/M metagenome (GOLD analysis project Ga0265797, IMG submission 192433) | Plant litter microbial communities from East Loma Ridge, Irvine, California - P2 T30 | ecosystem: Environmental > Terrestrial > Plant litter > Unclassified | place: USA: California... | reverse complement strand
GAAACGGTTCGTTTTGGGCATCACAAGGTAAGCGAAGCAAGTCGACATTCCTCGGAGTACGCGATGATGAAAGCGGCGTGCAGCATGGCAATGTCGTAAGAATTGCCGCAACTCCGGGCCAAAGGGAGAGACACGGGCAGTTTTTGGTAGATGTTGTCATTTTACTAGCAGAACTGACCATATCCATGACCCGAGAGATTTCCCAAGCAGTCGCCAGGCAGCCGCCATTGACGTTAATGCACCTCTCGTAAGATTATCGTTGTAGAGACATGGGGCGTGTAGGTGGCCTAGCCATAGGCACCAATCCAGTCCAAGTATAGATCCCGTGTCTCCGTTTGCTCTTGCAGATGCTTCCCAAGCAATAAATACCAACCAACTCCTCGCTCATGAACGCATTTCAGGAATACAGAAACCAAAGTAGAGGGGGGAGAAAAGGGAACAGGAAAGAGGACTCCAAGTGAATAGGAAAAGGAAGCCGGTTCACGATGGGTACGAGCAGCAGACGCTATGCCAGATTGCGTGACCGTTGTGCTCCGTGAACCATTTCAAGAACCAAATCGAGGAGATCCACCTCATTAGCGTCTACGGCGCGCACCAGCCAAGACCGGTGTTGGCGAGACCCACGGCGCTCGCAAGGCGCCTACCCCGCTCGGCAAGGCTGAGGATGGCACACTTCTTCTCCGCCCAGAAGTTTTCAAACGCGTTCACCACGTCGGCGGAAAGATGATGCTTGGCCTGCGCCCACTCACTGTCCACCTTGTACGACTTGTGTCGTAGACGGGGAAGGGCCTCGGTGCGGAGATGCGACAGCTCAGCAGCATAGTAGGCATCGTGTGCTTTGAGCGGTGTTGAGAAGGACCGCTCACGTGAACGGGAGAGCTCTGACGGGCCGAGGCAGATGGGTGAGCCAGGACTCATGATCTGAGACATGGGTAGGCTTGAAGTCACAGGCGAGTTGCTTCCTGAGTGCGAGACGGACGACCCACTAGTACAGGGCGAAGATGAGTCCGAGTGGAAGACGCTGCTAGCATTGCTGGCGGTGCGGAATTTCGGCGGCGGCAGCTCGTCGAGCTGGACCAAGTACTCATCTACGGCAGCCTTGGCGTCGACGTGGCAATCTTCAGAGCTCTCGAGGTGCTTGTCGAGGCGTTCGAAGCCTGTATATTGTTAGTATGCAGTCACTATATTCGCGCAGTCGCAGATATGGCCCAGTGGCCGACCAATGAGAGAAGGCGCTGGATCGGCATGTGAAAATGGTGGCACTTACCAGTCAGAACAGCGGCACCAGAGTGCTGGACAGCAGCCAGGCTCGACTGGACATGCTGGGGTAGACGGTCCCAGAGCTCCCGTGGGCAATACCAATGGCGTAGGTGGGCCGGATCGTAGCTAAAGGCATCACCGTCCTTGGGGCAAGCAGTGCGGGGAGAGTCAATGTGGGAAGCCGAGCGCGACAAGGAAGCAACGCTCCTGCGACTGCAGCTTCGTGGGCGGGTAAGAAGCATCGGGTCGTGATAGATGGGCTGGGGAGACTGCGGGGTAGCCATGGTGGGAATGGGGTATTTGCGTAAGGTCGGTGTGAGGAATTGCTCCACAGAGAGAGAGAGAGACAGAGAGAGCGTCTAGGATGGGCTGAGCTTATGAGGAGTGCAGCAAGCTGAGTGTTGGGCGCCAATGCTCAAAGGAGTGTGAGTGGTATTTGTAGAGAATGACGGAATCTTCTAGACAAAATGGGTGTGTGTGTGTGTGGGTGAGAGTGAGAGTAAGGTGAGGTGGAGGAAGGGTAAAAGGATCGCAGTCGGGGTGGTGATCGGACGAGGTAGCCGAGTAAACAGCAAAGTTGTGGAGACGGCAGGGGTGTGCGGGTACTTTGCGGGCAACGGGCAGCGTTGGCAAAACGCGGATGGGCTTCCCAAGGGTAGGGCGACCGTCGAATGGGCGGCAGGGCGTGAACGCTGACGGGGTAGCTACGTCAAAGTGGGAGTGGCAGCCAGGGAGAGCAGGAACTTGCGCAGGCGTGACGGTGAAGGTGCTCTGCGGTGACAAACACTACAGTATGGCTGGTGAGCATTGGACAGCAAATTACGGGCTGCCCTTTTGACGCAGGGAAAGCGTTGCAGTGTGCGCGGACAGTGAGAAAGGTACTAGCACAGCCCAAACACTCGGGATCACTGCCCAGGCTGCTGCACGGCATTCTGCCCACGCTATCGTCCATGCAAGATGGTCCGAAAATGCACCCGTCTGCAGCCAGCCACGCATGCCATGCTGGGGTGTGTCGGGGGCTAGAGCATGCACCAGATATTGGTGTGGTGAGGTGGAATGAGATCTGGCAACGGGTGAAGAAGCAAAAAAGAAAGGCAAAAAAAAGTTGGCCGACTTACGCGCTACGTCACGCGGACGAGGGTTTTCCTGGGGATCGCGCCGCCTTCGGAATGGACCGGAACCGGACTGGGACAAAGCCACGACCGCGAACGCAGCGTCTTCGGTATGCTGGCCGAAACCGCCTCAGACTGAAACTGCACGGTGCGCAGGTAGCTATGCAACCGGCGGACAAAGACAGCCTGCAAATCATCGTTAGCACCCGTGTTTCGACTTGGACGAGCATCCGGGCCCGGCGCACACTTACCGTGCTAGCGTGCTGGCGTTGCTGGATGGGCTGTACGAATAGTGTGTTTGTGTGTGTGCGAAGCGCGTCAGCTGCTTGTCGATCAGGCGCGCCAGAGATGAGCAAGGACGCAGGAATCGTATCCAGAAGCCTGTGAGGAGGGCGCAGGCTACAGTTTATATCGTCGCCGTTTTCGCCTCCCCAGCCATATACGCCCGTCTTCTCCGCTCCATTGGCAACCGAGTATCGCGTTTGATTCTGGTTCCGGCCCCACAAAGCAAAGTATATCTCGCACCCTCCATGGGCGGTCCTGATTTGCTGTCAGCACGAGCAGCACCAGTAAAGGGTCCGGACAGTCGCTCGAGTGGACAAGGAAGCTGCGAGAGACGAAAGAATGAAAACAAAGAGACGACACGCTGACATGAGCACCATGGTTCCATTGCCGCGTCTACTGTATGTCGAGCCTCACATGCATCGTGCACCGTAGTGGTTACCTATCCGGTTCGTCATTGGATTTCTGGCCACTTTCTCCATGGCTTTGAGCTTTCCGTCACAGCCGGCTCACGTCCCAGTAGCCAGCCCCCGGCTCGCACGCTGCTATGCTGAAGCTCAAGCTCAGCCCTTGTTTGGCCGGCCTTTAGAGTTTGCGCGGCCCATCTCCTATTCCAGCCTACGTCGTTTACTGTCAGCGTCATGTCACAGCACGTGAAAGTAGTGTCACCTTTGGATCAAATGCACCCCTGAGGCAGTTTCGACAGCGTCGCTGACTTGACCCTTCTCGAGCGCAAAAGCAGCCTGCTCAAATTCCTTTTGCATGTCACCCTTGCCGAAGAAACCCCTGTGCCACGTTAATGCTGCGGTCCGTTCGCTACGCTAACACATCACTCACAAGTCGCCGCCCTTGCGAGCACTGCTGCAGTCCGACTCGGTGGTTGCGAGTTCGGACAGCGACTTTGCGTTGGCGTCTCCCGTTCCCTCCTCGTATGCCTTGATTTGCGTGTGGTAGGCTTCGATCATGTCTCTGGCCTCCTGGAGAGAGCGCGTAATCTTGGGCTCCCGCCAACTAGCCGGACGTCTACTGTCACGGTGCTTGACAAGGAGATGGGCGCATCGAATCTTGCCCTCGGTCGGCGCAAATGCCGCAGGCGCGACGCCCTTTGAGCTGTGGTTGGCCGCCATGTATGCCTTCAGTTTGTCGGGGTCGGTGCCCGCTGGAGGCTCCCATCGCGAGTCTTTGGTTTGGGCGTGGAAGTAGTAGGGCAGGTTCTTGGTGTTGGAGCGGCGCACCTCCCATCCCTCGGGAAGACCAGTTTCGGCGGCTGACTGTGAAGCGCGTGAGCTGCTGGGTGAAGCACAGATAGGGAAGGTGCGCGATGCTTACCATGTCTTTGCAGCGTATATATCTATGTGGATGCGGAGACGCGGTGGAAGAGTGGAATGGTTGGGTCTTGAGCTGTGCAGAGTTTGATGGGTCTCTCTTAACAGGGGCAATTGAGCGTGTGGCTTGGGGCGACGTCTGGAATTGCAGGCGGTGGGACCTCTCTGGGCGATCGGCGCTTGAGGTCGATAATGCGGGGGGGTTTACTTGCCAAACAAAGGGCCTGCACGACAACAGGAACGGACGGAAGCGGCGAATCAGGTGGTGTGTGGCCCGCGCTCGGCTGCATCCATCTATGCATCTTGTCCGTCGACCCAACTTTCCACTGTCCAGCCAACACGCCGTTTGTCAACACCAGCCATTCACCCCCACCCGCTGTACACTGCACGCATCACGACAGAAGAAGAAGAAGCAGAACAAAAAAAATGGCATCACCACTACCGCAAGCAGGACGTGCAAAGGGCGGCAAAGAGCCCATCCTCTTCCGCTTCTGCTCCGAATGGTGAGTCAAGTTTGCCTACACACCAGTAAAGGTGTTAACCCGAACTAGCTCGAACCTGCTATTCCCCCGCGAAGACAAGTCGGAGAACAAGTTGCTTTTCGCCTGCCGCACATGCAGCTTCACCGAAGAAGCGCCCTCGTCCTGCGTCATGCGCCACGAAATCGCGTCGACAGTTGGAGCTACAGCTGGTGTCACAGCGGAGGTTGCCCAGGATCCCACGGTTGGTCTCTCCCTCTCCGAAGCCCAAGCCGCCCAAGCCGCGCTGTCGGAGGAAATGCCCTGCTGCACCATGTGTGGCATGCCCATCATGTGCGAAGAGTGCGGCGAGGAATCGGCTCCCGGCTTTGTGCTGGAGGCCGAGGACGAGGACCCGCAGGCAGAGCGTCCCCAGCAGCAGATGCGGGAAGAGGAGGAGAAGTTTGAGGACTACGACGATGATTTGGACGATGACATGTGGGACGAGCCCATGTCCTGAAGACGCCGTCTCCGTCTCCCACCAGTACAGTGCTTGCTAGCTGTTAAGCGTGCTCGCTGACTGTGCCTCCATCTAGTTACCGCGCATTCAGAAGCAGTGCACACAATGCGGCGAAAACGAGGCTGTCTTCTTCCAGTCGCAGCAGCGGACCGCGGAAACGGGCATGGTAAGTTTGTCACTGGTATCAGCGAGCACTACTAACGCTCGGTAGGCCCTGTACTATGTGTGCGCCGGATGCGGTCACGTCTCGCGCCCAGAAAAGAAGGAGTCCGCTCCAGAAGAGTAGAAGATGGCAGGCATCTAGGTGGCGTTTTGATCTCATAACATCCATTGCGAGGAGTTTCGGAAAAAAAATGGTGTTAAGATACCCGTGGGTATGATATATCTGTCTGCGTATACACATAATGTTACATGCCCTAGCGCTCCATAGACTCCAAAAATGCATTGATTTCCGCAGCCCGCATTTCTATACGTGCATGGGTGCTAGTGATAGGATCTTGGACCACTGCTTCTGTCTCAGCTCGGCAGCAACGACGCCGCTGACTCTCGAGCCGATGGGTTCGCCCGCCTTGTTGATGAGCACACAGGCGTTGTCGTCGAACTTGACTACGCTGCCGTCTGGTCGCTGCCACTTCTTTGCCGTCCGTACCACGACGGCGTGCCGTACATCGCCTCGTCGCACCTTGTTCGCTGCGCTGATGGATACGCTGTTGCCGGTCTCGGGGCCAAAGTTTCGTTGTTTCTTCACCACTACTACTATCCGGTCGCCTGCCTCTCTGTCAACCTCTGCCCCACGCCCATCTCCGACCGACCCCATTCAAGCTGTTTGGTTGCACATACCGACTTTCGCAGGCCGCTTGGATCGCAGCACGTTGACACACTCGACTATGGCGGCGCCCGAGTTGTCGATGCAATTTACGAGTGTCTACAAGTCCTTCCGTCAGCCACCGCCCTCTGCCCCTCGCAATTGACGGCTGACGCACCTTTAGCTGAATCATTGTGTGGGCCTGCCTCTTCTTGGACGTTCTGTGATTTGTGTTTCACTGGCTTTGAGTTGCGCACTATCTGTCCGTGGTGCGTGGTCGCGCAGCGTTTGCAGGTGCCCGCGACGGATTGAAAAGACGAAGTTGCAGTCCCGCCGTCGGCCACCAGCCCCATCAGCCGGCCTACCCTAGCCAGTTCGCTTAGGCATCCCTAGACTGCACGCATGCAATCCGCGTCTCCATACACAGGGGTATCATTGAGCCCCAGCCTTGTCAGTCGTCTCGTCTTCCCGCCGAACCGCAAACTCTCGGAAGGGCTATTGTGTTTGCCGCCTCCGTGCGCACCCGTTGCTCCTTCTTTCTTTTGCGCGCGTCTTTGCTATTGTCTGCCTCGCTCATTCCTTATTGTTCTCTCTTGGGTGTATAGTACGGTGTTGAGTGAATGCTGCGTTGTCTTTCACTTGCGCGCTACCCATCACGTCAGCGTGCCAACCTCCCTTTTAACCACGGAACCCTACGACGACACGACGACAACACGAAACCACATTTGGTAGCACGCCCGTCTTCTCTGACTACGCTGCCCACGACTGCGCAGCCATGGCGCCCACGACGAAGCTTACGCTCGACAAACTCGCGACATTCGACGACATCATCACCGACGCTGTAGTCGACAAAGTCTATGGATGGTTCACTATTCGCAAAAACCGAGGTGGCCGCTTTACGGGATCGCGGGGCCTGCACGAGGAGGATGTTGCCGACATCATCCGACAGCATGTTATTTGGGATAAAGACCCGGTTGAGGCGGTGCAAAAGCTGTTGCAGTTACCTGGTCTGCGCAGGTTCATGGGCAGTCTCAAGGACAAGAACGACCAGGAGCAGTTCAAGCGCCACCTCCGGAGATATGTGAACATCTACATGCCCGACTGCCAATTTGACGTTACCACGACCAACCGTTACACCATCACCGAGCACGAGGCCTCGATAACTGCGCGACGAGACATCAACCCGCGTGAAGAGATCAAGTACCTGACTGGAGTCCAGGTTGCTATGACGGAGGAGCAAGAGAAGACGCTGGAGCTGGCGCGCAAAGACTTTAGTCTGGTCATTTCAAGCAGAAAGAAGACGCGCTCACTCTTCCTGGGACCTGCGCGGTTCGCCAACCACGACTGCGATGCCAACGCAAAGCTTACGACAAAGGGCTACGATGGTATGCAGATCGTGGCAGTGAAGCCCATCTACGAGGGAGACGAGATTACAGTTTCGTATGGTGAAGATTACTTTGGCGACGATAATGAAGAGTGTCTTTGCAGCACCTGCGAAAGTCTACAGCAGAATGGCTGGGCACCTATGCGGCGAATCGAGCAGAGTGATGAGGAGGAGGTGGAGGGAGACGCAGTTGCAACTCTTGATCAGGTAGAGGATGCTAGCCCGGCTGACGACTCCGTCTCATTGAAGAGGCCGCGGGACGAGTCGGATGGAGAGGGTTCGCGTAGTACGACGCCAATCTCCAAACGAGCTCGATTCGACCAAAAGTCACCAGACCATGAGGCGGACCTCCTTCGAAAGACGACACTCAAGAAGGCGCACAGCACATCGTCATTGCGACAAGAAGTTCCCGTCTCCAGCATCGAGGACCCTTGCACCAACCTGGCACCACAAATGACGCGCGAAATCCGCAACCAGCAACGTGACGGCCTTCTCACAGTGAAGGTGGATGAAACCACCCCATCACGAGAAGTCTCGCCGCAATCATCTGTAGCCGCCGCCTCGCCGGAATCATCACCGTCACAATCAACTGACGCCACGTCAATTGAGGAAGACTTGGAGAGCAGCGCCTCGAAAGAAAAAGTTGATGCTGAAACCATCCACGAGCAGCACCCCGCACTGGGCGTGGCAACAGTAAAATCAGAAGTGACAACGACAACGACAATGGTAAACGCCCCATGGCCCTCCCCGCCTGCAGACGACGACGCATACATGTCTGATCTCAGCGAACTCTCGTCGAGCCTCGAATTTGACAGTGAAAACGAGCAGATTGTCAAGCGCAAGCCTCGCCCATGCACGCTACGCACCACGCGCTCCAAATCGCGCTTCGAAGTCCAGAACCGCGTCGGCACGCCCATTACCCTCTCCGAAGGCGACGAAGCTTCCTACGCAGACAACCCGCGCAAGCCAGGCGACTACATGACGTCCAACGCCCTCCTATCGGCTAAATACTCAAAGTGGGTAAACTGCCACACATGCGACGCAGACTTTATCCAGCAAGACGGATACAATACCCGCAAGGATTGTCCGCGGTGCGAACGCCACTCTAAGCTCTACGGTTTTCCCTGGCCCAAGACGGAGAGGGAGGGCAAGCATGATAGGGAGCAGAGGATAAGGGATCATCGTACTGTGCATCGCTTTGTAGATCCGAATGAAGAGAGGCAGCTCAAGCGAGACAAGGTCAAGAAGGTTATCAGGGAGTGCATCAGGGAGCGATTTAGTACTCCAAGGAGCTTGAGGCTGGGGAGTGGGAGTGTAGAGGTTGAGAGTGCGAGGAAGAAGAGAATGGGTAGGGGGCGGAAGACGATGTAAGGGAAGATGAAGAGAGGGGGGGAGGGCGGTTGTGGTTTCCTAAAAGTTGGACATTTGTGAGTGATGAACCGGGGAGGGGAGGGGGGGCCCCAGGAACATGGTGCTGTGTGGTTTGCATAAATCTTGATCTCGATCTCACTTTCAAGATTTCTTTCTTTTTTTCTCCTTGTCATTTTCTTTCTCGCATTTTCTTTTCTTTTTTATCCACATAGTAGAAGACGGGAAACAAGGCGGCAGCACAGGAAGAAAAGATTTTGCATGAGAGCATGGAGCATGAAAGCATGGAGTATGGAGCATAGAAGTAGTGTTTTTTTTTTAGTTTTTTTTCTTTTTCTTTTCTTCTCATCATACTTGTATAACTATCTCTTCCCCTGCACCACCTCATCTTCTTCCGTCTTGTCATCCAGGGCTCTCTCTTTCCTTTGGCATCTCGTCTACATTTACATTTACATTTACATTTGCTGTTTGCTGTATGCTTTGCTTCAGCTCAGGCGGTTGGCTCCTTTGCTAGAATTCTCGTTCTACATACATACGTACATACATCTCTCTAGCTACCGACCTTTTTTTTCTTCTTCTTCCCCTGCTTTCAAGTATGCGAGAAGAGAATAATACAGAGAGAAGTAGCAGACAGACAAGCAGATATGATTAGAAGAATGGAGAGAGAGCTTTGACTTTGATAACTAATTTCCATCCCCTAGAAACCTTCTTCTCTTCTTCTTTCCTTCTTTTCTCTCTCTCTCTCTCTCTCTGTCTCTCTTCTTCTCCACCAATCTAATCATGATCGACATACTGCCTGGATAGAATGTAGGTTTAGTTACACTGAAAGATAGACCAAGCTGTTCTTTTTAGAAAACAACTTAAACGTTTCAACAACTATCCATCCGTCAAGCATGTAATTAGGCTAGGATATAAACAGGGAGAATATTATTCAAGGTAATCATAGAATTAACACGGTATGTAGGGAAAACCCGTAGGTGTTGGCTTTCGCTTCTAGCAACTATTCCTATGCTGAGTCAAGCATAATCATTAAGCAAGATAAATCTTATGATAAGAAAAAGGCTTATACGTGCTACTTCATATCACATCGCATCACATCACAGCAAGATTGCAGAATAAATGTCAAGACAATAAGGTCATATGTATATTTGCTCATTTCTCGCCTATGCAACTTCGTGCACCCCGCACACACATCTCTCTGCTCATGCCGCTTCATCATTGCTCACTAAACAATCATTATGCAGAGCTTCATAAGCCATAGCTTCAACGAAAGAGAGCAAACACAACAACGCCGACCCAGGTAATCTCCCACAAAAACTCGCCGACGCCACGCAGTGATATAAACGATAATGAAGCAACCAGACAGTAAAGGACAAGCAAGGAAAACACGACAGGCATTGGAGCGGTAACATCAACCTCCCACAAACTTTTGACAGCCAGAAAGAAACTACGCTACAGCCTAGCGTATGGGTGTGGTGTTATGGTATTGCTCGACGACACGGAAATCAAACGGACGCGCAGCACCCGATCAACCTCCTGTTGTCGAACCTCGCTTTCTCCCCTGCCCACGTCTCCAAAATCCTAGTCTTAGTCGATGCGGAAGGGTAGAGTAGTGGCAAAGCTAGAAAATCAAGAGAGAAAAGCCAGTAAGTAAAAGAACAATGAAAATGAAATAAGAAGTGGTATCGATGATGAAGTGGAAAATAGACAAAAGCTTAGAAAATCATCGATCGAACCTGCTCCCTACGTCCTGGCTTGCTCGATTCCTGAGTCCGCGGCCGTGGTGGTGGCGCGTGTGACATGCGAGCGTCCTTGAGAGGAGGAGCCGGTGCATGTGACTGTGTCCGCGCATGGCCCCTAGGGCTCATCATCGATGTGAGTGCATCGTGGGACTGTGTTCGTGTGTGTGAAGGCCGTCGGTTGGGACCCGGCATGGCCGTGGGTGTGCCCATTGTCGATGCCATTGTCGACCGCAAGGCCTTTTCTGCCTTCTCCTTACGCTCCTTTTCAAGGACCATCGCGGCCCAGCCTTTGTTCTGAGCAATGTCCTTGCCAACAGTCTCAGAGAGGACCTTCATCCAAGCCTCCTTTTGTTCGCGGCTGTCGGCGTAGAAATCAATGACCTCGCCGTTGGCGAACCGGAGCCGGAAACCCTCTTCGACGAACATGTAACCCTCCTCGTCTTCAGCAAAGCCAGATTTTCGTCGGCCGCCAGCCTTTGTAGCAGAAGGTTGTTGTAGAGCACTCTTGTCGTCCATAAGCTTGGAAGCCTTGGCTAGGTTGATCGTAGCGCGCGGCTGACGAGTCGACTCGTGGTATGCAGTGAGCTTTGTGCCTTCCAATCTGAAGAAACGGCGACGCCAGAACTAGATGGCATGTTAGCTGAGCTCTGTCAGGTGTTCCACAATCACAACTTACAGGACAATCTCCACCCTGCTGACTCAAGGTACCCTCGAAGCTGACGTCTTTGACTTGCTCGGCTTCCTTCAACTCTCGAATGCAAGCATTCATACTCTTGGGCATGTCCTCATCCTTTGCGTTCTTTGGCTTGGGAACGTACAAGAGCTGAAGAGTAAGCTTGCCAATCCGGTATGGTGGACGACGAACAACGCCTCCACGCTTACTCTTCACACTGCTTGCGCCAGTGTTATCGACAGCCCACTCGTTGAAGCATGGGACGTCAACGGTCAACGGACGACCGTAAGCTTGGTTCTCGTAGTTGCTGAGGCAGACATAAGCACGTGCGAAGGATCCGTCGGGTCCGACCAAGTCGTGAAGAAGTTCCCAAGCTGTAGCCTGGTGGTTGCGCTTGGCTGCAGCTTGGGCCTGCTGTTGCTCCTGAAGGGCAATACGATCAGCCTCCTCTTGTGCCTTGCGCTCCTGTTCCTTCCTCTTCTTTGGCGAGGACAAGAGATTGCGGAAGGCAGACGTTGACTTCTTATGGTTGATGATCTTGGAAGGTGTGGGAATAACCTGTGGCACCACAGGAGGCTCGAGCTTGGTCTGAAGTGTGAGTTGGAACTCGAGGTCATCGAGCACGACGAGTTCAAACTCCTGACCGATAGGGGCAGATGCTTTGAGGTCCAACCACGATGTAGTGACACAGTGCAAGCCGTTGTCAAGGGTGAGTTGGAACTGAGTGCGCTCATGCTTTGGCAGGGGCAGGTCAAGGTCCTTGACACCAACCACCTTCACGAAGACCCTACCTCGCTCTTCGCCATCCTCAAACACATCATCATCGGCATTGCCCTTCTCGGCAACGGAGTCAAGATTGGCACCAACCGCGGATTCCTGTCCAGGAAGCGGTGGGGCTGGGCCTTCGGACATGCGTTGCCGGCGACCAGATGCTGTTCGGATGCTCTTCCTGCGGGGCTTACCAACCCAGGGCTCCTTCGTCCAAGCGGGCTTACGCTCGGCGCTTGTCTTACGGGAGATGGCTCTGGCAGCTGCATCGTTGGAGGCCTCAACCTCGGCAGGAGGCTTCTCATCGCTAAACTGTCGGCTGCTTGCAACAACAACCTTTGTGTTTTCACGCATCATGTATCCTTTCTGTTGGGGGTAACTGTCGTTAGCGGGACTGTGCCTATAAACAAAGCCTTCTCCTGACATCAAGCTGGCGGCGTCATGCGGCGCAGCCGTGGATGCAGGGAATCTGGCGTAGGAGGGTATAGGAAAAAGGTTCTGTACCTTTTGTGACTCAATGATGTTATCGAACTCTTTATCCAGACCAAAGCTGAGGTCGTTAGAATCATCGCCAAGGTTGAGCTCACCAAGCTTGAGATCAAGGATGCGGTTCTCCCTAGTTGTCAAGCTCAGTTGCGAGCTCTCCTCCTCGATGTGGCCAATTTCAAAGTTGAGCGACTGGCGCTTGGGACTTCGCTGAGGCAGGGGTGGAACATGCTCGCCACTGACTTGCCGGCGTGCAGCTGCCATGTCAACCTCATCAGGGATGAGTGATGGACGGGTCTTCAGCTTGCCACCCCGGATGGTGGCCTCGCGTTGGGGAACCTCTGGCGCATTGTCCTGTGGGAGAGGGGACAGGGCAACAGGATGCCGAATGACAGAGTCTGGTGTACCGGGCTCTGACTCGGAGTGATCATCTTCATTTCTGGTGCTCTCGGGTGTTGTGGGTCTGCGAAGGAAGTCGCGCATTGCATCCAGCTTAGGAGCCGTGTCCAGTGGGCTCGCAGCCGTTGCAAAGGAAGCGTCGAGAGGATCAAGGGTCAGGTCGACATCCTTACCTTCGAGGGTGGGGTACATCTCCTCTTCAGGAGACTTCTTCTCTGCTGCTGCCGCGGGGGAAGAGGGAACGGCAGTGGGTGTTGAAGGACCGGAGGAGTTGATGGTGCCCTGCGAGGTTGGCTGCTCCTCAGGCTCGGGAGAAGGCGAGTACTGGCTGGTGTCATCCTCGTCCTCGTCAGATTGTGGCGGCATGGGATGGCGGATGACGGATGATTCGCGTTCATAGTCTTCCAGTGCAGACATGGAGCTGCCGTCTACATTTGATGTGTCGGCGCCGTCGACTTCGGTCGCCTCTCCGTAGCTGTACGCATCGTAAACGCTATCAGCTTCGCTCTCGGTGATGCCGGAAACATGACGCGGTTGCTCATCGAAGTTGGAAGACGCCTCGCGCGAAGGGATAGGGACGTCGGGGTCCAGGTCGGCCAGATCACCATAGCTGCGTTCTGGGCTGGACTCAAGGTCGTAGCCGCTGTACTCTTCTTCCGTGTCCTCTTCTTCACCTTCAAAGTTGCGGCTCTTGACCCGGCGCAAGATTGATTCACGGGAAATACGCGGAACCTTTGGCTCGTCGACGTGAATCTCCGACGCTGTAACATCAACCTCTGCAACATCCACCTCGACGGACTTTGGGACCTTGCCGTGCATCATCTCCTGTGTGGGTGTGCTCGTATCGCGATCGCCATCAAAGTTCATCAAGCGCAGGCGGTCCTCGAGTGACATGGAGACTTCGCGCATGTTGAGAAGATCGTTCTTGGAGATGCCGGCACCTTGGGGAAGCTGAGGGAGAGACCTCCGCCTATCAGCCACAACCCGTTCGGCAGCATTGGACAAGCCGATGCTGGAATCGCGCCGCCGGGAGTTGCCTGGTTCCATACCAGGAAGAGGAGGAAGAGGCCTTGCGTCGCTGTCGGAGGCTGTGGAGCTCATGCGTGAGCGGTCTGTGGTGCCGTTGGGATGCGCATTCGGCATGGGGCTGTTGTCGCGTCCTTCGAAGACGTCGTCGTAAACGTCAGTAAGCGATGTGTTGGCAGCGTCCGGGCTCATGTGGCGCCAGTCTTCGGGCAAGACGACGGGTGTCTTGTCAGTGTCTTCAAGGGAGGCATCGAAGCTGTCGTCCTGGTCGAAGCTCATCTCCTCCTCGGTTTCCTCGTCGGAGTCGTAGCTGCCGTCGCGCGATACGGTTGCTACAGAGGGATCGGGTGTGACCATCTCAAACTCTGTGATTTGCGGTGGAGCTGTGTCGAAGGTCACACTCTTAGCGTGACGGCGTAGTGGGCGAGGCGTCCTTTGCTGGAGCTCCTCGGACTCTGATGTCATGCTTGAGTCGGGGTTGTACTGTGGCGAGTTGAAGCGGCCGTTGCTGACCAGCGACGACTTGGTCGGAGACATGCGGCCCTCGGATGGCGAGGCCTTGGAGGGAGAAGCGAACGACGACTGTGTGGGGAGCTTCGCGGGCGAAGTCTTGGATGGGCTGAAGACTGGGATCCGTGTCTGGCTCTCGGAACGGGTGTGACGGTGGCCCTTGGTGGGGCTCTGGTTCTCTTGACGCATTCCCTGGATGCCGGTGCCACCATAGGCGTTGGCCTGGATTGTAGCGTTGAGCGGACGCCCAGCAGCGAGTGGCCGTTCCAGGGGCTGGACGGCGGTAGGGTCGTACTCGTGCTTTTGCTCACGTGCAAACATGCTGCTGTTCTTGACGCGCGACTGCTTCTTGAGGTTCTCAATCGAGTTGCGCTTGGGCGAGAGTGGCGAGCTGACTTCGAAGTCGTTTTCCGACGTGTCGAAGCGGCTCTTGGGCGACGTCGTCTGCTCCTTCCAGAATAGACGTGGGCTGTTGGTGAAGGGCGACGAGTCCCGGAAAGGAGAGCTCTCCTTTGTCAGGTATATCTTCTGTGGAGATGTCAGTTTTGTTTATGCCAAACACTCCGGCCGTGCGGCGGTCTGCACCCACCTTTGTGGCTTGGTTCCAGCTGGGCGAGTTCCTGCGATGCTCATGGGGACCAATCTCAGACAGCGGACGGCCGCTACCCTTTGTGGGGGAGCCAGCAGGCGTCTTGTTGATGCGCAGCGGCGACACCTGCCCGCGAATGTCAGGATGGCGTCCGGGGCACCGCAGTCACGGGACCGCGTCGAGGGAGAGGGAGGAGGAAAACACTTACCGCTTCGTTGCGCGACATGTTGGCTAGCGTGCGTTGGCAGCAGGCCGAGGTGTTGCGAGTGCCGTGTGTCTGGCTATATCGGGTGCTTTTCACCTGTGGTGGTGAGGCAGAATGCTGGCGAAGAATGGACTCCCTCGAGGAGTGTGTGCACAGCGAATAACGGATACACGCTGATTAAATAGGAAGCAAAAGAAGTGAAGGACACCGACGTGCACGCTGGGTGGTGAGCGATGGGGAAGCGGAGGGGGTGGAGGAGGAGGTAGTGGTGGTGGTGGTGGATGCGCGAGCGATGTGTGGTTGGGGCCGCCCGGTGCTATCAAGTGTTTGATAGCCGGGATGAGGGCAGCGCGTCGGTAGATGCTGGCGTTGCCGCGGCAACTCCAGGCTTATCGCCTACTAGGCCTGAAATTATCGTGCGATCGCCCGTGCAGCTGGGCGCCGGCGACGTCAGATCGGATCGGCTAGTAGCTGCATGCGCAGGCTAGTTTCAAATTTCAAACCTCGATACAGCCATATTGCCGTTGCATTGCTGCTGCTGCTACTGCTACTACTCTCGAACCTGTTCGCTGCCGTCATGTTGCGGCGAGTGACTGCTGCATGTCCTTTTTGCGAGGTGCGGGCGTTGCTGGGACCACCACCATCACCATCACCACGAAACTTCCCACAGGCCCGGCTATACACCCAAGTGCAGCGCGAACGGGGAGAGCGTCATGGCGCATCTTCTGCGCGCCCATCCAGCTATGTGCGCGGCCGCGACACCCCCCGTCCGTCACGCATGGTGCTCTCAGAAGACGTTGGGCGCGGTTCTGAACGAACAGCACGGAAAAAGCCGGACGCATTTGGATATCTCAACCGTACAGACGTGCCGCGGGGCTTAGAGCGGGTACGCGAGCAGAGGGAAGCACGTGGGGGTAGACAGCCAACGGGGCGTGACGATGGCAAGAGGAGGACGAGGCCAGAGGGCTTCCATGCCCTGAAGATGCAGAGTTCGCTGCACCAGGTGCCCTACAACAGCCGCACCGCCACCAAGCGCAAGATGGAGGAATACGACTCCTTCGACAAGTTTCCCCTCGCCGAACCCGTCATCGCTGCCATCAAAGACGCTCTCCCCGACCTCGAGTATC
>Ga0265797_10006757_pt1 | contig 16040 bp, 17 predicted proteins | sample P2T30metagenome_FD_192433 | JGI IMG/M metagenome (GOLD analysis project Ga0265797, IMG submission 192433) | Plant litter microbial communities from East Loma Ridge, Irvine, California - P2 T30 | ecosystem: Environmental > Terrestrial > Plant litter > Unclassified | place: USA: California... | reverse complement strand
CTGGCGACTGCGTTGTAGTCCCTCTCCGGAGGAGGGTCGACCGGATCACTGTCAAAAGGACTATTGGCGGGTTCAGTAGCGGGCGTCGGGTTTGGCGCCGACGGAGCGCTGGAGTGCGAGTCGAGAGACATGACCTTGGTGACAGTGGTGGCAGACATTGTCGCAGTTGTGTCTTGAGTTGGCTGGTTTGCTCACTCTATATTGTGTTAGTGTGCTGATGATGTATTGAAGGCCCCCAATTGGCCGAAACGGTAGGTTGAGCTTTTTGGTACAGGAGAAGGGTAAAATCCGCTGGGGAGGAAGACGTACTTGATATTTGTTAGAGCTGGACGCGGGGTGTGCTTGCGCTTGCGCTTGCACTTGGGCTGTCCGTGTGCTTCCTTGAATGCAGCAATTGCTTGCACTTGAAGTTGGCGGTGGCTGCGGTCGTGGGTAATTGGTAATTCAAGTGTGGGGGAGCGCGGGTGTGGTAGTGTGGAGAAAGAAGGTGCGTGCGCTTGCCTACAGTTCCAAGGCTGACGGAGCCTGGAAGCAGCCCCCGATGACAAGACGTTGAGTAAGCAAGTAAAGTCGAGAGGGAAATGGCTAGATAGTGGAATACAAACGGTGCAAGGTGTCGAGACCAGACCAAGAAGCGGTGCACGATAAGAGGTGACAATGGACTGGACACGTGACTGACGTAGGAAAGGGTGTACGCTTCACTACCTGGTTGTCCGCAAACTGTACCGTAATCATTACACAGGTAATATGTTTGTGCTACGCTGTGGCATATCTTCAATATCCGACGGCGTCATGAATACCGGTATGCTAGGAGGCAGGTTGTGAAGCGCGCTGTCATATGTGACCGCCGCATTGTCACCAAACTAGTACAGCCCCACGGGCGAACAAACACGTTCTTTCCTCGAATATCCATCCTCTTTCTTTGCTTCCGTGGGGGAGGGGGGATTCCAAGTGATGATAGTGTACATCGCGACCTGTCACATTGATCCAGAATACCAGCCCAGGGCCGCAATAAACCATTTCCAAGACGCCACTCTGGGCTGAGGAATATACGGGGATCAAACAGAAGAAACAATTCAGGGCTTTAACACCTACGAAGATCAAAGAGAGGACCGAGGGAGGTAGGATGGCAGAAACAGACGTTCACGGAATGCTGCAAAGCGCTGACAGCACGCAAGCAGCTGATGAAGTACTTCTATTCTTGATCAGTCTTGTACCAAGGGTTGCCATCAAAGGAAAAGGTGACATTACCCACTCAAAGTAGTGGCATTGTATGCACACTACAACACTCAAGACAGTGAGGATCTGACGCTTTAAACCAACAAACCTACTTCGATTGGCTGGATCATGGCTACAGGTCCAGCAGACATTCAGCTCCCACGATACCCCATCCTTTTGCTATTTCTAGCACATGCATGGCGATATGAGATGTGAGGGGGGTTTGGTGATGTTACACATGTGGTGTTCAGGAGTGGTGTTTCATCGTCCTGCACGGCCACAGCACATGAGGCGTCTAATCGCCCAGAGCAATTGGGGTGCAACAACAGCCCTCCAACCAGACACATGTAGTCTACAATGCTACAAAAGAAGTTGCGCATAACCACAGTGCAAGGAATTCGTCATGATACGTCGTCAACCATGGTTACGTTGACCCCCTGGTGCAGCTGCATAAGTCCGAGGTCCGATCGTCGAAGAGCTTAGAAATCACGATTCCAACGCCCGCAACATATCACGACCACAACGAGGCATTCAGAGGGAGGGGAAATGGCGCAGAATTCAACCGATGCGACCGAAAAGCAAGAGACGGAGAGACCTGGGTACACAAAGCTGGCGAATGGCATTGTGCTGGGTCCCGATGGCAAGCCGTAAGTAGTACCTAGTCCTCACTCAATGCGCCGGAAGACTTGACGACCCTGCGACAAGCTTGCTTTACTAAGAACCTGCGCGCTAATATATGCGCCTAAACTGCAGATGTCGAACATGCAACGACGTAAAGTCGCTGTTCGCAATGTCTGGCAAACTGCCCGCGAAACGAGCCCAGTCCCAACCCACCACTACCGCCGCACCTACGCTGCCCGCCGACTGCCCTCCCGACGTCGAGCAGCTCGGCCGCTCTTCCTGGACACTTTTACACTCGATAACCGGTGCCTACCCAGTAAATCCTTCACCTCAGCTGCAATCCGAAACCAAGTCCTTCCTCACCACCTTTGGCAAACTCTATCCATGCTGGGTATGCGCGGAAGATTTCCAGGCCTGGATGCAAAAGAATACGCCGAGGGTGAGCAGTAGAAGTGAGTTTGGCGAATGGATGTGCGAGGCCCACAACGCGGTGAATGAAAAGCTGGGCAAGCAAACATTCGACTGCAAGAGGTGGGAGGAGCGTTGGAGAACAGGGTGGAAGGATGGGAGGTGTGACTTCTAAGGGGACGCGTCATGGATACAAATGCGAAAAGACATGAGGTTGTATACTACTTGTAAGATGATTTGGGCGCATGAAGAAGACTGGTATCATACATATTTGCATAGCGCGGACGCCACTTTTGTAAAACAGCACAAATAGAGACATGGGCATGAGGTGGCGTTTAGGTCACAACAACCCAATCAAGACAAGACGTTCAAGACGAGACTGTATCCGATAAAAACAAGCAAGGAAAAATAGGTTCCAAGTTCCTCAGCTGCTGCTGCTTCTCTCCATGCGGACAATAGCATTGCCCCTCATTCCAAACCATGGTCGGCTACCAGACCGTCCCAAGGTCTCGAAGCAACTATCCACCACCTGACCATGAGCTCACAGCGTGGTAATCGCGCCACACACGCGAGCGATTCAGAAATGGCAGATCAAACTACTAGACACGAGTGTTTCCTGCACGTATGCGCCCTCACCCTCAATGCTCGAGAATCTCTCCACCCATGCCCCTTGCACCCATGATAGTCATGGCCGGTTTCCGAAACCACGCTGACACATTGACAACAAGCGCACACGACAAAAGGTCCAAAACAGAGGCCAGCCCCTCGACTTCTCGCCCAGTGGAGCCGCCAGACTTACATATCTATCGTTGCGTCGCTATTGCCTTGTCTGTTATATTGGCTTTGATACTCGTGGCCATTGCTTGCTCTCTGTACCTGTACATTACACACAAACGACAAGCCGACCTTGAACGACAGACTGCCGCCGAAGCAAACATGGGGAGAATCACATGGCGTAGGTCGGGAGCCGCTAGCACGGAAGAAACAACGGGACGAGCCAAGTCAAGCAGCGTATTCAAACACATACCACACCCACACCTGCATAGAAAGGACTCGGTTACTACGTCCGCTTTAGGAGATCACGCAGAAGTTGACGCAACAGGTGGGGACGCGAAGAGGAGATGGCCTAGCCTGTCGTTATGGCAGAGCCATGATTCAGTTGCTGCTGCTACTCCACCACCAAGCACAGCCTTTGATTGTCCCTCAATCTATGCAGACACCCTGCCCTTCTCCTCTGACGAACGACCTGCGCCCACACACCATTTCCGACTTCAGTCACGCAAGACTTTCCCCGAGCCGTCACTTCCTCGTGCGCAGTTCCGCCTCCAGTCACGCAAGACGTTTCCCGAGGTATCCCATCCAGTCGCCCAGTCTCGACTACAGTCACGCAAAAGCTTGCCTGAGCCCCGGCCGCTAGCCAGCAAGTCTCGCTCTCAAACCACACTACCGCGGCGCAACTCGTCTCTGTCACAAAGTCAATACGACAAACAGTGGTGGAGTGAAGTCGGTCGCCGGGGTTCCGCCACTGCCGCTACGAGACGATTGTCAGTGCTGGAACCTGTCTTGGAGCACGATGTCAGGAGTCATTCATGTGAATCGAGGAGAGCAATCAAGCCTGAAGCTTCCAGGAAGAACGAAAAAGAAAGTAGTCGTCGTTGTAGTACTAGTAGTACCCATGCTTCTTGGGAGGGCAGTAGATGCGAATCAGTCATGTATGATTGGACGAGGCCGACAGACGAAGAAGTGCGGTCAAAGAGTGGGAAAATGACATTCAAGGGCGTAAACTGGAACCAGAGCAGCAGTAGTAGTGGGAGAGGGCGCCAGCAAGAGAGAGCCGAATGCAGGGAAATCCGAGACGACAGCGTTTACAGGATGGACTGGGCTTCAAAGATGTAGCAAGGCTTGTGTGGACTTGATGTCACAGGCGAGCACAGAGATACAGACCAGGATAAAACAAAAAGCCCGATATCAGTTTGCAGGAAGTAAGATGTTCCTGTACTTTGTCATCTCGTATTGTAACTCTAGGAAATTCTTTGTTTGGGGCGTTCGAAGCTCATTTTCGCAACCCCCCCTTGCGGTCATGCCAATATCATTCTTCTGCTGAGAATCCAAATTATAGGAAGATGGTATATGCCTCCTCTCACATGGTAGTGCGCTCAGACCAGCTAGCTGCGGACAAGCTCCGGAAACGACCCGACCGTGGTATCTTGTGTATATCTCGCACTTGGTAGAAAACGGGATAGCTTATCGCATGATCTCCTGGTAGATGAGTACTATTGCATGTTAGCCTGGTCTGATGTAAATATGACAGTATCACTTACGCTTCAGCTGCTCCTTTGTCAGGTTGTCCTTGTTTTTATCAAAGTCGAAGAACTCCTCTGGAATTGGGTCGGCGGTTGGCTCGTCATCTGGGTCATGGTATGGCTCAAGGTACGGGTGCTTGAGCGCCTCTTCGACCGTGATACGCTTCACGGGGTTGAAAGCGAGTAACCGCTCGAGCAGGTCAAGCGCCAGGTCGTTGGTCTTGGGGAACATGGCCTTCCATGGGATCTTCTTCTTGAAAGGCAGAGATCGGATGTACTCGCGAGCTCGGCGGGATTTGATTCCGTAGTAGTCCTCCATGGTCGGCGTGCCGAGCACATCGAGAATCAAAGTGAGCTGGTGATGGTCTGGGTGGTGTCAGGTTCATACGTCTAGCCCCGGTAGTTTGTCTAATACTTACAGTCCTTTCCTGGGAACAATGGTTTTCCGCTGAGCATCTCAGCAAGAATACATCCTACACTCCAGACATCAATCGCCTTTGTGTACTCCTTGAACGTAAGCATAATCTCGGGCGCACGGTACCAACGCGTGGCAACGTATTCCGTCATGAAACCAGAGTTATCCTCGGTCGAAGCGGCCGATCGAGCCAGACCGAAATCGCAGACTTTGAGGTCGCAGTTTGCGTTTAGGAGCAAGTTGGAGGGCTTGAGATCTCGGTGGAGCACGTTTGCCGAGTGCATCGCCTTCAACGCGCGCAGGGTCTGGTAGATGAAGTACTGGCAATGGTCGTCCGATAGCTCCTGTGTACGAATGACGCGGTGCATGTCGGTCTCCATGAGTTCCTGAGGGCGGTGTTAGCAACTGTATTTGATCCTGGCCTGCGGTGTATGCATACCTGGATCAGATAGACCTCAGTAAAGGTCTCGTAGTTCCTCGGCTTCTGGATGTCGAGAATGGAGATGATGTTCTCATGGTTGAAGTAGCGCAGCAGCTTCATCTCTCGTAGCGTTCTCAGACAGAACATGGAGTGGTCAAAGGGTGTGATCTTCTTGATGGCGACCTTTTGGCCGGACGGCTTGTGCAGCGCGGAGCTATTGCATGGTTAACAGGTGCGCGCGGAGGGCTGTCATGGTGGGGCATGCCATACCAGACAACACCGTACGCGCCTTCTCCCACGACATCCTGGATATCGTACTGCTCGGAGACATTGAAGGAAATCTTCCTGGAGCTGCCGCTCCCTGCGGGTGGCATGTTGGCGGATGTGGTGGTAGATGTGGGTGGATGGGGTCAATTGTGCTGATACTCGGTGTTTGCGGGGTCGCGACTTTGCTGCGCTGACGACAGTCCAAGGATGCGAGAGAATTGGGTAGCAGTGTAGCAATGCTCGGGATTCTAGAGGCACTATCCGTCAGTACAAGTACGCGCTGGGTAGCTCATTTGACAGGCATTGTTCGCTAGACAGCAGGTGTGCCTTGGGCGCTCATGGTGAAACGGCGCTGTGTCAGACACAGAGTCCAGCCCCACGTGCTTCTTTGAGCCGCACAAGCCGTTGCTTGCCTTGAGAGCGTAGACGAAGCACGAGCAGAGACAAAGGACAGGTCGCCGTCTGTGCACCGCCGCTGCCGCTGCCGCCGCCCTTGGGAGGTGTGAGGCTTCAGACTTACCAGATGGTTGCAGCCGGTCGCCAGATAGGTCGGATGCGGTGCTGGAACTTGGTGTCGGCCCGCAATGTTGGCTCGGGGCTCGACGGTCTGGTTTGCTGCGAGGCTCGTATTCTGGGCAGAGTGTATGATGACGCTGGCTACGGGAATCGTTCAGCTGGGTCGATCAACGGGAGCGAAAGTGGCTTCGCTTCGGAGCTTCTCTCGAGTGCTGGGGTGATGCCCGTCCAAGGTGGAGAGGGGAGTGAGGCGGTGACAGCAAGGGGAGACGGATGGTGGGGCAGCGTGGTGCTCAGTTCCCCGATGTAATGTCTCTCTCTCTCTATCTCTGTCTCTCTCTTCACAGCCGGGGCACGGCCAAACGGTGCAATAGTTCAATGGTTCAATGGGTCGGCGGTACGGGGGAAGGCGTAAACACGAGGGAAAGAGCAATGGGAACGCCGAGGAAGGCGCGATGGATGGTGTATTTGTTGCTGCGGCGGTCGCGGTTTCCAAGTGGGATGGCGGGGTCGAGCAGCGCCGAACCAAGCAAGTCAGGTACGATCTACTGCAAGTCAAGACCACTACGCAGCAAACAGGCCAGCTCCAAAGGATAAGCAGGAGAGAAAAAGACCAGACACACGCGCATGTTCAAGGGCTGGCGGGCCGAGATATACTTCCCTCTCCAGTCGCAGCCCTCGTTTGGTGTCCGCGACGGCCGCCGCAAGACCTTGGGCTAACCGCCGTATGATCCAGCCACTGTGTGGGCTGCGCGAGTCACATCCTGTGCCCTCTGCTATATGCACGAGAGAGCTCCCAAACCTTCGAGAACTGTTTCGCTAGGCCAAAGCTACCACTCACTCTTGCATGGCTGGCCTTGCCCCCAAAGCCCCTCTCTGCATCACCTGCTTGCCCTGCCTCTCGCAGTCCAATCCAGTCCCATCCTATAATTAAACCTCGCTCGCCCTCCTCGCATCGCCGCCCTCTTGCAACGCCGTGGCGGCTTGCCATTCCACCTCGTCGCTGTAGCTCACGGCTCGCACGCTGTAGGGCCACTGGCTGAAACTGGCTACCTGCAGGGCCTAGTTCCACATTTGCAACGGCTATGCTTAGTAGACCCATTTTATGAGACCAGCCTCACCGAGCGGGTGCGCCCTCTCCCGAACCCATTGGTCCCTGAGCATGCTCACCGCGCCCCTCCTACCATGCCTCCCAGGCCCGAGCATGCTGCTTTTCCAATCGCCCAAGACCAAGACTCTGGACGGTCGTATCCTTGCGCCGTACGCGCCCCTCGTCACAGACGCCAGTCCAGGAAATCCAACCATCTGAAACAAACTCGACAAGTCTGCCAAGTTGCACATCATCACAGCAAGTCGAATCGTGAGGATGCACGGCTGCCGACCATGCTGGCTGATCGACGCATGAAACAGATTTGCGTGCAAGAAGAAACAAACTTTCTCGCGAGCGAATTGCCGACACTGCGACCTTGGAATGAACTGCTTCTGCCTGGTGAGGGGGTTTTAAACACAATTCGCTAGTTATATTATTTCTAAGCAATTACACCATCGCATCGCTGTCATAAAAGTCGTTTCCAGAAGGCATCGTTCGGCCTTTTGCTCCTCTTGCATACAGTTCCCCTGCACCTCCATGTCGGATGCGTCTCCAAACCCCAAACCGGAATGACGTACGCTCGCATCCCTGTCCCTTGCCATGCTCGCCCTCTACCATCTCAATCAAGCCGGGAGTCATGCCGACGACAGCGTGCCCTTGGGCGGGTATTGTTGCCCTTGTTGTTCGACGCGTGGGGCACAGGTGCACCATTGCTCTAGGGGAACGCTTTCCATGACGCTGGTGATGTGTTTACCGCAGCCCCACCATGTCGTCTTCTCTACAACATGTCAGCTATACTTGAGCAAACTATTTTTTTTCCACGCGAAGAGGCATGTCAAAGGTTTGAGTGTTTATAGAGGGCACGTACGGCATGAATCGCAGGCGGCCTTCTTGCACATGATGAAGCTTGAATTGATGTTCCGAGTATCGTTGGGGTGTGACTTGGGAGCAGAAAGCTGTAGCCGACCCGTTGGGAGTGATTTACCGGATATGAATGGAATATATTAAGGGTATGGCGTAGATATGGTAGCGTATTATAGTAACTTGTGCGGAAAATGAATAGTGGTCAGGAAATCTAGGGTGAAAAGGCTGGACGTTGTTTGAGCAGTCCGCATGGCTCTCCGTCTCTCAATACATATATACATACACCCCTCGCTCCGTACTGGCAGCCTCGAATAACCCTGGGCGGTCCAGTCCTCGGCGTTCATACTATCCGACTCGAGTCCTCGGGCTCTAGAGCCCGTACTCGCCATTTTTTCTCTGGGGCTTACGGACACCTTGCTGCCATCTGATTGGCCTGCCACTGCGTTTTCCGAACCATAGTCGCCGACTACATTCGGCGAAGTCGACCTGCACCCTCTTTTTTTTTCTCCTCGCCAACAGTCCGAACGCGACGCAGCTCTAGTCTGCGGAAGCGGCGCACCATGGAACTCATACTCGGGGGGCTCTTGCTCGACACTAGGCAAGATATGGTGTGCATCGGATTTTGGGTTGGTGTGCGGCCTTGTCAAAGTCAAAGCGGTGGAATAGGCAAACCTTAGGTTGCATGGTGGATTTTCAGCTCGCGATATGCTGATTTGATGGGAGGAGTGTGAATAGTGCATCTGCACGGTCATGACCGTAGCGTGAGCATGAGACAATTGCGCTGGCATGTGGTCGTCACGCATTTGGAATTCTACATTACGGTCTGGAAGCAACGCGTAACCTGAGCTGACGTATCTCTACACATACGTGCATGCCCGTCCATACCCAGGGGGAGGACCCTGTCATACTCTAGTAGAAAGGAACCACAACGTAGAATCTTCATTGGTCACCAATAGATGGCATACATACTAGCTAAACGAGATTCGATTAAAGATGGCAATCTATGCGTGTATACCGCCGGAACTTTTGCTTCTGCATGATCCGAAACGCCTCCAGTAGAGAAATGCTCTTATGTCTAAAAGTCAATCACCGCCTGCAGCTGCAGCCGGCGGTCTCCACTTCGCCGATCAACTTCGCGCAAAGATGCCGAAATGCGGCACAGTTGATGTCGAACACGTAGCTTCTAGTCAAAAGTAATCTTGGTCGCCGCCTTGCTATCGTGTGTGTCCTTGTAAAAGGCTCCATAAGCACCGTGTTCCTTCTTCTTCACTGTAGTGCCGAATTTCATTAGCTCTTCTGGAACAGGCTGGTTCGCTGCTTTGAGGACATTGATCAATCTATCAATATTGTTAGTCACCAACAACGTGCATGAGAAGATGCAAGGGGTACTCACGATCCTGACAGTGCTTTGTCATGCTCAGTGAAAAGTGTAATGGCCAAACCCTCTTTTCCGGCACGACCTGTGCGGCCGATTCTGTGAACGTAGTCTTCGGCGGTAAGCGGGAACGTAACATTGATGACAAGCTTGACTGCCGGTATATCCAGTCCCCGTGCAGCTACGTCCGTGGCCACGAGAAGTGGCACATGGCCTTCTTTGAACGCAGCCAATGAAGCACTGCGCTTTTCTTGGCTTAAATCACCATGGATGCCACCCACGCGGAACCCCTGCCTGCGGATGAATTCCTCGATGCGCATGGCTTCCTTTTTGTAAAGACAGAAGACAAGGATCCGATCGTCCTTGTTCTTACCGGATTGGTATTGCTTGAGCAGTTGTAGAAGACGCTGCTCCTTGGCACGGGGATCGACAACTTCGACAACTTGTTTGATGCGTATATTGGCGCGAAGTTCGCCCGACTGGTTGTCGCCGATTGTGATCTTGACCGGCGAGTTCATAAAGGTGGACGCAAGATCCCTGACCGAAGGCGGCCATGTAGCAGTGAACATGAGAGTCTGGCGCTTCTTGGGCGTCTGTGAGATGATCTGGCGGATTGCTTCTTCGAAGCCCTTATCAAGCATGCGGTCGGCCTCATCAAGGACGACGTACTCAGCTTTGCTAAGATCTGCAGACCCTTCGCCAATAAGATCATTAAGGCGGCCTGGCGTAGCGACAACAATGTGCGCTTTGCGGCAAGCAGCAACTTGAGGATCTTTTGGCACACCGCCGTATACACAGACTACCGAAAGCCCAGCAGGCGTCGCCAGCGCTACCAATTGGTCGTAGATTTGAACGGCCAACTCGCGCGTGGGCGAAACGATGACGGCCTTGATACCCTTGCGCTTGTCCTTGGGCAATGCTGAGATGTAGCGCACGCAGGGCACACCAAACGCCAATGTCTTGCCAGAACCCGTCTCAGCGACTCCCACCATGTCCCTCCCAGAGAGTAAAAATGGCCATGTCGCCGCCTGTATAGGTGTGGGAGCACTGAACTTGGCGAAGAATGCACGTTGCGCTTCGTCGACTGGCAGGTACTTGAAGTTCAAGATCGGTCGCAGTTTGCGGGCGGCAGGTTGGGGATCTTGGATTGTCATGGTATTTTTGGCAAGGAAGGCGTCGACATCTGCTTGCGGGAGCCGTGTCAATTCCTTGCTCTCCTCATAGTGCCCTGGATCGGCGACCGTCGCACTCGACGTTGCAGCCTCGATGTTGGTAACGGCCGGTGTAGGCTTCGATGAGGATGTAGGCTCGGTGGCCTCTTCGCCCTTGGCTAATGCCTTTGCGCGCTTCTTTTCAGCCTTTCGCGCAGCCTTCTCCGCAGCCTTTACAGCTTCTTCGTCTTCGGTGTCCGCTGCTGCCGCAGTAGTCAGTGCTTCCTTTGCTGCTTTGGCCGCCTTCTTCGCCTTCTTCGCCGCCTTGCGCTCAGCCTTGGCCCGCTTCTCTTCGTCTGCCGACTCGTCTACGCCCTTGCCATTGGGTTCCTCGCCCTGCGCATGGCCATTGGTCTCGGTCGCATCGACGGCAGCCGTCTTGCTAAGCTTCTTGCTCTTGTCCTTCTTACTCTTCTTTCTTGAAAGTTCCGTTGCAGTGGTCGCACCATCCTCAGTGACAACGTCAGAAATTGGTCGTTTTGCCATCTTGTCGATGCGCAATGCTACTTGTGTAGGGAAGCTGTGAAACATGGCGGGAAAAATCACTTTTTCGTCGGCCGTCGGCATCAGCCACAATCGATAAGCCGCACGCTAGTCTACATGTGTACAACGCAACTTCTCCCAGTAGACTCAGCTTCCCAGTGTCTCCTGCACTCCGGCCTGTGCATGCTGCGGAATTAGTCGAATCTCATGCTAGGGCTATTCTGGTGGAGACTCAGCTATCGGCTTCTGTGTCTCACCACTCAAAGCACATTTTTCGTATAACGCTAGCCGAAATTTTGCAATTTCCCTCTCACCACAGGGAGCCATGACCAGAATCACTGAACTCCTGCGACCACTCATTCAAAGACTTTGCAACCCGTCATGGCGGACGTGACAGTACTGAGATGCTGGCCAGCGTGTGTCGATGCTATCGACTGGTCTCCGGATGGTATAATCGCATTAGCATCTGATGAGCGCGTGGAACTACTAGTACGCTGCTCTTGATGGACGTATACCCACGTGCTGTACTGACCATAGCCCAGTTTCCGAATACAGTCGATTTTGAGAGGGACCAAATTCTCCCACAATGGCAACACGTACCTCTCAAGGTGCCTTTTTTCTCCACAGACGAACTACCACTCAAAGAACCAGCGCCAGCGCAGAATTATTCCGTTGGTGAAGAAATCTCCAACAGTGCCCCCCTCAACATTGCATGGTCTCCGCCTGGTCTTGCAAAGCACCGCAGATGCGCCCTTGCTGCTCTCACTACGAATCTAACCCTTTCCATTTGGTCAGACGAAGGCAGGCCGCAAGAGGAATCTAGTTGGGCTCGGCGGCTGATTGTCAACGACGCACTCGTGCAGTACTTTACCGAGTATGATGATGAACCTAGTCACCTGACAATACCGTCAAAAGAGCAGCTAAGGCTGAGAAGCCGTATACGGGCCTTTGCTTGGGCGCCAGTTCTGCCTAGTACTGAGCCAACTGGTGTCATCGGAACCCGCTTATTGTACGGTCAGCACCTGATGGCTCTTTCCAACGACGACAACCAGCTTGTAGTTGTAGTAGTTGAGTCGCCTACGTCGACTTTGGGAGCAGAACGAAACTGGAGAGCAGAAGTTCTGACCCACGAAACCTTGACACCGGATTCAGAAAGCATTTTCTCGCAACCGATCATCTTCGAAGACATGATGAAACAACAGCGGCACATCTCCCATATTGCCTGGAGCCCCTGGATCGTTCGCGGCGATTGGTACCATTCCGTCGTTGTATATGCCACAAATGAAGATGTGCGAGCGAAAGTCATAACTTATACCCATGATAGTGTGGGACTAGGCGATGAAGTGGTATATACAGGTATCGAGCTGCGGTACGACGGCCCAATGAAATGGTTCTCCAAAGTTGAAGACGGAGACAAGCTCAAGCTGGCCCTTTTCACAAGTTCAGGCCTTGTCTACCTTACAATATCTGCACACGACGCCTCAATCATAGAGAAGACCACGCACGATCTCGATGGACGTTGGGACCAGGTATCCGGTGTAGTTTGGGACGCTCCTGAAAACGCGACGCCTCATCTACATGTGAGTTCATTACTATCAACGCTCCATAGCCCGACTACTGTTATTGAACTGTCTTGCAACGGACTAAAGACCCTTGGTACTCCAAGTTGGCGTGAGAAAATCGAGAATAATCTGGCACTTTTCAGCGTCAAGAATGGGCTTAGGGGAAGTAGTAAGGCGAAAGTCTGGGGTTTAACAATCTCACCACTTGGCGACTTTATCGCAGCGTGCAACAGCGTGCATCCCTCCGACATGATTGAATATGGTATTCCGGCAGACAGAAGCGGAACTGTTGCCATAAGCTCCTTGCGAAATAGTAACCATCAGCGAGACGTCTTCACAAAGGATAACGTGAGCGCAGAAGGCGTTTTATACACCTTGAAAAAGCTAGCCGAAAACACTGTTGAGGACCCAGAAGAAATGTCTACGTTTGCAGAGGATATGGTCCGAAAACTTCTCGAGGTTTATACAGCTCCTGTCATCTCTGACAACGACGCAAACGCATCCATGCTGTACCCTGATACAGATAACATCAATATCCTCATAACAGCATTCAAGACAACTATCTTTCTCGATTCGCAAATACTGAAAGACCGCTACACAACACTTGTTTCTCAGGCATGCAAGACAGGGTCCTCTATTGACCTTGAGAAAACTCTCATCGCGTATCGTCTTGCAGGCGCCTTGCAACGCCTTCCCTCGTCGCTGTCGAACACGCCGTTTAGTCTTGAAATCCTCGCGCAACACCGACAACTGATCGTTCTCATCGATACCGTCATAAGTGGCGAAGATTCATCTGAATTCTCTGCTGTCGAAAAAGAATACAGTAATGAGCCAGCAACCAACAATACACCAAACCGCGAAAGCACCACAGCGAAGCCAGTTCCACCGACTACATGGGAGGACACGTGCGACTTCTGCTCTGCACCCATACCTTTTACCGACCTAAACACAGCGGCCTGTACCAATGGCCATCAGTTCCCGCGCTGCGGACTGAGTTTCCTAGCAATCCAAGCTCCCGGTATCACAAAATACTGTGGCATCTGCAGCACACCATTCCTGAGTGACGAGTTTGTCATGGCGCAGGAATACTCGGATGGCAACAAGGTGGTAGCAACTAAGGAGGATGCAGTCATGACTGGTGTAATCGAGAATGGAGATGATGATGGAGGAGAAAACGAGGATACACAGGGTATGAGCTATGCGGATGAGGAGGGGGAAGAATCCATAAACGGACATGAAGCAGAGGAGCAGAATCATGTCCATGATGGGAATCAAGACGAGCATGATGACAGCACCGAGGAAGACGACGAATCCGTGCAGGAAACAAGAGACCTCCCCGTCACCTTGGCACGCGTACTGTTCCTCTCCTGTGATGCTTGCATCTACTGTGGAGGCAAGTTTGTCGGATGAACAATGTACTGGATACACACATGCAAAGTCGACACAACCCTTGAAGCATTAATTATCTATATGTTTATTTATTCATTATGCCAAATTCTTCGTAAACATTGGTGAGCACCAACCCGCCCCCTTGACACGAAGAAGTTTAAACCGACCCCAACAAACTATATCTCATTACTAACATCATCCAAAAAAGGGAAATTTTGGGTATCATATCAAAATACGGAGCAATCCTACCATGAAAATTTGAAAAGAAAAGAAAAAAAATGTCTCTCCATGGACTAATCTTTTTTTTTCCCTGCGTCTTTACCAGAAACACATAGCCACCCCACTCCCAATGACTTGTTGTTAGGCGCAGCCATGTATGCATTATTTATATTCCTTTTTCCCTCTCTAGCGATCAGTACCCACTTTCCCTTGCCCCCTACCCATCTTCTTACCCACATCCAAGCTGTCCATGTCCTTCCTCTTATGATAATGCGGCGCTACTTCGACCAACCAATCCGGCTCAACACTAGTGACATTGCGGGCCCATTCCTTGGACGTCATGACCAGCTCGGCATAGCAGATCAACTTTGGTCGTGTCTTGCTCAGACAGGACGACGGATGAATGTGCACGGTGAGGCCGCCTTTCAAGCTGCGGTAGCTCATTCCATCCTTGTTGAGAATGGCCGTGTTGGCGAAGAAGCCCGAGGCGAAGCTCTTGAGGATCTTGACGTGGTCGTGGACCCCACAGGACGACGGCGCGATTTCGACGCGCTCTGCCAGTTTGAGGAGTTGCTCCCTCACGTCGCGGATCCTGTTGAGGCTGCGGTACTGGATAAAGTTCTCCCTGCACCAGAGCATGCTGTATTCGTTTTCGACAAACTCTTGCCAGACTTTGAGCAATGCGATTAGATCGCCGCCTTCCATGCTGGAGAAACGTTGCCGAGCAATATCTGCGGCAGCTTTCTTGTCTTTGGGGGCAAAGAAGAGACTTCCTGCCTCCTGTATCATTGCGACCAAGGTGACGGCTTCGTCTACACAACCCAGTGCGTCGGCTGCAAGAAGGACCTTGCCAAGTCGGGGATCAAGAGGTAGCTCACACGCTCGTCTCCCCATCTTGGTTACGATACCATCTTCTTGGATGTATCCAAGCGCGTATAGGTTTTCCAGAGCAGCCGCAATAGACTCGACCGGTGGCTTTGCCATGAAATCGAACGATAGTACATCGTTGATGCCCATGGCTTTGAGCATCAGTATTGTCCCGTCTAGATTGGTGCGGAGGATCTCGGGGTCGGTACTTTCGGGGAGCTCGTTGTAGAAAGCGTGTTTGGTGTACAGTCGAAAAGCCATGCCCGGGCCTGTTCGTCCCGCACGACCGGCTCTCTGGTCTGCGCTGGCTCGACTGCAGGGCTCGACAACCAAGGCATTCATAAAGTTCCTAGGGTTATATTGTGAAACTTTCTGCAAACCGCAGTCAATTGTAAAACGAATGCCGTCAATAGTTAAACTGGTTTCGGCAATGTTGGTAGCGATGACGACTTTGCGGCTGCCTGGCGGGCATGGGTCAAAGATCAATTGCTGTGCCTCAGAGGGGAGTGCGCCATAAACGGGTGCGACGATGAGCGGAGGCGCTCTATTTCCGAGCTTACGGGCAGTCGATTCGATCTGCTCTTGCGCGAGGAGAATCTCATCTTCTCCCGTAAGGAATATTAGAATGTCCCCAGGGAGTTCTTGACTCAAGTGAAGTTGGAATGTAGTGCTGACTGCTGCCGCCACGTAATTTGCTTCAGGGGCACTTGTGTGTGCCTTTGTAATCGGAAAAAGACGTCCAGGAACGTTGAGTACAGGTACTGTGCCAAAGTAGTTTGAAAACTCTGAAGCGACCAATGTGGCGGAAGCT
>Ga0265797_10006754_pt1 | contig 16047 bp, 8 predicted proteins | sample P2T30metagenome_FD_192433 | JGI IMG/M metagenome (GOLD analysis project Ga0265797, IMG submission 192433) | Plant litter microbial communities from East Loma Ridge, Irvine, California - P2 T30 | ecosystem: Environmental > Terrestrial > Plant litter > Unclassified | place: USA: California... | reverse complement strand
TCCTCTTTGCCTTGACGGTACGATCGGATGTCTTTGGACGACTCCTATAAGGCGTCGGGAGTCGCCCCGTTGATGGAGTGAGGGGACGACGAGCGTACCGCCGTTGTCGTTGCCGCTTCTTCACCCAATACACCTTACTCACTACCGTCGCTCTTTCACGCTGTGCCATCCTCTCTTTCTGCACCTCATCCTACGAATACTCGGGTCCGCTCTTTGTTGTAGTCGGTTCCTTACGCTCTCTTCTTTCTTTGTAACAATCATCATCTCACGACTTCAAAATGAAACTCTTCGGTCTTCTTCTGCTTGTGCCTTTGGCTAGTGCACGAGCTGTACGATACCACCCCCAAATACCCATTGTCGAAGAACCCCTCGACAAACACACTAGCGCAGAAGGACTTGATGCGCCTCCCAGCATCGGCGTCCATTTCACAACATCACAAGCAGTAGCAGCTGCGCGGTACCCAAACGGCACAACAATCGACCTAGCCCAAATCCCCGGAGATGCCGAATACATAGACCTAATGTCGCGGTGGATGACACCACACACTTCATCAAATTCTCCAAACGACAGCAGAATCCTCACAGAATTCCTATCACAAGTCCACGCAACCCTCGAAAACGAACTCAAACACCCAGTCACAAATATTACATCGGCCGTCACATTCCCCTTCTACGGATCCCATGAGAAGGACTTTGAAATCGCTTTACTATCAGCCGGCCTCGCTCTATCGGAGGATACCCCTTTGATATACTCGGAAGCATATGCCACACACGCTGGATTAGAACACGCCTCATGCGCTTCCGCGACCCTCGCCCACCAACACCAACACATCCTCGTCCTAGCATTCGACTCCAGTTCCTTCAGCGCAAGCATGCACGAAACCAGCTGCTCCGCCACCAAAACCAAACCACCAACCCCACACTCCCGCATGATCAACTACGTCGCGCGAAACGATCTCGGCTGGTGGAGTCTCCCCGTCTACGAAGCCCCCCGCGCAAAGTTCTGGGCGAAGCTGCAGGAAGCTGTTGTCCATGCTGTGGGCGGGTTGGGTGTGCCGCCGGGGAGAATCGTGTTGCTGGGGAGTCATGGTCAAGATGCGGAGTTTAGGGTGCAGGTGGAGCAGGCGCTTTGGAGGGAGTTGGAGGTTGATGTTGGAGCGTTGCTTGGGAGACGTGGTGGAAAGGCGGAGAGTGAGTGGTTGGCTGCGAGGGGGGCGGCGGGGCTGGGGTGGCGGAATCAGAGTCGAAGGTGAAATGTTTTTTTTTATGTATTTGTTTGGGAGTTGGGGGCAAAAGCACGTGTTTGAGTAACAAAGATACCCATAATTTATATCATCATGAACGGAGTTTTATTCATTTTCTTCGTCTGAATGCAAGTTATTTCATATTTTACACCACTCTGATGACATCCTCATACTTTCCTCGGGCACAGCCCTTGCTTCAGTCTTCAAAGTGTTATACGGGCCCGCCCATGTACCATTAGACTGGAGTCCTTTCACTCAAGACCTCGTTCTTCCCCTCAATCACCTCTCCTCCTCACAGCTTCAGTATCGAAGCATGCGATATACGCAATTCCGAGCTAGTCACGAGCCTGTTTTGATCTCAGCTTACCCACAACTCAGTGGCCGAGATGTTCCTCTACTGTATGCGCGGTTTCGCAATGCTTGGCTCCTTTGGCGGTGCCAGAGAGAACAAGCGCGTCGTCTCCGGTAGTGTGGTATAGACAGTTCTTTGCTAACCGTCAACGTGGTGTTCCGGTGTTATGGCTTGTCTCGGCTTGACTTTTTGCCTAACGGGAACAGCAGTAGTGACTTTGGACATCCTTTCCTTTCAGACGTTTCCTCTACTTGGCAGTCTCAGCGAACCAGCAGTACCGTTACTATTAGCGTCATAGCGTACAAACACTGCGTCAGGGCTCTTTCATTCGCGTACAGGCACTTGGTCAGGAAGCCGATATGCTCCATCCCAGCAATTCTTTCTTCTTCGTATTCGGCGATGAGTTCTGAAGCATGGTCCAGCCAAGCTTTTTGTTCATTACACTTGGCTTCCCACGCTGCGAGTTCGCCATCGTAGTATTCGGTGAGCTCGTCGAGAACGCCTACGAGAGGTCCGGGAGATGGTGGTGGTGAAGGCTTTGGAGCATATGTGCCCAGCTTTCTTGGTGGTTCGTCGAAGGCGCTTACCAAGGGATGGGGAGATGGTAGCGGTTTGGGGTTAGACACGCACAGCGTGTTGTCCAGCTTTCTTGGTGAATCTACGAAGGGTTGAGGAGAGGGTAGCGGTTTGGGGGTATACACGCACAGCGTGTTACGCTGGTTGCGTACCTTTCTTGATGATATGGTCATGGTGGCCGTTAGTGACATGGTGGTGGTCTAGTGTGAATCCTGTATCAGACTGCTGTGAACGTAGTAGTTTGCTTAGAGAGTTAATGAGAAAGTTTGCTTGAAAATACTTATGCGGTGCCATATCCAAATCCAGGTAAGGTCACGATGTATAGTGTAGGCTGATGACTATGAATCGTGGGCATTGTGAAATAACGGTATAGACTTTGCGTGCACAACTTAGAGCACATGCCACTTCGGATGGTTCGGCGCAATTTCGCGCAAACGTGGATGTTCAGTGTATAGGTTTGGTGGGTGAGGCGGGTGACGGAGGGCTGTTCACATGTCGAGGCACGCGTCGGTTTTAGCGCGGCGGTTGCGTCAGTGCTCCGAATGCTGATCGGAAATATACCGCCCTAGAACAACAAGGAACAACATCCATCCTCAGGCTGCCGCCGCGTCCACGCCAGCTGTCTTCTTCACACGAACACGTGAGGGACGGAACACACGCTAGCACCATGATATGATGGGATTCTTCCACGACTGCTTCTCTTGAAAGTTGCAGCTCTCGCCCACACCAAACCACGCCAGACGTCATGGCAGGCAACGAGCCCACACTATCGTCTCGCGCGAACCAGTACGTTCGTGAGGTCCTGCACAACACCGAAGCCCCGCCCACGATCCCCGTCCGCTACTTTTACACGTCGCCGCTCGCTATAGACGACCCGCTGTCTCCGCTCCCGCCGCCGCCCACGGGCACCTCGACTGCGAAGAGAGTGCCACCGCGGCCCTTCTCCGAATACGACAACGAAGCCATCCAGGAGTCGTGGCTGGAGCTGCGGAAGAAGATCCTGAAGCACACGGAGGAGTTTGGAGAGAAAGATGCGACGGGACGCGGTACGCCGACCAACCCGGCGGTGGAGCGGCTGAAGAGGAAGAGAGGCGCCAGTGCTTCGAGCGAGGAAGGCTCGATCCAGGGACGAGACATTCCGTCTGGGCGGTCATCAAGCAGAGGGCAGTACTCGAGGTCTGCCGAGCCGGTGGACAAGAAGACACCCGGCTCCGGTGGTGGCAGCTACGGCCAGTCCATGTCTGGCTCGCTGAAGGCCTACGACCCCGGCCCAATATCGCCCCTCGAGCCTGCGACGACCGGCACCCCATTCATCCGAGCCCCATCGAGAGGGAATCTTGCCAAGTCGTGGAAGCCTGCGCCTATGGAGGGAGGCCATCGGCCGACTATACACGAAGTGGACAGCTACAAGTGGGATGACGACATGGAACCTGCTCTGTCGACGACCAAAGACAAGGCGCCCGCGCGAAGGTCCTCCAAGCCGAAACCAGGGCCATCCGCGAAGGTGCCCGTGGGAGTCTCAAGACTGCATCACGTAGTCATGGACACAGAGTCAATACGGATGGAGCCTATATACTGGTCGCCGCTTAGCGATGTCGCCCAGATAGTGCGAGGAACGTGGTTCTACAAGGACAGCATGATGCCTGTCGAGGTCGAAGTCGCCAACATGCTCGAAGCCGGATACATCGAACTGAGACCCTGGACGCAGACGTGGACAGATGAGCTCAACAGTGCTGTCGAAGTCGGCGCATTTGGTGAGATGAAGATACTACACCACCTCTGGCCTGAACGTCCAAAGAGAGCAGAAAGCAGGCCCTCGACTTCGCAGCAGATGATGCAAACAGCAGGTCTCGTTCAAAGCACCCTCCCCGAAGAGGATGACGATCCGGAGAAGGAGCGCAAAGAAACCGTGGAGAATGCCTGCGACTTGATCGACATCTCCACAGGTCCAGAGGGGCCAGATCACAAAGCAGCGGGTGATCTGGAGTACGGTGCCGATGGAAGAAAGCGTCTATACCTCAAAGCGGGCGTGATATACTCTAACGACAAAGAAGCCTTCATCCTCAAGCCAGCACTCCAACCATCAGACTACTACGGGCGGCGACCGCTAGCGAACTACATCCGAAAGGGCAGAGCGATCGGCGTGCACGTAGTGCGCGGTTTTGACCAGGCCGTCTGGGACAAGCTACATCCGAACAAAAACACACCAAAGGCACAGGCAGCACGGGAAGGCGTCTCGTCATCGCAAGGTGGCGCGCCTCAGTATCGAAGGCAGAAGTCGGACCCTGACCTCGTGCAGTCAGAACGACCCAAGGTGTCAGACCTGGTGTTGGTCATACATGGTATTGGGCAGAAGCTGTCAGAACGAATGGAGACGTTTCACTTCACGCACGCGATGAACGCCTTTCGAAGAGAGATGAACGTCGAGCTTGGGACTCCGGACGTCAAGCGGCACCTGCGAAAGGATATGGGAGGTGTCATGTGTCTGCCAGTAAGTCAACATTGCAGTGATTCTCGATCAATGTACTAACACAAGGCAGGTCAACTGGCGCCACCGCGTATCCCTCGACGTCGATAACACCGAGGCTCCCGAGCTTGAAGACCCATCTGCGAACAAATACACACTCAAGGACATCACCCCTGATACGCTCCCCTCAGTACGTGGTATCGTTAGCGATGTCATGCTCGACATTCCATACTACCTCTCGCCGATGCACAACCCCAAGATGATATCAGCTTGCATAACAGAGGCGAACCGCATCTACCGCCTGTGGTGCCAGAACAACCCTGGGTTCGCAGAGTACGGGCGAGTACATCTGATCGCCCATTCGCTCGGCTCAGTAATGGCCATCGACATCCTCAGCCAACAACCGACCTACGTCGATCCGCAATTCACCGACCCATCCTTCCCCGAAGCCGACCTACCCCAAGACCAATTCATCTTCAACACAACCGACCTCTTCGTCTGCGGCAGCCCAGTCGGTCTCTTCCTCCTCATGAAAAACGCAAACCTACTCCCCCGTCGCGACAAAGAGAAGCCCGGCGCCGACTCCTATGCCGCCCCCGGCATCGCCGGCGAGCAAGGCACATATGGCTGCCTGGCCGTCGACAACATCTACAACATCATCAACCCCTACGACCCCGTCGCCTGCCGCATAAACCCCACCGTCGACGTCGTCTACGCCTCAATGCTCAAACAAACCACCATCCCCTCAGCCTCGACATCCTATTTCGCCTCGCTTAACCCCTTCCGCTCGTCCACCTCCTCCGCCAACAACGCCGCAAACGACAGACCCACCACCATCCGTCTACCCAGCAACGTCGAGCTCGAAACGCACAATTTCACGCGCGAGGAGATTGCGGAGAAGAGAGCGTATTTGCTTAATGATAATGGTCAGATTGATTACTACATGAAGTATGGTGGTGGGCCGCTGGAGATACAGTATTTGACTATGCTGGGCGCGCATAGTAGTTATTGGCTTAGTAAAGATTTTGTTAGGATGATTGTTGTTGAGGTGGGGAGGGGGTTGGGGAAAGAGGGCACGGTTAGGGAGATGAGGGCCGTGAAGAAGAAGATTGCTGTTGGGGGTGCGACGTAGGGATGTGATTATTGGGAGCGGATGGCATTATGGTATCGGAGTTTGTGTTTGTTGACGCTTTTAGAAGTTATACCCCGTTTTATACGCAATTTGGCAGGAGTTTGAAGTAGTATTCGTTTAATACAGATTAAAGCTATCTAGCATCCCACAGTTCCTCAACGTCTTATAACACAAAACCCGCTTCTAAACACAACTTGCGCGACGCAAATTTATCGTGTTGCTCCTGCGCCTCGTCCTCCCAATCAATCTCCACCTCTTTCCCTGCATGCATACTTGCGAAAGCACTGCGACGGGATTTAAGCCAGTTCGTATGTGTTGTGTCCAGTACCATGGCCACTCGATCGGCTATGAGCCTATCCTTTGTATCTTCGTCGGAGGGGCCCTCTAAAGTAGGTCCTAGCGCGAAGAGGGGCTCAGGGTCATCGATGAAGCCAACGTGCTTCAGAATCGCGTGCATGGTGGATCGCCGGAGCGATTCACCAGGTGAGCACCATGAGTCCTGTCCTAGGGCTTCTATGTCTCCCTCCCATCCGGGCGCCTGAAGCCTATGTCGCACCGCGATATTTAACACGGCGCGATACCACAGGTACATCTTCTTCGGCCGGTTGCCGTTTGTGAACTCTAGAATCCTCCCATCGAGCTGTGTGTATGCGGCAAGCCATTCTTTCTGTTCCCAGTCGCGATCCCTGTTCCTCAACTCTGTGTCCAGCACTCGGACCTTATACGGTTCCTTATCCGTTTCTTGTACTGTTTTGCCGGTCTCGGGGTCGGTATCGCCTACACAGGCAGGGACGATGATGATCTGAGCTCTGTTGAGCATACGCTTGAACTCAAAGTAAAGCAGGAGGCCGTTGGATGGGTCCATCAAGTGGCCGCGTGTACTGTCTGTTTTGCCGAAAAGGTAGTCGCAAGCATGGTCACCTGTGTTGTAGTGCACTAGATGGACAGCCTGGGTGCCAGGTAGCCACGGGTGTAGGCTTGAGTGTCTTCGCGCGATAGGGCACCAGGCGTGAGGGTGGGGGCAAGAACGTTCAGTGAGGTTGCTGCCATAGTAGTCACTGACATCTTCGTCAAACATTCTTGGCGCGTCGAGGTCGCGTCCGTCGGGGCCTTTGTACCATGTTTTGTGGACCTGGGGTGACTGGTAAGGCTTGACTAAGCGCTGGATCATGGAGTTGATATATGCCAAATCAGTGGCATCGGTATGCTGGTGAGCATCGACGTATTCCCCTTTCATCTGATTCTTGAAGTCTCGCAGTATGACCAGTAGCTTTCTGAGGTTGGCTGTAGTTGTCTCGGCCTGCATTATCAAAGGCAGCGTTTCTTCCTTTGATATATTTCCATGTTCCTTGGTGTTCTGCCATTGTCGGATGGAGAAGGAATGCGCATCGATCTCAGCGCTGAGCTTGTTTGTGGTGTCGTTGTGCCAGGTTTGGTATTGGTGCTCGATTGCTTTCTCCCATCCGTCTTGAGTCATATCCTGCGTCCTCTCCAAGGTCTTTGGGCTTGACCATGTATCGAAATGATGATCGCTCGCTCTCTTTGCTGCCCCTAGTAACTTGTTGAGTTGGATGTAGGCAGTCAGAGATAACCACATTTTCGTCTCGGTGGTAGCTGGTGACGCAAACCTAGCAAGGTTTAGGACGTCCATGGGCGCATCAACATCAGTTTCTGATGATTCTGAGTCGCTTGATGAGTCGTAATGCTCTATCTCCAACATCTCTTCTTCTTGTTCTATTTCAAAACTGAACAACGCTTCTCGCGCCTGAAGCCCCTGTTTCTGTTTCTTGTTCAATTTGGGCATCTTGGGCTCTCGCTGGTGAGCCATGATAAAGTTTCGATGGCGGATAGTGTTAGGTAAATATGCAAATCTGTGGTGTTGTAGTGTCAGATAATATTCAAGTTCAGGTTTACGGCGATGTTGCTACCTCTCGGAATGAAACAAAGTAATGTGGGCAACATCAGATTGTGAGTCACATAGATGCAGAGAGACGTGGTTCGCAGAGCGAGTATGACTGGAAACTAGAAGCGACCACGGTACACATCAGTGAGGACCCTTGGGTGCCTAGCCACTCACAGTCATCGCAATACAAGCGACTAAAACAACGTGTCTCGCCGTTCAATGAGCGTTTTGATGCGAAAAGACTCAATGTAGCCGCGCGGCGCGAGGGTCTTTTTCAGTGATAAGATAGAGCTAAACACTTTTCAAGTCAGCACACCTTTCCATCACACCCCTCCCTACTACCCCAACAATATCTTCATAGTCTCGACCCCCACGCCCAGCACCTCCTGACTCCTACTCTCCTGCAAGACCCCCTTCAACTCCTCCACCACACCCTTCTTCTTACAAACCTCCACCCCCTCCTTGACATCCACCACACTCCTTAGACAAACGATCCCTCGGTATCTAATCCCCTCATCTTCATCCTTGCACAGCCCCACCAACCACTCCACACTCTTATCCTGCTTGAGAAACTCGAGCACCGCAAGATCCACACTCAGCAACATCGCTAGCGCACCTCCAGCCGCTGATCGTGTCGCAGCATCGTCGACGTCCGTCATAGCGAGGAGAAGATGGAGTCTATGTTTCGCCCGCGGCGATCCATCCGCAAAGTTGGAGATGCAAACAGGCGAAGCCATGAGGTTACACAGCAATTCCGTAGCCGCACGCCGAATCATCGTGTTGGAACTAAGTAACAAATCGTCTACAACCGTGTCGAAAGACTGGCGAATGATATGGTCCTGTGTATTCCTATCCAGAGAAGCGAGGTTAGTGAGTGCGAGGAGCGCTTCAAAGGCGTGCAGTTGCCAGGTCGTAGACTCAGTCCGTGTGAGTTGGCTGAGGAGGGGGCGGATGGCTGATGCGCTGGGTAGTGCGGCGTTGAAAGCGTGAGACGGGTTTATGCTGATGAGGAGCCGGGAGAGGGCTTGGGCTGTGGTGGGGAGGGCGGCGGGAGGGAAGGGCGTGGTGCCGGTTGTTGAGAGGTCGTTGGTCGAGGAGATGTGGTCGTAGATCTGGATGAGTAGTTTCACCGCGCCTTGTTGGGCCATTGTGCCGCGCGATTTGGTGTCTTTGGAAAGGGAAAGCAGGATTAGACTGCTTTGGGTGAGGATGGACGGGGAGCCTTTTTTGCAGACTTGTACCAGCAGGGGGACGACGCCGGCGTCTAGTACGCGCTTGCAGCGTATGGCGACGTCTTCGTCGTTGAGGAGGACGTGGGGGGTCGATGGCTTTTGCACGTTGGCGTAGGCTTTGAGTTGTGCCATGCGCTTTTCCTCTTCGGATTGTAAAGGCAGGTACTGTGTGATGTTGACGAAGATGGTCAGGCCGCCGAATACGATGTTCTTGGGTGATGAAGGGTCGCTCATGGTTTCGATGAGGCGTTTGAGGAACTTTGGTGACTTGGAGAGATCTTCTCGTACTTTGGGTTGGAGCGAGGCGTAGGCGAGTCCTTCGACTGAGTCTTGCTTTGAGGATGTGTCACCGCCTATGACCATGGACTTGAAGCTGGCGATTAGGTCGCTTTGGTCTACCTTTTCTGCCCTCACGATTCTTGGTGCATCCTCAGACGGTTGCTCTTCGCCTAGCTTGACGAGGACAAGCGCGGCCAAGTTGGCACGCTTCTTGTTCTGGCTTTCTGCGACCACATCCTCCAGCCACTCCCTGCAGTTCTTGCTGATCGCCTCTCGACAGTTCTTGTCGACACAGGCGGCGCTGATTAACTCCAGGGTAGCTTGCTCCAGGTTGTGCGACTTCTTGCTTTGGACCCTTGACACCAACGTGCTGACAAAGCCGTCTGTGAGAAAGAGCGCAGCCGCAGCTGTGACAGCGACCGGAAAGATAGCTGCAGCCGCCGAAAACGCAATAACCAGATCATTCGCCTCCCCCTTCTTCGTCCTATGCGTAACAAACTTCGAGATCAACTCGCTGGCTGTCTCCGGTGCAAGCTCAAACAACTTGATACTCGCAAGAGTAGCTTGACTACGCAGACTAGCAGGAAGTCGAATATCCAGCGACGTGAGAATAACGTCGAAACTATCCGCATCGATAATCCCCTTGAGATGCTCCGCGTAATGAGCAAGCAGCTGCGCGATCCCCTTCATCGCACGCTCAGGATGCTCAAGCGCCTCCTCCATCATCATGGCCAAACTGAGCATGAATATATCTCTATGCCCCGTCTTGAATGATTCGTCGTCGGGCCACACTGTCCGGTTGAGACACACTTTGAGTAAGCCGTCGATGGAGTCGTCGCCCCGCTCGAACATCTCGTAGTAGATGCGTGTCGGCTGCTCGCGGATGGCTTTGGCGACCCACATCTGGGCTCCGGGGTTCTGGAGCAGTTCGCCTGAGACCTGGTCGAGGATGTCGTCTTCGCCTTTGAAGTCAAAGAGGATGGACATCGCTTGTTCCGCTTCGTCCTGCTTCAGGCCATGGGTCCGGATCGCTTTGAGTGCCTTTTCGCCATCGTGTTCGTCTTTGCTGATGACCCAGGCTCGACAGTGGCCCAGTAGTTCGCTCTTTCCTTCCTCTTCTTTCAGTGCAACCCATGCCTCTTTGATTCGCGGATGCTCGGGTGCGATCGTACTAGCTTCACGCAGGTACCGGGCTGCAACGGTTAAATCGCCTGATTTGGTGCTCTCACTTGCCTTCTCGGCAAGTTGCACCGCTCTGTCTTCATCGGATGTGGAAGACATCGTTGATTGTATGATGGAAGAAGATCACTTTAACGTGATGACCTTTGGAGTTCATGGATGCCCACGTGTCACGGGGCCTGGATCGATTTGATGGACGACGCACGGGCCTCTGCGGAGCTGTTTAGTGGAGCGCGGGGATGGCTGATCACCTCACCCAAGTTCAGCCCTAGAGCGTTGAGCAGCTATCTTATGGGCTCGCGCTCGAATTTGAGGTCTTTTCGCGAGGGACTTTGGGTCTGTACGTTGGTGGGTTGGTAAGTAGATTACGGTGGTTCATTGAGCAGCTATGCCACAGCGTCGTCACTCTATGCAAAGATGACGACAATATAGATCGAATAGAATATCCTTGATTACCAAATGCAGCTCGTATCATCATTAAAATAGTCTAATCCCCGCTATCCCGCAATGAAGCGTGCGAGGCCAAAAATATATATGCGCCTGGAAGATGCTCAAGTACCAAATGCTTCGCGAAAAAACAATGAGACCGCAACACCGACCAAAGCCAGCCTGAAAGTATCATACAAAACTCCCGCTTATGCAAAACGTGCACCAATTCTCAGATCAACCTCCCATGTCCCCGCGACTCCATGCTCACATGTTCTAATACACCACCACCCTACTTCCCCTCATCAACCGCCGTATCCGCCCTCTTCCTCTGAATAACGCCCAAAAACAGCAACCTCTCCCAAACATCATCCTTAACAAGCACCCTCGTCTTATCAAACGGCAGCCCATCCAACTCCCTCAGACTCCTACAAAGATTCGCCAGCATCATCTCGGTAACCCGACGCCTAATTCGGGTCTCATAGTCCAATCGTTGCAGGTGCTGGACATCGGCTTCGACTTCGCCCTCGGGGAGCACGAAGCGGTTGGTGAGTTGCTCGTCGGAGGGTTTCTGCCGGAGAGACAGGATGCGGTTTTCGCACGTGGGGGCGTAGAAGCGGAGGGTGAGGGGGTTGTCGCGCCAGTCGAGGGTGGAGAGCGTGGGGAGCTTGCCGAGGACCATGGCGTTGGCGCGCAGGCGCTCGAGTTTGTTGCCGGCGAGGAGGAGGGTGCTGAGGCGCTTGATGTTGAGGAGGGGGCGGAGGTCGGTGAGTGAGTTGAAGTTGAGGTTTATGGAGCGGATGTTGGGGGTTAGCTGGCCGAAGTTGTCGGGGAGTTCTTTTAGGCCCATGGAGGCGAGTTCTAGGCGTTGCAGACTTAGTAGGTGTGAAGATATCTGTAGCCCGTAGGTTGGGTTGAGGGAGAGATAGAGGTTGCGGACTTCGGTGTTTCGGACTAGGTTGCTTGCGCACATTTCCATGTCGGATTCCGAGTTTAGGATTTGTTCGCGGGCGGAGAAGGTGCGGAGGTGGCGGAGATGTTCTAGTCCAGATACTTGCGTCAGGCAGTTGCCGTCGACGTAGAGAGATTCAAGCTTGGGGAAGTACTGGTCGACGTCGAGGAGTGTTGTTCCGTTTCGGCACATACGGAGCGAGCGCAGGAATCTGCATGGCTTCAGAGGCCCATCAAGAAGGGGAAACTCCTCGATTTCGTTATCATCTTCTGATAGTCAGTATTGGCCGAACGAGTATAGCAAGGAAAGACATACCAAGGTTGAGATGCTGAAGTTGAGGTAGGCAATGCAGATTCCGCACTTCAAGCAAACGATTCTTGCGCATATCCAGATCTGTGAGGGATTTTCTATCGCACGAATTAGCAGGGAACAAGGCATGTTTAAGTTGTTATACTTACAGATTCGTTCGGGTGAAGTCAACCATGTCGATCTCGTTACCACGAACACTCAACTCCATCAGACCATCGAGGTGTAGGATGCCTTGGAGGGATTTGATCTTGTTGTTGTCGGCCTTGAGTATGCGGAGATGCACAAGCTCAGCGAGACCGTCAAGCCTATCGATATCGTTGCCAGAAATGTCAAGGTGCTGAAGGTTGACGAGGGTCGTCCATGAAGTAAGTCCGTTCAGGCAGTTGTTCTGTACTTGTAGGCGCCGCATGGTGTAGGGGATGCCCTCAACCTGATTGATCTTGTTGTCAGAAACATCAAGCTCTTCGAGTGAGTAGCAGAGCTCATCAAGGCGGTGTAAGCTATTGAGATCCTTCTTCCGGAGATTGACGCTGCGAAGATCCTCCCAGTACGGCTCATCAGGCTCAACATCTTGCAGCGCCTTCACGAGCTCCGCAGTACCCTGTGCATAGCGGTCCTCCAGAGCCTTGGAAAATCGACTCCCGTTGTGCTTTACGACAACTCGATCCGGAAGGTCAAACTCGTCGATCTGGTTGAGGGTGAACTCCGGGAGATCGCTGAGCATGAATGTAACATCCTTGACAGGTGATGACGGTGCGGCCACAAGTGTGTCTCGTCGTTCGTGTCTCAGCGGAGGCGCGACATTCATTGATAGTTGCATTCGATAGTTCTTTGACGGGGCATCGTCCAAAATCGATAGATCGCCATCTCCGTTGAAAACTGGCAAACGACTGGGCCGCCCATGCGACACAGTCCGGGTACCGTTCGTCTGTTCCCAAGCAGATTGTTTCTTTTCTGACCTCTGCTGCGCACTTGATGGTCCCCATTGGTTTTGGCGGCGCTGTGGTGGTGCGCTTTCGGAATGCTGGTCACGCGTAGGAGCCTCGTGCTCAGCAATCGAAATAGTAACATTGCGCACTCGCGGACGTTGCACACTTGCAGGAGCATGGTCTCTTCCTTCAAAGTACTGGATTTCGTGTTCGATACCATCTTCCTCCGACTCTGGTATGGCATACGTTGTAGGCGCATGGGGCATCTTGTGTGTACTGTAGTTTCGCGGAGCTTGCGTGCTCCAAGAAGTGGCCCGTGTGTCAGTCTTGGGGAAGCTCCATCCAAAGTTAGAGGCCTTGGAAGGCGCCGAGCTTGTGTCTGTGTAAGCGACACCTTTGCCTTCACGGGTCACAGGGCGCGAGTCTTCTTCGGCCCCGGGTCTTTCCGTGTCCTCGAGTATGGTTTCTGCCGTAGGTTGAAGGCGAACTGGAGAGCCTGCTTTGTTATCCTGCTCATGGGTGTCTTCCACTGTAAGATCGGGAATGTTGCCAAATGGATCGTCTTCGCTTGCGTTCATACCACTTGGCTCGTCCTCTAGTAGGTGCTGTTGTCTGGAAGGGCTCTTCTGACGGACCCATATATTCTTGTCGCGGTCAAAGCTCATTCCGGCTACCTGCTGAGGGATCAAATGCGCGACCGCTTCGGGTGCAAGGGTCGCGACACACTCGGAACGGCGTGATGCATTTGTGACAATTGTGTTTCCAAATGATGAAGCTGTAGATAGAAGCGTGTTATTTCCGCGAGGCTGGGAGCTGGGTCGCTCATCGCTATCGGCCCGGTGCCTATTGGGATTGTCGGTGATCCGGATATCATCTTGCTCAACCACCACACTTTTGTCTTCAGGTGTCGCAGATCCTCTCAAACGTGATACTCGTATGGAATTGACTGAAGAGTTTAGAAATGTGTCGTTCTCGTGTTCTTGATATTTGCGGAGGTGGTCCATGATATCAGCATCCATGTGTTGCGTTCTTTGGTCCTGCCAGGAAGACTGCCGACCCTCTTTGCTGGGGGGCCTTTCAAATGTCAACATACTAGAAGGATCATCGTTGACCTCCTCGAGCAGTTGCGTCTCGGCTTCCGTCTCCTCAAGGCTGCCCAGACCGCTAGTTGGTCTGCCCTTCGTACGGATGAAGTCCATGATTTTGAGCGCTTCGTCGAGGAAATCCTGTGTTGTGACAGATCGTTTGCGGTTCTTATCGCGTATGTTGGGTTTTCTCTTCAAGGTGAAAGCGGCAATCTGATTGGCAACGGCCTTTGCTCGATCTCGCTCCGAGTCAGTATCTGACATGATTGACGAGTCTAGGTGTTCGCGGATGGTGTTGAGCTTCGGTGACGACAGGATGAATGCTTCAGTCGCTTCCATAATCTCTGCTTGTATCTCCTCTCTCCTGCGTTGACTAGGCGTAGGGTTCCGAGGTCTCAAAATGTGTCTGCGGGCCAGTGTTTCGGAATCGGCAATCTTCTTCGAAGGGTCTTGGCCCGCTTCCTGTCGTGTACGTCCAACAACGGCTTGAATGGCTGCGTGCGAGCGGTGTACTGTGCCCTGCTCAGCATCACTAGCCGTGTTCTCGTCGTCTTCATCCTCATCCACCGCGGTTATCGTTCTTCTACGTTTGGGCGTCGGGTTCTTGAAAGGGGATGTCGGACCTCTCTTCCCATCTGCGTACTCGTGCACGATTTCTGAGAACGATTCCGGCTCTGTCTCAGAGACCTTTCGATGTGGGACAAATTTTGGCCGGCTAGCACTAACATTCCTAGAAGAGTTCCTGGTATGGCTAGACAGGTGCCTCTTAGCCTTCGAAGGTTCCACTTTACCTGGTGATTCGTCGAGCTGGAACTTGAAGGGTGGACGACTGCCAGGGGGTGCGACGTCTGAAGAAGGCGAAGCGTCGGGTGCGCTATCGTCGTGTGCATCGTAGTCATCGTCGGAACATATCGCCGAATAGTCGCCGGAGTACTCGTATTGGTTCAGTTGACCCTGACCGAAAGACACAACTCTGGAGGGTAGTTGTGACTTATCCTGGTCGGGGTTCTGGAAGCTTTTCTCTTCTACCGAAGTCAATCTCGACTTGTTCGGTGCCGCCTTGGTTGACTCTATCGTGCCCTCCTTGACACTAGAGGCTTTCACGCTGGAAGCCTTCTCGGACTTGTACTCCAACTGACTAAGTCGTCGCTGTATCCGGTTGCTTGTGAATGTGTCGTGGGCATCGAAGAGTTTCAGAGGACTTCCAGAGCCCTTTGCGCGATCCGGGCTGAGGAACTGTTCGCGCCGACGATGTGGAGTCGTTGGGTTGTTGGTCTTCAATGCTGGGGGAGGAGTAGGGTGCTTCGCGGTGGTACTAGACTGGGCCGTGCCAGCACGGCTGCTAGACGGTCGCGCCCCAGCTATTCTTTCCGGCGATGGGCTGAGTGGTTTCCGGTGGAATGATCCGTCTCTAGAGTATCCGCCTCTTCGGAGCTCCACATTGCGATGGACCTCGCCCATGTCTGGGGTACCGGCGGGGAGGCCTTCGGGTAGCGACTCGTCCTGTAGCCTGGCGAAGGATGAATCCTCGCGACTGTGTCCCAGAGCACTCTCCTCGTGCTCAGTCTCATACTGTTCTGGTGGCGGCGATCCAATCTGGCGTAGACGGTTGGCAAGCTCAGATCCTCGGAAGTTGGGAGCAGGCTTAGCGGCCTGGCTGACCTGCATGTTGGCGGTCATGGTGAGATAGACCGGACTGAAGTTCTCGTTCTCGTATTCTATCTGGCCGCTGACGGTTCGAACAGGATCGCTGGGTGGTGGCATGAGGTTTGTGGTGCATTCCGACGATCCCTCTTCGTGTACTGTTCCGTCCTGCGAAGGTCCCTCTTGGTCTGTTTGTTGTTGTTGCTCGTCCTGTTCCGTCTGTTGCGCGTTGGGTCGCGATTTGGGCCATGGCGGCGGGCTCGACGGCAGCGGCACGGCACTGAGGCCCTTCAGCAGCCCGAGCCTGCGCTTTGGCTGGGCAGAGTCGTCTGATGCGC
>Ga0265797_10006753_pt1 | contig 16048 bp, 10 predicted proteins | sample P2T30metagenome_FD_192433 | JGI IMG/M metagenome (GOLD analysis project Ga0265797, IMG submission 192433) | Plant litter microbial communities from East Loma Ridge, Irvine, California - P2 T30 | ecosystem: Environmental > Terrestrial > Plant litter > Unclassified | place: USA: California... | reverse complement strand
TACTACCTGAGAGAACATCAAATCTATGGAGATGGATTGTCTGTTGCGTATGGCCCTCAAAAATACCAAGCTCCGTACATGTATTACCTACCTTAGGTAAGGTATCGTGATTGCTTTGTGTATCACCTGAAAGGTAGGGTTAGTGTTGGTCGCAGTCTCTCGTTGCCATTTGAAAATTGACACTTTAATTAATAAGATCGATAACTCAAGACAGGCTTATGTCACCACCTGTCACACTTCAATTGGATCACTGCCATGAGCAAAAGTCAAGTGTGCATGATCTTGAGGTGTACGAGCTGCAAGGAAGTCAAAAAGACAGGTGGGCCTTTGCTCCTTGACCTACACCACACCACCGCGAATGGTAAAATGCGTGACAGCCAACACGACTGAGAACATCACCGCGCTCCTTTTAGAGCACTAAGGTACAAGCAGGTTCCAACGTCCAACCCGGTCAAGTCAAACATGAACACGAACACGCCACCCATCGTCCGAGGGGAGTTTGTTTATCACAACCTCCTCCTCGTCGACGTCGGCGGCGACCTCAAACGCCATGCGCGAGCGTCCCTCGGAGACATCAAGACCCTCCTCGATGGCAAGGCGCCGAAAGACCAAGTCGCGCATTTCTACGAGGCACAGCTGATCCACTACGGCCTACAAAGATCCAAAGACAAGAACACCGCCAAAGTCCGCTTGCAGCAGGCTTTGAACCAGAAGAAGCTTGTCGTGCCGCCTCATATCCTCGATATGCAAGGAGCAATGAAGAAGGAGTTTGCCGCCAATGTAAGGAAGACTAACAAGTCTGCTGCTTCTGGCAAGCCGGCCGAGAATCTTACGCCCAGTAGCAGTGCTGCAACTCCAGGCAAGAAGCGAAAGCAGACTGGTGAAGAAACGTCTGCGGCTAGCAGCAAGAAGACCAAAATCACAATGAAACTCGGCGATCTGGAGTTCTCGATTGATCACGACTCGAATGAGACTACTGGCGGGACTCTCAAGACGACCGCAACTCCCAAAAGCAAAACTTCTACCAGCACCACTGCAACTCCTACCATAAAGCAGCCAAAGACACCACAGACAAAGAAAGCAGCGCCAAAAGCTGACGCCAAAGCCAAATCGACCAAGTCTCCCATCAACCCAAAAGCAGAACCAAGCCCCGTCAAAAAAGAACCCAAAATTAAGAAAGAACCAATATCCACCCAACCAGTCCCAAATTCCACCCCAGCAAAAATCAAGCAAGAAACCATTAAACGCGAATCATCCCCAGAACCCGCCTCCGCAGGCGAAGCCGACATCAACTCCCTGACCGGCGTCTACAGCATCTCGTGTCCCCAACTCAAAGACCAAGCTCCCGGCTGCACCGACAACCTCCGCATCTTCCTCTGCGCCGACAAAGAAACCCACAAAATCTTTGGCGGCTTCGAGCTCGGCTGGAAATCCGGCGTGATCCTCATTGCGAACTGCACCGACAAACCGGAGGGCCTGCAGCTGACGTTCGGTTGGAGAGCGAGGGACTCGAGGCGGGGAGGGCTGGACTTTGGGAAAGGATGCTATGGATTCATCGAGTTCCGCGATGGGGGGCTTAGTGGTAGGTTTATGAATCTGTTCCCTGAGCCGCTTCATTTCCAGGGTGGGAGGAGGCCGGGCCCGTTGTGGTGTGGGAAGAGTGCGTGGCAGTTTGAGAGAGATTGGGATGGCTTTGTGGCAGAGGCGTATGGGCGGTAGGTAGACTGTCATTTGTCAAAAAGCGATGCGGCAGAGAATGATGCAAATGGCGTGAAGTGTGGATTTCGGGGCGCTGAGAGCGGAGTAGACGAGGTGATGTTCGCATTTGGATTACAAGCAGCCCAAGGAATCCTTCCGCAACCCAGTCCACTACAAATACAAATAACAGAACGGTCCATCCAGCGTGCTCATCACGTTCCCAATAGTAGTCGACTCAGCAGCGTATCCCATATCAATAACATCGTCGAACGTAGCCTTCCTCGAAGGCGGTTCGTTAGCCCAAGTCATATGACCATATTCGCCTCCGTTCATTTGATCTTCTTCAAATCGACCGCCGCTGAGGTCAAGCAATTGCCTGTTGCGAGTGACGGTTAGCGTTGTGCAACTTTGCTCGCAGGTTAACAGACGTGGCTCAACTTACCATGTAGTCCACAAGCGGTCCATCTGGCCATGGTGCACCCAGAAAGCGGGATCCGCGGGCGAGGTGAATAGGTCTCCGCCGGGGTCGCCGCCTATAACATAGTGGATGCCGCCGTGGGGTCCGATTTCGATGGTGTAGGGGACGCCTTCAGATAGAAGACGGTATTGTTGGATATTGGGCTTCAGGAGAAGATCTGGGAGAAGGTCAGTAGGTCGCTTGGAAGTAGCAACAATTCTGCTAAGACTCACTCAACACCGTGCTGTAGTTCGCGTATCTCTCGTTGAGCGCAGGTCCAACGTCCCTCTTCAGAGGCCGAGGGTTGTAGCCCAGTCCACCTTCGGGACCGGGAGCCGTGTTGCTAAGACCACCCACGGGGCCAAGGTTGATAGACATGTTGGCAAAAGGACCGGTTGTGACGTTGCCGCTACCGACACCGGGCGGCAATTGCAGCTGAGTCAGTCCGTCCGGCGACTGGATCACAGGTCCTTCATGCTCGATGAATTCGCCGTTGCCTCCGAGACTTGTGTCGCTGCCGTCGAATATGGGCGAATCCTGAGGCGCATGGGCATACTTCGGCCAGTCCCAGTAAGGCTGGTAGCCCTTGTAGCCGCATTCCTCGCGGAGAGCCTTCTCGTAAGAGTAAGTGAACCAGCGGTGCCAGGGTGGGAAGATGCCGGAAAAATGGATATCGAGAGTCTGCTGGATGTGCACAACGGTGAAGTCGTCGAACCGGGATCGGGCGCCTGACGAGACGTTTGCTGGGGTTCGAGGTGGCAGGCTCTGGAGGCAAAGGACCGCGTTTACGTAGTCGAGTCGCTCCTCACGGGAGAGCGAGCCGTACTCTCTCCGAATGGCGAGATCCTTGAGCGTGCACGACTGTTTGTCGCTTCTGGCATCCAGTTGGTTTTCGCGCTCCTCCAGTGCCGATAGTCCATTTGAGTACGCGGAAGAAGTGAGGTTCGACACAGCAGACTTGTCGGTCCGAGGCACGTTCAGTGCGTCGATCAGGAAGGGCCAAGCAAGCTCCGCAAGGACAATGTGGGAAAACCTCATGTTTCGTGGCTATGGTGAACGAATGTCGAAGAGAGCACACAGTCAGAGATGTAGTATTCCGGTTGAACCGGAACACGCATCTTAAAGTCTGAGAGTTTGCCACTAACCATTGATGCCGAACGGAGTACTAACCAGTAAGACAGCTCGGCGGTAATAAGCGAGCGAGGGCATACTGTGATATATGACCATGTCTCCATGTGTGCAGGACATGCTCGAACCAAGAGAGGGGAGTGGAGTGAAGACCGCAGCAGAGGTCGACCAGGGTCCACTAGGCGGAGATAGATTCATCCTTTGCAATCGACAGCCAATGGCATCACGATGTTGTTAAACACCCATGTCCCGTGCACGACAGTCAATTCTTGACCTGCAGGCGCTTTCGCGGGAACCATCTGAAACCCATGAACCGATATCCGACTGCTGTCAGTCTAAGCGAGATGGATACACAGGGACAAACTCTCATCTTCGGTCTTTCGAGGTAAAAGTTACTTAGTATGTACAATGTACAGTTCGAAGAGAAGAACGAGGGAACACAACATTAAAATATGTTTCTCTTCCTTTCTTGGCTGGATAAAGGAAAGGAGGAAAGGAGAGCGATAGAGAAGATGACAAGCGGAGATAAAAATACGAGATTCATCCCACTCGCGAATCGCGCCGTTGTCGTGTCGTGCCGTTTTGTCCAGTACTGTCCTGTCTGTCCTATTTCATTCCTTGAGAACTCCTTCCATTACCACTGGAAAACCTCCCAAAATTCATTTGTGTGCTGTCTTTTTCTCTCTCTTTTGTTGTCCTCTTCTCGTCGATTGATTTTGTATGGAAAAGCGGAAACGCTCAGCGTAGAGCTGTTATAGCCCGTCCGATCTATGCATCGCAATCGTTCATCAGCGTGTTTTTCGGCCAATCGTAGCCAGCATCCACCCAATGCGTAAAATTAGGGTTGTTGTAAGCTGCAGGGTGGTCCTTGATGTACTGCGTCGTCTCGTAGCCAGGAGGATCGCAAGTCACCAGTTCTTCGCCTTCCTTCTGGTACAAGCGGACGTAGTCGATTCGCATGACGGTGGGGAATTTGAGAGATGCGTAGTCGATGTTGACCCAGTTCTCGGATATGCCCAGGTTGATCACCATGGACATGGGTTCCTCGGAGATCAGGCGCTGGCCAACGTTGCCGTTGGGCCCGATGGCACGGGCGTCGAATTTCATCATCTCGTCGTCGCCGACGTACCATTGAATGTAGGCGTCCTTGCCAGCGCCAGGGGCGTACTCGAAGGCGTACTTTTGGTATTGCTCGCCGTCGTACCAGGAGTTGTTGAGCATGGTGGTGGTGGAGACGGCTTGCTGGAAGGGACCGCCGGTGTAGGTGTTGACAAAGCTGAACCGGTAGTCGGGAGTCTCCATGTAGTCGTAGTTGGGGTACCAGTAGATGTCAAACGGCGCGACTTGGAACGACTGCGTGGCCACAGCGACGCCCATGCCAGCCCAGTCACCACTGACTTCAATGATGTCGATTTCGGGAGCACCACGACCTGTGCCAGGCGTCGGGTGATCTGATCCCTTGCAGCCGCAAGAACTAAGACGTTGACCCGGAAGGTAACTCAGACCATCAGTCTGAGACTGATTGGGTGTGATGCCTGCGTCGCAGTCGTTATACGTGTACGGCCACATGCCGTCCGTGGTAGCGAGATACCCTGGGCGTCCAAGGTTTCCCATCGTCCAAGCGCCGGGCCAAAGACCATGGACACCTCCCGGTCCAGGCAGAGAAGCCGAAATCTCAAAGACACCGCCCTTGAAGCAGAGCTGATTCCAGGAGTTGAGCATGCCAGAACGGAATTGGAGGCCGTGATTCGGGAATGCATCAAGCTGGAGCGATAGAACTCCGTCACCTTTGACAAGTCAGTATCACGCAGCTTTGCAGTGAGTGAACATCAGCCATACCTGTATTGACTGCGTCCGGGTCATACCACTCCAAATCCATGGTAGCTCCATACCAGAAATCTGGTGCGAACCAAAATGGATCGTCGCCAGGATAAAACGTCCTGTTCTTCTCGTTGAATTCGTCACTGAAGACCAGATTCAAGGTGTCGCCATTGATGTCCTTTCGGGTCATGGCACTTGATGGGGTATCGGGATCAATCAGCCCTGTCCGGATGTTCTTCAAAAGTGGATATTTCCTGTCGTTGACGTAGGCCCAGCTGTTCCTATCCATCTTGTCCCACGCTCCCGGCATTTGATCCAGAGGTGTTTCGTATTGAGATATGATAAGGTTCGTTCCGGTGAATGAAATGACTGGTAAAATGATAAAGACGGTCAACAGGCCAAGGATCATGAAGAGCATTCCTATTGTGCTGCTGAGGTTGCCTCGCGCGAAGTGATCTTTCCAGCTCGCTTTCATTTTGATGTCGTCGTCCCATGCAGGCATGTGCATATCGTCGTCGTCCTCGACAGCATCTGTGTAAAGTGGGAACTCGCAGATTGGCGCGCCCAGCCGATCGTCCATGTATGGGAAAAAGACCGCCTTTTCGGGGTCCTCATTTATCAACATTGGTGTTCCATGTCTCTCGACCATCTCGCTAGCGGCAACTCCGCCTGCGCCCGCGCCGACAGCAGCAGCACCTGTAACTGCACCTTTTTCTGACTCGCTGTTGTTCAGCCTAGGGACTGGTGTGCCGGGAGCAGTGTTGTTGTTCGACCCGAATGGATTTGACATTCGATTGGTGTCTGTGAAAGGATTCGACAGTCGCCTGTTGAGTTCATCGGGTGACATGCCACCACCGGCCATGAGATGAGTCGAAGAGTTGGTTCTTGCTAGCAGTGGGGTTGCCGACACGTCCAGCTGCGAATTGTTATGCGATGCGAATGGGTTGTAATAGCGCGTGTAGTCGGATCCAAGATCGCGCAGAGTGCGAGGCGGCTGCGACGAGACGCTCAAGGAGGAGCCGTTCCCTGGGATCATCATCCGCGGCCGTTGCTCTTGAGGACTGGATGCAAGTGAGAGCGAAGACTGAGCTGGTAACAGTGCGGCGCCTGCGATGCCTTCGCCTTGTGCGTTGCCACTACTAGCTTCACTGGAGCTATTAGAGTGCCTGACGTTCAGTGGCGATGAGCGTAAAGGTACGTGTGGCGACGCTGTCCGCAATGTACCAGCAGCGGGATTCGCAGGCGGTGACACTTGCTCCTCATTGTGGAGATTTGACGACGGCGCCCTGTTCTTCTTTTGAAGCAAGTTTGGCTGGCTTGGCGACCGACTTGGAGGCCTCGAGGCGGGACGAGCTTGTTCGCGCAACGATTGTGCTGAGGCGGCGGCATGGAGATTCAGGTTGGAGCGGCCTGCTTGCTGCACATGGCGGTCGTCGCTCGCGTCGACGTAGGAGCTGTACGAAGAGGCTCGCGACGCCTCTGGCCGTAGAGGAGGCATGAAAATTGAAGGAGGATTAGATTCTTGAGGTGACTACACCCATGCGGCAATGAACGAGATGGTTGGTCAGTGATGAAGCGTAGGTGTGTCGCGTGGTGAAGGCGGTTATCAGACAGCAGCTACGAGCGATGTGGCCATTGGGCGGAAGGATCGAGTCGGCGATGGAGATGGGATCGGTCTCGGTATTGAATGTTGTAGTGTAATGAGGTGCTTCCGTGCTTGCATGTAGTGGAGGAAATGGATGGCGTGGGGAAAGTGGGCTCTCGATGAGCAAGTGGATTGGAGGTTGCGAGTGTGGAGGGTAGGAACAACGGCGATCCGTCTGGGACACTGGTCAAAGTCAAATCAAACGCCACCACCGGCTTGTTCTGAAAGTGTAAGCTTGACGAGCTAGCCAACCAACCGTTGTATAGGTCAGATAGCTCAAGGAATACCGCCGATTGGGGAGAGATGGAGAGGGAAAGGTGTTGCTGTGAGAGTGTGTAAGAGTGCTGTGATTACGCACGCAGGCACACCAGCTGATCTGGCGGATAGAGTAGAAGCAAGGAATATGGCGACTGTCATTGTCCGTCTGGTCGGTTTCGACTTGGCTCTAACTGCTTACAGCCAGGCCAAGGCGAATGAATATTGTTGCCGCGTACGAGAAAACACTTGGACAACCTTCGCCGTCCTATCACTTTGTCAGCTGTCCCTCGTCCGTCCACCGGCCTCTCCTGTCTTGCATCCTGGCATCGTGCATCTTCGATGAATCTTGGGCCAAACGCCTCCGCCAGCACAGCCTTCATTTCCACCTCTACAACCGTCTGCTGCATATGTGAAATCGCCCATTTCGCCTAAGAGGAGCATGAACGTGCGGCTCGCCGTCAAGGGTCACCCGGTCGGGTGTGCCTGGCCAGCAGCCGAGTGGCTTGCAGAATGCGGGCATGAGCGGCGACGAACACGAGCAGCGTATTCTCGGATCTGCATCTGCTCTTGTAGCAGTCTGAGGAAAGACATGTCACTGACGGAATCGTCGTGAAGGATATCGCATGGCCTCGTACCCACACGTCGTCCAGCGCAAGGATTGCATCTCAGCGACAAGCCTGCCAAAGCAACGCTGGTCCATGCAACTGTTCCTCAGCCAAGACCCGATAAATCCCTCTCAGGATCGAGGACGGTTTGAGAATGCCTATCATGCGTGCATGCTACTCTCAGCGCGTCGTCATCGCCGGCAGTATTATTTTGGATGAGCTGCATCTGCATCTGTGCTCCGACGCCACGAGCTAGCAAACCTGTGGTAGTAAAGTACTTCTGCAAGTCCCTCGTATACTGTCCTCACCTTTCCTTAGTTTCCCTTCAAGGCTATCTATATAAAGTCGTCCCAAGCCGCCAGTCCCAAGGGCTCCAGACCACATGCAGTCGCAAACGACGAAGCTGCGCCCGTTCTTAGTGCACGCCGGACTCTGCTTGGCGGCGAGCTTGCCTCCGCTGACACGATTCGTGTCTGGGCCCTGGGCCCTTACCCCAACGTCTCCAACGCGCATCAATATGGAGAGCAGGCTTACGGGAGAACTGATATATCGGAACAGACATCGGCAATTTTACCAGTAATTTGTCCCGATTGATTTGTTTCCCGACAGACATGGCCAGAGTCCGGGCCAGGGCCAGGGAGGAGAGCTCGATGTTGGAGAAGCGGAGCCCGTTTGGATCAAGGGATGTTGTTTGATCGTAGCCAGGCACTCAGGCCAGCTACAAGAGATCTTCCGGGCAGCTAATCCTTCTCATCAAACGCGTTTTGGAACTATGGTCACAACTTGGCAAGCCCGAGAAAATATCGCAAGCGACGAGTGTAATATCTCATGCTTCACCAATGCGGCACATGGCTTGCGTAGACACTTCCATTTGAGTGCAAGTTTTCTTATCGTGGTGGCGGCCTCCGCCCAGCTTTTTGCAGCCTGGCAACGAAGAGCTTCGCCTAGATGCCTAAATCATGCATGCATACATATGCATGTACACGCGTTAGATTGACAGCCGACAACTCGAGGTGGAACGGGGCGCTTTTGACCGGCCATGTCGACAACGTGAACATGTTCTTTAGCAAACTGACATAGCTGGTATGAAGTAGTACCTTATACTCCCGCGTGGAGTGTCGCCAAATACTGCCATCCAGATGCACATTTGTAGCAATTTGGGTTCCATCAAGTTGTTACACCCATGGGTGATGAGTCGGACCCGAATTGCCTTCACTTCAAAAGCTTCTGCACACTGAATTCGGTCATCTCCTCTGGACCTTGATTCCCAGCTCCACTCATCGTGCTTCAATCATACAAAAAAAAAAAAAAAGCCATGGTCTACTTGCTGAACTAGATCGCCATACAAATGCCACGGCGTCTACCGACTGAAGCTCGTCCAATGTAAGACTCGTGTGCATGTAGGGTTAGGATTGGGGTTATCTGGAAGGAAAGAACTAACTCTGAGTATGCCAGAGACGATGGTATGACCTTTGGAAAATATAAACAAACCCCGAGAGACCGCGAGTTGAGCTGTAGTCTCTCGGTGGGCTGTATTCGTCGTGTTCAAGCGACAGATGCCGATACCTGCTATTGGGCTTGACGTGACTGGCGAGACACCACACCAACCGGATGAAGAGAAAGAGCCAAAAGTTGACCGCATGTGAAGGCCAATCGTGGTGGTAATTCATGTCATTGAAACTGCTATCTCTGTTCGTCAAATCATCACATTAACCTATACCGATAACGACAGCGCCCTCAAACTTTTGAGTACCCAGGCTGAGGCTCATATCCACCAACAGTGCCCTCGGCCATGGTATACGAAGGCGGCGGCGCAGCTTCATAACCACTCACACCCGCACCACCAGCCAGCTTTTCGAACGCCTCCGCACGAATGTTCTGCAACTCGATTCTGGCCTCCTCCATGGCAGCCCTAGCTTGCTTCAGTGCCTCGACTGAACCTTTCGCCCTCTGGATCTGCAGATCAATCTGTCCATTCAGCTGCAACCTAGCCTCCGTGAGCTGATTGTTCGACTCATGAATCCTATCATGCTGCGCCATATCCGAGAAGATGTTGTCGAACATGACGTCTGACACCATATGGCCCATGTCGACGTGCACCTCGCGCACGTGCGCGATAGCAGGCTGCAAGCGGCGCGCCTCGTCCATGTGGCGTAGCGATTCGGAGAGTGCGACGGCCGCTTTTGAGAGGGCGTCGCGTTCCATCATGTCGACAAAGGTGCCGCCGCCCATCATGTCAAACCGAGACATTTCCAACGCGTCTGCCATGCCTGCTCTGGCGGCTTCCATGCGGTCCTCCACGCGGCGCAGAGCTTCAAGGGCGGCATTCTCGGTATTGTATTGCGATTGCGTCTGCTCGAGGTGCTGCTTTGCATTATGCACGGCGGCTTCCAATTGGTCTTCTCCAGGGACCTCTGGAGTGGGACCTGAGAAGATGCTGGCGTATAGTTGGTCAAGATCGTGCTGTGCGCCGGTGTTGCGTGCTTTGTCGCTGTCGAAACGCTGGCGATCCTCGTTGGCGGTATTTAGAGCACGCTGCAGCTCGGCGCGGCGTTCTTCGGCCTCGCGCTCTTTCTGCCAGGCCGCTAGAAATTCTCGTTCTTCTTTCTCAGATTTCGAGACGAATTTTGCTTCGCCTTTTTTGCCGCCGAGTTTATGAGCATATCGCTTAAAGGTGCTGTCGCGGTATTTGACATGGTCTTTGCGCTCGTCTTCGGTTACTGAGTGCAATTTTTTGAGCTCCTTGTCTGTTGCTTTGATCTGTGAGTCGAGGTCGGCGATGTAGGCGGCATTCTGTTGTAGCGTCTTGTCGGCATAGTCAGTTTCTGCGAGGACGGAGAGGAGCTCGCGGTTGCGGCTTGCCGCGTTTGTGAGGGCTTGTGTGAGTTGCGACATGGTTGGTTGATGTTGTCCACTTGGTATATGTAATGATCAAGCCGGTAGCGTATCGTGTAATGTGTTGCACGGATTTAAGGGAACTAAACGGCGGACCTACCGTCACCTTTATATCTACAGCAATGCCAACTCCAGAGGGCGATGCAGAGGGCGACGAAGAGCGCTATCTGCCGATCGTCGTGCAATCAAACCTCCCTTGCACCTGACGATAACAGGCTTCACGTGGCTAGCCAAGTTGTTAGTGAGAAGAACACCGCCACGGGTGTGGAATTATGAAATCATATCCAACAGGAGGAGTCGCCAAGTCTTCCTGGTTGGAGGCTGAGCACAATCCTTCCGAGGCCTCGCCGATGTGACTCGTCCCTTGGTTTTGGTCGCGGTCCGCGGATCAGCGGCAATCAGCGAGGCATGTGGGATGATTGCGATCATGACATCTGTAACTTATAGGTATGGGTTCGAAGATAGAGTGAAAAGACCCTTGGACTATTCTCAGATAACAATACATATCGGTGTTGTGAGACGTCACGTGATGCGCGACTATCCCTTCCCCGTTAGCGCGTCCAGATTCGGTTACTTCGACGCCAGCCAATCAGAAACGTTCCTCACTCTGACTACTTTACATAGAGCAGCTTGCGGCTGCATGATATGTACCTTGTGAATGTCGTGTGCAAAACTTCTTTATCAGCACTGGGCCAGAATTCATCGAAGCCCCAGGTCTACCCTAACTACATAGCAGCTATACAGCAAGCTTATGATCTCCTGTACCAAGTAACACCCCACGAGAGCAGGCGGTAGACCGCGATGATGCCGAGGAGAATCCCGACCCATTTGCCCTGCCCCCCAATAGCGTACCCATAACTCTCCAAAACCGCAGCACCATCGATCTTGCACTGCGACTGCAGGTCGCTCAGGTAAAGGCACTGGCAAGAATCTCCGATGCGTTCGCAAGCATACGCCCTGTTCTTGAACTCGTTCACCATCATGCCCTGGAAGACGTACGCCTGGTAGTCGATGTAGTGGAAGACGTACTTCCAGAAAACATTCAGAAGCGGCATCGAGACCAGGAACCCTCCAACGCTCATCCAAAGACCGTTTGCGAAAGCGGTAAGGGCGAGGGCAACGACGAAGTTTGGGAAGATGCTAGCGACAAGGACCACGAGCGACTCGGCCGCAACAAGATCGAGGAAGAGCCACATGACCCAGGTGAAGAAAGCGTTGGCTGTTGGTTGCATGTTGATCAGCCAGTACGATATCACCGAGAAAAGCAAGCTGATGAGGAACAGGAACGGCAAGCCGATGAGAAAATTCGAGACCAGGAATGCCGTGGGGCCATAGAGGCCGTTGGACCGCTCTTTGACGAAGGTTGCTCGGTCCTCCAGAAACGCAGGTACGTATGCAACAGCCATGAACGACATGAAAGCAGATCCGAAGAACTATGAACCAAGGTTTGTCAGTAGGGATAGTCGATTTGGACACTGGGGACCTTACAATGGCGTTGATGAAGGGTTGGATGTGAGCTTGGTCTGTGCTCAGCCTGAGCCAGACGGTTCCCATCATAATTGCAAGGCCCACGTACATGGCAACCCGGATCCAGTACGCCGTCAAGTCGCGATAACCTTTGGTGGAAGATCGATGCAGAAGGGTGAATACCTGACGTATAGTGGACGGCTTCTGTGCGGACGTGGATGGCCGCAGGTAAGTCTCGCCAGACCCTTCGCACACTTGAATCTCGCGCTCCAGCTTGCGTGCTTGGTCAGACTGTCGCCAGGACTCGGAAATTCGACCCAGCTGCGATTCAGCGCTACTGGATTGTGTCGAGAAGTCAGCATTGGTAATATCGAGGATGTGCTCGGCGGGATTCGTCATCGCCGGCACGGGGAGATCGATGGACTGCAGGAATGAGAGCAGGTTGACGGTCGAACCGTAAAAGCAGGCCTTGCCTTGCGATAGCAGACACACTTTGTCGAACAATTCGAAGGTCTTGGTCGAGGGTTGGTGTATGCTCGCAATCATCAGGATGTTGTTTTTACGAGCGAAATCTCTCAGGAACGACATGACCTCGTAGCTGGCAGTCGAATCAAGTCCACTTGTCGGTTCGTCCAGGTACAGAATCATCGGGCTTGTGATCAGCTGCGTTGCCACACTGACTCTTCGCTTTTGTCCTCCGCTAAGACCCTTTTGTAGAGGTGTACCGATGAGTGTCTGGCTCTGATTCTGCAGACCGAAACACTTCAAGAGATGGTGCACCCGGTTCTTCAGTTCAAGAGGCGCGATAACATTGCGCGGCAGTGAAAGCTTGGCAGAGTACTCTAACGTCTCGCGTACTGTAAGTGAACCGATGAGGGTGTCTTCCTGCTCGACGAAAGCGCTCATCTCGCGATGGGTAGACAGCGGCTGTTCGCTCCCATTGATGGCAATCTTGCCCGATGTGCTTGCTTTCTGACGTTGGGCAAGGGTGTTCAGTAAGGTCGTCTTGCCGGAACCGGATGGGCCCATGAGGGCAACGACCTCTCCTAATGTTGCGTTAGAGACCGGCAGTAGGGTATGAAGCGACAAACTGTCTTGCCTGCTTGTACGAGCCCGGAAACCTTGGACAAGATGAATTTGTTTTTTCCAGTCGCACGATCAGCGATCTCCACCGACAGGTCATGCCACGATAGAGAAGCAATATCGTCGTTTCGGAATGCGAGTGCTGGTGGGTTGCCTTTCTCGATTCTAGGGACGTCAAAGTCCGTCAACGGAATGTCAGGCATTTGGGAGTAGGTCATTTGAAGTGCTAGGCTTGTTTGTTTTTTTGTTTTCAAGTGAAGGGGATTGTGTAACATGAGCTGAGCTTCGAAAGCATCTTGCAAGGTAGTGACCGGCTTTTTAAAGAACGTCTGATAATACCACAGACTCCGTGCTGTCACCTGGACTCATGCCGGGCTCTTCGGGCTCTTCAGAGGTTCGGACCTCCGGCTTTTACATGCAAAGTCCCCGAGTCTTGAATTGCATTGCCTCAGTCCTGCTTCGTGACTGGTCTTGGTCGCGGACAAGGTAAGCGGCAGTCAGTGAAGGCATGTGTGGGACAAGTGCGATCATGACATGCGTGTTGTAGAACAAGAGATCCATGTCCAACGTGAGATCTAGCTGTAGGCCCCGAGATTTGGGTGACTAAGCCATTCAAGGTGACGGAAGCTCGCAATTAGCGTTGTTTGGACGCCAATTTACACGCGACGCGACTTGATCGCATCCAAAGTCGCGTTCCAACGACATCTCAAGACCCCTCAATAAACCACAATGTCGACCATGCCAGCTTCGCCACCCAATAGCCCGCCGAAGAAGCGTAGCTTCGCAGACATCGACCTCGGACCTATTCTTGGCCGACCAGCAAAAGCACAGCGCACATACTACGGCATAGACATTCACCACTTGCTCAAAGAAGCACAAGCCGAAGATGTAATCCCAAAAGCAGCACTCGAACTCCCCACACCACCCGCAGAGAAAGTAACTCTGCAAAAGAGTTCCGGAAAGCCTGCTCTGCTATGGACGGAAAAGTATCGAGCGCGCAAATTCACGGATCTGGTTGGCGACGAGCGCACGCACAGGTCTGTGATGCACTGGCTGAAGCGATGGGATGAAATCGTCTTTCCTGGATCGTACCGACCGAAAAAAGCGAAGAGAGGACCGGACGGAGAGGAATTTATGGAGAAACCGCATCGCAAGATCTTGATGCTTACTGGACCTCCCGGACTGGGAAAGACTACTCTGGCGCACGTCTGCGCGAAACAGGCGGGATTCGAGGCCCAAGAAATCAATGCGAGCGACGAAAGAAGTAGCACTGTGGTCAAGGGCAGGATCAGAGACATGGTCGGAACGGAGAACGTCAAAGGTGTGGATACCAAGACCGTCAACGGCAAAGTGCGGAAAGCAGGCAAGCCGGTGTGTGTGATTGTCGATGAAGTTGATGGAGTAGTTGGAGGCAGTGGAAGCGGCGGCGAGGGTGGATTCGTCAAGGCTTTGATCGATCTCGTTCTGTTGGATCAGAAGAACTCTCAAGCACTTTCGACATTATCGCAGGCGCCGGCTAGGAAAAAGAAAGGCGACCGTTTCCGCATGCTAAGACCTATGATCCTGATCTGCAACGATGTATATCATCCCGCACTTCGACCTCTACGGCAGAGCAATCTTGCAGAGATCATTCATGTCAAGAAGCCGCCACTTCAAACGATATCTCTGCGCATGCAAGACATCTTCCAGAAAGAAGGAGTCCCATGCGATGGTGATGGTGTTCGACGACTGTGTGAGGCCGCCTGGGGTGTCAGCAATCGCAAAGAAGACCGCGCAGGAAGTGGTTCCGGCGAGGGCGACATGCGTGGCATCATGGTTGTTGGCGAGTGGGTAGCTGGCAAGCTGCGTGCTTTGAACGAGGCAACTGGCGACGTCCGATTAACACGTCGCTGGGTCGAGGACAACCTCATCTCCGACTTGAATCATGGCGGTGGTGCAGCTCGAGGTGTTGGACGCGGCGGACCAAGAGACATTGTCGAGCGAGTCTTCCGTGAAGGTGCCGGATTTCCAAAATCGACCAACATAGAAGCACCTCATCAACAAAACAATGGCAACACAGGAATCAAAGGCGTCGCCGAAGCCCTCAAGCGTACAGCTACATCTCGTCTACGAGAGCTCATCGAGACCAGCGGAGACACCGACCGCATCATGACCGATGCCTTCTCCGCCTACCCAACCCATCCCTTCCAAGACGACACCTACCTGTCCAAACCAGATGCCGCCTACGACTGGCTAAGCTTCCATGACTCTGTCTCATCACGGGTCTTCTCGCAAAATGAATGGGAACTAGCACCCTACCTCTCCACCCCAATTCTCGGGTTCCACCACCTCTTCGCCTCCCAGACCCGCGCCTGGGCCCAACCGCAGCACCAGCAAAACGGCGCCGACGATGAAGACACCGCAGCTCCTCACCCATTCACCACCTCCTCCGCGCCCTTCGCCGCCGCAGAAGCCACAAAAACGAATAACGCAACCCTCCACTCCCTCGCATCAACCCTCTCCCCCTCCCTCGCCCGCAGCTTCACGTCCCCCGAATCTCTCGCCACCGACCTCCTCCCCTACCTCCTCCGCCTACTCTCCCCAGGCGTAAACCCAACCCTCATCACCGGCAACGGCGCCGATCGGCAATCCACCGCCGCCGTGCGCAAAACCTCTGAGCTCGCCCTTGTCGCCCGCGCCGTAACAGCGATGCGCGCCTCCGGCGTGCGCTTCGACAAAACCCGCGTCTCGCCCATGGAAGCCGCCGAAGGAGCCGCGCCTGGACCTCAACAGGCTTCCAGCTGGGTGTACAGAATGGAACCCGCCCTCGACGAATTAGGCGCGTTCTCCACCGCTGGACCGGGGTTCGGATCCGCAGGCGGGAAGTCCACGCGCTTTGCTGTCAGGCAGGTCCTCGAGCAGGAGTTCCGCAAAGAAGAGCAACGGCGCGCCGAACTGGCGAGGCTCGAACGCTTGCCGGCCGGCTCCGCCACTGCTGCGCCGCAGTTGAAG
>Ga0265797_10006752_pt1 | contig 16050 bp, 19 predicted proteins | sample P2T30metagenome_FD_192433 | JGI IMG/M metagenome (GOLD analysis project Ga0265797, IMG submission 192433) | Plant litter microbial communities from East Loma Ridge, Irvine, California - P2 T30 | ecosystem: Environmental > Terrestrial > Plant litter > Unclassified | place: USA: California... | reverse complement strand
ATTGATGAAGGTCAGGCTGGTCTGGAAATCAGAGGCGTTCTGCGAGAACGCCGCCTGCTCGACACCGATCTCGACGGTATTGCCGTCGACGCTCGGGTGGTAGGGCACGCGAAACAGCGGGCCGTCTTCGGAAATGGTCGGTGCGCCATCCTCGGCATCCATCCGGTCCTGCAGCACGGCGGCGAAGTCGATGTCGCGCGCCGTGTAACCTGGCGTGCTTTCGTTGGCGATATTCGCGGCCAGCACGCGGGTGCGTTCGGCGCGCAGACTGAGCGCGTCGGCGCTGACGCCGAGAGCTTCCTTGAAATTAATCGACATGGCGATTCTCCAGTGGACTGCAGTGAGTTTGGTTAGAATGGGTCTTTCCGCCTGACCCGTATTGTCCAATGATAGCTTTCCGTACGGCAACTATTAGTATTGTAACCTGTCTGTTATGCACCACAGCGTGGTCGGCGCAAACTCTCTCCGCCCGGATTGAAGACGCGGCGCGCGAGCAGCTCGAGAAGGGCGCCGACGCGATCGGGCTGGGCGATCCGCAGTTCGACATCACGGTCGCGAGCAGCCGCCCGGCGCCGGTGTGCAAGGGCGAAGCGAGCATCGAGGCGGTCGACACGCGCCAGCCGGCGCGCATGCGGTTCGCGGCGCGCTGCCCGGACGGCAAGGGCTGGCGCCATGATTTCGTGGTGCGCGCGCGTGTCTCGGCGCTGGTCGCCGTAACGGCGGTACCGGTGGCGGCCAACCGCGAACTGCTCGAGGCCGACGTCACGCTCGAACGGCGCGATATCACCCAGCTGCGCGACCCGATCGGCATCGTCGATGAGGCGGTCGGCCAGGCGAGCCGGCGCAGCCTGCGTGCCGGCGAAGTCCTGCGCGCCAGCCAACTGGTGGCGCCGATCGCCGTCAAGCGCGGCGACGCCGTGGTCATGACCGCGCGCCAGGACGGCATCGAGGTCAGCATGGCGGGCGAGGCGCTCGACGCCGGCGCGCGCGGCGCCGTGGTGCGGGTCAAGAACAGCGCCAGCGGCCAGGTGGTACGCATGCGCGTGCTCGGCGCCGGCGCGGTGCAGCCGATCGACATGGCGCTGGGCGAGTAAGGCATCACTCTTTGTTCCCCTGCAGGCCGGCCGCGATGCGGGCCAGCTTGGCGGCGTAGCCCGGATCGGTCGCATAGCCGCCGCGCACCAGGCCCTGGGCGAAGGCCTGCGCATCGCTGCCGGTATTCAGGGCGGCGCGGTAGCGCGGGTTGTCATGCAGCACCCGTGCATAGTCATGGAAGGCGCTGGCCGCATCCGGATAGGCACGGAAGCGCTCGCGCGTCGTCAGCGCGGTGCCGTTCACGTATTCGGTGGTGGTCGATTCGCCGCTCGCGCCGTCCCAGCTGGCGCCGGCCTTGATCCCGAACAGGTTGTGGCTGCTGGCGCCGTCCGCCGTGCGCAGCGGCCGCTGGCCCCAGCCCGATTCGAGCGCGGCGTGGGCCTGTACCAATTCAGGTGCGACGCCCAGCCGCTCGGCGGCCTGGCGCGCCCAGGGGGCGATGCTGTCCAGGAAGGCCTGTTGCTGCGGGGTGCCGGCGGCGGCCCCGCCGCTGGCGACGGCCGGGTCGACCCCGTCTGGTTCACCCATGACCAGTCCTTGCGCGCGCAGGCGCAGCAGCGCGCCTTCGGCGCTGAGGCTGCTGGCCGCGCCGCCATCCATGGCGCCGCCCTGGATGTAGGTGTTGACTTCGCCTTGCAGCTCGCTGAACATGCGGCCGAAGCCGGCGTCGCCGCCACCGAAGGCGGCGGTGGGGCGGGTCGGCGCCGTGGCGACCGTGGCCGCGGTCGGTGCGATCGAAATATCAGCGGGGCGCATACAGCCCGTCCTCGCCGTGCAGCACGCGCTGCATCGTGGAGTACTGCTCGGCCAGCAGCTGGCCGTTGCGCAGGGTCGCTTCCTGGCAGGCGCGCACGATGCCTTCCAGCTCGCTCCAGGCGGCCGCAAACGTCGTGCGCGCCGCCGGGACCAGGCTGGCCATGTACTGCTCCATCGTCGCCTGCTGGCCGAGCAGGGCGCGCACCAGTTGCAGGCGCTGCTGGCGGCGTCCTTCCATGCTCTCCAGCATTGGCGCCAGGCCATCGGCCAGCGCGGTCAACTCGGCGCTGCGGTGGCGCACGGCGGCCTCGAACTGCTTCTCGAGCAGGGTGTGGATGATGGCGGCCTCGTTCAGGTCGAGCCGCACGCCGTCGAGCAGCAGCGCATTGGCTTGCTGGCGGGTGAGGGTAGCCATGCTAGCGGCCCCCGTGGAATTTCTGGATCAGGCCGGCCAGGCGGCCCGGATCGAAGGGCAACTCGCCGCGCGCCAGCGCATCGCGCAGTTCGGCCACGCGGGCGGCGTCGAAGTCGGGCATCGCGCGCATGGCTTCGGCCGCCGGCTTCAGGACTTCGGACTGCAGGGCCGCGGCCGGAGCCGCCGTGGTGTCGACCTGGGCCGGGCTGGCGACGGCCTGGCCGCCGGGTGCGACGCTGTTGACGGCGCCGCTCGAAGAGCTGGTGATTTTCATGCGGTTACCTCGGGATTTTGCTTGGATCGTCATGGCGTGTTCGGCAGTTGCCCGCGCAGTGCTTCCAGTGCCTTCGCATCCGGCATGGTGACGCTGGCGCCACTGCCGAGCGCCGTGCCTTCACCCGCAGGGGCGCCGAACAGGTTCATCACGGCGCGCGACTGGACACTGGTCAGTATCAGGAGTTCGATGCGGCGGTTCATGCCATCGAGTGGCGCTTGCGGGTGCAGCGGGCCGCGGTCGGCCATGCCGACCACCTGCAGCACGGTGCTGCTCTGCATGCCGCCGGTGAGCAGTTGGGCGCGCGCAGCCAGCGCGCGGTCGGTCGACAGCGCCCAGTTCGAGTAGCCGCCGGTGTCCGGGCCGGCGTAGCGGCTGGCATCGGTATGGCCGACGATCAGCATCTGGTTGCGCATCTGGGCGAACAGTGGCCCCATTTTTTGCAGCAGGCGCGCGAAGCGGCCGGTGGGCAGGGCGCTGCCGCGCATGAACATGCCCTGCTTGTCGGTGTCGTGCAGCATCACGCGCAAGCCATAGGGCGTGACCACGGTGGCCAGGTTCGAGGCCAGGCCGGCATTGACCGATAATTCGGTCAGCGCCTTCGACAGGGCGGCCAGGTCGGCCGGCGTCTCGTAGCCGATCTTGGGCGCGCTCGGGCTGCCCGGGCCGGCATTGCCGGCATTGCCGGTACGCGGCACCTCGAAGCGTTCGATCAGGCTGCCGCTCGGCTCGCTGGCGATGGCCGGCTTCTGGCCTTGCCCCTCGAGCATGCCGCTGTCGGTGGCGTCGCGTACGATCGCCTTCAGGTTCTGCTGCTCGCGCGCGGCGATCAGCCACAGCACCAGGAACAGGGCCATTAGCGCCAGGCAGAAGTCGGCGAACGCGACTTTCCAGGCGCCGCCATGTTCGTCATGCTGGTGCTTGCCGCCACCGCGCTTGACGATGGTCGATTCGTGCTTGTCGTTCGATTTCGACACGTGTTATCCCGTCATGCGGTCGCTGCCGCGGCGCCGCTTGTTCTGCGATTCGTCCTCGCCGCCCATGGCGTTGATCCACTGTTCGAGCTGGGCGAAGCTGGGCTTGGTATTGAGCTGGATCAGGCGCCGTCCGGCGTCGATCGCCAGCAGGGCCGGCTTGCCGGCCACGTGGGTGCACAGCACCACCTTCACGGTTTCCATGGTCGAGGCGTCCGAATTGACGGTCTGCTTCATCAGGTTGGCCAGCGGCTCGAGCACGCCGTAGCAGGCGAAAATGCCGATGAAGGTGCCGACCATGGCGGCGCCCACTTTCTCTGCGATCTCGCCCGAATCGGCGCCGCCCGAGACCGAGAACATGGCCATCACGATGCCCAGCACCGCGGCCAGGATGCCGAAGCCGGGCATCGCCTCGGCAATCTTCTGCAGCGACTTCGAAGGCTGGGTCAGCTCTTCGTGGATGGCTTCCAGTTCCTGCTCGAGCACGCCTTCCAGTTCGTGGGCGTTGATCTTACCCATCGCCATCAGACGGAAATTGTCGACGATGAAGGCCAGCAGCTTCGGTTCGTCCAGGATGGCCGGATAGCGCTGGAACAGCGGGCTTTCGGCGGGCGCCTCGACGTGGGCGTCGAGCGCCTTCAGGCCGCCGGCGGCGGTCTGCAGCAGCTCGTACATCAGCAGCAGCAGCTGGCGCTGGAATTCCGAATCGTGCTTCTTGCGCGCCGCGACTTTTTTCAGCTGGTGGCCCATCTCGGCCAGCACGTGGCGTGGGTTACCCAGCACCAGGGCGCCCAGGGCGGCGCCGCCGATGATCAGGATCTCGACCGGGTGGAAGATCGCGGAAAAGGTGCCGCCCATCAGGGTGAATCCCCCGAAGACGGCGCCGAGCACGATGGCGATACCGAGTAGTTGCTGCATGACGTGTGGCCTTTCTGGCTTCTCTGATTGAATCGGTTCAGTCGCGTCCGAGCGCGGCTTTCATCTTGGCCAGCGCACTCTTGTTGATCTGGCAGACGCGGGCGTCGGACAGGTCGAGCACGGCGGCGATTTCCTTGTAGCTCAGTTCGAACTCGTAGATCATCTGGATCACGCGCTGCTCCTTGTCGTTGAGGCCGGCGAGCGCCTGTTCCAGGCTGCGCCGCACCATGAATTGTTGTTCCGGACCCGGGGCCTGGTGGGCTTCGGCGACCGACTCCTGCAACACCTCGTCAAAGCTGAGCATTTCCTCGGCGCTGTCGTCGAGCAGGTATTGATGAAACTGTTCCAGGCTCAGTCCCAGCGCCTGGGCCGACTCCTGTTCGTTGGGCTCGCGGCCCAGGCTGCGGGTCAGCGCGCGCAGGGCGTCGCGCTGGCGGTGGCTGTCCTGGCGCACGGCGCGCGGGCGCCAGTCCTGGCGGCGCAGCTCGTCGAGGATGGCGCCGCGTACGCGCAGCGCGGCGTAGCTCGAAAAGCCGGTATCCGGCTGGCCGTAGCGGCGCAGCGCCTCGAGCAGGCCCATCAGGCCGATCTGTTCCATGTCCTCGCGCCCGAGCGCGCCCGATACCTGGCTGCCGAGCTGGCGCGCGATGCGCTTGACCAGCGGCGCATAGGCCAGCAGGTGGCGTCCTTCTTCCTGCGCGCTCATGCCGGCGGCGGCCTGCGTCTCGCCGTATTCGGCGCCGGCGCCAAGCTCGAGGTAGTCGGTCATATAGGCCACGTGGTCACCTTGGGGGCGCGCGTCACTCGATGATCAGCTTGCCGACCATGACTTCGGAAAACGGCTTGATGTGGTTTTCCTTTTCATAGCTGGCGTCGAATACCTTGTTCAGCTCGGCCGCATACTGGTCGACCGTCATCGCCGAGGCTTCGGCCAGGGTGCGCGCCGACAGCGCCGACACGGCGATGCTGCGCAGCAGCGGCAGCTGTTCCTTGGCCTCCTTCTCGGCGGCCGGCGTGGTGGCCAGCACCAGGTCGACCGACAGGTAGTGCGCGGCCTGCTCGCTCGGCGCGCGGCGCAGCATGACGATCACCTTGTCCAGGGTGACGTACTTGGTCGGTTTCTTTTCCGGGGCCGGCCTGGCCGCGGCGCCCGCCAGCGGGGCCGGGTTCATGTACCACATGGCGCCGCCCGCCGCGGCGGCGGCCACCAGGGCGACGCCGGCGAATGCGATGATCAGTTTTGCTTTCATGGTCTTTCGCGCTCATTCATCGAAAACAGGGAGCCGGCGTCGCCGGCATCGTTCAGGGCCAGGCCGGGCGTGCGCTGGCGCTGTGCGTCGTCGCCTTGCTGGCGACCGCGGCCCTGGGCATCGGCGCCGGGCTGGCCGGCGTGCTGCTGGCCGGCCTGGGCGCTCGCTTGCGCGCGCGGGGTCTCGCTCACGCTGACCGCAACATTGCTGTACTGGCGGCCGGCGAGGTCGTTGCGCAGGCTGTCGCTGACCGTGTTCAACTGGCGCAGCACGTCGCTGTTGGAGGCCGCGATATGCACTTCCAGGTTGCCGCCGCTATGGCGCACCGAGATGTCGATCCGGCCCAGCATGGGCGGCTCGAGGCGGATCGTGGCCTGCTCGATCCCGCGCCCGAGCTGCAGCTGGAGCCGGTCGCCCAGCGCCTCGTGCAGGTTCTGGCGCCAGGCGCTCGGCGGGCCGGCCAGGGTGAGACTGTCGGCGCCGCGCACGGTCGCCGGCTGGCTGGCGCCGCCGGCGGCAGCCGTGGTCGTGGCCGTGGCCGTGGCCGTGGGTGCGGCCTCGGGGCCATCGCCCTCGGCCTGTACGACAGCCGGGGCGGCCGGTGCACCCGGTGTTGTGTGCGCGCTGGCGGTCGCGGGGGGCTGGGCCTGCGCCACGACGGCATCCGCCCGCGCGGCGGCCGGCAGCGCCAGGGTTGGGATATCGTTCGTGCTGCGCGCTGGTGCATTGGCCACGGGCGCGGCGTCGGTGGCGGCTGCCACGTCGACCGGGTCTGAAGCGTCGGTGGCGCCGGGCCTGGCGCCCGGCATTGCCATCATCATGGCCGGCAGCGCGGCCGGCGCCACCGGTGGCGTCATGGCGGCCAGCAGCGCGCCTGGTGCAGCAACCTCGGCGGCAAGCGCTTCATCGGCCGCTTCGGCCGGATCCTGCGGCGTCGCCGCGGGCGTGGCAGCGTCGCTCGCCAGCGCCAGCGCCAGCGCCGGATCGAGCTCGAGGTCGAGCTCCGGCAGCGCGCCATCGATGGCGATCAGGTGCTGGAACGGCAGTGCCTGGAATGATTCCGGCGCAGCGCCATTGGCGCCGACCCTGGCGCCGCCAATGGCGGCGACATTCATTAAGTTTATTGCGCTGGTAAAGTTCATCGCATGTCGCCCGATTCGAGTTCGCCCGCGAGGGCATAGGCCATCCAGCCTTCCTGCTTGTCGCGCATGTCGCCCAGTTGCGCCTGCAAGCGGTCTGCGGCAGCCGCGCCTTGCTGCGCGGCGCCATCGTGGGCCGCGCGCAGCGTGCCGAGCGCGCTGCGTTCGTGCGCGCTCCAGGCGCCGCGCGCGGCCAGTGCCTGCAACTGCGGCCCCAGCTCGCGCGCGGCAAGCTCCAGCAGGGCCCAGTCGGCGCGTGCGCCGGCGTCAGTCAGGCGCGCGGCCAGGCGCAGGATGGTGGCGCTCCTATCCATTGCGGTCCTGGACACCCTGCCAGCCCTGGCGAATGGTGGTGAGCACCTGCACCACTTCGTCGACCATGGCCGGATCGAGCTTGATCCCGGCGCCGTTCAGGCGGGAGGCGCAAAAATCGTAGATGCGCGCCAGGTTGGCCACGGTCTCGCCGCCGCTGTCGAAATCGAGTGAACTCGACAGGCCGTTGATGATCTCGATGCATTTGTCGATGCTGGCCGCCTTGGCTTCGTAGCGGCGCGCGACGATGTGGGCGCGGGCGCGCGCCAGCTCGTCGAGCAGGCCGTCGGTGAGCAGCAGCACCAGTTCGACCGGTGAGGCGCGCGAGGTCTGCGCGTCCAGGTTGACGGCGTGGTAGCCGCCGTAGGCTTCCTGATAGGACATGATGGTAGGGCTTTCTTCAGTCTTTGTCGTTGCCGAACAGGGCGTCGAACAGCGATACATTGCTGTTCATGATGCTCTGCATGGTTTGCAGCTGGGTGAATTGGCCCAGGTAGCGTTTATATGCCGCGTCGAACTGCTGGTCGACCAGGGCTTCGCGTTCCTTGAGCGTCGATTGCAGCTCCTGGGTAGCCGACTTGCGCTTGGTGATCTGTCCGGTGGTCACGTCGTTCCAGACCTTCAGGTACTTGTCGATCTCGTGCGCGATGCCGCTGCCGTCGGTGGCGGAGCTGCTGCCGACCAGTTTGTCCAGGCCGGCGGGATCGATCGCGAGCTGGCTCTTGAGGCGCTCGCTGCGCAGTTCAAGCGTGCCGTCCTTGTTGGCGATGATGCCGAACGACGCCAGGCTGTTGCCGCTCACCGGACGCATCACGCTGACCAGGCGGTCGCGCAGCGCGCGCACGCCGCCATCGGTGGCGAAAATGCCGGCGGCGCTGTCGGTGGCGGGGTCGCCGGAGTAGGTCAGCTTCGACAGGCTGGTCCACAGCTTGTTGTAGGCGTCGACGAATGCCTGGACGTTGGCCACGGTCGCGGTGCTGTCCTGCGCCACGGTGATCGAGACCGGCGGCGTGCCACTGGCCTGCGCCTTGGTGAAGGTCAGCGACACGCCGTCGACATTGGTGAACGTGTTGCTGCTCTGGGTCACCGCGGTGCCGTTCTCGGCGCCGATATGGATGATCGCGTCCTGCGCGGCGACCAGGGTGCGCATCGCGCCATTGGCCGCGACCAGGCTCGAATTGGCGGGAGGGATGATACCGCTGGTGTCGAGCGTGATCCGGGTATTGGCGCCGCTGCCCTTGGCGGTCAGCACCAGTTCCGAAGTCGTGCCGGTGGTGATGACCGAGGCGGTGACTTTCGCCGTATTGCCCGAGGCGCTATTGATTGCGGCCGCCAGCTCGCGTGGCGTCAGGGCGCCATTGCCGTCGGCATCGGCGGTCTTCATATTGACCTTGAACGCTTCGGCGCCGTCCATCCTGATCACCAGTTCGCCACTGACGCCGGTATCGGTCTTCAATCCGGGAAAGGCGACCTGGCTCGAGGTGGCCAGCTGCTTGACGAAGAAGGCATAGGTGCCCGGCGCCGCGCTGGCGCTGGCGGTGCCGCTGCCGATGTCGGTGTCGCTGAAGGTGGCCGACTGGGTGTACAGCGACTTGCCGGTGCCGGTCAATGCCGCGAGGCTGGTCTGGAACGACGACAGCATCGCGCCCAGGTCGGTCAGGCCACGTTCAGTCGCCGTGGCGATGCGGGTCTGGGACGTCAGGCTGGCGCGCCGCGCGGCGACGTATTTCTCGGCCAGCGCGGTCGCCGTGCTGGCCGGATCGTAGACAGGTGCGGTAATTACGGATGCCATCTTGTTCTCCTGGTTGTCATGCGGCGGCTCACGCCGCCCGTCCGGCCATCCACGACTGGGTGGCGATATCGTCTTCGCGCTTCCTGGTGGCGCGTTCCTGTTCGACTGCCAGCGCATCCTGCTCGCGCACCAGCACCTTGCCCAGCAGCTCGCGCCGCACCCAGGCATCCTTCAGGCGGCCCTGCGCCACCGCCATATTCGCTTCATGCAGCGCCAGGTCGACCCGGTGGCTGTCGGCCAGCGCCAGCACGCCCTGCTTGTAGGCGCCGCAATTGAGGGCCAGCGCGGGATTGAGCGCCAGCCTGGTGCCGGACGCGCCGCTGCCCGCTGCCAGCAGCGCCAGGCGCTCGAGATTGATCTGGTAGCGCACCCGGGTCGCTTCCTGGCTGGCCAGGTCGGCCTGCAGGCGGTCGACGTGGGTGGTGCGCAGCTGCACCAGCGTGTCCAGGCTGCGGATGGTGTTCTGGCGCTTCACAGTCCGATCCTCATGACATCATCGCTTTCAAGGCATCGACACAGCCAGCCATCGGCGCTTCCTCGCGCGTGCCCTGGCACAGGAAGGCTTCGATCTGCGGCTGCAGCTGCACCGCGCGGTCGGTTTCGGGATCGGCGCCCGGCACATACGCGCCAAGCGGAATCAGGTCGCGCACGCGCGCATGGCGCGCCATCGCGGCCTTCAGCTTGCGCGCGGCCAGCGCATGCTCTTGCGGCACCACCTGGGCCATGCAGCGCGAGATCGACTGGGCCACGTCGATCGCCGGATAGTGGCCGCGTTCGGCCAGTTCGCGGGTCAGCACGATATGGCCGTCGAGGATTGCGCGCGCCGAGTCGACCACCGGATCCTGCTGGTCGTCGCCCTCGGCCAGCACCGTGTAGATCGCGCTCATGCTGCCCTGCGGGTGTTCGCCATTGCCGGCCGATTCGACCAGCTGCGGCATGTTCGAAAACACCGACGGCGGATAGCCGCGGGTGGCCGGCGGCTCGCCCAGCGACAGCGCCACTTCGCGCAGCGCCATCGCGTAGCGGGTCAGCGAATCGCACAGCAGCAGCACGTTCAGGCCGCGGTCGCGGAAGTGGGCGGCGACGGCGTGGCACATCTCGGTCGCCATCACCCGCATCAGGGGACTTTCGTCGGCCGGCGCGACCACCAGCACAGCGCGCTTCAGGCCATCGGCGCCGAGCGAGCGCTCGACGAACTCGCGCACCTCGCGGTTACGTTCGCCGATCAGGCCGACCACGATCACGTCGGCCACGGTCTGGCGCGTGATCAGGCCCAGCAACACCGACTTGCCGACCCCGGAACCGGCCATCAGGCCCACGCGCTGGCCCTTGCCGATGGTGAGCATGGCGTTGATGGCGCGCACGCCGACGTCGAGTGGTTCTTCGACCGGGGTCTTTTTCAGTGGATTGACGCGCGGCGGGGTGCTCGACAGGGGCTGGTCGCCCTTCAGGGGACCGAGGCCGTCGATTGGCTCGCCCAGCCCGTTGACCATGCGCCCCAGCCAGGCAGGGCCGATCATCAGGTCGTTTTTCTCGTGGCTGGGCAGCACCCGCGCGCCGGTGGCGAGGCCGGTCGCTTTCTTGAACGGCATCAGATATGAAACCTTCTCGCGAAAGCCCACCACCTGGGCATCGAGCCATTCGCCGTCGACGGTCTCGATGCGGCAGCGCTGGCCGGTGTGCAGGCGACAGCCGCTTGACTCCAGCAGCAGCCCCTGGGCGCCGACCAGGCGTCCGGTGGGCGTCGCCACCGGCACCGCGCCGATGTCGACCGCGCGCAGGGAATCGGCCAGGGCCATCATGAAGTGCTCTCGTCAAGCATGAGCTGGTCGTGGACCTGCTCCATCACCGCCGCCAGGCGGCCCTGGCAGCCGGCGTCGACTTCATTGTCGCCCGCGCGCACCCGGCATTCGCCCGGCTCCAGGGCCGGGTCGGGCAGCAGGGTCCACTTCTTGGCGCGCTTGGGATCGAGCTCCATGATGCGGCGCAGTTCTTCCGGATTCAGGAACACCTCGACCTGCTCGCGCGAGGGCGGCATGACCGCCAGCGCTTCCTCGACCAGCGTCAGCAGCTGCACCGGCTGCAGCGCCAGTTCGGCGCGAATCACCTGGCGCGCGATCTTGCCGACCAGGTCGACCACTTCGCTGCGCTGGGCCGCGCGCAGGTCGGTCTTGAGCTTCTTGAGGCTGCGCAGCATGCTGTCGACCGGCTTGGCCAACTGCTCGAACTGATTGAGCGCCATGGCGCGACCTTCTTCGACGCCGCGCTGCAGGCCTTCGCTCTGGCCTTGCGGAAAGCCTTCGGCCCGGCCCTGGTCGAGGCCGGCCTCGTAGCCTTCGCGCTGGCCCTGGCGGTAGCCGTCGGCCAGCGCGCTCTGCCATTCCTCGGCCGAACCGGCGCCGCTTGCACCGGCCGGGAGCGCCTTGCTGACCTGATGCAGCGGCGGGAAGTGATAGGACCTGAACGGCTTCATTCCGCGGTCGCCTCGGCAAACAGCTGGATGTCGATCTCGCCGGCGTCGGCCAGTTCCTTGACGGTGGCCATGATCTCGCGCCGGGTCTGCTCGATGCGCGACATCGGGATCGGGCCCGAACGGCGCATCAGGTCTTCGAAGCTCTGGGCCTGGCGGCGTGGCATGGCGGCCAGGATGGCGTCGCGCAGCGGCGCCTCGGCGCCCTTGAGCGCGATCGCCCACTGCTCCAGCGGCACGTCGTCGAGCAGGCGGGTGATGACCTGTTCGGTCTGGCGCGACAGGATGAAGAAGTCGTACATCGACATCTCGATCTGCGACACCACCTCGGGATCGTGGGCGCGCAGCAGCTCGACCATGCCGGCGCGGTTGTCCTGCAGGCGGTTGAGGATGTCGGCCACCTGGCGCACGCCTTCGACGCTGGCGCTTTGCGTATCGAGCGCGGCCAGGCAGCGGTTGACCAGTTCTTCCAGCTCATGCAGCACGTCGCGGTCGATCTCGTCCAGGCGCGCCATGTTCAGCAGCACCAGTTCCCGACCTTCCAGCGGCAGCGCTTCCAGGATCTGCGAGGCCAGCGCCGGCGGCAGAAAGGCCAGGAACACGGCCTGCATCTGCACGTGTTCGCTGGAGACGAATTCGGCCAGCCAACGCGGCGAGGCATACTGCAGGCGCGCCATCATTGGGCGGATGGCGTCGCCATAAATCGTGTTGAGCACGCTGTTGGCGATGTCGCTGCCCAGCGCCAGGTCGAGCGAGCGCTTGAGGTAACTGCGCGAAGCGCCATGCAGGCCGCTCTGCTGGCGGTAGTCGTCGAAGAAGTTCTGCAGCGCCGATTTGACGGCATCGACCTTGATGCCGCTCATGCGCGACATGACCTGGGTCAGCTCCAGCAACTCGTCGCGTTCGAGGCAGCGCAGCACCGCGGCCGCCTGTTCCTCGCCGATCGACAGCAGCACGATGGCGGCCTGTTCGACCGGCGACAGGGCGACCGGCTCGTCGTCCTCGTAATTATTCTGGTCGGCCATGTTTTTTCTGTACCCATTGTTTGACGACTTCGGCAACGCGCTCAGGCTCCTTGCCGGCCAGGACCTTCAGGTGGTCGACCATGACGTCCACCGCCGACCCGCTCGGTGGCAGGTCGTAGTTCTCGAGCAGCGGGACCACGGCGCCGGGACTGGCGGCGGGGGCCATGCCTGCCGGCGCGCCGAGGGCGGCCAGGCCGCCGGGCAGGGTGGCGTCAGCGGCGCCAGCGGCGCCGGCAGCGCCAGGCATCACGGCGGTCGCGCCAGGCAGCGCCGGGGCGGCCGGCGCCAGCGGCGGCTGTTGCGGCGCCAGGCGCGTGGTGAACGCGCGCAGCAGCGGGCGCGCCAGCAAGAAGTAAGCGAGGATGGCGCCCAGCGCCCACAGCGCGTAGCTCGTCATGTCGACCACGTTGTCGCGCTCCTGCCACCATTCCTGGGCCACGGGCGCGGCCGGGAACTTCAGGCTCGAAACGGCCAGTACGTCGCCGCGCGCGGCGTCGATGCCCAGGCCGCCGGCCAGGATGGTCTGGATATTGGCCAGCTCGGCCGGGCTCCAGGCCTGGCCGTTGGCGGCGCTGGCATTATTGAGCACCACCGCCACCGACAGCTTTTTCAGGCGTCCGCGCTCGCGCTTGATCTGGGTGATCGCGCGGTCGTAGGCGTACTGGCGGGTGGTGGCGTTCTTGCGCGCGCTGCCGTCGTCGTTGTTCTGGCCGGGCGCCCCGGCATCCGGCGCGTCGGGATCGGCCGGCACCGGCGCCCGGTTCGACAGGGTGCCCGGCACGCCCAGCGCCATGCGGTTCTTCTCCATCTCCTCGCGCATCGCTTCGCTGGTGACTTTCGGGGCTTCGCCGTATTTTTCCTGGGTCTCTTCGATGCGGTCGTTGTCGACCGCGGCCGTCACGCTGACCTTGTAATTGTCCACGCCCAGGATCGGCGCCAGGAGGTCGTTGACATTGGCGCGCACCTCGTCGGTGTAGCGCCTGGCGGCGGCGTCGCCCTGGGTGGCGCCGTCGAAGCCGCCTTCGAGGTCGACCCGCGACGACAGGAAGTTGCCGGCCTGGTCGACCAGCGACACGCGCTGCGGCTTGAGGCCGGCCACGCTGCCCGAGACCAGGTTGACGATGGCGGCGATCTGTTCGCTGCCGAGCTGGCGGCCCGGTTTGACGCTGACCACCACCGAGGCCGAATTACCGTCGGTATTGGCGGTGACAAACGAGCTGGTCTTGGCGATCGCCAGGTGAACCCGGGCCGACGCGATCGCGTCCATGGTCAGGATGCTCTGGGCCAGCTCGCCCTCGAGGCCGCGCCGGAAGCGCACGTCCTGCACGAACTGCGACACGCCCAGCGGGTCGTTGCGGTCCATCAGTTCCAGGCCGGCCGGCAGCTGGGCGGTCACGCCCTTGGCGGCCAGCAGCATGCGCACCTTGCCCAGGCTGGCCGCGGGCACCATCACCTGGCCGCTGTCGGGATGCACCCGGTACGGGATCTGCTCGGCTTCGAGCACCGTCATCATGTCGCTGGCGGCGACTTTTTCGCGCGCGCCGAACACCGGCTTGTAGCTCGACTGGTCCTGCCACAGATACATCATGATGGCGGCGGTGAGGGCCACGGCCAGGCCAAGCATCAGCGCCAGGTTGTTGCGCAGCAGGGGCGGCAGCGACGGCATGGACAGCTTGCCGGCGGCGGACTTGAAGGTAGAGATCACGAGAGGCGTAGCTTTCTGTCAGACCGGGAGCTTGATCAGCTCATCGACCGCCGTCATGACTTTGTTGCGTACTTGCATCAGCATCGAGAACGACAGGCTGGCTTCCTGGCTGGCCAGCATCGCGCCGACCAGGTCGTCGCTCTTGCCGGATTCGACCGCGGCGACCTTCGCGCCGGCAGCCTGGTCCTGGGCGTTGACATTGTCGAGCGCCTGCTTCATGACCCCGGCGAACGAAAACGCGTTGTCGGCATGGGCGCCCGGCCCGGCGAAGGCAGCGGCTGGGGCGATCGCCATGCGGTTCGCGTCGTTGGTCAGTTGTGCCAGGTCAGCCCGGATCAGGCCGGCAAGTTCAGTTGCCATCGTGGTTCCCATGTAAAAACGGTGTTGTTTGAGAGCGACAAAAAGTTACCAACATTCTTTGTCTCGGGATGCTGCTTGGTAATGAAAACTTAGGTTGAAGTCAACGAACGAACGTTTGTTTTTCTTGTCTGGCATCCGTCATATCAGCTTGTTCTCCTATGAATTCAGCCTGGCGGACGGCAGTTGTTGCGATGCGACAGCGCAATATTACCGTAGGGAAAGTTGGAAATCAAAGAAGAATGTCAAAGTTGCTGCATCTAGCTTCACTGTATAATTGTTGCCGTGGAGAATGAAAATCTGTCATCGAAACGTAATTTTCGGTCAACAAACATGTCGATTAATCAACCAGATCCTGTGCGCGATTTCCAGGTGCTCGATCCCTGCCTGCTGGGCCGGCCGGTGCACCTGCTGCCGGCCTTCGCGGCGCGCCTGGCCGAAGCGCTGGGCAGCGCCATCGCCTCGCCCGCAGGGCGCCGTTACTGGGGCGCGTTCCGTCTCGAAAGCCTGGCCTTCGAGCGCGCGCCCGATGACCGCAGCCTGCGCTGGCTGGGTGTAACCGGCGCTTACGGCCAGGCGGGGGTCGCCTTCGAACGCGGCTTGCTACTGTGCCTGCTCGAAGGCCGCTATGCGCGCCGCGGCGGGGCTCCGGCACCGGGCGCCAATGCGGCGCTGCAGCGCGACCCTGGTCTCGAGCGCGTGACGGCGACCGAGGAACGCCTGGCCGCAACCCTGGCCCAGCAAGTGGCTCAGCTGCTCGATGACAAGGTAGAGCAGGGGCTGGCGGCAGCGGGAGCGGCCGCGCCGCCGCGACTGGCCAAGGCTGGAACCTCGATCGTGCCGGCCGCAGCGCCCGGCAAGGCCGGCTGGGTGATCCGCGCCGTGCTGCGCGCCCAGTACGGGAGGCGCGAGTCCGACGATCCCGGCCTGGGGGCGCCCGAAGGACAAATCTGGATCAGCCTCGACCACGGCTTGATGGCCCATGTGCTGCAAGGCCTGATGGCCGACCGCAATGGCATGCGCGGCTCTGTGCGCATGGCGCGCGAACCGCTGGCGGCGCGCCTGGAGGTCAAGCTGGAAGGGCGCCTGGTGAGCAAGGAAGTCACCCTGGCGTCGCTGTTCGGCCTCAAGGTCGGCGACGTGATCCCGGTCTCGGTCGGCCGTGCCGACGTGCTGCTCGACGATTCCCGCCTGTTCACGGCCGCGGTGGCCGAGCACAAGGGCAAGCTGTGTTTAACCTCATTTGAAGATGCCGAATAATGGACCTGAACCTCAACGAACAACTGGCAGGCGACGTGATCATCGATGACCTGGACGGCGTCGAGCCAATGCCCACCACCGCCGCCGGCCGCAGCGTGCGTCAGCTGCCGCAGATGATGCGCCGCATCCCGGTAACCCTGACCCTCGAGGTCGGGTCGGCCCGGGTCTCGCTGCAGGAACTGATGGAGATCCAGCCATCGTCGGTGCTGCCGCTCGATTCGCTGGCCGGCGAGCCGCTGGTGATCAAGGTCAACGGCACCCCGATCGGGCGCGCCGAGGTGGTGGTCGCGGGCGAGCAGTATGGCCTG
>Ga0265797_10006750_pt1 | contig 16055 bp, 13 predicted proteins | sample P2T30metagenome_FD_192433 | JGI IMG/M metagenome (GOLD analysis project Ga0265797, IMG submission 192433) | Plant litter microbial communities from East Loma Ridge, Irvine, California - P2 T30 | ecosystem: Environmental > Terrestrial > Plant litter > Unclassified | place: USA: California... | reverse complement strand
GCCAAGTCGCCCTGGACAATGCCGGCGCCGAAGACGATCTGGTCCTTACCGTACGCATCGGAGACCAGATCACGACCGTCGCCGCGATTGAACACATACGTGTTGGCCTCATAGCCGCCCTTCAAGGTGTCGTTGCCAGTGCCGCCGATCAGCGTGGTGGCTGCACTCGTGCTGTAGGACGTCGTATCCACCTGCAGGGTATCGTCACCGCTACCGCCTTCGACCGTGTTGGTGGCGTGGTAGCTGAATGTGATCTTGTCGTTACCGTCGCCGCCGCGCAATACGTTGGTGCCGCTGCTACGATCGAAAATCGTGTCGTCGCCAGCGCCGCCATCGATCGTGTCATCGCCACCATCATCGGTGATCGTGTCGTCGCCACCAAGTCCGTTGATCACGTTGGCATCGCCGGAGCCGGCCAGGGTATCGCCCTGCTCGGTCCCGTTGATGTAGTTGCCCAGCACGGAGATCTTCTCGGGGGTCAGCGTGCTGCCGTCGGCAAATACCAGCTGCTCGATCTGGTACGAGGTGCTGGAGTACCAAGACTGCACGGTTATCTGATCGATGATGCTAGCGTCACTCGGATCAGTGATCTTGATGACCAGGTCATAGCCCGAACGGGAGTAGGCCAAGTCGCCCTGGACAATGCCGGCGCCGAAGACGATCTGGTCCTTACCGTACGCATCGGAGACCAGATCACGACCGTCGCCGCGATTGAACACATACGTGTTGGCCTCATAGCCGCCCTTCAAGGTGTCGTTGCCAGTGCCGCCGATCAGCGTGGTGGCTGCACTCGTGCTGTAGGACGTCGTATCCACCTGCAGGGTATCGTCACCGCTACCGCCTTCGACCGTGTTGGTGGCGTGGTAGCTGAATGTGATCTTGTCGTTACCGTCGCCGCCGCGCAATACGTTGGTGCCGCTGCTACGATCGAAAATCGTGTCGTCGCCAGCGCCGCCATCGATCGTGTCGCTTCCGCTTGAGTCATTAATAATATCATTGCCACTAAATCCTAGAACGAGGTCGTCGCCATCGCCAGCATCAATTGTATCTCCGAAGTTAGATCCGGAAATCGCATCTTTCGCTGCGCTTCCTACAATATCCACCGAGGCCCCATATGCAAGAATAGTTTCACCAGGACTATCAGCCGCATGAGAAGACTTAGTTAGACTTATGCCTAAGTTAGCAAAGAGAGGTGCCAAATCATCTTTCGAGTTCTCAACCCAGGTGCGAATTATTTCAAACAATGCATGTTGATGCCCCAAATTATCAGTTCCCAAAGCGACCTTCAAAATTGCAACGGCATCTTTAATAGCATCCTCTGAATTTGATAGAAATTTAGCCTCGAGCATTTTATAACTATCGGAATAATCAAAGACTATGCCCGCATTCTCAAAATACACCTTGACCGATTTATAATATGACTCAGTCCTTAGCTGGATTGTCAACATTTGTAAGAAACCGTCTTTTATTTTCTCATATGCGGTCAAGTACTTTTCAAGAACTCCATTATCTCCAGCCCAGAGGTCGCTACTCTCCTGATCCCCCTGCACTGCGTAAACCACTTTAATTTTCGCAGAAACCTCGCTTGAAAGTTCGGTCCCTGGCACATCTAGAGGAATTTGCCAAGTCTGACCGGGCCGAAGATAGACGACATTAGCAGAGCCGGAGTTTGACTGTCCACCAGGACTAGCGTGAAGAGTGATATTTTCGTAGAAGTACTTTGGATCGGTCTCACTCCATTCGACCAAAAGTTCGTCGATTATTTGCATACGAGCGGCATCAGTCCCGGCATTCGAAAACTCATGAAGCAATTTAGCAAGCTCTGGAGACAATGAAGCAGCTTCGTGAAGACTTCTTAGCCTCCCTACATCAGGCAAATCAGGCAAATCCATTAAATCTGGCAGCACATCAACAGATGTTACATATTCGCTACTAAATGAATCGATATTCAAATTAGCGTCTACCATGCTTCGAATTGAACCATCGTTCATTTCAAAGCTTCCTTTCATCACGACTGTCCCACCGAGGACTTGTTCGGATACAGGCGTACTCGTTGTGTTTAGACTTTTAATACCAAGCTGGGCAAGCGATAGGAGTTCGTTTGGATCCGTTCTCCCATTAGAGTTGATATCTCGCCAGACTCTCAGACTAGAGTATGCTCCATCATTTTTATCTACTCTTCCATCACCATTACTATCTAAATCCTGCAAAGCGGCAAACCCATCAATAGCAACCTTGCCGTCTTTGAGGGCGGTTTGATCGCCAAATAACTCTGTTCCATCGTCAATCAAACCATTACCGTTTAAATCTCGCACTAAGAAACCATCATTTTTTCCCACCCAACCGGTTGCGCTACGAATTCCGTTGCCATCATAGTCGAACATTGCGCCACTAGCGCCGTTATGGGCTATGGTTTCGACACCATTCGCGTCAAGATCCAGAATTAATGGATCATAGACGTAAACGATTTGATAACCTTCCCATTGATTAAGAGCATAAATTGCGTCAGCTATCGACTCCGCGATTGGCGAAAGTAAATTTTTATTTATATATTGGAAAATATTACCGCCAATCGAATCTCCTAATAACGCGCCTAAGCCAGCCCCTGCACCTACTACTAGGGCTGGGGCTCCAGCGGCAACTAAGGCCGCGCCAGCCATTCCAGCAATCAGTGTACCCAATAATATCCCGGTGCCGTTCTCGCCCAGCTTGCTTATATTTTCATTTGTAGGATTTGCCAATGCTGCTTCGACAGCCTCGTACATGTTATAGGCATCACCGAGCGCGCCGACGTTTCCAGCAACGACTTCTTTAAGCGCGCCAGCTGCCTTAGTGGAGGCTATTCTCCCAAATTCTTCAGCACCAGCGGCGCGAATCAAGTCACTTTGCTCTTGAAGTCCGCGCACCATTGAATCTAGACCTGCTCGCTCAACGGGATTACCTACACCTTCACCAAGCAATCTGATCCTTTCAGATAGGTCGCTCGCGAAATTCATTAATGAATTACCTGCTTGCTCATAGGCTTTAGCAGCATCCTCAGCAGAATTCGCGAAAAACTTTCCAACGCCTGTTGTTGCCCCTGAAAGATAACTGCCCCACGCATTTCCGAAATGCTCAACAAGCTTAGCTTGCACCTCTGGAGAAAATCCGGAAAATTCCTGAGAGGGTTGAGGGGATGGATTTTGAGGCACAGGGGTTTGAGGGGATGCGATTTGCGGATTTGGATTTGGCGGAACTGGCAAGTAAGACCCTGAAGTTTGAATTTTCACGACTGGAGGAAATAGTGTGTCGGAAGCTGCACTTTCCGAGAGCAAGGATCTTGATATTAGGTCTTGTGACGACGAAAGGTACCCACTAAATACAGACATTTATTATTTTCCCTTAGTTAGTATACATTTTAACCAAATCGCGCATATCATCAATAATGCAAGCTCACCCAAAAAGAATAAAACGGAAAATAGAGCCAAACCAACGCGAGAATGAGATGCTATAAAAAACAACGACTCAAGTCGTGAAGAACTAATTCTCTCGCCTTCAGGATAGAATGGAAAAAGAACGAGTATTAAAAATATCCAGCCAGACGCCATCAACATTCGGTTTCTTCTAAAATCCTCGAACATTTTCCCTTTCATAAACCAGTAGATGAAAACAGGCGCTGCAACAAAGGAGCCGATAATACTCAGCAGGAGTATAGACTGGGAAACCATTGGAGCGTTTGCAGAAACAGCTATATCACAAAGATAGGGCATATAACCGCAAGCTTCTTGGAGACCGTGAAGCAAGATTTTAGAATCAGAAAATATATCCACCGGAACAAATGCCGAGTATGTCAACAGCACCAGAATAACAGCGATGACCACACCATCTCGCCTCGTGTCAAATACATACATAGAACCTCCCAAAAATATCAGCATATCAAATTTCCATCTAGAAATTATCTCAAAAAATCACATATCCATATATTTTTGGCTCATTGTTGAAATCGATGTTATAAAAGTGAAATTTGTTACTAGTGTACGGATCCCCGCAGTCATATTTGCTTGACTTTGAGGCAAGACTTACTATGCAAAACGCGTTCGTCCAGACGGGACCTTGTTCGCTGCTATAGGTCGTAGGACTATCCATCGACAAGCAGCGCCATGCCTACGGCATTCAGTCATATAAACTACTCAGGTCTTGTAGAGGTTCTAGTCTTTAAGAAAATTGAGCTATGGAGAAGCAACCCTTTTGTTCCCGTGGAGTCATCGAGCGTAGTGCGCATGCTGAGAAAGGCTGCAAGCGAGCACGATTAGCAGTGGGCATCATTTATGGCAATCGCGGCAATATCGACTGTAAGCCTGAAACGCTGCGCCGGTGGGTATGCCAGTAGGAGCGCGATACCGTTGGGTGCCCAAAGACGGCCACTGCCGAAGGCGAGTGTGTGAAGTCCCTGGAACCAGACGTGCGCAAGGCGGACAAAGCACTGCGTCTAGCGAGTGCGTTTATCGTCCAGGCGGAGCTCAACCGCCTCAAGAAGCCGTGAGAGCATACATCGACCATTAACGCCATGTTTATATTGTCGAGGGCATGTACTGTTGTGATGCAGGTTGTACCGTGGGGTTGTTGGCGATATGCCTCGCAGCAGCAAGATTCTGAGTTGCGTTGCGCACGTGCCCAGCGCGACGACGTAGTGAGTGTCGACATCGAGCTGGTCCGGCAGGGGAACATGCAGATCCACGGCGCTGACTCGGTCTGGCGCCAGTTGCGGCGCGAGGGGAACCAACGTGTTTCGCTATTCGATGGAGCACTTGATGCGCAAGGCCAAGCTGCGTGTTGTCATACACGGCAAGGTAATACGCACAACGGTTCTTAATACGAAGGCACCGTGCCCGCTAAATCGTGTCAATCGCAGTTCAAGGAGCGACAGCCAAACCAGCCGTGAGTCAGCGATTTCACGTACCTCTTGATTTAACAGGATTTTGTATATACGCCTTCGTTGACGAGGTCTTCGCCCGGCGCATCTTCGGATGGCAGCAGCTCGGTGTGAACCGACTTCGTGCTCCATGCGCTGGAGCAGGCCCTTACGTGCGTCAGCTTGAACGGAACGAGCTGGTCCGTCATAGCGACTGCGGGTCGCAAGAAGTATCAATCGAGTACAGCGAACGCGTGGCAGAAGCCGGCATTGCGCCCTCTGTAGACAGAAAAGGCGATTCCCTTGCCGCAGCGCCAGGCGCGCAGTCGCTGTTATGTCTGCGGCTCCCTGCTCGATGGCGTACAGCCGAGCATCGAAGCCGATACGGCAACATCGGATCAGCACCACATGTTCTTCAAATTGTAGCGAGCTCTACGTCCCGGACGGTTAACAACATATGCGGGATCGCAGTTGGCGCAACTGTTGCCAGTAGAGGTGCAGCGTGCATATTGCTGACCGCGCTACCGTACGCAACGATCCGGTCACGCGATATCGAGATCGTCATCGCTTACGCATTTGCCCGCAGCAGCGCTGGCACCGATACCGGGCTGCTGGAACTTGTTCCTGTGCGCATTGGGGAAGTCAGATTTATCGAGGTCGAGGCGACCAATTCGCTCATCATTAGCCAGATCGCTACGTTTCGTGAGCTGAGCTGCTCATCCCGTTCGGATATAGCGTTTCGTTTTTTTTAGCTAACGCCCTCGCCCGACTTATAGGCCTAACGAGCGCTTGTGCCAATGCTGTCGATATAGTCCGCCCAAGCTTGCATCATCACGCGGCGCTCATCGACGAACTCAGCACGATCGTAGGCGCGAGTGACCTTATCCTTGTGCACGTGGGCGAGCTGCCGATCCACGACTTCATGGCGATACCCAAGCTTCTCCTTGATTGTACTCATTGCCAATGCCCTGAAGCCATGACCAGACATGTCCCCCTTGTAGCCCATGCGTTCTATAGCCTTAAGAAATGCATTGTTGCTCATAGGACGGCTGCGGTCTCGGACATTAGGAAACAAGTATACCCCTCCGCCCGTCAATCCTCTCAGCTCGGCAAGAAGCACCTGCGTTTGGCGCGACAGGGGCACAAGATGGTCTTTCTTGATCGGATTGAGCCTTCGCTTGCCCAGCTTCATCCGGTACCAGGGAATCAGCCAATCACAACAGCCTTCCTCCAATTCATTCCATGGAGTTTCGATCAGCTCGCTCGTCCGCACGAACACCAACAGCAGCAGGCGCAGGCCGATTCGGGTCACTGGCTGCATGCAAGCTTCGTTGCTGCGCAAGGCCTCCAAAAATTTTGGAAGCTCATCACTCGAGATTGCCGGAAAGTTGCCCGGCGGGACTAATTGCAAAACGTCCTTCATGTCGGCGACAGGATTTCTCGTCGCGGCTCCGGACTGGATTGCATAGCTGAATATCTGCGCGATTACCGCCTTATTGCGTTTGGCAATCTCATGCGCACCACGCGCTTCGATCTTTCGAAACACATTGATGAGATCTCGATGTGTCACCGCATCGACCGGAAGTCGGCCGATGTCCGGGAAGACATCCGTTTCCAGCCTGTGCAGTACATTCTGGCCGTATGCTGCTGACCATCCCTTCAGCTTCACGCCATGCCACTCGGTCGCCAGCTTGCGAAACGTATTCTCGCTCGCCTGCATACCAGCGCGGCGCAACTGCTCACGCTGCTGCATGGGATCCTGGCCATCTAGCAGCACGCGACGCGCTTCGGTTCGCTTGTCCCGTGCATCGGCCAAGGTCACCTCGGGATATGGGCCGAATCCGATGACTGTCTCCTTCCCGTTCGCCTGGCGATAGCGGAACCTCCAGAACTTGCCGCCAGTGGGATGCACTTCTAAATACAGGCCATGGCCGTCGAAAAGCTTGACGGGCTTGGTTGCGGCCTTGGCCCGTTTGATCTGGGCATCGCTGAGCGGCTTTGCGAGCTTCGGCATTCAGACTCCTCCCGGCTGGTATGCAGTCATGGGGTAGCATGCCCGTTCGGCCAGTTTTAAGGGTAGAAGTTGCAGGGCTCTTGCGGTATACCCTGTTGACGACCCTCAAAAACTTGGACGCAGCTGGACGCATGAGGACGTCAGAAGACAAAAAACCCCCGGGCCTCTTGAGAGATCCGGGGGTTTCAGGGGACTGCTGAGTCTCAGCAGCCACTTATCTGGCGGAGACGGTGGGATTCGAACCCACGATACGGGTATAAGCCATATGCATCCTTAGCAGGGATGTGCCTTCGGCCACTCGGCCACGTCTCCAATCAGCACCAACTGTTTCGGTCAGCGCTGAGTGCAAGCATCTTAAGGGCTGGTCGTCCTTGCGTCAAGAACGCACGCCCAAAAATTTTGAAATTTGTTAACCTTGCTCGAGGTTAAAAGCCTTGTGCAGCGCGCGCACGGCCAGTTCCATGTATTTCTCGTCGATCAGCACCGAGATCTTGATTTCCGACGTCGAGATCATCTGGATGTTGATGTTCTCGTCCGACAGCGTACGGAACATCTGCGATGCCACGCCGACGTGGCTGCGCATGCCCACGCCCACCGCCGACACCTTCGACACCTTGGCGTCGCCCAGCACCTTGGCCGCGCCCAGCGACTGCTGCTGGCTTTCCAGCACGCTCATGGCCTTGACGTAGTCGCCGCGCGGCACGGTGAAGGTGAAATCGGTCTTGCCGTCCACCGACTGGTTCTGGATGATCATGTCGACTTCGATATTGGCGTCGGCGATCGGTCCCAGGATGTGGTATGCGACACCTGGCTTGTCCGGCACGCCCAGGACGGTGATCTTGGCTTCATCGCGATTGAACGCGATACCGGAGATGACGGCTTGTTCCATATTACTTTCTTCCTCAAACGAAATCAGGGTGCCGGAGCTGGCTTCTTCGGCCAGTGGCATCAGGGGGTCGGTCAGCGACGACAGCACGCGCGTCGGCACCTGGTAATTGCCGGCGAACTCGACCGAGCGGGTCTGCAGCACTTTCGAGCCCAGCGAGGCCAGCTCGAGCATTTCCTCGAACGTGATCTTCGACAGGCGGCGCGCCTCGTCGACCACCCGCGGGTCGGTCGTGTAGACGCCGTCGACATCAGTGTAGATCAGGCATTCGTCGGCTTTCAGCGCCGCCGCAATCGCGACCGCCGAGGTGTCCGAGCCGCCGCGGCCCAGCGTCGAGATATTGCCGTCGTCATCCATGCCCTGGAAGCCGGTGATGATGACGATCTTGCCGGCCGCCAGGTCGCGCAGCACGCGCGAATCGTCGATCGACTGGATGCGCGCCTTGGTGAACGACGAGTCGGTGCGGATGCCCGCCTGCCAGCCGGTGTACGACACCGCATCCTTCCCGATCGCCAGCAGCGCCATGGCCAGCAGGCCCACCGACACCTGCTCGCCGGTCGAGGCGATCATGTCCAGTTCACGCGGGTCAGGTTGGTCCATGATCTGCCTGGCCAGCCCGATCAGGCGGTTGGTCTCGCCCGACATCGCGGACGGGACGACCACGATTTTGTGACCTGCGTCATGCCACTTGGCCACGCGGGCCGCGACATTCTTGATGCGGTCGGTCGATCCCATCGACGTTCCGCCATATTTGTGGACAATTAAAGCCATATCAGGAAGGGTTCCAGCTTGTGAGAAGAATCGAAAAAATGACCCTCACTCTAGCATGCTGCAAAGCGGCATCACAAGGCTCGAAGAACGAAAAAGCTATATGAAAATACTATTTGGTAATACGAATTCGCTATGAGGGTTGCCTATACAAATCGAGCCCGCGCGGGGCTCGACATCAGGCAGGCGACGCTTCCCAGCGCAATTCGATGAGGGCGCCGCCCTCCTGTCCCCACAACCGGCAATCCATGCCGATCCCGGCCGCGAACAACAAGTCTCCCCCGCGCGCCACGGTCGGCAGGCGCTCGCGCTCCCAGGCCGGCACACCCAGCGCCTGGTAGTGCGCCTTCAGGCCGCGGCTGGGCCGGTTGGCGGCGGGCTTCAGGCGCTCGCCACCTTTGCGAAAGTCGATCGTCAGCGGCTGGGCGCGCAGCCAGGCAGCGTCGAAACCCCGGGCGGCCGGATCAAAATGCAGCAAGCCGCCATATGCCGGGAAAGCGATCGACGCTTCGCCCTGCCAGTGGAACGATTGCCCCGGGGTGTCGAGCACGCCGATATCGTCGGGGTCGCGCATGCCGGACAACATCGGCAGATGCGGCGTCAGGACCAGCTTGCCGCGGTGGCGGCGGATGTGGCAACCCGGATGCGTGACCTTCAACTGGGCATCTTCTCGCGCCGAAAACAGTTGATCCACCATCTCGGCTAGCCAGGCGGTCGACGGCATTGCCAGGCCGCGTACAGAGAACAGGTGGCGGAAGAAATTGTCGCGCCGGTCGGCGCTGAGCGGCGCCAGGTAGGCCAGGTCGATCGCATCGCCGTCCTGGCAGGCCGCCAGGTCTTGTGCGGCGAGTTCGTCGAGCAGGCGCTGGGCCGAGGCCACGTGGCCGGCGCCGCGCGCCAGGCGCGCCTGGAAGCCGGGGAAGCTGGCGGCCAGCGCCGGCATCACCCCGTGACGCAGTGCATTGCGGGCATAGCGCGCATCCAGGTTCGATTCGTCCTCGACCCAGTCCAGTCCCTGTTCGGCGGCATGGCGCTCCAGCGCAGCACGGGGCTGCGCCAGCAGCGGCCGCGCCATCACCAGCGCGTCGCTGCCGAGCAGGCCCGGCGCGCGGTTGTCCGCATCCATGCCCGACAGGCCGGCCGGGCCCGAGCCGCGCAGCAGTTGCAGCAGCACCGTTTCGGCCTGGTCGTCGAGGTGATGCGCGGTCAGCAGCAGATCGGCGCCATGCTGCACGCACATCTCGCCCAGCGCCGCATAGCGCAGCTTGCGCGCCGCCGCCTCGATGCCGGAACCGTCGTGCGCCACCGCCACGCGGCGCGCGTCGAACGCGATGCCCAGTGCGGCGCAGCTGCGTTCGCAGTGCGCCAGCCAGGCGTCGGCATTCGGGCTCAACCCATGGTGGACATGGAAGGCATGCAGCGTGATGCCCTCCTGCGCGCACCAGGCGTGCGCCAGCCGCAGCAGGACCATCGAATCGAGGCCGCCGCTACAGGCTATGGCAATAGAAGTGGGGGAATACTTGGCGCGCAGGACGGTCATGGCCTGCGCAAAGGCTGCCGGGACTTGCCCGGCTTTCGAACGGCTCACTCTTCGCGCGGCAGGGTTTCCTTGAACTTGCCGTAGCTCATCAGCTTCGCGTGACGGGCGTCGAGCAGGTCCTTGGTCTTCATGCCGGTGAACTGGCGCAGGGTGTCGGCCAGCGCGCGCTTGAGCAACTGCGCCATCTGCTTCGGATCGCGGTGGGCGCCGCCGAGCGGCTCGTTGACGATCTTGTCGACCAGGCCCATTGCTTTCAGGCGGTGCGCGGTCAGGCCGAGGGCGTCGGCGGCGTCGCTGGCGCGCTCCGAGGTCTTCCACAGGATCGAAGCGCAACCTTCCGGCGAGATCACCGAATAGGTCGCGTATTGCAGGATCAGCACGGCGTCGCCGACGGCGATCGCGAGCGCGCCGCCCGAGCCGCCTTCGCCGATGATGGTGGCGATCAGCGGCACTTTGAGTTCGGCCATGACATACAGATTATGGCCGATCGCTTCCGACTGGCCGCGCTCTTCGGCATCGATGCCGGGGAAGGCGCCCGGGGTGTCGACGAAGGTGAAGATCGGCAGGCCGAATTTTTCAGCCAGTTTCATCAGTCGCATGGCCTTGCGATAACCCTCGGGCTTCGGCATGCCGAAGTTGCGCATCGCGCGTTCCTTGGTGTCGCGGCCCTTCTGGTGGCCGATCACCATGCATGGCTGGCCATTGAAGCGGGCCAGGCCGCCGATGATCGACTGGTCGTCGGCAAAGGTGCGGTCGCCGTGCAGTTCATGGAAATCGGTGAAGATCGCGTTGACGTAGTCCATCGTGTAGGGACGCTGCGGATGGCGCGCGATCTGGGACACTTGCCACGGAGTCAGCTTGGCATAGATATCCTTGGTCAGCTGCTGGCTCTTCTTGGCCAGGCGGTCGATCTCTTCCGAGATATCGACGGCCGAATCGTCCTGGACGAAGCGCAGCTCTTCAATCTTGGTATCCAGCTCGGCGATCGGCTGTTCAAAATTGAGGAAAGTGGTTTTGGTCATTGTAACTCCGTGTTCTTGTCAAGCCGCTACGAACAAGCGTGCGGCGAATCTGGGCGCTATTCTATCGCAAGCCGACGGCGCATAGAATGCTTGAAATTCAGGCAACGATTCAGGATGGCGTGATGGCACTGCCTATACCGGGTCCAGGCTGCGCCACAGGTACCAGGTGGCCACCGTGCGCCAGGGTTCCCAGTTGGCCGACACCTCGCGCGCATCGCTGCGCGACACCGGCTCGCCCGAAAAATAATTCTGGCTGATGCCCTGGATCAGCCCGGCGTCGTCCAGCGGCATGACGTTCGGCCGCAGCAGATTAAATATCAGGAACATCTCGGCTGTCCAGCGGGTGATGCCGCGGATCTGCACCAGCTCGGCAATGACGGCTTCGTCGTCCATTTCGGACCACAGATCGGCGTGCACGCGCCTGGCCTTGAAATGGTCGGCCAGGTCGAGGATGTATTCGGTCTTGCGCTTGGACAGGCCGCAGCCCGCGAGCTGGACCGCGCCCAGCTTGATCACCTGGCTGGGGGCCAGCTTGGGGCAGACGGCAAGCAATTTACCCCAAGCGAGGTCGGCCGCCTTGGGCGTGACCTGCTGGCCGACGATCGAGCGCGCCAGCGTGGTGAACGGATCGGGCTGGCCGCGCAGGTGCAGGTCGCCAAACTGCGGGATCAGCTTGTTCATGATGCGGTCGCGCTGCATCAGTTCGCGCTTGGCCTCGGCCCAGTAGGCCGGCACCCGCAGCACCTCCGGCGCCGGCGCGACGGCCGCGCTTGCGTTCGACGTCGCGGCCGCATTGGCGGCAGCGCCGCCAGCCTTGTCCTTGTCGGCTGCCATTATGCGCGGCGCCAGGTCGTTCCGTCGGCCTTGTCTTCCAGGACGATGCCGGCAGCCGTGAGTTCCTTGCGGATCGCGTCGGCCTGGGCGAAATCGCGCGCCGCCTTGGCGCTGGCGCGGCGGGAGATCGCATCCAGGATCGCCGCTTCGTCGAGGCCACCCTCGCCTGCCGCCGGGCTGCCGGCCTGCAGGAAGGCTTGCGGCGTGCGTTCGAGCAGGCCGAGCACGCCGGCCAGCGCTTTCAGCTGGCGCGCGCTCGCGACCGACTTGCTGCGGTTGACTTCGCTCGCCAGGTCGAACAGTTCGGCCACCGCCAGCGGCGTGTTGAAGTCGTCGTCCATCGCGTCGCGGAAGCGCCTGGCGTTGGGCTGGTCCCAGTCGACCTGCACGGCAGCGTCGCCGAGGTCGACATCGCCGAGCGCCGTGTACAGGCGCGTCAGCGCGGCGCGGGCGTCGTCGATGTGCACGTCGGAATAGTTCAGCGGGCTGCGGTAGTGGGCGCGCAGGATGAAGAAGCGCACCACTTCGGCGTCGAACTTCGCGAGCACCTCACGGATCGTGAAGAAATTGCCCAGCGATTTGGACATCTTTTCGTTATCGACGCGCACGAAGCCGTTGTGGATCCAGTAGTTGACCATCGGCGCGCCGAACGCGCCTTCGGACTGGGCAATCTCGTTTTCGTGGTGCGGGAACTGCAGGTCGGCGCCGCCACCGTGGATGTCGAAGTGTTCGCCCAGCGTCGCGCACGCCATGGCCGAGCACTCGATGTGCCAGCCCGGACGGCCCTGGCCCCACGGCGAGTCCCATTTGGCTTCGGCCGGTTCGGATTCCTTGGCGGCCTTCCACAGCACGAAGTCGAGCGGGTCGCGCTTGCCCGACTTGACGTCGACCCGTTCGCCGGCGCGCAGATCGTCCAGCGACTTGCCGGACAGCTTGCCGTAGCCGTCGAAGCCGCGCACGGCGTAATTGACGTCGCCATCGTCGCCCTGGTACGCCAGGCCTTTTTGCTGCAGGCGGTCGATGATCGACAGCATCTGCGGCACGTAAGCGGTGGCGCGTGGCACGACGTTCGGCGCCAGGATGCCCAGCGCGCCGGTGTCTTCGTCCATGTAGCCGATGAAACGCGACGTGAGCGCGCCGATGGTCTCGCCATTGTCGACCGCGCGCTTGATGATCTTGTCGTCGATGTCGGTGATATTGCGCACGTAATTGACATCGTAGCCGGACGCCAGCAGCCAGCGGTACACGACGTCGAACGCCATCATCATGCGCGCATGGCCAACGTGGCAGTAGTCATACACGGTCATGCCGCAGACATACATGCCGACCTTGCCGGCGACCTTGGGAACGAAGACCTGCTTTTCACGCGCCAGCGTGTTGTAAATCTTGAGTTGGCTCATTGACTTGTCGTTTCGGGAGGTCCACACGACGGCACGCGCCAAAGGCAATTGCCGTCCGGCGCGGCGCTATGTGAACGCCAGCGGGACGGCTGCTGCGAGGGGGTCGTCTGGATCCTCGGTGTTGTTCTTATTTGATAGAATGGGACGTTCTGCACAAAGTATAGCATTGATAAAATCCGGGCTGGCCGCAGTCGGCCCAGCTTTATTTTTCCGGGAAACCCTTGACAGCGCCTTGAGCGCGCTCCACCAGAGGACGCCAGATGCCCTTGCAGTTGCCATCATTTACCACCCGCCGCGCCCTGCTCGCCGGCGTCGCCGCCACCGCCTGCGGCCTGCTGCTGTCCGGCGCCGCACTGGCCGCCGACCTGCCGCAAGTGTCGCTCAAGACCAGCATGGGCGAGATCGTCGTCGAGCTCGACCAGGAAAAGGCGCCGAAGTCGGTCGACAACTTCCTTGCCTACGTCAAATCGGGCTTTTACAAGGGCACCATCTTCCATCGCGTGATCGACGGCTTCATGATCCAGGCCGGCGGCATGAACGAAAAGTTCGAGGGCAGGAAGACGCTCAAGCCCGTCAAGAACGAGTCGGACAACGGCCTGTCGAACCAGCCCTATACCATCGCGATGGCGCGCGAGAACCATCCCGACAGCGCCACCTCGCAGTTCTTCATCAATGTGGCCGACAATTCGGGCATCGATTATCCCTTCGTCGGCGGCTCGGGTTACACCGTGTTCGGCAAGGTGATCAAGGGCCAGGAAGTCGTGGACAAGATCAAGGGCGTGGTGGTCGACGACGTGCGCAATATGGAAAACGTGCCGGTGGTACCGATCACGATTCAATCGGCCACCCTCCTCAAGGGCGCCAAGCTAGTAAAATAACGGGTCTGCCGACGGTCCAGTACGGTCGGCTCCACAACAATCTTCAAGAACAGGAACAACCATGACGACCATCCTCATCACCACCAACCAGGGCAACATCACCGCCGAGCTGGACGCTGAAAAAGCACCGAAGACCGTTGCCAACTTCCTGGACTATATCGCCAAGGGCCACTTCGACAACACCATCTTCCACCGCGTGATCAAGGACTTCATGATCCAGGGCGGCGGTTTCGAGCCGGGCATGAAGCAGAAGTCGACCGACACCACCGTCGAGAACGAAGCCAAGAACGGCCTGAAGAACGACAAGTACACGCTGGCCATGGCCCGCACCTCGGCGCCGCACTCGGCATCGGCCCAGTTCTTCATCAACACCAAGAACAACGCCTTCCTCGACTACCCTGGCCAGGACGGCTGGGGCTACGCCGTGTTCGGCAAGGTCACCGAAGGCACCGAGATCGTCGACGCGATCAACGGCGTCAAGACCACCCGCAGCGGCATGCACTCGGATGTGCCGGTCGATGCGGTGATCATCGAAAAGATCGAAGTCCTGTAATTCGCGCGGCGCGCATCTGCACCTGTCGAACCAATGACACTGCCTGCGCGCCCGTTCGCGCTGTTCATTTCTGACCTGCATTTGCAGGCATCCCACCCGCGCACGGCCGACGCGTTCTTCGCGTTCCTGGCCGCGCGCGCGACGTGCGCCGAGCGTCTTTACCTGCTCGGCGACATCTTCGAATACTGGGCCGGCGACGACGATCTCGCCGAGCCTTTCCACGCACGCGTGATCGACGCGATCCGCGCGGTGAGCGACGCCGGCACCACCGTCTACTGGCTGGCCGGCAACCGCGATTTTCTGGTCGGCGAACGCTTTGCCGCGGCGGCCGGCCTGTCGCTACTGGCCGAGCCGCACCTGATCCAGGCCGGTGGACGGCGCGTGGCGCTGGTGCATGGCGACGCCCAGTGCACCCGCGACACCAACTACATGGCGTTTCGCGCCCAGGTGCGCGACCCGGCGTGGCAGGCGCAGTTCCTGGCGATGCCGCTGGCGCAGCGCAAGGCGATCATCGCCGGACTGCGCGAAGGCTCGCGCGAGGCGCATGGCGGCAAATCGTATGACATCATGGACGTGACGCCGGATGCAGTCACGGCGCTGCACGCCGCGCTCGATGCACCCGTGATCATCCACGGTCACACCCACCGCCCCGCCCTGCACGATGTCGACGGGCGCCTGCGCTATGTGCTGCCCGACTGGGAGCTCGACGAGGAACCGGTGCGTGGAGGCTGGATTGCCTTGCATGCCGATGGCGCCATCGTGCGTCACGGCCTGGACGGCGCCGTCCTGCCCGACGCCGCCTGATACCGTGCCCTGCCCGATGACCGGGCGCGGATCGCCAGTTCATCCCTGAACATGTCGGGTCGGCGGGTTTCCCGCAGACCCGTTCAACAGCGTTTGCATGCCGTGGGACTGTTCGACGGGCGGTTGAACGCGTTGACGGCAGAGCCGTCAACCCTACCTGTTCAGCCAGTTCATCCCTGAACACGTCGCGTCGGCGGGTTTCCCGCCGACGCGTTCAACAGCGTTTGCATGCCGTGGGACTGTTCGACGGGCGATTGAACGCGTTGACGGCAGAGCCGTCAACCCTACCTGTTCATGCGAATCGGATATTGTCGCGTATGCATGTTTACATCTGCGCGCGCACTGTTATACTCACCTACAACACCACATCATCAACCCACCAGGAGGCAGGCATGGATGCACTGCAGCGCAACCGCAGGGAGGCTCCCGATGAACGTCGGCTGGAACGATAGCACGCCGATCTAC
>Ga0265797_10006749_pt1 | contig 16056 bp, 19 predicted proteins | sample P2T30metagenome_FD_192433 | JGI IMG/M metagenome (GOLD analysis project Ga0265797, IMG submission 192433) | Plant litter microbial communities from East Loma Ridge, Irvine, California - P2 T30 | ecosystem: Environmental > Terrestrial > Plant litter > Unclassified | place: USA: California... | reverse complement strand
TTGGATGTTTGGGGACCCAGATCTTGCCCGTGTAGACCCACTGTAGGTAGAGATTGACGACGAGCGGGTTCTCGTTTGGGAGTGGCACTCGGCGCTCGTGCGCGCCCTCCTCCCAGTCCTTGCTCATCACAGACGCGAAGATGCCCGAAGTCTCCCGGAGGAACTTCTCGTGTGCTCTGAGTTCCTGCTGTTCGGGGCCCACGACGAGTGTTGCGAAGGATCCGTCAAAGCTAGGATGGTGTGAGCTTGGGTTCGGCGTCGCATGGCGTATGCTAGGGCTAAATAGTACCTTCTCTGTTCCTGGGCGCGTGACCGATGATTGCCGGACATCGCTTGGCTGTTCTGCGAGAGGGACGTTGTCTCCGATTCGCGTCTAGGTGGAGTAAGTCCGAACTGTCAAGAATGCTTGATTGCTCTGGTTAGAATTCCAGCTGGCACGTCTGGTGCTTTTGTAGACTCCAAAGGCAACATGGCTGCAGAGACGAACAGAGATACACCCGGTCATTCAGCTGCGGCTGCTGGACTTTCTTCAGCAGCATTGAGTCAAGCCGTGTTTAGGAAGCCCTGATGAATCCATCCAACTGTTCGCTTACCGGAGACCTGATCACTTCCACAATCGCCATGTAGAGCAGTTGCTGTCTGTATGCGTCGCGCGGGTGGGTGATGGCTCCTTCAGCGTGGGCTGATCTAGGCAGTGGCGCGGTCATCAAGATTGACCGGCGAGTTTTGACCGGTTCAGGTTGACGATGCACATGAGTGCACCAAGATTATGTAGTAGAGCTGAGGAGCTTGGCTGCTTGGCATGCGATCATTCGACATGTCATCTCGATTCTTGTTTCTTCCGGTCCAATTATCGTCGAACCAAGAGACCAGGTCTCTGACGATGGACTCGCCATCACCGGTGAAGCACAAGATGCCTATCCTTAGGCATCTCTAAGATCACAACCCAAGGGCACAAACCGTATTCCTCCAAGCGAAGAGAACATGGTACTTGGCATCAATCCAAATCGCCATATCACTGGCTCAGTCGTGCCGAATGGAATCGGCGCTGATTTGGCGACCACGTCAAGTTCCAGGATTGCTGACTTACAGTATTGTTTGTGCTTCAGCCGTCCTTCACGTCTGTCGCGAGAAAAGGTTATCCAGAAGTCACAAGGTGTGTTCCTCGGTCTTGGAGAAACTGCCGGCATGGCAACTTCCTCGGGCCATTTCTCTAGCGTCCATGGTTACTCTAGTCTGGATGATGTGATGTGATATTTGGTCATTTTGGTGATGGAAGTAAGGAATTGCTTGCGACCGCTTGTACAAAAAGTATTGGTTTAGCATGCTCCACAGTCTGCCGCAGATCTGGCTTGGCACATGTACAACAACAAACATCTTCAGTTTGAACTTGCACTCATTGTCTCCACTTCATCAATCATCATGTCAGCGAGCGACAAGAACCGACAAGCCGGGCTACCATCACCAATAGAGTAGCAAGATGCCCGTCATCAGGCATTTGCCAAACGACAAGCGGCGGTCGCGCACAGGATGTCTGACATGTCGCCGCAGGCGAAGAAAATGTACTTGGCATCGCCACTTGACCGATTCGGCTGTGCTGACTGAGGTCGACCATAGGTGACGAGGGAAAACCTGCTTGTCGAAACTGTTCCTCAAGGGAGGTCACTTGCAAGTATGCAGACTGGACCTTTGTTCCCGGAATATCTTTGCCGCCCGCCGTGAGCAACGAGTCGCGAGAGGCTCCGATGAATGTCACTTCTGCCAACAGCGTGGCGTCGCCATCCACGCTTTCATCAAGAGTAGGGAGTGCTGCGTCTCCACTCCAGGTCCAAGCTGCAGGACTATCACCAAGTGGAATTCCCGGTCAACCACTTGTCGTATCATCTCATTTCTCGCGTGCGCACTCCATCGAAGCAGACGACAGAAGCAACGGAAGTGGGCTTGCTACGTCCTGGACGTCGAGTCGTATTGATGAAGACCTCGTCCACGAAATCACAACATCTTCAGAGCAGATCAGTGGCAGTTTCCCACAGCAGCGACCAGCGGTGGGCACCGGTTCAGCTTTGCTCCGTCTCAGATATCGACTCATTCCTTGGATCGACGGCGTATCTACTTTTGGGCTTGAAATGATGACTTTAGCGGGCAGCAGCAAAGTCATCTCAGACTGCGTTGTTTACTGCATGCGATCACAAGACGACTACATTGGCACTCCTGGCGTCACGTCTCATAACACGAACGCACATCTCAGACTGTTGGATCGACTGTCGGTGGAGGCTCCGGCAGACGCGAATATTGGACGTGCTCTCATTGCGATTAGCGGTGTCTTCTTTATTCCCCCTTCAGGGTGGGCGTCTGATTTGGTGCCTGCTGTGCGCTGCTGTGCCGAAAAGATCTCTAGGAAAGGAACGTCCGATCTCGTGACGGAGCCCTTGAAGACGCTTCTGCGCTTACATCTGAAGATTGGTAAAGCTTTCCCAAGTCCAGCGGAGCGTCAGTGTTGCTAATGCATGTTCGCTTCAGATCTCGCAGCATCCATAATTACAAACGAGCCGCCGTCGACATGCATATCTTTGCCTTCGGAGAACACGGTTCATGACGGTGTCGAATTGACCATGCAGTCGTACGATGAGTGTCTTTGTTGCCTCGCGAGTTCTCTCCGACTGGTCCACCACCACTTGATTCCCTTGCTGTCGCGCTTCCACGACCCTGGTCCAGAATCGGCAGGGTCACATTTCGTCACCTGGGACAAATGGTCCGTCCTCTGGACAACTTGCACCTTCTGGTTCCAAGCGCGGCCCAGAGCCATGGAGCCTTTACTGGAAAGCCAAGATGAAAAAGACCCTCGAGGCGAATCTTTCCCAATCGATGTATTCACAAGTGTCACGGCTCTGCAAGCAAACCTCGTCATGCACATGTCGGCAGTTATTCTGCTAGCGCACCGACCTCGGCTCGGGGATGTCACTGGAACATCACAGCACCTCAAGTCCCGAAGCTGGCATGTCCACAAGATCGCCAGGATGCTGATCGGGAACCACTTCCGTGAGCAGTGGGATCCGATTGTCGTTGCTGCGCTGATATTTGTTGCCAGGGAAATGTCGCACGTGTCCCAGCAGAGAGCTATTTTGCGGTGTTTCCAAGCTGTTGCACGCACGACAGACATTCCTATGGAGGAAGATGTTGCTCGCCTACGCGAATCTTGGCAGCGCATACATGATCAGTGAGGATATCGCTCTTGTCAGTTCCCCCAAGTTGTGACGGTGTTTTGCACTACTTCGTCGAGGCCGCACGTCAATGAGGTTGCGAAGTTACTTTCAAGCAACCACAAAAGATGCCCGTTATACGTACAACAAGTTCATCGCGGAATTTGCTCGTTTTATACGTACACTTAGTTGACCGCGGACTTGATCCATCTCGCTTTCGCTTACAGTTCGTTCCTCCACGATGTCTTATCTGCGCGCCATCTTGGCCATCGTTCCAGAAGCAGCGACATTACTCCTCCGTACAGCGGCAACGCGAAGACCCATCGACCGCGATCACCGGATGCATGCTGATAAAAGTGTCATCCGAGAAATTCCAGCAATGTGGTGCCTTGTGCATGTGTGCCGATGGCTCCGGTCACCGTCACTTTAACGCTTTCATCTTACAGTGCGCGTGTTCGCGAAAGCTCCACGCAAGCTACTGGCTGCTTGCCGCCTTTGCCTTCAGGGGGAATATTGGGATAGCTGGCTGTGAGGGTCTCGCCGGGGAGAGGGTGGTGAGGGTGTAGTACACGAGGTCAGTGTTCAACAATCCGTGGACACAGATGGTTGGTGTTGACGTGGCCATTTTGGAAATCTGACTCGAAAGAAATCGAAGCCGTGACGCTGTCGTGGCTGTTGCAGTTGTTGACATCGAGGATTTGATGCAATGTGTATCCAATGTAACGCCTTCGTCACGTGGAAAAGGCCTAGAAATTAGGATCTTTCACACGCCGAGAGTCCTACTTTGTAGTTACTAAGGCAGCTAGCTAGGGCTGCTAGGCACTCTGATGGACCAGATGTCTGGCTACGGAAGCGAAAGTGTCTGGACTAGCACGAGCCGGAAGCAACCTCACCATCCCAATATGCACCACTCTCATACCCCCACTCAGCCTCAAGATCTCTCAGACGCCAGAGAGCCGCCCACCCGGTCTCGCGTTCGATGGAATGCAGCAGCTCGGCTATCTTCCGCCGCTCGCTAACGTGCGACATGAGCCTGCCAGCGGTAAATAGAGGCTGGATCGAGTTGACCATACTCCCTGGGTGTGGATTTGAGCAGGAGATTCCACATACTTGCCGTGCGTGCCACATTGACAAGCTCTGAGCATTTAGTCGGGATTCAGGTGGTTGCATGCCTAGCATTGAGATGCAAGCTGCGTGGTACACTTGGTTGCTGGATATCGCTGCCCAGTGAGGGAATACAACGGTTGGAAATGCGAGCTCGTCGTCTTCTTCATTTATCTTTGTAGGTTTCATTGTTGCTGGACGTTCTTCGAGCCAGAATTCGAGATCTTGCCAAAGATGTTGCCATTGGACCCAGAAGGGTCTGCCATCGCTGCCATGGGAGCGCCCGAGTTCAAGGAATTGTGTTCTGCGGTACTTGAGATCGCAGACTTTGGCGCAGAGGTACATCGACCAGTTGGCGTGCATGTCGTGAGACTTCCGACTCTGCTCGTGGAACAATGACCTTACCACCTTCTCGGTGTCTCCTGGTGAAACTACAGAACTGTCCATGTTCGGCACCCATATCTCTGGCGCCAACACCATTGTCTCGGCGCCGTCAGAGGTATAACTGCCGCAAAGTTCCATTCTCGCATAACACCAGAAGACAGCCTGGAGCAGACCGCCCGAGAAGCCGTGGACGCCGAACACTTCGAACAGTGAGGCACAACCCTCGACATGGCGCTTCCAATTCCCTGTTTCGCTCGACATCAGTTCGAAGACGGCGAGTATGCAAGCGGTCACCAACGTGACCGGGTCTTTGGCCTGGAGCGAAGGAGCGAGCAATCGAATACTTTCTTGATACAGCTCAAGGCTGTCGCAGTGGCCCTGCATCAACCCTCTCCTCTCCATCTGCCTGGATGAGAAAGCGAGGATGGCATGGAGTAAAGCAGGTGACCTCTGAGCAACAAGCGGGACTTCGATCTGGAAGTGCTGTGCCTCGTCGAACTTGTCGAGCTGCGGAGCGCACTCTGTGATCCAATTCTGCAGATATCGTATGAGCCGTGCTTGGGGGACTTTGACGGTCGCCGACGAGAGATCCAACCTCCGCGACGCTTCCGACGCGCTGACTTCGGCTGGCGGTCGGGAGGGAGAGAGGTTGGACAGGCCATCGAAGAGCACGGATCGCAGCTCTTCGTGCAAGTTATGGAGTCGCGGGTCCAGCGATGAGTTTTTCGTTGCCATCTATCGATCGAAGGAGAGAGCACCAAGTCACGCCTGTTCGGCCATGACAAGCAGACAGCCGCCGAGATTATTGCTGTCTCCGTGTTCGTGAGGAGGCAGAGCGGGAGCTATTCCCAATACAGGGTTCATAGCCTACGCGTCGCAGAAAGCCGGAAGTCTGTTTCCGCCCACATCAGAAATCGATCCGAATCTTCGGTCCTCCACACATCTAGGTCTTGGTAGCGTGAGCCCACGAGATTCCACGACGCTGACTAGGCCCGATTCGGGGGTCGTAGCCTACGCTCTCATGGGCCGCCGACAAAATGTTCCTCCATCTTTCTTCCCCGAGCTCCACATTGTCTTCTCCATGGGGGCTCCATGTGTCAATGATGCTACGCTACGAACACTCGCCCGTGTTATACTTTGCAAGGTCCATGTATATATACATGGCCCGGTCTCTCCAAAGAATGGCCTTTCATTCGGTTACAGTCGTGGTGGCATCTACAAGACACGCTGAGGACTCAACTCACGACGACGCAGTCTTCCCTCGCTCGTGTTCAACCGTCATCCCACAATCATGGCTACCAACGTGAAGGCGAACATCTGGGACTCGATCAGGAGTAACCCCAAGGTCTTGTTCATCGCATTCTTCGCATCGTATGCCCTCCCTATTTCTTGCAATATCTTACAACATCACTGACATCCAACCAGCCTCGGTGGATTCGAGTATGGATACCAGCAGGGCGTCCTGGGTCAAAGTCTGGTGATGACCCGCTTCACCGAGAACTTCCCTACAGTCGTCGAATCGTCCACGGCTACAGGCTGGCTCACCTCAATCCTCCAGCTCGGAGGTCTCCTCGGTTCTCTCGCCGCCGGCGTCCTGAGCGAGATCATCTCGAGAAAGTATACCATGTTCGTCGCCTGCTGCTGGGTGATCCTGGGAAGCTTCCTCTACATCGGTGCGCAGCCCGGCGTACCAGCTCTATTGTACGCTGCCAGGTTCTTCACCGGCATTGGCGTCGGGCTCTTCAGCGGAGTCGGGCCACTTTACAACGCCGAACTGTCCGCACCACACATGCGAGGTCTGCTCGTCTCTTTCTACCAGCTCGCAACAATCTTGGGAATCATGCTTTCTTTCTGGGTCGGTTATGGCAGCAACTACATTGGCGGCACTGGCGAAGGCCAGTCGAACCTTGCGTGGAGACTCCCTTCGATCATCCAAGGCATCCCCGCTGTCTGTCTGGCCATTGGAATCTGGTTCATGCCTTTCTCGCCCAGATGGCTTGTGAAAGTCGGGCGTGACGAGGAAGCTCGCACGACACTGGCTTGGATGCGGAATCTCTCCACCGACCATGAGGATGTCGATGTCGAATACCTCGAGATCAAGGCCGAAGCACTGTTCGAACAAAAGGCCTTTGCTCGCGACTTCCCCAAACTCGCGGAGAAGGGCAAGAGTCGCCTCAGACAGCAGTTCTCGCAGTACGTCATGTGCTTCAGGTCGAAGGACAACTTCCGCCGGGTATGCACTGCCTGGCTGGTCATGTTCTGGCAGCAATGGTCAGGCATTGATGCGATCATCTACTACGCCACGCAAATCTTCCAGAGCTTGGGCCTTACGGGTGGCACTATCGCTCTCCTGGCTACTGGTGTCACCGGTGTTGTGTTCCTGATCAGCACCATTCCCGCCATGGTACGTTTTCCACACCGCATTCACATTCCCTCATTGTCACGCATCAGCTAACCCACTTCTCACAGCTGATCATCGACCGCGTCGGCCGCAAGCCAATGCTTCTAGCAGGCTCAGTGGTCATGGGCGCCAGCATGGTAACCGTCGGCGTGATCGTCGCCAAGTTCCGCCACGACTGGCCCTCCCACGAAGCCGCCGGCTGGGCCGCCGTCGCCCTGGTCTGGATCTACATCGCAGCCTTTGGCGCAACCTGGGGCCCGGTCTCCTGGACGCTCATCTCGGAAATCTTCCCCCTCTCCATCCGCGCCAAGGGCGCTTCGATCGGAGCCTCGAGCAACTGGCTCAACAACTTCGCCATCGCTTTCTTCGTCCCGCCCATGCTGGAGGCGTGGGAGTGGGGCACTTATATCTTTTTCGCTGGGTTTTTGGCGGCCGGGATTGCGTGGGTTTGGTTCTTTTTGCCGGAGACCAAGGGCGCTAGTTTGGAGGAGATGGATCGCGTGTTTGACAGTCGTGCTGGCGAGAAGGATGCTGAGTTACTGAGGGAGGCGCAGCAGGAGGTCAGTCTGCTTGCGCAGCAGGGGACTACGAAGGTTTGGGTGGAGAAGGGTGAGAAGGATTATCTGGAGCGGGTGCAGGTTGTTGCTTAAATTCGTGGATTGTATACTTGCCAGGACTTGTTGATTATGAGATTGGAAGAGATCTGCTCGCAAACATTCTCCATGTAGCCGAGAAGCATGGCGTGGAGCTACGTATGGACCATGCGCTACGCGGCTAGATCGATGCGGCACGATATACTGTTCTACGGATCAGCGGCTGACAACCCTCGGCGATAACGTCACGCAGATCACAAGTCGATCGAATCACATACATTACAGCTAGAGAACAGCAGTACCATCAGAACACCCACATTCACTCCCAAGCCCATCAATTTGTACACCCAGATCATGATACCAGTAATCTGCACAGCTCTGCTGAACTCAAAGGTGCCGTTCACACGAATTCCAGAAATTCCGATCACATCTCCTAACGTCGACCACCCCAGCTCATCGAAGAATTCTTGTCCGAAACATACGAAGGCTACCCAGAGGCTCCGCAGGATCTGGTCTTGATCACGACTACAGAATGGTCTCACTACGACAAGAACGAAGCGAGACTCGATGCCGCAGAAGCTAGGAGCCAGCATGCCACGTACCGCACGCACGGCGGAGGGCCTATGAGAGTTCCTTCGAGACCGCCTTGGAAGGTCGATGACTTCGAGTCTCCTTACCTGGACGCAACGCCAGAGTGCGTAGCGAGGGCTCTGCGAGCGGCTGAGGGTGTTCCGGGTGATTTGTCGACAGATTACTGTATCATTTTGGACCGACAGACTGTGGAAGATCGGACTGTTCTCGTCGTCAAGACTAAAAGGGACGAAGCAGATCATCTGCCGCGTCCGGCGAATGAAGAGACGTCGGTCGTCAAGGTGAGAGAGACTTTTAGAGAAGCTAACGGGCTTATTGCGTCTGCGAGGGCGGGAGTGAGTTCTTTGGTCGAGACGTTGTGGAATCAGCAAAGGAGCAAGTCGAAGTAGACTGCGCGTACGATTTTCAGTATCGTAGCTACGCTTTTCGCCGACTGCTTTCCGCCTGGAGGGGATTCGAGGACGTTCTTACGGTTTTATGCTTGTAAGTGTTGGGTGAGAAAGAGTCCAGACCGAATTTGCTCGCGAGCTCATACATGACCTGACCTCCTGACTCTCGCTCTTGACTATCAACCAGTGGCTACACTGGCGGGTCGTGAGCCTAGAGTGCGAGTTCGAGTGCCGAATGTGCGATATCAGGGACCCTAAGCGCTCGGGGACGGAAATCACGCTGTTTCACTAACGGACCAAAGATCACAGTCCTACGCTTTCTCAAACTTGGTACGAGGCAATAATGTAGAGGTGTTACAGAGTTTTGAGATTTGCTATATCTGCCGGTTCCGTCCCAAGCCATCCTCAGCATGGAGGATAGACAAGTCCATGTCACGCGTGAATTGGACCCAAAAGCCGATGTTTCAAGCAGAAGGGCAAAAGACAACCTTGAACGCCGGCTTGCCCTTGTAACAGACAGTATCAGCCGGACTGCCGTCCGCAGTCTGGTCCGGGTCAGTCCAAGCCTGGGAAAGATCGCAGTTGCCAGAGGTGCAGATCTTGCTCGGGCATTCGTCGCAGGCTTCGCCGTCGACGGTCGGGTACACGGCAAGCCCGACGTCCTCGTCGTCCTCGCTGCCGTCCATTTTGGACAGGTTGTACGCTGTGCCGTCCAGGTCGCCGTACTGGGAGTAGCCGAACTCGAACAGGGCTTGGGTCTTCCATTGGCCTGCGAGGCCCCATTCGGCGTGGCCGGAGAGGCGCATGCCGGTTTGTTTGTAGGGTGCGGTGATGGTTTGGGTTCCGTTGGAGGGGATGGTGATGGGGTTCATGTGCGAGAGCATGTTGAAGGCCGAGGTGATTTGGTAGAGGCCGAAGTGCTTGGTGGAGTCGCATTGGTTGCAGACTTCGATGTTGATGGTGTCGGAGTTGCTGCCGCCGGAGCTGCGGGAGGCGAGGTTGGTGGTTGGGAGTGCTGTTGCCGTCAAGGCGAACAGAGAGCTGAGGAGCCAGCCTGCGGTGTACATGTTGATGTTGTGGGTTTTGTCGTGAAAATGGGTGCTGTGGTCTGTGGAATGATCGTGAGGCTGAAGGCCCGTGTTGCAGTGTGTGCGACTGTGTGAAAAGAGTGACGGTGTTTCTAAAAAGAATGACAAGAGTACGAGAATAATAAGAGAGGTCGTGATGCGTAGGTGAGAAGAGAAAACATTATTTTGGAAGAGAGGCAACTGAGTCTAAATACCTTGGGACAAGACGAGGCAGGATCTCGGGGTCGGATCACAACGTGTGAGCCACGCATTTCTGCGCAAAGTAAGAGCTCCCGGTACCTGGGCCAAAGTGTGTGCTGTCCATCAGGCACAAAGTCCACCGACCAATTGGGAGTCTGAAGGAGGTCGCCCAGTGGCCGTCGTGGAAGTTTCCGCCATGTGTAGGCCAGTCGGAGATTTTGGGCTGACGTTGGGACGTGACGTCTCGCAGTCAGCAGCGGCAGAGCCACGCCATCACATGTATGTACAAAGGTACGTCAACAGAAGGTGAGGTGGACTCCTGGGGCTCGCATGTGGAAGAAGTTCTGGCCCGGGGAAAAGTCGGCGGGCCAAGTCGAAAATTTCCGAGTTGTTGTTTCTTGAGAACCTTGACCCATCAGTGATATGTGGCATCAATGACAACAGTCAGCTTGGGAAAATGGTGTCTGTTGGAAGACAAGAGGAGAAACACGCGCTGGACAGTGTTTTTCGCTACCAGAAACGACAGGCGCCCTCCCTTGTTTCACACCACATAAGCTTCGGTGCCTGGCTCGCGTGTCGACTGAACGGCTGTCTTGGCGGACATCTCAGCCGTTGTACCTGGCGCTTAACCCGTAAGGGTAAAGTGTCGTGTTTGAGGTTGAGACGTTCTAGACTTTCGAGAACGCGCGTCAGCTTGGACGCGATCTCATCCTGCATGCACTCACACCTGGAGGTCAGTCTCTTCAATCGACCTTTGCAAAACATGCAAATATGACCGAGCCGATCCCAGGCTTTTGTTGTTGACCGCATGCGAAGTTCGTAAGCGTATATTACACCGAGGAGGAATTGGTAGTCCCCAATCGAAGACATTGCAGCCGCCTGGTTCGGCAACTCTATCATCCAGTAGTCTGGACCATCCTTACCTCACGATCGGGGGCAGGCAGACGCTGCGCTCACCCACCTTCCTTTTGGACCTCGAAATTCCTCGAAGCTCGTTCTCCTGCAGTTGCCGTCTTTGATGGTGCTTCGATAGTGTGAGAACATGTAGCTTCGATGCCCTCCGTGACGTACAGTACATGCCTTTCAGACGCCAGATGTGCACTCTCACGCCACCAGTTGCATGCCACCATCCTCATACAATGGCGACCGTTAGCTTAAATGCGGGCGCCACCTCGATGCCATCCCCCCTCGCCACCGCCTCTCTCACCCACCATCTCCAATGCCTGGAGAGCAGCCTTCACCACTCCTTCTACCACCTCTCTCTCCTCAATCCCGACACTGATCCTCACCAGATACTCGTCAACCCCGTACTCAGCTGCCCACTCTAACTCTTTCGCATGCGCCAGCAAAGTGTACGCGCAAGCCAGGGTGAAATTCGTCCCGAGCGACGGACCCTTAGCAACAGCTAGCGCGTCGTAGAAAGCGATTGCAGAGCTGGGACTAACGAACTTGATGGACAGCAGGAAGCCGTAGCCGCCGTGCGCGCATTTGTGCAGGTCGTAGTAGGGTTGCGAGTCGCTACCTTCAGGGTAGAAAACTTGGAGGACATGTGGATGGCAGCGGAGTTGGGTGGCGATGAGGGAGGCGGTTTGGGACGCTTTGTGCACTCGGGAGGGGAAGTCGCGTGAGTTTTGCGCCATGATGAGGACGTCGGAGGGGAAGTAGGAGTCCACCTTGGTCGCTGCGAGTTTGTGCGAGAAAGTATGGTAATGAGGCGATTTGTGATTCAGTGTTATCGAGCCGCCCATGACATTGCAGCCGCCGCTGAACATCTTGGTGAGGGAGGTGCAGACTGTGTCTGTGTATGGGAGGAGGTCGAGGTTGACAGAGGTTGCGATTGTGTCGTCTAAGATTATTGCGAAGTTGTACTGCCGGGAAAGAGCATGGATGCGGACAATATTTGGTGAGCCGAGGAGAGGGTTGCCTGGGAACTCGAGGTACAACGCTTTGTAGCGTGTGGGTACTTTCTTGAGGTCGCCTTCAAGGCGATCGAGCTCGGCGTCGGAGTTGTCGTAGAGAGTGCAATCATATCGTCGCAAGCGTGAGAGGACCTTGAAGGTGTCTACGTACAGAAATCTGCGGCTCGCGCAGTCAGGGCTTCTGGCATCGATGATGGGGCAAGTTGGGCATGCTTACCCAAAGACTGCAACACCGACAACGCTTTCGGGTGAGGTGGAAAGCAGATACGCCGAATGAGTTATGGCGGACATGCCTGAGTGGAACAGCCAGACATCGCGCTCGGGAACAGTGATTGCTGGAGAGGTGAGCAGGTCAGCAATACGTTTACGGATTTCGCTCTTCGCTTTACACAGCACTGGTGTTTGCGGCAGCTTGTCAGGCGTTTGAGAAGGCTCTTTGAGACATGGAGCATTGCTCAACCAGTACGAGGCGCAGCGGCTTGAGATTCCAAAGCCAGTGTGCTGCCAGAAAGCCTTGGGTTCGCCTTCACTTGTTGATCCTTCGAAGATGACGGCGTAGATTTGCTCTGTGCCATCTCCAGAGATCTCATGGTAGTGCTCTGCAGGATGTACGCCTCCAGTGGTGAATGCCACAGTGATGAATTTATCGCCGGGAGCATGTGATCTCAAGTATTTTGTGCACTCGACAGACATGAAGCGAGTGGGCACGAGCAAGGCATCGAGTGAGGACGCATTTTCGAGCGAGAAGGACGAAGGTATGTTCAGCTCCTCGTGTGGTCTTGACAGCGTGTGATGAATGATTTTGGAGGCCAACTCCCGTACAATGTGAGGGACGAAGAATCGTGGGTAGCCAGTTATCATGTGGTCGAGGACTCTCTTGTCGCGGTTGGCCCATCCGACTGTGTCTTTCCAGAGCGGGAGAGAGACGCTGACTCCGTGTGGATCTCCAGGGGGAAGCGATGTGCCAAGCTTGATGAGATTCATGGCTTTCCCGGTGTCTAGGAATAGTTACCGCGGTGAGATGCTTGCTTCGAGTACATTTAACTCGGTCGAGTCGTTTGCAAACATGTATTTCTTCTGTAGAAACGTCTCCCTCAGCGGCACGCACGCAGCCATACACAGACGATCGATATCAACAGGTGGCAATTGCTGCTATACTTTCGCTTTCCACCCGACCGGAGCCAGCCAGTGCCAGCGACGACGCACGAGTTACGCGGTAACGCAGTACAGTCACACCGCTACTCGAACACAGTCTGATCATGACGATCTCCGGGCCTACACAAGAACCAAAGGTCAATAGCACATGTCGTGTATTGCCTTGCCGAAAGCCGGACGGCGAGCGAATCGGTGAACAAGCTGTCCCGCTCTCGCTGCTCGACGCGACAACGGCCAACTTCGGCCTCACCAGCGCCATATGGCTCTTGGAGCGTCCATCGGTCTCTCTTCCTTCAGACGGTCTTGCTGCTCACCTGCGGGAGGCTCTGAGCACGGCATTGGAAGCGTACCCACAGTTCTGCGGCTACCTGAAAGCGATCCTCGGCATCACCGACAATGACCTCCCTCCGGAAACAACTTCATTCCCGAGGTACGCCAAACGCTACGGCCGTGTCTATGTTCAGTTCGGCACTGGCACAGACCCGGGAGTCGAGTTCATAGAAGCGACAAGCACGACCACTGTCGACAGTCTATACACTGCCGCCTCCACCAAGCGACGACCTGTGTGGAACCGACAAGATGAAGCGACACTCACTCAGTTTGTGCCTCAAACGAGTATCGCGCATCCGCTGGAGCCTCACGAAAAGGATACGAACGGTCTCTACAGACCGATCATGGCCATTCAGTGCACCAAACTCGCATGCGGTGGGTTTGTGTTGGCCGCGAAGATCGCGCACCCACTCGCAGACATCACTTCACTCACCCAGTTCGTACGAGACTGGGCAGATGTCAGCCGCGCTATGCTCACCCAAGCGCCTTTGCCACAGCTGAAGCCCATCTTTGAGCCTTTGCGACTAGATGCATGTGCTGCCGGCGATATCAACGCCAACGAGGCAGATCCTTCAATTATGGAAAACGCCCTCGCCCTCCCACTGCATCGGTACGACTGGTGGGCGCCGCCTGGCAAACCACCTGCAGTCTTCCCTCACGACTTGCCACCAGCTGGCAAACCCATGCCATGGATCGAGTGGGACACAAAAGCCCCAGTGGAGCAATACACCATCCACTTCACCTACGACCAAATCGATCATCTTTGGCAGTCAGCAAACCAAAACACCGCACACACATCCTCCTCGGATCCACGCATTAGCAAACACGACGCCCTCCTCGCCCACGTCTGGTCCTGCATCGTACGAGCCCGCGGCCTACAGTCCGACCCCAACCCTATTCACTGCGACCTCGTGCTCGGCACCCGCCCGGCCTTCAAGCTCCCCAATTCCTTCGTCGGCTCCCCAACCATGATGCTCAACATCAAGATGTCCGCCTCAGACGTCGCAACAGCATCTGACAAAGCACTCAGCTCGGTGGCGCATCGCATCCGCTCGACATTGTCGAGCATCAACAATCCCCAGCCCCTATCCTCCCACCTGCATAGCATTGCGTTTGAGGAATCGCCGCAGCGCATTTGGCAAGCTTTTCTGGGGAGGAGGCACATCCTCGTCACCACGTGGGCACGCGCAGGTCTATACGACATCGACTTTGGATGCGGGTCGCGGATCCGCTACACTGACGGCGTGGTTCCATGTGTGGACGGGTGTGTTCTTGTTGTTGACAGTGCACCGTCCCTGCCAATGGACGAAGAAACGGTTGATAGGGTGGCGGCGGCGCGAGGGTGGACGGGACATGGAGTGGATGTCACCTTCCCGCTGCACCGAGAAGACATGGATCGCTTGTTAAGAGATCCATTGCTTTTGCCAAAGGTGAGGAAGTCATAGTAAACTGAACTACTGCTTTGCTTTGCTCGTCCACTTGCAGGGCCGTCGCGAAGTTCTGTTGCTGTATATACTTAGCTTTGATGATATGGTGGAATGGTGATATGAAATATCCGCTACAAGTCCTAAGTGCGTTTGGCCCTCCATCGCCCTCAACACATACCCAAGCGCCTTTTCCGCGCTGCCTTCAAGGCAAGGAGAGTCTGTCAGTCAGACTACTTTTTCCACACGCACACACACACACAAACACACACACCGCAGAAAGTTACGCTGCCAGGCGGTTTGGGCGACCAGGGCGGGCTGACACACACAGGCCGGTGTTCGGAAGCCGTTTTTTTTGTCGTGTTATCATTCTTACACCGCTACCACGACGGCCGGGCGACGATCGTGGCGAGGGACTGTTACGCGGATCTCGCCGAGGCCGCTGAGTTGTTGCATGGAAGGATACAGCATACAATGCCGAGGGAGGGAAGCTCGCTTTTAGCACGCTGTAACGGGGTAGGTTGCCGCTGGGTTGATCGGGTCAAACCAAGGGTTGACTGAGGCGAGGGAAGAAGTGGTTGGCACAATGAATACAGTTCGTTGTAGTCACTGACTCCAATACATGAGTTGAGCACGAGGCTCCTATGAAAGATGGAAACCTAACTATCCTATATACTAATATCCTATATACTAAGGAGACTCGTTCGTTCCTGCACTCTGCTCTATGTCTACAGAGCAACAGAGCAGCAGCAGAGCAGACTGCAAAAGAGCAGTCCGCAGGTCACGTGACCCGTGATTCGTTGTTACGTGACAGCTCGCCTGGAGCTGGACGACTGGGCGTCATCATACACGCGAGAAGAATGCATATGAGTCCTAGACGTCGGTAGGCGAGCATGGCTAGTGCTGGTCCTCGATGGAAGATCACCTCGAAATCTCTGGCAAATGGTAGGGTTGGGATCTCTGCTGCTTCACCGAATGTTAAGGTCGTGAGGGAGCCTCCGCAGCGAAGCTGGTGAGTCCATTGGACAAAGGACGCTGGCGGCTGGCCAGTCATCTTTCGTTCGTGTTCTTGTCGATCTTTGCGTGGGTAAGGTATGCGTTTGAAATGTCAGGGATGTTGAGGAGAGTTGAATCGACATGCAGTGTTCCTCGCGGTATTCGATTGTATGCGCGTAGGCTGAAGTCGGCCGATGCGATTCCCAGATACGATATGAGACGAGCACCCGGGTCTCGAACAAAGCGGATCAATCGGGTCAATGCATGTCGAATGCAGGGCCCGCCTTCTACAAGTGGAGCGT
>Ga0265797_10006748_pt1 | contig 16057 bp, 12 predicted proteins | sample P2T30metagenome_FD_192433 | JGI IMG/M metagenome (GOLD analysis project Ga0265797, IMG submission 192433) | Plant litter microbial communities from East Loma Ridge, Irvine, California - P2 T30 | ecosystem: Environmental > Terrestrial > Plant litter > Unclassified | place: USA: California... | reverse complement strand
GTGCTGTCGATCTGGTCCAGGTAGTGGCCGGCGTCCACCGTGAAGCGTTTGACTTCCGTGACCGGCGTGCCGGCGGCGTCCCAGGCGTCGTAGCGCAGCTCGAAGACCGTGCGCACCGGGCCGTTCGCCAGGATCTTCCAGCCCGCGTAGTTCACGCTCGTGAAGAGGGTTTTGCCATCCCAGATGCCGGTGCCGCCGGCGCCGCGCGACTTGCCGACGTTGTACATGTCCATGCCTTCACCTTCGTCGTGGTGATAGTGGTCATGGCCCTTGTTGTACCAGCGGTCGACGATCGGATACGGGACCCTTTTGAACCACAGATCCAGGCCGCTCGTCTGCAGCACTTCCTTGCCGCTGCCCGGTGGCGCCGGCGCCATCAGCGCGGGGCCGTAGGTGCGGTGTGCCAGCTTGTCGTTCTCCCACGCGAAGTCGTCCAGCCGTTCCGGCACGTAGCGGGCGAAGGCCTGCACGGGGAAGGCCGGCGTCACGCTGTCGGTCGTCTCGACGGTGTACGTGACGCTTTTCTCTCCGGCCTTGAAGCTGTGCTGGAAAATCAGTTCGCCGTACGCGGCGCCCACGTTCTGCGGGTCCTTCGCCAGCGGCGCGACGTTGGTGACCTGGTACGGCACCGGCTTGCCGGCGGCATCCTTGACGGCCAGGCGCTGGATCAGCGCGCCGGGAAGGGCCTTGTTCACTTCCGACCAGGGAATCGTCACGGTCTCGGACGCGCGCGCCGTCGGCAGGTCGTTCGACAGCGTCACGCGCAGGCTGGCCGCATGCGCGGCCGGCAGGAGCAGGGAGGCGATCAGCGCGGCAGTGCAGGAGCGGTTCAATGTCATCTCGTACCTTTCAATGGTGTTCGCTGTAGTCGGTCTTGCCCGCGCCTTTCGGCTGGTAGTGATACGTGCGGACCTTGTATTCGATGTTCACGTTCGGGTTCTTCAGCAGGCGCAGCATCTCCGCGCCGGCCAGCAGCATCGGACCGTAGCCGTGCAGCGCATGCACGCTGGTCGGGCGGTGGTAGTAATACACCTGGTCGCCCGCCAGCGTCGTGCCGACGCAGGTGCCTTCCACCTGGCCCTGCGCGTTGATCTTCGTCGACAGGCCCGCCCATCCGGCCTGCGCGACGGAGCCGTACGCGGTCGGACTGACCCAGCCCTGATTGACGGCATGCGCGATCGTGTAGACGAACATCGCGCTGGCCGACGTCTCCAGGTACGAGTCGTTCCGGTCGATCATCTGGTGCCACAGGCCCGTGCCGGACTGGCGCTCGGCGATGCCGCGCAAGGCCGCGCGCAGCTGGTTCAGCACCTTGTCGTAGCCCGGATGGTCCTTCGGCAGCACGTCCAGCAGGTCGCTCATCGCCAGCACCGCCCAGCCGTTCGCGCGCGACCAGTAGAAGCGCGGCGACTCCGGCGCATTGGCGTGCCAGCCGTGAGTGTAAATACCCAGTTCGGGGTTGAACAGGTACTTGCTCATATTGAGCACGTTGTTGACTGCATCGTCGTAGTACTTGCGTTCGCCCGTCATGCGGCCCATTTCCGCCAGCGCCGGGATGCTCATGTACATATCGTCGCCCCACAGCGAGACCGCCTGCGGACGCTTGCGTGCCATCGTGCCGTCGGGGAGGCGGAACTGTTTATTGGCGACCCAGTCGCTGCAGGTGGCGATCATGCCCGACAGGTCCGGGCCGACTTTTGCGGCGCGGGCACGCATCAGCGCCGCGCACATCGAGCCTGCGTCGTCCAGCGCGCGCGGATCGAGGAAGCGCGCGAAGCTGTTGGCGCGTTCCAGGTGGAACTTGTTTTCCTGCGCGCGGAAGTAGGGCAGCTTGTCGGCGAAGAACTGCAGGTGGCGCTGCGTCATCGCCGTAAAATTCTTGTCGCCGGTGGCCTGCGCCGCCTGCAGCAGGCCCGAATGGACGACGCCCATCTCGTAGACCAGGATGCCGTAATCCCCGGCGGCGTCCTCGAATGCCGCTTCGGCGACCGGGTTCCTGAAGTCGGTGATCGGCACGCCCGTCTTGCGGTTGACGACGCGCGTCGGCGTCGCCTTGTCCATGTAGCCGCGGATGCGATTGAGCGCATCGGTGATTTCCGCCGCCACCGGCATCTTGTACGGCACCGGATACGTGCCTTCGGAGACGTCCTGCAGGTTCTTGTTGTCGGGATTGCGGAAAGGGCCTTCGGCGTGGGCGCTGCCCAGCAGCGTGCAGCAGGCCAGGGCGGCCAGCATGAGTGTCGTCTTCTTCACCTTGTCTCCGTCGCGCAGGGGCGTGCGCAGTGATGTGCTGTTAGATTGGTCAGGCCATTCTAAAGTGGTCCGGCCAGTTGTGCAAGGCGGGCTGACCGCTTCGACGCGTGGCAGTCCGGTATACTGATCCACCCCAATACCTGTGTGCATCATGACCGACAACCCAGTCACGTCCATCGTCGACGAGCGAGCCATCGGCCCGGGCGGCGCGCCGTTCGACTGGCTGATCGACAGCCATCGCTTCCCTGGCTGGACCTTCCTCCACCAGTCCAGCTACTTTGACGGTATCGCCACCGTGGTGGATGAAGACGACGATGGCGTGAGGCCACCCGAGCTGTACATCATCGACTGTAATGTCTGGCCACCCACGGAACAGTGCATGAGTGAGATATGCTCCGACGGCGCGATGCACGATCGGCGCCTGGTCGCCGCGCAGGGAGAGTATCGGTACTGGATACGCACCCTGGAACGCAGCGACAGCGGCGGAGGCGAACGGACGCAGTTTGAACGCTCGGTGGGCGGGCGCTTTGAAGCGCTCGGGCCCGTACTGACCCTTCGCTCCGGCTGCGACGCGGTCGTCGCAGCGGGTGTCATTTATGCGGTGTACTGGCGCCCTGGCGCGGATGGAAAGTCCCTGCTGCGGGTGGACGCTCACGGTGCCACCGAAATCTTCGAGTGGCCGGGGAGACTGGACCTGCTACCGCTCGGCCCTGGACGGATATTGATCGCCGCTCACAACGAGAGCCGGTCGGTGGAACAGGCATGCTATTGGCTATGGGACGAGAACGGGAACAACAGCAGTGGCACGCCGTTATCGGGGCCGCATGCGTTTCCCGCTATCGCGATCGATCCCGATTGCGCGCTGGCTTGGCTGGGTGGTGACGAGATCCTGTTTTGTTCGGCGAGTGAGGAGGATACCCTGCAGTTGCATCGTTTCGATGTCGTCAGCGGCACGCACCGCGTGGCGCCGCTCGAGGGATTAGGTGGCGGTCGAAGCCAGCGCGCGAAGGTGAAAGGTATGCCGGAACACCTGGTGTGGTTCTGGCCACGGATCGACATCGGCAAGGGCGCCGGCTCCTGGTGGATATTCAACGACGTCGCGACGTACCCCGGCAAGCGTACGATCTGCTGGTTCTGGAATCAGGACAGCAATGAGGTCATCGAGCTGGCATGGGACCCCGTCCGGATGCCGGACGTGCTGGGCGTCTTGTATTCGCCCGGTATCGACGGCTACCTGCTGTCCATGGTGAACGAGGTCCACCGGCTGGCGGGCCTGGACAGTGCCATGGCCGCGCAGGCAGGCCGTCAGCTGCGCTGGAAATAACACGCCGTTGCGGGCTGCGTGCACCGCGCTTTGACCACGCTTTTACTATAATCGCGGCATCAGACACCACACGAGGCGCAGCACATGACGATCCCCACCGAAGCCGGCGAGCAGCAGACCGGCCTGCAGGGCAGCCTGCAGCGCCTGTTCGACGACACCCGCCGCCGGCTGGTGGAAACGGGCACGCGCAACCGCCTCGTGCACGTCAACCGCGCCAACACGCGCGGCAACGTGATCGCCATCGTCAACGAACGCTCGGACGACACCTACGCCTTCCTTGCCGGCGGCAAGGCGATGCGATTCCGCGCGTTGGGGCGCGATGCGGACGAACCGGAGGATGCCGCGAACACGGTCCGTCTGGCCGACGCGGGCGAAGAGGGTTTCGAGCCGGAGCGCTTCCGCGACGGCTGGCTGGAAACCCGCCTGGGGCCGGACGCGCTGCAAAAGCGCCTGCTCAAAATCGCCCGCGAGGCGAAAACGGCGGAGGAGGAATCGGGCGTCAACGTGCTGTATCTGGCGCTGGGCTTCCTGACGTGGATCGAGCAGAAGCCGGGCAATCCCGTGCGCGAGGCGCCGCTGGTGCTGCTGCCGGTGGAGCTGACGCGCAACGCGCGCACGTCCACCTACGACCTGCGCCTGCGCGACGAGGACGTCGTCACCAACCTGCCGCTGCAGCAGCGCCTGAAGGAGGACTTCGGCATCGTGCTGCCGGAGCTGGAGATCGACGAAGGCTGGACGCCGGCCGCCTACTTCGCGCAGGTGGAAGAGGCGATCGGCGCCAGCGCCGGCTGGAAGGTCGACCGCGACGGCATGCAACTGGGCTTCTTCTCGTTTTCCAAGCTGCTGATGTACCGCGACCTCGCTCCCGATGCGTGGCCGGACGGCGCCATTGCCGGCCATGCGCTGACGCGCGGCCTGCTGTTCGAGGGCTTCACGCCCACGCCGCCGCTGGCCGGACCGACGGACCGGCTGGACGACGTGCTGCCGCCGGCGCGCATCTTCCACGTCGTCGATGCCGACGCGTCGCAGGCCGTCGTCATCGAGGAGGCGCGCCAGGGCCGCAACCTCGTCGTGCAGGGGCCACCCGGAACGGGCAAGTCGCAGACGATCACGAACATCATCGCCGCCGCCGTCCGCGAAGGAAAACGGGTGCTGTTCGTCGCCGAAAAGATGGCGGCGCTGTCCGTCGTGCACGACCGCCTCGTGCGGGTCGGCCTGCGCGACGTCTGCCTGGAACTGCATTCGCGGAACGCCAACAAGAAGGCCGTGCTGGCCGAACTGGCGCGCACGCTCAACGCGGCCGGGGAAGCTCCCGCCACGCCTGGCGCTCCCGATGCGCTGACGGCGGCGCTGGCGGACGTCAATGCCATTGCGGAAGCACTGCACCAGCCCATCGGCAGCAGCGGCGAGACGGCGTTTTCCGTGCTGGCGCTGCAGGCGCGCCTGATCGGCCAGGGCGTGCCGCCGCCGACCATCGACGGCGCAACCGTGGCGGCGATGGCGCCGGGTGCGCTGGACCGGCTGCTGGCGGATGTGACCCGCTTCGGCGAACTGCTGGCGGCAGAGGGACCGTTCGACGCGCATCCGTTTGCCGGTACGTGCAATCTCGACCTGCAGCCGGTGGACCTGGCGCGTCTGGGCCCCTTGCTGGAAGCGGCGGCACAGGCCGCGGAGGGACTGGCGCAGGCACTGCGCGCTGCTGCCGATATGCTCGGGGTGACGGTGCCGCTGACGCGTGGCGCGGGCACGCCGCTGGCCGCCACGCTGGCAGTGCTGCGCGGCCTGCCGCAGGACGGGCAAGCCGCGGCGGCGCGGATGCTGGCCGCCACCGACTTGCCACGCCTGCGCCAGGCGCTGGCCGCGGGTGCCGCCTGGCGCACCGCACGCGACGCGGCTGACGGCACGTTCGTCGAGCCGGCGTTTGCCGCTGCCGCGCCGCTGCACCTGCGCGCGCCGCTGATCGCCGGCAGCGAGTCGTTCTTTGCCCGCTGGGGCGGCGCTTATCGGGGCGCCTCACGCGAACTGGCCGGCCTGTTGCGCGAAGCGCTGCCGAAACGCGCGCCGGAGCGGCTGGCGCTGGTGGACCAATTAATCGACTTGCGCACGCGGCGCGAACGCTGGCAGGCCGACGAGGCATTCTGCGCCGGGCTGCTCGGCGAGCTGTGGCGCGGCGAACAGACCGACTTCGCCCGTTTGCTGCCGGTCGCCGACTGGTGCGCGGCCGCGCTGGCAGCGCCACTGCGGCTCGCGCCGGAAACCATGCTGGCCGTGGCGGCGCGCTCGGCGCAGATCGACGCCCTGCTGATCGCGATGGCGACGGCCGAACGGAACATGGCGCCGCTGGACGAAGTGCAGGCCACGCTGCGCCTCGACCTGACGGACGTCGAACTGGACGCGATCGTACGCCGGCTGCGCCGGATGGCGTTGACGATGCCCCGTTATGGCGGCTGGGTGGCATTGCAGAGGGCATGCGCTGCATTGATCGACGCCGGCGTGGCCGACGTGGCCGGGCGCATGCGCGCCGGGACGCTGACGGCCGATGCGGCCGCCGTCGAAATCCGTTTCGCACGGGCGGAAACGCTGTGGAACGCGGCGCGCGAGGCGTCGCCCGTGCTGCGCGATATCGGCGGCCAGGACCGGCATGCGCTGGTGGCGCGCTTTGTCGCGCTGGAGCGGCAGCACCTGAAGGATAATGTAGCCGCCATCGTTGCCCGCCACCTGGCGCAGGTGCCGCAGGGCGCGATGGGCGAGATGAAGGTCGTGCGCGGCGAGATCGGCAAGAAGCGCGGCCATATGGCGCTGCGCAAGCTGTTCTCCAGCGCCGGCACGGCCCTGCAGCGCATCAAGCCCGTCATGCTGATGAGCCCCATCTCGGTGGCGCAGTACGTGCCGCCCGGCGCGCTGGAATTCGATCTGCTGATCATCGACGAGGCCTCGCAGGTGCGGCCCGAGGACGCGCTGGGCGCCATCGCGCGCGCCGGCCAGATCGTTGTCGTGGGCGACCAGAAGCAGTTGCCACCGTCGTCGTTCTTCGATCGGTTGTTGAGCGACGAGGCGGAGGAAGAAGCGCCGGAAGAAGAGGAGGGCGAGGTGCTGCTCGGCACCGCCGCCAGCGTGGGCACGATGGAAAGCGTCTTGAGCCTGTGCGAAGCGCGTGGGCTGTCCGGCCGCATGCTGCAGTGGCACTATCGCTCGCGCGATCCGTCCCTGATCCGCGTGTCGAACGCGGAGTTTTACGGCGATGGCCTGATCCTGCCGCCGTCGCCGCTGGAAAAGGACCCGGCGTTCGGCCTGTGCTTCACGCGCGTGGCCGGCGTGTACGACAAAGGCGGCAAGCGCGATAACCGCATCGAAGGCGATGCCGTCGTGGCCCGCGTGGCCGATCACGCACGCCGGCATCCCGAGCTGTCGCTGGGTATCGTCACGTTTTCGTCCAGCCAGCGCAACCTGATCACGGAGCTGCTGGAACTGCGCCGCCGCGCCGATCCGGTACTCGACGCTTTCCTGCGCGAGGGGAAAAGCGAGGACGTCTTCGTCAAGAATATCGAGAACGTGCAGGGCGACGAGCGCGACGTCATCCTTGTCAGCGTCGGCTACGGTCCGACGGTCGCGGGCGGCCACCTTGCCAGCATGTCGTTCGGCCCCGTCAACGCCGACGGCGGCGAGCGCCGGCTGAACGTGCTGTTCACGCGCGCGCGGCTGCGCTGCGAAGTGTTTGCATCGTTCGATCCGGCCGATATCGATCCGGCCCGCACCAGCCGCGCCGGCCCGCGCATCCTGAAGCGCTTCCTGGAGGCGGCGCGGGATCGCGGCACCGTTGTTGCAGCCGCAGGCGCCGCGGCCTCGACGCCGCTGGAGCAGGATGTGGCGGACGTCATACGGGGCATGGGCTACCTCGTCGATGTGCAGGTCGGGTCGCCAGGTTTCCACGTCGACCTGGGGGTGCGCCATCCCGACCAGCCGGACACGTATCTGCTGGCGCTGGAATGCGACGGACCCACGTGGCGCGATGCGCGCTGGGCCCGCGAGCGCGAGCGCCTGCGCCAGGAAGTGCTGCGGCATCTGGGCTGGCGCCTGCACCGGATCTGGAGCACTGACTGGTTCTATCGGCGTGCGGGCGAGATCGAGCGGCTGCGCATGGTACTCGATGAGGCGCGGCGGGACGCGCAGGAGGCGGTCTCGATGGACGGCGCCAATGGCGGCGCACTGGAGACGGTTATCGCGGCCGAACCGGAGGAGCCCGTGCTGGCACCGGCCGCCGCGCCGCGCGTGCCGTTGTACGTTCGCTGTGTGGTGCCGATGGGCGATGGCGAGCCGCATGAGTTGCCGGCATCGGAGCTGGTCGCGCTGGTCGCTCGCATCGTGACGGAAGAGGGGCCGATCCACGTGGAGGAAGCGGCACGGCGCGTGGCCGCCTGCTTCGGCAAGGACAAGGCCGGCGCGCGCATCCTCGCAGCGACCCGCACTGCGCTGGAGGGCGCCGGCCTGCTCTCCGACGGGACGTTCTGGTACACGCAGGCGCAGCATGACGCGCCGCCGGTGCGCGACCGGTCGCAGGAAACGGGCGCCGTCGTCAAGGCCGGCAGTATTTCGATGCTGGAGATCGGCGCGGCGTTGCGGCTGGCGCGCGAGGACAATGCGGGTGGGTCGGACGCGGAGATGATCCGCTGCGCGGCGCGCTTGCTGGGTTTTAAACGCGTGGGGCCAGAGTTAAGCGAGCGGCTGATGACGGGGTTGGCGCAGCAGGCTTGAGTGCTTGTCTGCGATCCTTCAGCTGGCCGCGATCGACGTCGTGGACAGGCCGCGCGGCGGACCGACCTTGCAGGTGCCAGTCCCCGGTGCTTCGGGAGCCTGTAGGGGATTCAGCCGCGCGAGAACGTGCGCGTCACGCGCTCCAGGTGGGCGCGCATGGCGTGCCGTGCGCCGGCCGGGTCGTGCGCGGCGATGGCTTCGAGGATCTTGCGGTGGTCGGGCAGCGTTTCTAGCCGCAGTTCCTCGGTCTGGTAATGCTCCTTCAGCTTGTGCCACAGCGAGCCGCGGTTGTTCCAAAGGTATTCGATGACGCCGACAAAGGCCGTATTCCCCGTCGCGCGGGCGATGGCCAGGTGGAAGTTGCGGTCGGCCTGCTCGTTGCTGGCGCGGTCCTCGTGGTGCCGTTCCATTTCCTCGACGGCGCGCAGGATTGCATCCACGTGGGCCGCAGTGGCCACCTTGGCCGCGATCGCTGCGATTTCCGATTCGATCAGGCGGCGCGCGGCCAGCACTTCGAACGGGCCGGGGCCCGTTTCCGGCACTTCGGCGGGCAGCGGCTGCTCGCAGACGTAGACGCCGGAGCCGCCGCGCACTTCCACCACGCCGCCCAGTTCCAGCGCGATCAGCGCTTCGCGCAGCGATGCCCGGCTGACGGACAGCTTGGCGGACAGTTCCCGCTCGGCCGGCAGGCGCGCGCCGGGCGCGATCTTCTCGTCCTGGATCAGTTGCTGGACTCTTTCGGCGACGACGCGGTACAGCCGCGGTTCGGGAGTGCCGTTGTCGCCGTTGGGCTTTTTCATGGCGCCGCGGCTCAATGGTTGCGGTCGACGGCGAAGCGGGCCAGCTGCAGCAGCGAGTCCTTGTAGCGGCTGTCCGGCATGGCGGCGATGGCGTCGATGGCGCGCTGTGCGGCCTTCTGCGCTTCGCGGCGGGTGTAGTCCAATGCGCCGCTGCTGGTGATGGCGGAGAGGATGGCGTCGAAGTGCTGCTCGTCGCCCGTCTCGATGCACGAGCGCACCAGCTGGCGCTGTTCTTCGGTGCCGTGCTCCATCAGGTAGATCAGCGGCATGGTCGGTTTGCCTTCGCGCAGGTCGTCGCCGACGTTCTTGCCGATTTCGCTGGCGTCGCCCGCGTAATCAAGGACGTCGTCGATCAGCTGGAACGCGGTGCCCAGCGAGCGGCCGTATTCGCCGGCGGCGGCGATCTGCTCGTCGTTCGCACCGGCCACCAGCGCGCCCAGTTCGGCGGCCGCTTCGAACAGCTTGGCCGTCTTCGAGCGGATCACTTGCAGGTAGCTGTCCTGCGTCACGTCCGGGTCGTGCATGTTCAGGAGCTGCAGCACTTCGCCTTCGGCGATGACGTTGGTGGCATCGGAGAGGATGCTCATGATGCGCATATTATTCAGCGACACCATCATCTGGAAGGCGCGCGAGTACAGGAAGTCGCCCACCAGCACCGAAGCCGCATTGCCGAACAGCGCGTTGGCCGTGGCACGGCCGCGGCGCAGCGACGATTCGTCGACGACGTCGTCGTGCAGCAGCGTGGCCGTGTGAATGAACTCGACGACGGCCGCCAGCTCGTGATGCGCAACGCCCTTGTACGAGTAGGCGTTCGCTACCAGCAGCACCAGCACGGGGCGGATCCGCTTGCCGCCGGCGCTGATGATGTATTCCGCGATCTGGTTGACCAGCGCGACCTCCGAATGCAGGCGCTGGCGGATCACGTCATTGACGGCTTCCATGTCGGCGGCAATGGTGCTGATGATGTTGTTCTGGCTGGCTGGTTGGGTGGACAAGGCGAACCTGCGTTGGACGGATTGAGGTGGTCCGAATTATACGACATGCACGTGCCACGTTGCCGACATACCACGAGCGGATGCCTTTGTGAATACTTTTTGACGTCGATTTCCCATCCATGTATAATCACAGGTTCCCCGGCCTCCGCCCGTCTGTTTTTGCCTCGCAAGAGGCGACGCATCTGTGTGTCGAGCAAGGGATTTTTAATAACATTTGATGAGGTTTCAAATCATGTACGCGGTCATAAAAACCGGTGGCAAGCAATACAAAGTTGTCGCTGGCGAAAAACTCAAAGTAGAACAGATACCTGCTGACATTGGTTCCGAACTCACCATCGATCAAGTCCTCGCCGTCGGCGCGGGCGACAGCATCAAGTTTGGTGCTCCATTGGTTGAAGGTGCAACGGTTCTCGTGAAAGTGGTTTCCCAAGGTCGTCACGACAAGGTCAAGATCTTCAAGATGCGCCGTCGTAAGCACTACCAGAAGCACCAGGGCCATCGTCAGAACTACACCGAAATCCAAATCGTTTCGATCAACGGCTAATCGCTGTTATCAGAATTTAGTCTTCAAGGAGCATTAAATGGCACACAAAAAAGGTGGCGGTACTACCCGCAACGGCCGCGATTCCGAATCAAAACGCCTGGGCGTTAAGGTTTACGGCGGTCAGACGATCAATGCAGGCGGCATCATCATTCGTCAGCGCGGCACCCCAGTGCGCGCCGGCGAAGGCGTTGGCACCGGCAAGGACCACACCCTGTTCGCTCTGGTGAACGGCGTGGTCAAGTTCGTGACCAAAGGCGCTGGCAACCACAAGTTTGTCACCGTCGTTCCAGCTGCGCAGTAATCCACTGGATCACGACAGGCCCTGATTTCTTGCGGCGTCCGCGCCGCAGGGACCGGGCCTGACAGGGCGAGAGTCCTGTCCGATGAAGGGCTCTGCCACAGGTGGAGCCTTTTTTGTTTGGCGCTGTCCTCGTTAAGCACTGACCGGCCGTCAGTGCTTAACGAGTACAGAGCCCACTATTTTTCAGGCGGTACATTATGAAGTTCATCGACGAAGCAAGAATCGAAGTCATCGGCGGCGACGGCGGCAACGGCTGCGCATCGTTCCGACGCGAGAAGTTCCGTCCGTTCGGCGGCCCTGACGGCGGCGACGGCGGCAAGGGCGGTTCCATCTGGGCCGTGGCCGACCGTAACATCAACACGCTGGTCGACTACCGCTATTCGAAGATGCACCGCGCCAGCAACGGCGAAGCGGGCCGCGGCTCCGACTGCTACGGCAAGGGCGCGGACGACGTCACCCTGCGCGTACCCGTCGGCACCTTGATCATCGACGAAGTGTCGGGCGAAATCATCGCCGACATGACGGAGCACGGCCAGATCGAACTGCTGGCCAAGGGCGGCGAGGGCGGCTGGGGCAATATCCACTTCAAGACGTCGACCAACCGCGCGCCGCGCCAGAAGACGGAAGGCAAGGAAGGCGAACGCCGCGAACTGCGCCTGGAGCTGAAGGTGCTGGCGGACGTGGGCCTGCTGGGCATGCCGAACGCCGGCAAGTCGACGTTCATCACGGCCGTCTCAAACGCGCGTCCGAAGATCGCCGACTACCCGTTCACGACGCTGCACCCGAACCTGGGCGTCGTGCGCGTGTCGCACGAGAAGAGCTTCGTCATCGCCGACATTCCCGGCCTGATCGAAGGCGCCGCCGAAGGCGCGGGCCTGGGCCACCAGTTCCTGCGTCACCTGTCGCGTACGGGCCTGCTGCTGCACATCGTCGACCTGGCGCCGTTCGAAGCGACCGTGGATCCCGTCAAGGAAGCCAAGGCGCTCGTCAAGGAACTGGAGAAGTACGACCAGGAGCTGCTGGACAAGCCGCGCTGGCTGGTGCTCAACAAGGTGGACGTGATTCCGGCGGAAGAACGCGCCAAGCGCGTCAAGGACTTCATCAAAAAGTTCGGCTGGAAGGGCCCCGTGTTCGAGATCTCCGCGCTGTCGCATGAAGGCACGCAGGAACTCGTCAACGCGATCTACCTGCACCTCGAGGCGAAGCGTCACACCGAGCAGCGCGCGGAAGAAACGCAGATGACGGAAGAAGCGCGCGGCATCTCGTCGATCGACCCGGACGACCCGCGCTTCAAGGTTCTCGACTAAAATTGCACTACCTGGGACTTGCCGGACCTGCCACACGCAGGCGCCGGCAACGTCCGCGGCAAAACCGGGCGACCTGCCTGGCGAATCCAGATCCACTTTTCAATAAGAGATTGGCCGCACACCATGAATTCCCCCATCCCTTCGCTGGTCCACAAAGCCAACCGCCTGATCGTCAAGGTCGGCTCGTCGCTCGTCACCAATGATGGCCGCGGGCTCGATCATGCCGCCATTGCCCGCTGGGCCGCGCAGATCGCCGCATTGCGCGCGCTGGGCAAGGAGGTCGTCCTCGTCAGCTCCGGCGCCATCGCCGAAGGCATGCTGCGCCTGGGCTTCGAGCACCGTCCCACCGACATTCACGAACTGCAGGCCTGCGCGGCCGTCGGCCAGATGGGCCTCGCGCAGATCTACGAAACGAGTTTTCGCGCGCACGGCATCGGCACGGCGCAGGTGCTGCTGACGCATGCCGACCTGGCCGACCGCGAACGCTACCTGAACGCACGCTCCACGCTCACCACCTTGCTGGGCCTGGGCGTCGTCCCGATCATCAACGAGAACGACACGGTCGTCACGGACGAGATCAAGTTCGGCGACAACGATACCCTGGGCGCGCTGGTCGCGAACCTGATCGAAGCGGACGTGCTGATCATCCTGACGGACCAGCGCGGCCTGTTCTCGGCCGACCCGCGCAAGGACCCGGCGGCCTACCTGATCGAGCGCGCCAGTGCCGGCGATCCGGCACTGGAAGCGATGGCGGGTGGCGCCGGCTCGAGCCTCGGCCGCGGCGGCATGCTGACGAAAATCCTGGCCGCGAAACGGGCCGCGCGCTCGGGCGCGCACACGGTGATCGCGTTCGGCCGCGAAGAGGGCGTCCTGACGCGCCTCGCCGGCGGTGAAGCCATCGGCACGGAACTGGAAGCGCAGATGGGCCACCTGACGGCGCGCAAGCAGTGGATGACGGATCACCTGCACACGGCAGGCCAGGTCGTCATCGACGCGGGCGCGGTGGAGAAGCTGTCGCGGGAAGGCAAATCGCTGCTGCCGATCGGCGTCACCGAAGTGCGCGGCGAGTTCGGCCGCGGCGCCGTCATCACCTGCGTCAGCGCGGGCGGCGTCGCCATCGCGCGCGGCCTGTCCAACTACACCAGCAGCGAAGCCCGCCGCATCGTGCGCAAACCGTCGGGCGAAATCGAAGGCATCCTCGGCTTCGTCGAGGGACCGGAGCTAATCCATCGCGACAATATGGTGCTGCTGTAACAGGCAGCCACACTGACAAGGCCGAGCCCGTGACAACATCGGGGTCAGGCACGAAAACTGCCACGTCCTCAGCAGTTACCCTGCATGAGGATGGTTTACCGCCGAGCTTGTGACAGTTTTTGTGCCTGACCCCATTGTTGTCACGGGCTCGGCGGTGGGGCTTACACCACCGCCGGCGCCGGCGTCTTCTGTTTGAACTCGCACAGGTCGGCGATCATGCAGTTCCAGCATTGCGGCTTGCGCGCCACGCACGTGTAGCGGCCGTGCAGGATCAGCCAGTGGTGGGCATCCTGCAGGAACTCCTTTGGCACGAACTTCAGCAGCTTCTGCTCGACGATGTCCACGTTCTTGCCCGGCGCGATACCGGTGCGGTTCGAGACGCGGAAGATGTGCGTGTCGACGGCGATCGTCGGGTCGCCGAAGGCCGTGTTCAGCACGACGTTGGCGGTCTTGCGGCCCACGCCGGGCAGCGATTCGAGCGCCTCGCGGTCGTGCGGCACTTCGCCGCCGTACTGGTCGACCAGGATCCGGCACGTGGCCATCACATTCTTGCCCTTGGTCTTGTACAGGCCGATGGTCTGGATGTAGGTCGTCAGTTCGTCCAGCCCCAGGTCCAGGATCTGCTGCGGCGTGTTCGCCACCGGGTACAGTCTGCGCGTGGCCTTGTTGACGCCCACGTCCGTCGCCTGCGCCGACAGCAGCACGGCGATCAGCAGCTCGAATGGCGTCGTGTATTCCAGTTCCGTGGTGGGGTGGGGATTGGCTTCGCGCAGGCGGCGGAAGATTTCGTAGCGTTTGGCTGCGTTCATTGGTCTGCTGGTTTGTTCTCGGCTGCTTTGGCGGCTTCCGCTTTCAGACGTGCGCGTTCCATCGCGGCGGCGATGATGGCGCGCTTGCGTTCTTTTTCCGCCAGCTCGGCGGCGTTGTCGGGATTCAGACGATCGACGGCTTCCAGCTTCGCCTGCGCCTTCGCGGCCAGGCGTGCATCGTTCTCTTCGCGCTCGCGTTGCAGGCGCGCGTTGCGGAAGTCGTGGCGGTCGCGGGCCGCGTCCGCGTCCGCCTGCGTCCAGGCATCCCAGCCCGTGGTCTCCGTCACCGGGTACATGACGATGCAGTCGACGGGGCAGGGCTTGACGCACAGGTCGCAGCCCGTGCACAGCTCGGGAACGATCGTGTGCATCTGCTTGGCCGCGCCGGCGATGGCGTCCACGGGACAGGCCTGGATGCACAGCGTGCAGCCGATGCACAACGCTTCGTCGATGAAAGCCACTGCGCGCGGGCGTTCCAGGCCATTGACGGGATTGAGCGCGATGACGGGATGGCCCGTCACGGAAGACAGCCGGCGGATGCCCTCGGCGCCGCCCGGCGGGCACTGGTTGATCTGCGCCGTGCCTGCCGCGATGGCTTCCGCGTAGGGCCGGCAGCCGGCGTAGCCGCATTTGGTGCACTGCGTCTGCGGCAGCACGTCCTCGATGCGGTCGGCTAGGGTGGTCGATTCGGTCACGTTGAGAGAAAGTCGCGGAACAAAACGACATTATCCTTCATCGGCGCTGCCGCTGTCCTGCGATGCCGGTTGCGTTCGTGTCCCACCGCGGTGCCTGGCACCATGGCGGGACAGAGGTGAACCGTGTGTCGCGTGCGCACGGTTGGGGACGTGTGGCGTTCCGGGTGTCGTTGTGGGAGCATATTGCATGCACGAAGTGAAGCCTGTTCGCAGCGTGGCCATGCGCCGGCGATGCGCCATCGCCGGCGTGATTCTGTGCGCGCTGTCCGTGGCGCAGGCGCAGACGCCGCAATCGATCCGCGTGGCAGGCGAGGAATGGCCGCCCTACCTTGCTCGCACCTTGCCGGACGACGGCCTGACCGGCGCGATGCTGCGCGCCGTGCTGGACCGGCTGGGCTACACGGTCACGATCGATTATTTTCCCTGGCGCCGCGCCGTCGAGGTGGGCATGCACGACCCGCGTTATGCCGGCGTCATGCCGGTGCTGCGCACGCCCGATCGTGAAAAGCTGTGCCATTTCTCGGCGCCGCTGGGCCGTACCAGCTATGTCCTGGCGTTCCTGAAGGACCAGCCGGTGCGTGCCGGCAGCCTGACGGGGTTGCGCGAGCTGCGCATCGGCACCGTATCGGGCTATTCGTACAGCCTGGAATTCGACACGCAGGCGGCGCAGGGCATCCTGAACGTCGAGGAGGCCGTCAACGACGAAACCAACCTGCGCAAGCTGCTGTTCCGCCGCTTTCCCGTCGTCGTCATCGATCGCCAGGTGCTGCGCTACCTGCTGGCGAAGCCCACCTTTACGCCGGCCGACCGCGAGCGGATCGGCACCAGCGACGGGCTGTTCCGCGAACGGACGATGCACCTGTGCTTCCGCCGCACGACCGTCGGGCAGATGCAGCAGCAGGCCTTCGACAACGCGGCGCGGGAAGTGGACCTGCCGCGGCTGGAGCGCGAGTACTGGCGGCGGATCGGTTACGACGGCTGAACATCGGCGGGGTCAGGTCCGACATTAGGAGAACGGATTAC
>Ga0265797_10006747_pt1 | contig 16062 bp, 21 predicted proteins | sample P2T30metagenome_FD_192433 | JGI IMG/M metagenome (GOLD analysis project Ga0265797, IMG submission 192433) | Plant litter microbial communities from East Loma Ridge, Irvine, California - P2 T30 | ecosystem: Environmental > Terrestrial > Plant litter > Unclassified | place: USA: California... | reverse complement strand
ACATGATGCATGGGTAGACGGAAGAGGTGAGCGGTGGGTACCGATGACTACAGACGGAAATGAAGAGCATCGTCGGTTTACAGATAGCAGACCCAGAGCTGATAAATGTCACGCGTTAATGTTGAGTGAAGCTTTTGCTCTATAGGAGAAAAAGTAGTACAGGATGTATGTTACAGCGAACGATGATACGGATGGTCATGCTATCACGGCCTGCGTTTGCACTTGGCTGTCAAAGACGACGTACATTTGCACGTCGAGCAAGAGTGAGGTGAGCGAGATACACAGTAAAATGGTGTGTCAAAGCGTTTGTTGTTGCATTTTCGCCTCGACTTTTCGCACTCAGGTATTGAGCGGACGTCACACCTTCGAAGTCCCACTCTCGGCGCTCAGCAACCTTTTGAGTAGCCTTCATCGCCCTCAGGAACCATCGCGATAACACCACCAGCGAGATGTCTATCCCGCAACAAAGAGCCGCAGGGCCAAATCAGCATGGCATCTTCCCGCCGAAAGGTTGCAGCATCTTCGGCGCAGACGCAACTGCTCTTCAGGTGGCCACTCCGCTCACAAAGGGTGCGTTCGAACAGTCGCTTCTTGTTAATAAAGGTAAAGGCTCCTTGGATTCGATCGTCACACAACTGGTGCAGCAAAGTGCTACACTGAAAGCATGGTTCGCGCTTCGTCTCAAATCCTCGACCCACCAGAGAGGTCAGGGGATATCTTGCGCAAGGTGGGATAGTGTGTGGGCGCTGATTCAGGAGTCTAAGGCGACGTGGATTGCACAATACCATGGCAGTGAGAATCGCGCTGTCCAGTGGGAAATGGGACGGCCTCTGTCGCTCGCTGAGCTGCAAGCTCGCGTTTTTCTGGTGCTTTATCAGAAAATCCAAGAGAATCGAGAAGGAGACCTTGAATCAACCCTCGGGTTCAAGTGGCATCCTTACTACTATGAAGAAGTTGGCATATACTTCCTTCTTCATCAGTTCCTGATATTTCTGAGGAAACAAACCGGTGACAATTATACGATGAGTATATTTCGTCCCTTGGGACGAAGCGCTCAAGACGATCAGCGGAGGGAGGCATGGGAGCAGACACCCGGGTTCCAGGTCTGCAAGATGTCAGAACAATTTATGGCATGTAAGTTTACTCCATGCTGCTGTACAACGCCGGTATTCTGTGCTGAGCTGACGATGACTAGACAGGAATTGGGACCCTACAACTCTGATCAAGTCCGCTGACGTTGACACGGACGAACAAGAAATTCGAGCGGAGGAAACAGACACTGTCTCATTCATGCTTGCAGGCGACGAGCATGGCCAAATCTTCACATTGAAAGCGGGTGACATCCCGCAAGTCGAAGAAGGCGGGCAAGGAATGTGCGAGTGTCTGCAGAGACGACTCCAGTGGCCAAAATGCTTCGTGGACATCGTAGGCGTCAGCTTGGATTACGGAGAGGCTGATGATGATGCTTCTGTCGATACTCTCGTCGAACTTCGGCGTTTCATGGGCTGGTTCCAAGAGCCCATCTTCCGTCTGCACACCGCAGATACAGGCCATAAGGCTGAGCCTAAGCATATCGCTCACCAAAACTATGCTGAGCACTGCATTCTCAAACTGGACAGCTTGACAAACAAACTGGACCCTAGTCACGCGATTGAAGCTCGTCCATGGTTCGATCTCATACGTCTGAATCACCGACGCAGTGCGGAATTCATCGAGGAGCTATGGCAACTGTTCTTGCCATTAGAACAGAAGACTTCCGAGCATTGGCAAGAGCTCTCGGTCTTGAAAGACCTCTGTGAGATGGCACGAGCAGATACAGCTCGCGCGTTCGACCTGGAAGCACATTTTGGCATACTTTCCGACCAGCAGCAAGCCCACGCCAGGCAAAACCTTGAACTGATCAGATCGAACCATCCGCTGGCAAGCCATGCACAAGCTCTCTTAGTTGACATGTTCACACCCCAGATCAACGATTCGACAGAGGTATCGAGGACGAAAAAAATCTTCGACGAGGTCAGGGAGGCTGCTAGCCTCGACTAATATGTGAACATGTCGGCTCATGGCATATGGCGTTGGGGAACTCATCGGGCCTTTCAGAACTGACAAAGACTCTTGGGCAGAGCTTCGCAGCATCAACGACGTCTTCAACCAGGTCGCTTTGGGCACGCCGACTGGGTTTATTGGTGGAGGTGTTTTTGGTCCCCAAGCAACGAACACTCAGGAATCTTTGCGAGTCGCCATTTCGAGCCACTGCCACAGAGGTCGTAGGTCGTGTTGAACGTGAAGAGCTTTTGGAGATGAGTTGAGATAGGCTATCAACCTAGACCGAGAAGCGTGGATGTCGGCCGTGTACTCATTGGAGGGCGAAATGTTTCGAATGAGGGGACAGGCGTTCATGACATGCGCTGCAGAAGCAATTGAATCATAGAACAGAAAACAATCAAAATTCGAAAACACTCCATACTTCTCGAAACCGCACAATAAAACCCTCAATGTCCCACATCCACACCCTTCCTAGTGCATGTCTTCAGAATCTCTTCCACGCACCATGGGGTGATCTGTTCCGCCACAAGCATCAACTTCCCCAGCTCCCTCCTCTCACAAATTTGCTTATCCAAGTATGCCCTCCTTCCCTTACTCTCATCTGCCAACAATAGCACAGCTTTAATGATCAATCGTAAAGCCAACCAGCATAGTCCCTTCGACGCCGCGCTGCCCGCTCAATCCAAGTCATCTATCACCTTGGAGATATCCTCCACAGCCCGGTTGTACTCCTCTTCGCTGGGAGGGTCGCTCCTATCCACCCACACTTGGCAGAAGACATGCACGCACACCGCGACAGGACAACGAAGACGGTGGAAGACCGGGAAAACGAGAGGATGCATATCGATCATGCCGAGAACTGATTCGCTGTGAGCGCGCGAGTGACCGCTCGAAACGGGGATGTTGCAGACGAGATTCAAGACCTTCAGTTCTCTGGCGGGACAGGATGCGCGGGAGAGCCAAGCATCGTAGCTACCGCCGCTACAGAGTCGGGTGTATATAGTTGCGTAGCGCTCGTTGGCTGGGAGGCAGTGGCGGTGGTCGCGGATGTCTTGTGCAAGAAGTTTGCAGCTTCTTGCCAGGTCTCGTAAAGGGAGGCGAGGTAGGGGATATGTTGCTTGCCATTGACCCCACACATTGTTAAGCTGGTGCGAGATATCGAAGTCCTTGACGACGTCGTAGATCATGTATCGTAGTTCTGGGGGAAGGCCGAGAAGACTGGCTCGAGGATAAGGTAGAGCAGGAACCTCTTTGTCTGAGGCCGAGGTCGACGATTTGCCGAGAGGCACCTTCGAGGCCGAGTGACCCATCTTCGTGCTTTCAGTCGTTAGTTTGGCGAGAAGCGGTCTCGGTCGATGGTTTGGTGAGAAGCTTAAAGTGGAGGGCCGACCTGTGTCGTTGTTTGTCTTTCCGGTGATGTTGGTAGAAAGCCTGTCTTGGGTAGTTGAGTGACGACGTCTAAAGAACTAGAGAAAAGTTGCGATCTTTTATCATCAACATGAAGTGAAACGGAGTCGCGTCATACCTCTGCGACGACACAAAGTCACTGCATTGGAAACTTGCATTGATCAGTGACTGATGCATTCGCGACTCCAGTGCTTGCTTGCGCACGTCAGCAACATCAATTCACAGCAATCCGCACCAGCACGCGACAATACAAACCGTTACCAGTGAAGCGCACATCAACTTGGGACACATCTGTTCCAGCATTTCTCATCAAATCTCAGTAATCTTAAAGTCACTGTCCAAACGGCATCAATTCGCTTTTTTTCGAGCTAAAGCATATCCTACAGAAAGACAAACATTCGTTACTCGTCTCAAACAATGCCAAAAAGGCGAGCTCACCGCATTTCAGCCTTCACAATAACCACGAGTTGCGTGCTCAGACTCAATGCGCCTTCTTGGTGTGTATGAAGGCCCGGGGCCAAAGCCAGACGCAAACAATCAATCACCGCTCCTCCTCCAATTTTGCTGCAGCATCTCATTACCAACTCTCCGTCTTTACTTTCGTTGGGCGCGCTGAATGTTGCTGCTGTTTCCGCAATAGCGGCTGACGTCCATCGAGAGCCAGTGAAAATACAAGCTCTTCACTTCTCCAATACCACATGTAATTTTGTTGCTGATGCTTATCGTCATTTTCAAGCCATCGTGATCGAAGCCAAAGATGTAGTGGGTGTATCCAGGGAACAAGAAGTCAAGAGGCCAAGCACTCTCGGAATAAAGGTAGAACGATGAGACCCAATAGCCAATGGATCCAAAACTTTCGTTGTGTACTTTGAGGCGCTTCTGATCTTCCATCACCTAGTAATCGGAAGGCGTTGCGCGTCGTTACTAATGAGTTGACGTCGGGCATAAGCAAGCTGTAGTAATGTAAGCATACTCTTCCATCAAAAAAGCAAAAAAAAGGGCGCAGAAAGAGAAGACATCGAGACACCTCTTCAAGAATCTTCCTCAAACACCGCTCGATGTCCACGATCAACATAACGAAAATGACTCACATCGTCCAAGTTCTTCGCCAAATCCAAGTTCTTGTCCACCACCTTGCGGATCTCCTCGCACACATTGCCCTCAAGAAGCACCTCACACTTCCGCGGCAGCCACCTCAAGATGTCGAAAGCGTTGGCATAGACGGTCGTGTTGCCGCTCGTGCTGCTGCCTTCGGCGCCTGGCAGGACGAAGGGCGTGTGGATGACGAAGCGCTGCAGACGCCAGCAGTAGCGCAGTTGGAGACGGACGACTTCGGCGAAGCGCTCGAGAATCTCGTTGTGGGTTGGGATGGTGACGCGAAGGTGTTTGATTTGGCCGCGGGAGCGTTGGTGTAGATTCGCGAGTGTGGGTTGGGCAGTGTCAAGGTCGAGGAGGAAGTTGTTTTCGCCGTAGAGGATCGCGCGTGACTCTTTGTAGATCAGCTTGCTGGCGCGGAGGAGGTTGACAAGCAATGGGTCGACGTCCTGCGGGCGTGGAGCGCGAGGCGGTGCAACAACGTCACTCGGAAGGAATGAGCGGCGGCCGCGAGGAGGGTTGTTCGTGTGGGCGTTGGTGACGATGCGGTTCCGGCGCAGTGGAACGTGTGGCATTGTGAATGTAGGCGTAGGCTGGTTGTTGAGAGGGTTTGCGCCATTGCTAGCACTTCGCTGCATGTTGCTGCGAGTAAGGGATCGCAGAGTGCGCATACCGCGCGCGGGCCATGATTCACTTCCGCCAGCAGTAGCATCGTTCGTGTTTGTGTCTGTGGGAGGAGCAGCCAGGCTCTGAAGAGCCTGAGCGTCCAGTAGAGCTTCTTCATCCTCACTCTCCAGCGACATTGTACCGTCCATGAATCCTTCACTGCCCACCACAATCGACTCTGCACGCTCTTTCTCTCGATCAATGGGCTTCGGCTCTTTCGAAAGCAATATCTCGAAAGGCCGCGTCAGACAAGCTCGGTAGATCTCAATGCGGACCTCAGGCGGCATATCCATCAAGCGGAAAGGCTTCTCATTCTTGTCCGTAATAGGGCACAGGTCGTCCTCATCTTTCGCCTGCTGTGTTCCGGCATCGTCTGTCCCGTCATCTTGAGATTGCTCACATGAGCTGCTCTCCTTCGCAGGAGCAGCCTCCGCCGTCCTAGACCTCTTAGATCCCGACATGGGCAACTCGACACCGCCGTCGCGCTCTCTCTTCTCGCCTCTCAAAGACTCGCGACGCGCACTCGGTCCAGCTCCAGAGGAATTCGTCCTACGTCGCTGCGCCATTTGCGGCTTGCGGACACAGAAGGCCGAGTGTTATGATGCGTTTTGTATTCTCGTCTCGTTTTGTCTCAGTGACGTCGAAGCTCCAGACGTGTACCGCGGGCGCAAGCAAGGCTACTCTGCTTACACAGCGCACAAAGCCGCCTCGTCGAGATTACTGTCGAATGTCGATGTCGATGCGGCAATGGCGCAGATTCCAGCACGGATCGCACGTGGGAGTAGACTCGGGCAAGTAGTGGTGTCAGGTGTTGGTGGTGGTGGGGCAAAAGGGCCGGGTCAGTGATGCTTGCTCGATGTCGATGTCGCGATAGCGTTTGAGCACTAAGGCAGCAGACTGGAGAGGCAGAGGAGAGGGCCTGGGCAACTGATTGACTCTCGGCAGGCGCAGGCAGTGCAGCGAAGCCAGTCGCGCGAGGTGGTCTGAGAGAGGAAAAACAGAGTGTATGCGTTGATGTGTGTGTGTAGAGAACCAAGTAGACAGAGCAATGCAATGCGTTCGAGTCTAATCAGATCCTTCGAATGCTGTAGTTTGAGTAGTCTCGCTTACCCACGCCTTGGAGCCTTGGAGTGTTTGGCCCACGCCCGCCTCTCTCAGCTGGCAGTCGCGTCATTGGTAAGCGGGACGTGCAGTCACGGGAACGCGGCGCTTCCGGCGAGCCGGCTTTGAGCGAGAAATGTCACTGCAAAACACTCCCTGCCTGGCTCCCTGCCTGGCTGAAACCTCAAAGCTTCTTCCCAAGTGGAGGAGCAGCCGTCGGTTCCTTGCAGGGCATAGAAAACGATCGCAATTGCCTCATGCAGCCGGGGGACCGTTGGCTTGTGAAAGAGGTCCGTGTGACTGTCTCGTCCCTTGGTCTTTGCTACTCGCTGCACCGTGGTCTTCGCTTTAAGACACTTTGGGGAGGACGTTGGGCCTAACGAATTGCTATTGGAGAGGCCAGCACCGGCGGTGAGCAGACGGCGTGGGGGGGGTTATTAAGAGGAAATGGGATAAGATGTGTGGTCTGATGGGAATCATCGTTGCAGGTTACTGGTGTCGAAGAAAAGTCATCTCACATGCATTTCACTGGTTTACATTTCGATACAATGGGATAGACCATGAAGCAAATTGAAGAACAATCGAGCTGTAATAAAATGCACAACGTTCTAACTAGCTACCTTTCCCACCAGGCAAGAGTCCATTCACATCTTGCCAATCGCTCAATCCGCCGCCTTCCTGTCCTTTCTCCCATGCAATGATGACCCAGAATTACATTCTACCCCCTTCCCGCGGTGTGCATCACAATCCATGTGGCACACCAGGCCTTCCCTCCGTCCGGCCCAGAAGACAAAAAAAAATATAATACACATCCGCCCCTTTCGGTCATACACTCATCATGCGAGCAGAAGGAAAAAGCGGAATGATGGAGTTTTTTATTTGATGATAGGAAATGCCGGTCTTGTTGACCGTGATTGGTTGGTCGGCCAGGTCAAGCTAGCTGCAAGCCTGGCCGCTGGGTGAGCGAGTGTTGTATTAGTTGGTGATGAGGTATTAGGTGGGCAGCGAGCCCGGGGAGCCAGTTCCCGTATCGAGTGGTCCGTAACAAATGAAATGGGTTGATTTTGTGGCCGCCGTCCGCATAGGGACAGCTCTGCCTGAAGCAAACGAAAACAATGGTGCGAAAAGAGCAAAGTCCATGCAACTTGTACGCCTAGAACGCTCAGCCACCCGCTCCAGTCCAGTCTGGATGGGCGACTTTCGGGGTATAATCCGGTAGTTTTCTCTGCCTGTAGAACTCCACCGCCGTGAAGAAGGAAAGATGGGTTTGATGCGGCCTGCAAGCGAGCTGCTTTGCTTGGCCACGCTTGGAGCTCGATATGAGCTCATGTTTCAAGTCCTGCGGCGTCTCCAGATTCGTCTCCAGTGATAGACGGAGCAGTGACAGCCTCTGCGGAATTGGAGACGGTCTCAGCGAGGTCCTCCTAAGACTGATGCTGAGCCCACATCTCCTGTCCACGCATTTGACCGTTGTAGTCCATGGGACCAGTGCTGTGAGGGCGCTGCTGGTCGTAGTACATTTGAGCCGCGGTGTTAACGCCGTAGTTGCCATTGGCATCTCCGTAGTGGTACTGAGGCTGTTGGCCATTCGCAGACAACCCGTTGTGAGGCGATTGCCAGCCCATGGCGTGACCCATATGAGGGCTGTTGGTGGCGCTACCGTTATGTTGCTGGCCGCTGTGAGGAGCAGCAGAAGGCTCAAGGATCTGCGGAGGGTTGTAGCCCGAAGAAGGGTTTGATGTAAGCGGAGGGCGTTGAGCAGAGCCGTTGACAGGCATCTGGTATTGCGCAGGAGAACCGGAACGCGGTGAAGGTGCCATCTCGCCACGGAGGTGAGCAGGCACTGCCGCCATGCCGTTGTTCATCGCCTGCATGTAGTAGTCCGATGTCTGTCTTTGCATCTGAGGAACACCAGCCATAGCAGAGCCGGGAGAGACGGACGATGGTCGGCTTGGGTGTTGAGGCATAGGCGACTTGCCGTTCTCAGAGTACCCCTCCTCCTCATCAGATCCTCGTGATCTCTGTGTGGCCATGGAGACGCGTGATGCCAGAATTGCTGCAGTAGCAGCCTCTGATTCCTCGATAGTTCCAGTGTGGTGATTTTGATGCCTTGTGAGAGTGGTGCGGCGTGTGAAGGTCTTTTGACAGTCGGCGTAAGGGCACTTGTACGGTCTCTTACCCGAATGGATCCTACGGTGACGTGCCAATGAACTGCTGTCACTGAAAGGCTGGGATGTCGTCAGCTGATGAAATTGACAATTTGCAACAAAAAATTCAAGCTCACCTTGCCGCATCGCTCGCACATATGAGGCTTCTCGCCGGTGTGTACGCGAGAATGCACAGTCAGAGCGCTGCGTTGAATGAACTGTTTGCCACAGCCGGGGTGATCGCACACGTGCGGTCGGATGCCACTGTGGATACGTTCTGAGCGGATGTTAGCTTGTGAACGCGTGTTCAAGTACAGTTAAAATTTTGCCTTACCGTGTCTTGCCAAATCGCTGCGTCGGGCGAAACCCTTGGAGCAGGTCGAGCAGGCAAAGGCCTTGGGTAGAGGGTTCGACGCGCGGGAGCCACCATCGATGGAGACAGCATCTTGCTGGACCGGTGCCTGCACCGCGCCCATCTGTGCCTGAGGGTACGCCTGATCTGTAGGAGCGTTGGGGTGGTAGCTATGTTGGATGAGTGGCATGTTGCCGCCAGGGATTTGCGTGGGCGATGGGTAGCGCATTCCGTTAGACAACTGGCTAGCAATCTGCTGGTAGGCAATCGAGGTCTGGGGTGTTTGGGAAGAGTAGCGCGAGGACTGTTCGGAGGTATGGGGCGAAACGCCTCGTTCGGAGCCGGTCTCGGTTTTTATCCTCGACGCGCCGTTAGGGACGTAGAGGTTCTGGTTGGCGTAGTGGGACGGCGCGCCTGACATGTCGTGGGTCATGCTGAGCGGCATAGGGACTTCGTATTGCATGTTGGGGTGGCCTGCGGCTATAGCGTGCCTGTTAGTATTGAGCAGCGTGTTGAGGTCCATCTCTTCGAGCGGCGAGTCCCTCCTCTTGTCAGACTGCGAGAGCAGGAGGCGGCCAACAGACGGCAGCGACATGTAACAGCCTGCGGGTGGAATTCCTTCGCCCTCGTAACGTGTGAAACTGCGCGGCACACGGAGGTTTACTGACTGGGCAGAAGATTCCGCGACGGCGAGTGGGAGCGCGGGCGATCAACCAGACGCGACGCGGATGCTATTGCTGCTTGACCTCGCGGAGGGGTGCAGACGAATGCGATGAGATGCGGTGTGTACACGCGTGGGCCCGGTGGGTGGAGGGTGGGCGATGGTCTGTTCGACGCGGTATGCGGGAGGTCGTGCGTCCTTTTGAAGGGTCACAGCTTCTGAGAAAGATGCGACGGGACGACTGCAGCGACGACGGAGTCAGCGGTGATGATGGCGGTGATGGGTAAGGAGCGTGGTGGTGATGAGAATAGTAGTAGTAAAGGAAAGGGCGGAATGAAGGACAGACGATACCGAGAAAAGCGGCGTGGCGGAGCGGAGGTGAGATGGGCAGTATGTAATGGGAGGAGGGCGGTGGGAGTGGTGTGTGCGTGGGATGATGGAGGGAGAGGGAGCGAAGGACGAGAATATGCACGGCCTTTGGCCATCGAGTCTCTCTCCCGACTCTTCGCGCAGAAACGCCGCCGAGCAGAAAAGGGGCGATGGAATGGGGGGCGAGGCAGGCACGACGCGCGCGTTGCTGGGAGTAAGAATCGATACGTACCTGTCTTGCTGTACACTTGTTCCAAGATGCGGGCTTCCGAGATGCGAATGTACCGTCCAAAAAGGCGTGGGCGACGCGTTTTCCTGTGTTGAAAAAAGTCCTGTTCTTGCTGCGCGTTGCAGACGGGCGTCCGTGCTGTACTTGAAAGGCGGCCAAGACAGAGAGGACAGAGTTTTGGTGCTAGCTGCGGGAGCGGGAGTCTAGTGTACGGATGCTCGGGAACGCTAGTGCGCGAGGCAGGCTAGGTTTTACACCTTTTTTTGGATCTCAACCTAGCGGTGCAGGATCGCGTCTCCCTAATCTGACCGGGAATTGCAAATGCTTCACCGTGGATTCGTCTTCGAGGACACAGTCACGCTCGTTCCACTCGCTCTGTTTCGCAAATGGATTATTTGCAAAAAAGCTACCGGCAACTTTCTCGGATCTAGGCGAGGTTCTTAAACAGACGTCGTGTCGACCTTGTAATGATGGCGTTTCGTGTGGTTGAGAACGAAGATGATGTTCTCAATGATTGCTCCGCTCGGTGATCGATCGAAAGCGTCTGGTAGGCGGTCGTGTTGGAAGTGTCTAGAAACTCCAGTACTTGATCGGATGTGTGCGGATTGCTGATGAGGACCAGGATTGGTAATGATGATTAGTGTCGCCGGTCGTGGTCGACGATATTATGCAGGAAGGCGTAGGTTTCCAAGGACGTTTGCTTTCCGTATAGTAATCGTCCACGTCGACTAGGTAATTTGACGTTACGCTTCAAGTTTCGTCCCCCGGTCTATCTTCGCGGAGTCAGGGCCGGCCAGCGGTAATCTCTTCGTCTTGAAAGTGGGTTCCTGGGTTTCAATCGAGTCTCGGTCAAGCCCAAAACTTTCTCGCTAGGAAAGAGAAAAAATTCGCGCGCAGTAGCGGGTTCGCCGATGAGTAAAAAGAATAAAATGGCGTGTGTTGTCCAAAGTGTCGAAAGGAACGTGCGTTTGTAGTGTCCAAAGAAAAGATAAGGAGTGTGAGCGGTCTGTTGTGGTGGACAAAAAATATTAGAGATGGTGGTGGTAAGTCAGGTTGCAAACGATCGAGCAAGGAGCACCAGAAGATGATGCACTGTACAAACTTGGAAGGGGATCCCAAGAACAGGGCGTAGATCACCTCGCCCGGGTGCCCTTACGACTATCTATACCTATACCGAGGCGCCACATAACGTCAACGGCGAAATTGCCCATTGCTTCTGCTCCGTATCCCCAAGCTGCCTCACTCGATCGCTGCGCGCACATACCCGCGTGCTGCAGTCGTGGTAGTAAGGGCCGGGATGCTTCGCTGTAGAGGCGCAGCCCTTTTTCACCGCCGGGCGACAAATCGTCCAAGCGGGTGCCTGTAGTCTTGCATCCGGCATAGGCGGCGCTGCGAACGCTCTAGCAGCCTGTCGGGGCATTCAGCCATTGGCTCTGCGTATACGTTTCCGCATTGCTAGTCGGTGAAGTGCGAGTCAAGAGCCAATTTCGCTGCGCTCCTAGCTCCAGGCTCTCACGTTTCACCATCGCCGGCACGGCGGCGTGGTCTTTAAACGGTTGCTTTTCTGAGAAACATAGAGCATTACGCGTGGCAAGCGTGGGGCTCGATTGTTAACCGATAGGTCGCCAAGGGGAGCTGCGAGAAGCCGATTCCTCCTGCAGGTCCAAGGAACAAACGCATATTGCTGTACAGGCGATCATGGCAGATCACTGCACTGCGACCATCGGGTGTCAGTGCCAGACTGCCAGCACAGCCAGTGCCAGCCAAAATCCTAGGGCACGGCAGGACAGGAGGCCCAGGGCAGGACGCTCCGTGCCTGGTGCCTGGCGGGCATGTACCACCGCTTAATTCATCCTCATCCCGAGTGTACGTCTCTGCACACCACGTACCCTTTCTTTCGTTGCACGTACCGGCACGCAGCCTCAACCCAAAACAAAAGACCGCCCTACAGAAGCTCGCTAGAACGAACTCCCACGCCTTCCACGCCTTGCCCTGAGCTCGACTGGCGGTCACCCAGCTTCACCATGACATGTGGTGAAACGCACGGCGCGCGGCGACAAATTGCGGCGAATGGAACGGCCGGTCCTTGAGTGCTGTAAGTGGGAGTAAGATGCCGCAGAGCCTCACCATCGTCCCTCCAAGGCCCGCGGGCACATGAAATGCCATTGTGGATTGACTCGCGAGCCGAGACCCCTCGTCATCTCTCTCCTGTCAAAGGCCTGCTGCGGTGGCTGGGTCGCGTGTTTACGATTGCGAAACTTGCCTGGCGTGTTTGAGCAGTGGTCCTCGCGGCCGTTGCGACACATGGACAGAAGACTCCAAGAGACAACACGACCAATCGTGACGACACAAACCACATGTCACAGCCGCTGCTCACACAGACAGACCCTTTTCTTACACGTCCTCGAGCAGTGGCGCACCACACCATGACCACTCGCTCTGTACCTCCCGCGCACACACCCTCTCATTCCCATTTCCCTGGATCGCAGGGAAGCCATGTCCAGCGTGCGGCGAATGCCTCGATGCCGACATCATCATTCTGGAAGCGTTCTAGAAGACACATGTGACATTGTACACACGACGATACCGGTGCTTTCTCGCCTTGCTGTCAGTGGATCCGGAGATTTCATCTCGCGAAGCGACAGGCTGTCCCTAGCGAGATAGCAACCCTGCCCTGCCGCCCTCAGGTAAGCATTAGGCGCGCAGTATGTCTATTGGGCTAATAAACCACTCCAAGACTTTAGAGTTCACCAGACTCTCTGCCCTGTATCTATTACTGTTCGCGCCGACGAGAAAATATCGTCTTACTCATTTCTCTGTTCACGGAAGCGCAGCCGAGACCAGGTAGTGGTGGAGGATAATATATTGCGCACGAATCGATGCCACAGCCGCTTCTCCGACGGAAAATAAACTGGCCAATGTGATTGCGAGAGACAGAGCCGAGATAGGGCAGGTTAAGCATATTCCTTGCATTCGAGCTCGACTGCTTGCACACAGGCCGCTATGCTCTGTCTAGCCTTGCTCACTCGAGCTTAGTCACCTTCTCAGAATCGCCGCCTTGCTGGCTGCTTGACCACTTTGGTTGACCTCTTTCTTGCAAATACGAGCGACTTCGCGGACGGTTTCGCAGATGACTTCGCGGTTGACTTCACCTCTGCTCCAGGAGCTTCCTCCCCTACGGGCTTTCCAGCCTTTCCTTCAGCATCCTGGCTCTCTTTCGGGCGGATGGCGATGCTCTTCAAAGCACCTTCGTCCTGCTTTCCCTCCAGCTCCTTCTCTGACTCTTGGACCCCATGCCCAACATTCTCCATGAGCTCCGAATCCATCTCCTGCTCAGCAGCAGCAACTCCCTCATCGTCCTCCAACTGCTCGTCGTCGTCGTCCTCCTCCTCCTCCTCCTCCTCCTCCCCCTCCTCCTCCTCGACCTCGTGATCCTGTGCGGCGAATGCGTCTTCGATGTTACCTTCTCTGGGCGGCCAACACGAAAAAGCCCTCCTAACGTACTCGGGCGGGTCTTCGGCTTGAGAAGCGAGAGTGATATCCAGGCTATAGCGTAGCTGCTGCATGGCTTCCTTCTCGTCGTTTGACTGCTCCTCCTGGGGTTGCTTCCTCATTCGCTGCTTTGTCGCCTGGTAGAGTCTCTCTGCCTCAACTCTACACTCCTAGATATCGTTAGTATGTGAATAAAAATTAAAATGATTTGACCTACCTCAGCAGCTTCCCAGTCATCTTCAGCGTTAGCAATCAAGATCAGAGTCTTGATGTAGACATAACGCGGCATTGTAGGATCGGTCAAGTTGAACTTGGCGGCAGCAATGCACTCGGTATACTCCTCCTGCTGATAAAGTTCATAGCACTCTTCGAATTAAATAGCGTATAGGTCGTCTTTTGGCATTTCCGGCATGGTAGCAGATGCGACAGGCGGTGCTTCAGGTGGAGATGGGTGGCCGAGGGGATGTCGTAGGATGAGATGTCGCGAATTGCTGATGGAAGGTAACCAGTAACTCAAGAAGTCAGAGCTTCGCCACTCCACCTTCCGCCTTTCACCACGACAGTGGGATGACAAGCGTTCGGACGGCAAACGCTCGAATGATACATGCGCAGACGCGCTTGCCGTTCACTTTTCGAGACTCTGTGCATCTTTCCTGACGCACAAGTTTGACATTCGTCGTGCGACTCTCATTGGAACCGAACACATCTCACCGAAAACCCAATGTCGTCCAATCTATCATCTCAGAGCCAGTCAAAATGAGTGCACCAAAGACATTGGATGATCCTCAAGATCATGCGGTGAGCCCGAGTCCCCAGAAAAAGACAAAGAAATCCAAACAACCACTTTTCGGTCCGCCCAAACCTTCCAGTACTATCGCTGAGGAACACCCGCCACACCTGTCCAGAAAGATGGAGATGAACTCGAACTGGACACCAGCGACCTTCTCGACAACTTCACAGCCAGCAAACAGGCCAGGAACGTTAACAGGTATAGGAATGTATTCGACAAAGGCCTGCGCCCGAAGCGAGCAGTCACGGCCAGACCGACATTCGAGGTATATGGTATGCTACTCGGCCTCGAAGACCACACCGAATCACCTACCAGAAGATTGCATGAAGTAAGGGGTGGGCCTCTTGCCACAGACATCCTCAGCACTGAACAAGATATGAGACAGCTCGGTGACATTGTTTGTCGGTTACTGGACCGCTTTCTATATGATCTGGATGCACAGAGATGGAACCTCATAGCCAATCAGGACCTGCGCTCAAATTTGTGTACGAGCTCTCAATTGTAAATGTTAATGCCATCGAGTCTTTAAGGCAGATAGTACTAGCACATATCGCATTTGAGTGACAAAGGCGACTTAGATAGTATCTCAACGGCCAACATGTTCCTAAACACACCCATGGCCTGTGGTAGTAGTGGAACAAAAATCCCTTGATAAGGCTGTAGCTAGTGCTTCAGTCGTACACAAACTTGAGCATAAGCACTTGTGGTCCCGACGACTTGATTTCCAAATCGTCCAGCTTGTTTGGGATAGATGGAAGTAAACCACCATGAACAATTTAGAGCTTCGCCTTCGTCCACGACGCCGTCGCTACGTTTTTCTCCCTCGCCGCATCCTCGCGTTGTCGCTTCTCAGCCAAAGCATTGTCTCGCGCAGCTTCTTCATTGCCGTTCTCCAGCAGTTCGACTGTCTCGCGGTACATTTCCCGCTTGAGCTCACTAAGCACCTTCTGGCCAGACATGCCCGGCTGCGCCTTCGAAACAAGAGCAAGCTCATCGATAAACTTGAGTGCATCGTCTAGACCTCCCAAGGAATCAACCAGACCCTCTTCCAGAGCGTCGAGAGCCTGTTTGGGTGGTCAGCAACAATGACAAGTATGTCAATAGGGTTAGGGTCTTGGGGTTAGCTTCAACTCACCTTGAACCTCACAGCCTCAAGAATCATCCTCCTGAAAGTCGACGGCTTCACCTTCTCGCGGAAGATACTGCACATTGGCGGTCTCAACCCAACGCCCAGCTGTAGCTCGTTCAAGCACAAGAAGCCTTTGTGCGGGTTCATGATGCGGTAATCGTGCATCATGGCCACCATCAGCCCGCCTGCGAATGTGTGGCCGTTGAGCAGAGCGACGGTCGGCATGGGGTACGTTAGCAATCTGTGCCACAGGCCGTAGAGAGTCTCGGTGAAGAAGCCCGGGGTGGAAGTGGCGTGTTCGAGGTCGAGGCCATTGGAGTAGAATTTGGGAAGTCCGGATGTGGTGACGACGACTCCTGGAGGATATTTGGTTTGGAGGATGTCGAGGGTAAGGTGGAGGGCTTTGACGAATGTCTAAGGATGGTTAGATACATTCTTCGTGTTGATGTTATTGGAAATACTGACGGTCGTAAGACGGTTGTCTGGTGCACTCGCGAAGGTGACCAGGTAGACCTTTGCGGCTGGCTCGGTCACGGCGATTTTGCCGGAGTTGCCGATGGGAACATCGAAGAGAGCTTTTG
>Ga0265797_10006745_pt1 | contig 16066 bp, 12 predicted proteins | sample P2T30metagenome_FD_192433 | JGI IMG/M metagenome (GOLD analysis project Ga0265797, IMG submission 192433) | Plant litter microbial communities from East Loma Ridge, Irvine, California - P2 T30 | ecosystem: Environmental > Terrestrial > Plant litter > Unclassified | place: USA: California... | reverse complement strand
CACTAGTCAAGTGGTTAAGACATAGCGCTTTCACCGTTACATCTCGGGTTCGAACCCCGAGTGGGTTAAAAAAAAAAAATAATATTACTTAACTCTTCTGGCTACTCAAAAGGAAACCTTAAAAAAAAGGGGGGATATAGTTTAATTGGTAAAACTACGATTTTGCATATCGTTATTTTAGGATCGAGTCCTAATATCTCCATATTTTTATTGCTCTCGCTCGCAAAGCGCTATAAAACTTTTTTAGAAAAATTAAGCAAAGCGCTGCGCTAAAAATAAAATGTATTATAACGCGCACAACACTTAGTAAGTGATGCGCTAAAAATAAAGCTCGAGAAGCTCAACCCGGTAGAGCGGAACTCTGAAGATGTTTAGGTTGTAAGTTCAAATCTTATCTCGAGCATAATTTTTACTGTAAATATAATATCGCATTTATTTTTTTTTTTTTATATTGCGTTAATTTGATGTAGTAAAAATACCTAATAGTAAAGTAAGATTTCATTCTTTATTATTGGCTATTAAATAAGGTAATTATATTTAGAGGATTGCAGTAGTAAGATGACGCAAAGTTCTTAGTAAATATATTTACTAAGTATGAATCTGTTTGGAATCAAATAATTACCAGCGCTTTTTTTTTCAAAATAATTTTTTGCAGTAATTATACTTAACGGAGTTAGAATAAATAATCCATAAATAAAAAACTTCTTAGCTGCATATATAGATTATATTTGTCTAAATGGTGTTAGACTAATAAAAGACCTGTTAGTTGTAACAAAATATACATTAAGTAATGCTTAAGATTAATAAAAAATCGTATGTATAGGCTAGAACGTAAAGGTTGTAGGTTGGTTACCTGACTAGCATAACAACAAGTTACATAAATGTTGCGGATGTATATCTCAGAATTCGGATTTACATTTTAATTAGAATTCAACAAATAAGTATATCATGAAAAAATTTTTTAATATTTTACAACGTAGGCTTACTCTGGGTAGCCTTTTAACCGCTATAGTCACATTTATATTCGCAATTGGCTTAAGACAACTATTATTGTATGAGTTTGATATCCTACCTATTAAAGGCGAAATACAAGTAATAGACATAAGTTTTCTGGGTATAATAATAATATTTAGGTTCATTTGCAATGCGTTTATCGAATTTTTACTAATGGATAAATTTGAAACTCCTTTGATTCAGGAATGAGGTTACAAGCAATCAACTGCGTTAAACATGGAAAACACTGCAAATACTAGTTCTTCTGATAAAGGTTCTTCTAAAGATTCAGATGGCGGAAGTCCGTCTAAAGATTATTCAAAAAAATCGTTAACTGAGGAGCAGTATTCTAAAGTAAAACAAATGATTAATAATAAAGCAGAACGTGATCCTAAATTTAAGGAGGCGTTGGAAGAAATTAATAGATTTAATAAAGAAATGTTTGCCCACTCAGAAAGAATGGAAGAAGTTTTGGACGAACAAACAAGTAAGATTCTTAAACTTAATTCAATCGCATCCCGCCACGACGTGAAATTTATTCAGGAAAACGGAGGCTTAGAGTTGTCTGTACCTTCAAAAATGAGTAATGAGATAGCAGAAAAACTGTCTAGGGAGGTAGGAGCCTTAGATAGATCATTACAAAATAAATTTTCTGAATACGATAATTTAAGTCGTAAAGACATTAGGTTATATGACTCTCTTGGTACTAAAATTTATGGGGGAGTATATTCAAATAATAAACTAATGTACAAAGAGTTGTTTGAATCTCAAGACGAGACAAACAAAAAATAAAAAAAAAAAAATAGGTACACTGAAATTGGTAGACAGGTTCCGCTTAGGATGGAATCGTTTTATAACTGTGGAATTTAAATTCTTTTACTTTGTTAATTCTTCTTTTTTCTCTTTTAATTTTTTTAGTTTTTCTTCTTGATTTTTATCTTTCTTTCATTATAAAAATTTATTATTGTTTAAAGGACTATGTAATAAAAACCTCTAGTTCTGGTTCGAGCTCTAGTTAGAGTTAAAGCTCTAGTTTTTCAAACAGCTCTGGACATAATACGGGATATGTAGGTAATTATACTAGTCCTGGTTCGAGTAACAATAATCCCATATATAGTTATAATGGTAAAAGAGGTAGCAAGGTAGATATTAAGTTATGGTGACATGGCTTAATTATTTGGGAAGGGGGAAACTAGTGAAAACTAAAGGTTAAGATATAATCCTAGTAATCCCTTAGTGCGTATAATGAATACGTCTATTACAGCTGGACCATCCATAAATAAAGGTCCTGGCGGCGCTATAAAAAAAGTTGTATTGCTCATATTAGTAATGTAGTGTCTTCTGTATACAAAAGTACATAAAGGTAATGATGGAATTGGTAGACATGAATAGCTTAGGACTATTTGATTTTTAAATCTTATCCGTTCAAGTCGGATTTACCTTAGAGGTAACCTTTATGCCTTATAAAATAAAGGAGGAATATGGAGTACGTATATTCAACCGGACAGGTTTATATTAATCATTTAAAAGCCCGTTGTCCAGGGTATAAGTTAGGGTGGCCATATACTGCTGTTTACGGTTGTGCGGGGGGACAGCTAAAAAAAAATATGTTGTGGACTAATCGGTAAGTCATAAATTTTTGGTATTTACTATTGAGTGTTCGAATCACTCCAACATAAGCAACGATAGATTCATTTTTAATAGCTAGGCGCAAAACATAGCGCTTTGCTTTTGTTTCGCTAGTGACTGTTATGAAATAATAATTATGTAAAAAAAGGTGGATGTAGTTCAATAGGTAGAGCAGCTGTATGTGGCACAGTAAGTTCCCAGTTCAAGTCTGGGTATCCACCCTTAAAGTATTTTTGTTTTAGCTCGCTAAAGAAGAATTTACTTTTAATAAACAGCCAGGATAGTTCAATTGGTTAGAACGTTAATTTCATGCATTAAGAATGAGAATTCAAATTTCTCTCCCGGCTAAATGATGGGATTTTTACCTAAGATGGTTTTTACCTTTTTAACGCAACGCTTTGCGAAATAAAAAAAAAACCAGTTAAAGTTAAGCTTCTTAACTTACACCATTTTCTTAAAAATGGAAGATCTTGCAAAGCGTAAAGTGCTAAACAATATAATAATAAACAGTGCCTTATAGCCTTTTTTACTTTATATACTTTTTTTCTTTCCTAACCTAAAATTAAATTATTAGAAATATTGTGTGTGTTTTTTTTTGAAAAAAAAAAAAAACACACTTTCTTGCCCAAAGCAAAACACAGCGCTTCGCTTTAAAACTTTTTTTTGCCTAGTATTTGGCGCAAAGCAAAGCGCTTTATTTTTATATAAAAATATACAGTCTTGTCCTATATATTTAATTAATTTTTTTTTTTTTACTTAACTTAGTAAAAAAAAGTTAGTAATTTAACATGATCTTCCCCCCTTTTCTTTAATTATTAGTAATAAATAGTGTAAATGTAATATCTTATGACCCTTAGTATGGCTAAAGCGTTGTTTTATGCTCATTTTACTTATAAAACTTAATTAAGGTTTAACAAACTTTTTTTTGAACTTTTTCTTTTCTTAGTTAAATTATTCCTTTTTCTTATTTTTATAAATTTTTTAAACTTTAAAATGTTATATATACCAACATTTATTTCTATTATAGAAGTTCTATTAGTTACTGTGCCTGTATTACTTACTGTTGCTTTTGTTACTGTTGCTGAAAGAAAAACCATGGCAAGTATGCAAAGAAGATTAGGTCCCAATGTAGTAGGGTATTATGGATTACTACAAGCATTTGCCGATGCCCTTAAGCTTTTATTAAAAGAGTACGTATCACCTACCCAAGCTAACCTTGTCTTATTTTTCTTAGGTCCTGTTATAACTCTTATTTTCTCATTATTAGGTTATGCTGTAATACCTTATGGTCCTGGGTTAGCTATATGAGATTTTGATCTAGGTATATTATATATGTTAGCAGTTTCTTCATTAGCTACTTATGGTATACTATTAGCAGGATGATCTGCTAATTCTAAATATGCTTTTTTAGGGTCACTTAGAAGTACAGCACAACTAATTAGTTATGAATTGATATTGAGTTCAGCTATATTACTTGTTATACTATTAACAGGTAGTTTAAATTTAACCGTTAATATAGAAGCTCAAAGATCTATATGATTTATAGTGCCATTATTTCCCGTTTTTATTATATTCTTTATAGGTTCTGTAGCAGAAACTAACAGAGCTCCATTTGATTTAGCTGAAGCAGAATCTGAATTAGTTAGTGGGTTTATGACAGAACACGCTGCAGTTGTATTTGTATTCTTCTTCTTAGCCGAATACGGTAGTATTGTACTTATCTGTATATTAACTACTATATTATTTTTAGGTGGTTATCTATTTAATTTTTCATTATTATTGTCTTTATTACAAGAAATAGATTACGATGGTTCAATTATTAGCCAACTAGAGATTTTTTCTAGCCCATTAATTGAAGGACTTATTTCTGGTTTAACTTTAGGTATCAAATCATGTCTTATGGTTTTTGTTTTTATATGAGTTAGAGCCTCTTTCCCTAGAATACGTTTTGATCAGTTAATGCTATTCTCTTGAACTATTTTATTACCGATAGTTATAGCTTTCATTGTAGTTGTACCTTGTATAATTTACAGTTTTGATATAATACCTAGTAACGTAGCTTTATTTTAATGATAAGATAGCTTTATTTTTAAGATATTTGATACTATTATACCTATTATAGTAATAAGTAAAGAAAAAAAAAAGATTGTGTAAGAAAAAAAATATTATGCATACGTTAGTAATATATTTATATATATAATATGTATATAGATGCATACATTAGTGATATATTTATATATATAATATGTATATAGAAATATATTAGAGTTTAATTTTTTTTTTATTGCGAGTTAGGCCTTAAATATCATAGTATTCTAGTTATTATAATATAATTAATTAATTAATTTTTTTCTTTTAAACTTTTTGTAGTGAAACCTTAAAGATATATTTTTGATTACTAGATAAGGAAAAATTTATATTTACCCATATATTGGGCTTTTACCATTCAGCTAACAAGAGAAAAAATAAAAGTTAGGTTATATCGCAATGCTTTTTTATTATTACAGTAGTGTTCAAAAAAAAAAATGAATCTTTTTGTTTTGCCTTACACAGTACTATATTAGTACCAGTAATTAGGCTTTGTATTATAATAATTATTTAATCATGACTTTTTTTCAAACACTTTATACCAATACATAAAATCTCAAAACAGCATTACTCTAGTAATTTTACGGATAATGTTAGAAACGAAACATTCCCTTATTATGTTAAATATACTTTTTATTTAACATATAAACAATATATAAAACAATACAGATTTTTTTTTTTATAGACATGTTTTCAAGACAAAAGGATAATTACTCTTATTTATTAAAAGTTAGTTTTAATGGTAATGGTAATATTATAACGTGAAAATTAAGCAATAGAACAGATGTCGGTAAAGCTCTGTTGGAAATCTTTACTTATCATAATTTATTACACTCTTGCTTAATTAAATTAGAAATCATGCACTGTAATAATTGGGAGTTAAAAATGCCCTTACCACATAATTAAAGAACTTAGAAGTACTAGCGCTAAAAATTCTTATTTAAGGTCTAAGCTAAGGAGATATTTTTACACATTTAAACCTATACCGGGACCTTGAGGATTTTGGCCTAATATTAAGGATTATAACAAATCAAAGTACATATCCCCACAAGATTACGAGGATTTAATATATAAGAAAAAGAATAAAAAAAAAAAATTAATAACATAGAGATACAAAATTTTAAGGCTTAAAAGGTTTACATTAGTAAGAGAGATAAAAAATTAAATTAAAGAATGTTTCTCACATTATTTAAATATAAGTTAGCTTAAATGGTAAAGCATTATGAGAAATAAGTCATAAAATGTGCGTTCAATTCGCAAATCTCTAATCGCATGTTTTATAAGCTAGGCATGTTTTTCTTGTGATTGCAATATCTTTTTTTATTGTAATTACAATTAGTATTCAATTTATTAAAAAAAACTATTTTTTTGTCTAGACCCTTAATTTACAGTTAAATATTTAGTGCATATAATTAATTAATTTTATTCTGTTATTATTTAGGCAAGCGCATGAATTGAGAAAAAAGTAAATTGACTATATAGTTTATTTGGTTTATCGTTCCAATTGTATTATTAAACTCAAATTCTTTACTTAAGGGAATTTAGCCTAATACTATTGTATTGTTATTAATAATATCTACAATAAACGATGGGTCAGTTTAGGTTACTTATATCAATAATTAGTATAAATCATGAGAAAAATGTTTAAATATTATTAACCGTAAATTAACTATAGGAAATGTATCTTCTATAATAGATTCGCTTGTATTCGCAATTATACTTAGACATGTGTCTTTGCATTTACTCGAATTTTTACCTGTAAAGGGTAAACTTGAATCATTAGACATGAGCTATTTTGCTTTAGTCGCCGTGTTTAAATTTATAATTACAGCATTCCTAGAACACTTTTTAGATGAAAAATTTTATATACCTCTGTTTAAAGGAGTTGAGCTCTCAAAAACTACTACGTTAAGTATGGTAAATAGCGATAAAAGTCCTTCACCTGAAAGTTCACCTAAAGGAAAAATACGCTTCTGTAAAAAAAATGGTAGATAGATTTGTTGAAAATGCCAGTCCTTCGGTTAAACAGGAATTAGAGGAAAACAGGTAGTTCATAGAGGAAGAGGGTAATACAACTGATAAAATGTGGAATGTTTTGATAGAACAAAGTGAAAAAATTTTTTCACTTAATAGTATAAAGTTAAATAAAGATGTAAAATTTTTACAAGAAAACGAGAGTTTAGAATTATCTGTACCTAATTCTATGACAGATGCTGAAGCCGAAAAGCTGTCTAAAGAAGTAGGAGCATTAGACAGAGCATTACAAAATAAATTCTCGGAATACCAAAATTTACTCAGAAAAGACGCCAGATTGTATGATTCAAAAATAGCCCTTACATGTAAAGACTTGTGGGATGATAATCAAAAGAAATACAAAGAGTTATTTGAAACAGAAGTAAAAAAAATAAAAAAAAAAATGTTTATCTACACATTAGAAGAGGTTTCAGTCTTAATAACGCTACTTTAAATAGATTCTTTACTTTACACTTTGTATTTCCAAACGAAAACAATAACAATAAAAAAAAAGTTTATAAAAATGTTTACATTAGTAATATATTTCTATACACTAAAACAATAACAGGTTAGGGCCGGGATGGTTAGGCGCCTCATTTGGGTTGAGGAGTAGTTATGTTCGAATCATAATAACCTGACAGTAACTCTTGTTACTAAAGTTTCAAAAAAATAAAAAATATATATGTACACTCTCTTTAGTACTTCGCAAAGCGCAAAAAAAAAAAATATATAGCGCTTAATTTATGAGGCAACCTTAGTAAATAGTCATATGAATAAATTTAGAAATAGAAAATCCAGTTTTTCTACTAGTAGTAAGAAGTCTACAGATAATAACTTTTATTATGAGCGTAATAAACATATTACAGATAATAGTGACAAAATTGATGCAGTTTCTACTTCACCGGTAGACAAAAGTTTAACTACTGAAAAATTACAGGAGCAATTGAATAATAATATGGAGCAAATTAACAAAAACATGAGTTCTACTAAGGATATATTAGCTGAAGCTAAGAAAGTAGCCAATTCACAGACTACACACTATGGAATACATAAGAGTGAACTTGATGAATCGCAACAAAACACTGTAGGTAGCAATATAGGAATAAATAGTACTGCTTATGATAAGGGTCCTGCTGTAACATCCGAAGTTGATAAAGCTTTCTCAAACATAGAAAGAGGTCAAAAGTTACTGACAGACTCAAGGTATAAAATTAGTAGTTTACAAGAATCTTTACCCGAAGATCAATTTACAATTACAAGAGAGAATTACTTGAACAAGGGGGAAGAGACTCTTAAAAAGTTCAATACTTTATCTTACAACATAGGGAACTTATCGAGCAAAAATCAAGATATTCGAAAAGAGTTAGATTCCCGTCATAACTCTTCTTATTTTCCGCAAGATAGTTCAGATGTGGAACAAACAGAGTTCTCTTCTTTTGAACCTTTTGATGATTAATTTTTAACAGGGTTTTTATGCTATGCTTGGATTTTTCTTATTTAGTATTCACTGGATAACTCTCTTGTGTAACTGTAGCTCTTTCTAAGGTAGAGATGTAAAATACTTTTCTTGATACAAAACAAGACAATGAACACTCTCTTTAGTGCTTTGCAAAGCGCCAAACACTAGAAAAAAAAAAAGAAACTTTAAAAAAATAGCGCTTAATTTCTGAGGCAACCTTTAACAATATTTTTTTATGTTAGATATATATCTTTTAAATGAAACCTTTACTAATGGTTCAAATCACTCTTCATTAACTTTTGTTTCACTTGCATCAATTTTTTCTGGTATTTTTGTTATTATTAGCAAAAATCCTATTGTTTCAGTATTATTTTTAATAGGACTATTTTTAAATATAGCAGGTTATTTAATGTTGTTAGGTATAAACTTTATAGGTTTATCTTATTTATTAGTATACGTAGGAGCAGTCTCTATTTTATTCTTATTTATTCTTATGTTAATTAATGTAAGAATATCTGAACTTACTACTGATAATAGTAATAGTATTCCATTAGCAATTATGATCGGTATTTTCTTTAATGTAACATTATATAAATTGTTACCTACTAATCTAAGTTCAATATTTAATATATATGCATATTCCAAGGCGGCTAGTGTAAATAATATGTCTTATACTACTCATTATACTCCTATGAATATTAAAGATCTGAATGTATTAGCTTCAAATAATGACATATCATTTGTTAGTTCCCATATCTGAGATGGTGCATTAGCTGAAACATCTCATATAACAAGTATTGGTAATATATTATATACTAGTTACCCCTTATGATTATTAATAACATCTATTATATTATTACTAGCTATGGTAGGAGCTATTGTTATAACAATAAAGTCTACAGAAAAATAAAGAAACTTTAGAAAAAGTTAGTAATAAAAAAAAAAGAAGTCTAATATTTATATTTTAGCAGGTAAAAATAACAGTATTAGAAAAGAGCTCTCGGAGAGAAAAGTTGATCTGTTAAGTGATTTTTTTTTTCATATATCTAATCTAGGACATTATTACTCATGAGACAACTTAGAATAATATTGTTATTTTTAACAAGAAAAAAAGTAGGAGTTAATAAAGGCCCTTCTCCTAATCCTTATATAAATCCTGGTACTACTATACACAGGTTTAGTTTCAGATAATTACGATAGATTACCTTTCGCTCCATACTTCATATTTAAGCATTTAATAACTATATTCTTATTTATCGTAGTATTATCAGTATATAATGCAGTAGAACATATAATGAGAGAGGTTAATACAGCTTCAGCCTTTTTCTTTTTGCTTTACTTTATAACTGAGTATAATTTATTTATTTTTTTTTATAAAAATTTTTATATTAAAATCTTATTTTATTCACTAGCATGTTAAGGTTTACTTATATTTTACAACCTTACTATATTTGGACAAATAATATTATATTATTTATATAATATATAGTATTCTTTTTTTTTCCTTTGTAATATGTCGTATATACTTTGATCAGCCTTTACCATGTAATGATAGTCTTAGTGAGCTCGAGCGTATGGAGTGAGAAACTAAGCAAGTTCATATAAAAGAGCTGAATAGGAGAAACTCAGAAACTATTTTCTCAACTTTCTAAGGCTAATTTGAATAATGCAGCTCAGTATTCTACAGTTCCCATTATACCTAGATACAAGTCTATGCCTAATCTTGCAGGTACTTTTGAAAAAAAAATATCATGGGTGACCTTACACACATGAAGACAGGAATCCAGAAACTCGTATTTTAGTACCTGGTAGTGCATAATGAGTAGAGCGTGAAGCCTTACATTCTAAAGAATTTCTTGAACAACCTACGGCCCGTACCGAGAGAGCTTCGATTAGAATCGATCAATACGTTTGACAGCGTCTGTTAAATAGCCATGGCCGCCATATGAAGGTGGCTTTAGCTTGACATAAAAGTGAGCAGGAGTATAATGAGAAATATTATGATTTGTGGTTTGCAGGAGTACCAGTAGATAAGTCACCTATAAATTATAGATACAGTAGTATATGTGAGAAAGATTATAAAAAAGCCCTTAAGGATGTTGTATATATGATTGATACAGGGCGGAAACTAGATTATGATTTGATGTATAATAATGCTCCTAGTGTGCCTGGTATAAAGGATGAAAGAGCTAAACATAGGTTTTAGAATATCCTACATAAAGGTTTAAAAAAGCCTTTTTAGTTTAGCTACACATTGGAAGAGGTTTCAGTCTTAATAACGCTACTTTAAATTGATTCTTTGCTTTACACTTTGTATTACCAAACGAAAACAAAAACAAAAAAAGTTTATAAAAATGTTTACATTAGTAATATATTTATATAAATTTCAGATATTATATTTTTTTTATAAGGAAAAATTAAAGGAAGGTTCCATTTGTTGGTATGATGGGTTGAGCTGTAAACTCAATAGCTAAGGCTGTCGAAGGTTCAATTCCTTTTCTTCCTATAAACTGTAAGGTAGTAGCGCATTACTCACTAGCTATTGTTAATAAAAAAAACTAAGTGTGCCATGTGTTTTGCTTTACACAAGAAAGTGTGTGATGCAAGAGAAAAAAAATTAATAAAAGCCTTTATAGCTCAACGGTAGAGCAGAATACTGTTAATATTCTGATAGATGTTCAATTCATCTTGAGGGCTTAGTATTAGCGCTTTGCAAGCGAAGCAAGTGTTAGCGTTATAACTTAAGCTACTAAAGCGTGTTAACTCAATGGTTAGAGTATTGTGCTACGGACACAAAAGTTATAAGTTCGATCCTTATACGCGCTTAAATTAATCTTTTTATTATTAATTTCTATTGATGGTGTGGCGCAGCGTTTTGCGAGCGAACACTTATTTTTTATTAAACCCTTTGCGAGTGCGCACACACACTTTGTGAGTTATGTGACAGCAAAAAAAAAAAAAACATTATTAAGGGATATGTAGTAGAAGGTTCTACATTTTGATTGCAGATCGAAAATTCGGGGTTCAATTCCTCCGTATCTCTTGTCGCTTTGCTAGCGAAGCTAGTGCCAGCGTTAGATCTTAGACATTTGTCTGGTTTTTTTTTTTACTTTTTCTTAATTCTTATTAGCTCAATGGTAGAGCAGGATACTTCTAATATCTAGATTCAAGTTCGAGTCTTGGATAAGAATATATATAGCTATTGTTATATAAAAAAAAAGGTTACAAATATGTTTACAGTGTTTACCTCATTATATTAGTTATAAGGCGTACTCTTACATGTTAATATATTAGCCTTTTATCATTTACTTGCTCATGTAAATTATATGTATATATTTATAATACAGTTTTCTTGTTTGAAACTTTTTAACAAACAATTGTAAAACTATTAATATTTTTTTTTTCTTTATTTTTTTTATGACTAATCTTTTTAACCTTTTTACTGTTAAATGTGACGCACCTAGACCATGAGGTGTGTACTTCCAAGATAGCGCTAGCCCTCAAATGGAAGCTCTAGTAGAACTACACGACAATATTATGTTTTACCTTGTGATTATTTTATTTGGTGTTGCATGAATATTAGTTTCTATCATAAGAAATTATGTATATAGCAAATCTCCGATAAGTAATAAATACCTTAACCACGGTACACTTATAGAACTTATATGAACAATTACTCCTGCTTTAATATTAATTTTAATTGCATTCCCGTCATTTAAATTACTGTATTTAATGGATGAAGTTACAGATCCATCTTTAACTGTTTTCGTAGAGGGACACCAATGATACTGAAGCTACCAATACCCTGATTTTCTTAGCAATGATGACGAAGAATTAGAATTTGACTCTTATTTAGTCCCTGACTCAGATTTAGAAGATGGTGGATTAAGATTATTAGAAGTTGATAACAGAGTTATGTTACCAGAGCTAACTCATGTTAGATTTATAATCTCTTCAGGAGATGTTATACATTCTTATGCTTGTCCCGCTTTAGGAATTAAATGTGATGCTTATCCTGGAAGACTTAATCAAGTGTCTGTACTAGTAAATAGAGAAGGGTCATTCTTTGGACAATGTTCAGAAATATGTGGAATATTACACAGTTCAATGCCTATTGTTATCGAATCTATCTCACTTGAAAAATTCCTTTCATGATTACAGGAACAATAATTATTAGAAATAATGTATGTACACTCTCTACAGGATTTCTCAAAATAAATATTGATAAAAAAAAAAATCACATTACTAACTTTTATTATAAATAGATTACCAATCTATATAAGGAAGTGCACACTTCTATTAATTACATGAAAGATATTTTCCTTTTTACTTACCTAATAAATCATATGTATATATTTATAACAAAGTTTTCTTGTTTGAGACTTTTTAACAAACAATTGTAAAACTATTAATATTTTTATTCTCTCTTTTTTTTTTTATGACTAATTCTTTTTTTTTACCTTTTAACTGTTAAATGTGACGCACCTAGACCATGAGGTGTGTATTTCAAAGATAGCGTTAGCCCTCTAATGGAAGCTTTAGTAGAACTACACGATAATATTGTGGTTATTGTTTTTTTTGGTCTTGCATGAATATTAGTTTTTTTTTTTTATAAGAAACAATATTTATAGTAAATCTACAATAAGTAATAAATCTCCAATAAGTAATAAATCTCCAATAAGTAATAAATACCTTAACAACGGTACACTTATAGAGGTTATATGAACTGTAACTCCTGCTTTTATATTCATTTTTATAGTATTACTTTATATGCTAGCCAACAATTTAGAACCGTTTATATAAGTATATAATTTACTTAGCATTTAAACTACTTTTTTTACATGAAAATTTATAGTTATGCTATGTCGTATTACTCCATAAAACTTAATTTTTATTAGGTTTTTCTTTTTTTTTATTTTTTTTTTATAATAGAAATAAGAGTACTTGGAGATATAGGATTAGTTTTATCTACTCTGTATTATATATTAGATAAGTATTTTTTTTTTTACATATTATAGTATTAGTGTTTGTATTATACTTACATTATACAATATGTTTAATCCGTTATTATTGGATAGTATTCCATACAACCCTAAAGATTGCTCATACGCTTTAGATGCTTTACTATAATCTAGACTTACTATACTCGGATTTTTTTGTTTTTGCCCAATGCTTTTGATGCTTCTCATATAAGTCCTTATCACTTTAACATTATAAATCACGTATCAGAAATAAGGGGGCTACACAGTAGTACCTGTTCAAATACCTACTCCAAGAGGTGCATATACTCTTTGGGCCTTAGTAGAAACTTCTGGGTTAGTAGTTAACCTACCTAGACCACCATTAAGCGTGCTTACTCACGCATTTCATTACGATTACCGTAGTGGGAATTTCCAGGGTGGGCATCCTGTGTTACTAGCATTATACTGACAAGGTAGTTTAAGAAGTAAATTATAAATTATACACTAATGTTTTTTCATAAAAAAAAAATTAATGAGATCATACTTATTGCAAAGCGTCAGTGTTTGCAGCGATTTGCGAGTGACACACGTTCTATTACTGTTATGTGCCATCTTTATATTTATGTGTAAAAAACCATATATTAGTTAGACATCATTAATTGTGCCTTAGTAAAGACCTTTCTTTACAAGAAAGTTTATTAAACATACATATTTATTATATATTAAGTAGAATTCTTTTATACAAAGATTTAATATACTTTACACATATATTAATTATATTCTTAAGTAGAATTTATTAAATAATTTTTTTTTTCTTATAGAGATACTTTAAATAATATAGTTATTTAAATTAATTATAAAAATAAAATGAGAATTTTTAAAAGTCACCCTTTAATGAGCTTACTTAACGGATACTTGGTTGATTCACCTCAACCTTCAAATATTAGCTACTTATGAAACTTTGGTTCATTACTTGGTTTTTGTTTAGTTATACAAATTGTTACAGGTGTTACATTAGCAATGCATTACAATCCTAGTGTTTTAGAAGCATTCAATTCAGTTGAACATATTATGAGAGATGTTAATAACGGATGATTAATACGTTACTTACACGCTAATACTGCTTCAGCCTTTTTCTTTTTAGTTTATCTACACATTGGAAGAGGTTTATACTACGGATCTTACAGAGCTCCTAGAACATTAGTATGAACAATTGGTGTTGTTATATTTATATTAATGATGGCTACTGCCTTTTTAGGATATGTTTTACCATACGGTCAAATGAGTTTATGAGGTGCTACAGTTATTACTAACCTTATGAGTGCTATACCGTGAGTAGGACAAGATGTAGTTGAATTTATTTGAGGAGGTTTCAGTGTTAATAACGCTACTTTAAATAGATTCTTTGCTTTACACTTTGTATTACCATTTGTATTAGCTGCATTAGCATTAATGCATTTAATAGCATTACACGATAGTGCAGGATCAGGTAATCCTCTGGGTGTTTCAGGTAATTACGATAGATTACCTTTTGCTCCATACTTCATATTTAAGGATTTAATTACTATATTCTTATTTATCGTAGTATTATCAGTGTTTGTTTTCTTTATGCCTAATGTTTTAGGTGATAGTGATAATTATATCATGGCTAACCCAATGCAAACTCCACCTGCTATAGTACCTGAATGATATCTATTACCATTCTATGCTATATTAAGATCTATCCCTAATAAATTATTAGGAGTTATATCAATGTTTGCTGCAATATTAATATTATTAGTTATGCCCTTCACAGATCTAGGTAGAAGTAGAGGTTTACAATTTAGACCTTTAAGTAAAATATCTTTCTTTATCTTTGTAGCTAACTTTTTAATATTAATGCAAATAGGAGCTAAACACGTTGAAACACCATTTATAGAATTCGGTCAAATAAGTACTGTATTATATTTTTCACACTTTTTAATAATAGTACCATTGGTTAGTTTACTTGAAAACACTCTAGTAGATATTCACACTAGCCCAAAGTAACTCCCTCTACTACTCCTGGGAATATAATATAATATATATATTCTTATTTTATGTAAGAACTTTTTTAAAGTTCTTAGGTATTAGGGTTTTCATGTATTTTGATAACCTTGGAGTATTGGAGCGTGTACTATGGCGTATAGGATTATTTTTCTTATTAGGTTTTGCTATGATTTACTTTTCGCATGATGTGTACGCTATGGAGCCAGAAGGTGACAGCCTTACCCCAGAGGAGCGGGCTAAATTAGAGACGGAAAGGTCAACAATTCTGGCATCACTTCCTGATATGCAAGATCAAATTGAAGGTACTTGATATAATGTCGAAGATGTTATAAGAATGCAAAGTACTATGGGGAAGGATGAATACGAGGCACTGTTAGCTAAGGTTGCACAGCCTTACAATGAAAGCTGTACAAACGAGAATTCAGCCATGCATCGGTTATCTATTATAGACCGTGACCTTAATAATAACACTTTAACTACAGTGAAAAGTACTGCCGGTACTAAAAGGGGGTTAGATGACTCTGACGTACAAGCTTCTTCTTCTAAAAGAAAATAATCTTTTAATTTATTTAGGAGAGAAAAAAAAAAAAATAAAAAAAAAAAATTTTTTGTATCACTCTATATATTTTTAGAAAAAGGTTTAAAGCAACTTTAATGTTAATTTCTTTATTAATTTCTTTATTAGTTTCAAACGCCGTTACTTTAAGACGGGACAAATCAATATTATTTTCTAGAATAGTTATAACTGGTTTACTTTTTGCCAGTTTCTTAGCTTTAAACAATTTATTTACTAAAGCACTGGAAAAAGGTATAGGTGTATATGGTGGATTATTTAATGTTACAACATTTACACAATCTTTCAACATATTTATATTCTTAATTAGTGCCGTTATAC
>Ga0265797_10006744_pt1 | contig 16069 bp, 11 predicted proteins | sample P2T30metagenome_FD_192433 | JGI IMG/M metagenome (GOLD analysis project Ga0265797, IMG submission 192433) | Plant litter microbial communities from East Loma Ridge, Irvine, California - P2 T30 | ecosystem: Environmental > Terrestrial > Plant litter > Unclassified | place: USA: California... | reverse complement strand
CTGGGGCCAAGGAGCGGTTGTCTTTTGAGTTAGCAGCCGCACCTAAAGCAGGGCGGCATCTACATTAGAAAGAAGTGAAGGTAAACTCTACTTTACTCGAGTAAGTAGTGCCGCCCGAAGTGGACGAATAGGTATCGCGCAACCGAAGGGTCGAAACAGTCAATTCCAGCACCTCCTCGGTTCCTGCACCTGTTATGCCACCTATTGTCAACTTAGTTTGGTCGCTGGATAAGTCCCAGGTGCCAGTCGTGGTTTGGGGGTCGTTCGGGCTACACTTACTGGCTCCTTCGTCTTCTAATTAGAGTCTTGTTGGTATTAAACTGCGTGAAATCGTCTTTATGGCATGGCTTCTCAGCCGCATAAAGGTCAGTGGTAGTGGTGGTAGGCGCACTACTCGCAAGAGTGGTAGTAGCAGTTTCGGTTACAGCCGTTATCCGCCATTTTCTGCTCGTCAGCAGGTCAGTTTTGGAGGGAGTGTTTTCCGAGTCCTTTTTACAGGCGCTCAAAGAGGATGCGACAAGCGCAAACAAGAGAAGCTTTTTCATAGCGTTGGTAAAAATGCGCTACAGATGTAGGTATTGCTCTTTGAAAACCAATTCATTGTGCACAATTAACGCACTGCCCGTATCAAAAGATGCTACTCGGCTTCTTTCGATACGGGCAGTGCGTTAGCAGTTGCAACCAGACTTTTTACTTCAGCACGGCCAGCGTCACGCCGTCGCCGCCGCGGTCGGCGTGCTCGTCGCCCACGCTGGCAATGGTGCGGTTGCGCCGCAGGTAGTCGCGGGCTATCTGGCGCAGCACGCCGTTGCCGCGGCCGTGCAGGATTTTGATTTCCGGGATGCCGAGCATCACCGCATCGTCCACGAAGGCCATGAGCTTGGTGAGCGCGTCTTCGGCGCGCTCGCCGCGCAGGTCGAGGGTGGGGCTGAAGCTGGCCATGCGGCCAGTGATGTCCAGGCCTTGGCCGCCGGTGTTGGCGACGGCGGTTTTGCGGGCAGCGGCTTCGCGCTCGCGCACTTCGGCGCGGCTCAGCTTTTCTAAGAGACTGACCTTCACCAGCGTTTTCATGCCGCCGAAGAGCACTTCGGCGGTTTTACCTTTCACGCTCACCACTTCGCCGTGGCCCTCCTGGCCTAATATGGCCACACGGTCGCCCGCGCCGAGGGTATTGGGGTCGGCGAGCTCGCGGGTGGGGCGGGCTTTGGGCGGCTCCACTTGCAGCTTTTCGCGCACGAAAGTGTCGAGCTTTTCGCGGGCTTGCTTGGTAGTCTCCTTGTCGGCCTGCGAGCGGCGGATTTCGCCGATGGTGGCCTCAATTTGCTGGTTGGTATCGCGCAGTAGCTGCTGGGCCTGCTGCTTGGCATCGCGCAGGCGGGCGAGGCGGTTGTCTTCGAGGTTGGTCTTGAGGTCGAGGTATTCCTGGGTGAACTTGCGCAAGCCCTTTTGCAGCTTTTCGGTTTCGCGCAGCTGGGTTTCGAGGGCAGTTTTGTCGCGTTCCAGGCCTTCGAGCAGCTGGTCGTAGCGGATTTTATCCTTACCAACGAGTTGCGTAGCGCGCTCTACGAGCTGCCGGGGCAGGCCGATTTTGCGGGCTATTTCGATGGCAAACGACGAGCCTGGCTTGCCCACTTCCAGCCGGTACAGCGGCTGCAAGCGCTCGGGGTCGTAGCGCATAGCCCCGTTGATGAGGCCGTCGGTTTTCTCGGCGAAGTTCTTGAGGTTGGTATAGTGCGTGGTAATCACGCCGAATGCCCGCTCTTTATTCAGCTGCTCCAGCACGGCCTCGGCAATAGCCCCACCCAGACTGGGCTCGGTGCCGGTGCCAAATTCGTCAATCAAAACCAGGCTCTTTTTATTGGCCACGGTCACGAATTGCTTCATGGCCAGCAAGTGCGAGGAGTACGTTGAAAGGTCGTTTTCGAGGCTCTGCTCGTCGCCGATATCCAGTAGAATATCCTCAAACATACCGGCCTCGGAGTAGTCGTCGCACGGGATGAGCAAGCCGCATTGCAGCATGTACTGCACCAGGCCCACCGTTTTCAGCGACACCGACTTGCCGCCCGCGTTGGGGCCCGAAATGACGAGAATACGCTGCTCGGGCGTCAATTCGATGTCCAGCGGCACCACTTCGCGCTTTTCGGCATCCTTACCGGCGGCCTTGTTTTGGTCGCGGAAGGTGAGCGCCAGCACTGGGTGCCGCACACCGCGCCATTTAATAAGCGGCTTGCTACTCAGCTCGGGCAGCTGGGCGTCGAGCTCGCGGGCCAGGCGGGCCTTTGCCCGGATGAAGTCGAGCAAACCTAGGTAATTGTAGGCCTTGCGCAAATCGGGCAGATGCGGGCGCAGCTGGTCGGTGAGGCTGGTGAGAATGCGAATCAGCTCGCGCTGGTAGGCATTTTCGAGGTCTTTGATATCGTTGTTGAGCTCAAACACCTCGGCCGGCTCGATGTACACGGTCTGGCCCGACGCGCTTTCGTCGTGGATGAGGCCGCGCAGGCGGCGCTTGTGCTCCGCAATGACGGGCAGCACCAGGCGTCCGCCCCGGATGGTGGGCTCCGAGTCGCCGGGCACCCAACCTTCGTTTTTGGCGTGGCGCAAGATGGTAGCCAGCTGCTTGCGCAATTGGCCCTGGCGCTGAATAAGCTCCTGCCGAATCTGGCGCAGCAGCGGCGAAGCGTCGTCACGCACCTGGCCCTCGTCGTCCACTACCTTATCCATGGCGGCCAGCAGGTTGCGGTCGGCCTGAATGCCGATGCCCAGCAGGCGCAGGTTGGGGTACAGGTTTTCGGCGGCGTGGGTGAAGAAAGTGAGCGCGGCCCGAATGGTGCGCAAGCTCATCTTAAGCTCGTAAAACGCGGCCACGTCGAGGTACGCGCCCGGCAAGGAAGCGCGCTTGAGGTGCACCGTTACGTCAAAGTAAAACGCGCCCGGAAACTCGCTGCCGCTATTCAGCAGTTGGGCAAACTCGTCGGTTTGAGCCAGCAGCTTAGTCAGGCGCTCGTGGTCGGTGACAAACTCCATCTTGGCTACGTAGTGCCGGCCCAGGGCCGAAAGGCAGAGTTGCTCTAGTAGGTCGCGGAGGGTAGAAAAGCCGATTTTGGCTTCGAAATTCTGAGGTACTAACAAATCGAAAACGCGGAGAATCTTAGAATATAGAAACGCAAAAATAAAACACGCAAGCGGGCCGGAAGATTCGCAGTAGGCGTGCCAACCGCACTTATTCTCGCCGGCCGGCGTAGCCTGCCCACATGCTCACGTAAGTCAGCAGCCCCACACCCACCGGAAAACAGACCGCGGCTGTGGCTTCATGACTGATGCCCCAGGCAACCAGCAGGACGCTCGCTACCAACAGCCCCGGCAGGATTTTGGTGGAAATCGAGCGCTCAAAAAACGACTTTTCCACGGTTATTTCCGCGCCAGGATGCGCTTGGCTGTAGCGCTGCGCGGCCTGCGCGAAGGCTTTTTGCAGCGCGCCGTATTCCAGAGTATACTGGGCATCAAGCTTGATTTTCTGGCCATTGCGCAAATACATAAATAGCTTTATACCATTGCGATACAGCTCGAAGCGATAGGTACGAAGCTCTGCAAATTGCCAGCTAATGGGCCGGCTATCGGCGGGATTTGCCCAGGTAATACCATCAGTTGCCACTAGTGCCCAACCAGGTTGCCGAAAGAGTTTATCAAAAAACAGTAGAGTTACCCACAGCATAAGTGGCAAAGCCATAAGCAGCCAGAACCCTGGCACAAAATGCGTGGCCATTAACCCAATGAGTCCACTTAGGTAGCCTAGCAACCCCCACCACAGCCAGCGCACCCGGCACTGATTGGTGAGCAAGAGGTTGAATTTCATTCTTAAGTAATAGCGACAAGTGCTGGCTTTATCGCCGCTGGCAGTGCGCTAATTACAGGACCCAGCGGCTAGCCTTGGTAGCCCCTGGCTGGCGGTGTTACGTCGCCCGCCAGTGCGCACAAGCATGGCCATCCAAAAATAGTTGAATACGAAGGGGTAAACTATTGGCAGCAAGCCCGCCCGCAGCCTAGCTTTGACCGCTTCTTTTCTGCTCATTCTTATTTCATGAAACAACACTACTTACTAGGGTTCTTGCTGGCGGCCGGTATTGGGGCGGGCTGCCAGCAAGACAAATACTTACTCGAATTATATGCTACCACGCGCTACGACGTGCTGAAGCTGCCGGCCCCGGCCGAAACGGCCAATTTGCTGGCCGTGGCTTTTCCGTCGGCCAGCGTGGGGTACGTGGGGGGCGCGGGCGGCGTATTCTACACCACCACCAACGGCGGCCAGAGCTGGACCAGCCGCACCCAGGCCGCCCTGGGCGACCTGCGCAAGCTGTATTTTAGCTCGGCTACGGCCGGGTGGGCAGCCACCAGCAACGGCCTGTACCAGACCACTAACGGCGGCCAGACCTGGCAGCGGGCGCAGTACGGCACCGCCATCGGGCCGTATGGCTACATCGGGGCAGCCTGGGACGTGCGCTTCGTGAGCCCCCAAATCGGCTACGCGGCGGGTGCCACGGGCGACTTGCTCAAAACCACCAACGGCGGCGTGTCCTGGACCGACCAGCTGCCCGCCGGGCACCAGCGCTTCGAGCTGCGGGCCGTGTCGTTTACCTCGCCCGATTCGGGGCAGGTGGTGGGCGAAGGAGCCCACTACGTCACCAGCAACGGGGGCCGCAATTGGGCCTTGTACAACGTTAGCCCGCTGTATGGCTACGATGTGCTGGTATACGGCAAGGCTCGCTATCTGCAAGCCGCTGGCCCCAAAGGCTTCAGCGACAATTCGCCGATAGGCGGTGGCTCCGGCGACACCCGTTTTGTCGATAACAACCTGAACTGGCCCATTTATGCCCTGGCCCGCTACGGCGGCGCGGGCGGGCCGATAGCGGCGGTGGGCGAAAACACGCTCATTCGCTACGACCCTGAGTTTTCGACCCAGCCCGACCTCACACCCTGGACCTACGTGCGCACGCCGGAGGGCACTTCATTCAGCGCCACATTTCGAGGTGCGGCGTATGCCGATGCCCACACGCTGTACGCAGTGGGCGACCAGGGCGCTTTGTATCGCTTTATAAATTAGATTTTTATGACTCTACTATTACACAGCCGCCGGGTGCTGGGCGCGGCGGGCCTGCTGCTGGCCGCCAGCCTGGGAGCCCGGGCACAGGTCAGCAAGTTTCATTTTCACACTGGCATTGGGGCGGTGTTCATCAAGAGCGCTGGCCCCTTTCTCACCCAAACCTACGGCAGCACCAATTACGGCACCTACGAGCTGCGCACCACCGACGCCCACGCCCTGCCCTTCAATGCCGGCCTGGGCTTTGATGCGCCGCTGCTACAGTTTGGGCAGGGTGAGCACGCGCTAGGGGTGTCGCTCAACGCGCAGGCGGGCTTACTAGTCAGCCCGGCTGCCGAGGGCTTCAGCGGGAGAGTACTTTATGACTTCCCCGAATACCTCACCTACCTCTACGGGGCCAAAGCCTCGAAGCACGCCAAGCACCCGTTTGGGGTGGGCGTGGGCGGGGGCTACCGGTTCAGCCATTTTTTTCTGCCTTTTCGGGCACCCTCGGCCCTGCTTGAGGGCGTGTACTCAAGCGACGATACCGACTGGTTTCTGCGCCTCACGGCCGACTTACAGCCCACCCGCTTCTACAACTACGCTTCTAGCCAGGGGGCAGTAGAAGTACTACGTATTCGGGAGGTTAACATCCAGATTGGGCGGTCTTTTTAACCGGTTTTTTCAATACCCAGCTATGAAAACTATCTACTCCTTGCTGCTAGCTGCGGCCCTGGCAGGCATGGCTCAGCTAGCGCGGGCGCAAGCGCCTGCTACCCTGCCGGCCCCGGCCCGCACCATTGCCCTGGCCCCACACGATGCCCTGTGCGGCGCGGTGCAGCTCGCCAACCGCAACACGCTGCTGCTGGTGGCTAACCTCGACAACAACAAGGTGCAGGTGCAGTGCCTGGCCCCCGACAGCCATACCGCCTGGCAGGCCCAACTGCTGCATCGGCAGCGCGTGGTGCGCAACGAACTGGATTTCACCCGCCTGCTGGCCGATATAGGCAGCAAGGGCGCGCAGCAAACCCAGGCCAAAGAGGCCCTGGAACTAGCTGCCCAGCTCACGCCGATGAAACTCTACACCTGCGCCAACCAGCTGTTTGCGGTCGAAAAGCTGACGCAGGAGGCGTATGACCAGCTTACGAAGGAAGAAGCCACGCACTTTGCCCCCGGCCAGCTTTGGCTGCAGCGCGTGGATGAGCAGGGCCAGGTAGCGGCCGGCACCTGCGCTCCGCGCCCCAGCCCCGCCTCACCCAAAAATATCGTAACCGAAATCGCGCACTTTGCCGAAGGCGACGCCTACTACGAGGTGGTGGGCGAGCTCAACGTGCGGGAGGAAACCGAGCAGTTTTTTATGGACCGCTACGACCTGGCCGGCCACCACACCCGCCAGCCCCTGAGCCTGCCCGCCGCCCCGGCCACCCCCGGCAAGTGGAGCGGCTATATGTACTGGGACTCGGGCTGGAACTGCCTGGGCCACCGCCCGGGCCAAACTTACCTCTTTCGGCGGGTGCTGACTACCAATGACAAGCAAAAGCCCGGCGGCCAGCCCCTTACCTACCAGGTGCTGGTGCTCGACAACCAAGGCGCGACCACCGGCGGCTTTGCCACCACCCTGGATTTGCAGGCTGATACCGGGCCGGCCTACTCGGGGCCGCTACCGGGCGTGGCCGAGCAGACGCACGTGGCCCACACCTCCAACGACGGCAAAATCACGTTCGACTCGTGGGATGTGGCCACGGGCGGCTTCGGCAACTTCTACCTCGACTACGCTACGGGTGAGGTACTCATCTACGGCGAGTTCAACCACGATAAGGCCCCCCGAATCGCCTTTGCGTCGCAGGCCGAGGGCTTTTTTGCGCGGCGCTACTCGCCCCAGGGCCAAGTAACGCAGCAGGTGCAGTACCTCTATGGTAAGGACATGCACAAGGCCAACGGTGGCGGCGACTTTACGACCCGGCTGGCCCGCAGTTGCGAGTTTGCCATCGACCCGCTGACGCAGGGCCTTGTTTTCAGCTTTCGCCAAGCCAATATGATGAACCGGGGCGACCGCTTCACGCTCTTTTTCGATAAAAACCTGGCAAATCCGCACTTCTCGCACGACAACATCAGCCCCATGCAGCAGTACCAGCACCCCTACCCCGAGGTGCTGTACCCAGGGCCGGCGTGGCTGCGCACCTCGGGCAGCCGCTCGCACGAGCGCCGCACCTACGCCCAGGCCGACCCCGCCGACGTGCCCGCCTACGCTGTGCTCGCGCAGCTACACAAGCAGGCCGCCGTGACGCTCGAAAGCACCTACGAGCTCTACCTCACTGCCCCCGCCCCCGGCAAGGCGCTGGTAGTGGAGCGCCTGCAGTTGGTGGGCGGTACGCTGCGCGTGTTTCTACTATAATCACACCTTATCACCAAGCAACCACTCAGTCCTTTTATCTCCCCAATGCCCACTAGCTTTTCCTGGATAATTGGCCTGCTACTGGCCGCCGGCTCGGCGGCGGCTCAAACCTCCTTGCTGCGCCCGGCCCAAACCATTACGCTGGGGCCGCACGCCACGGTGGGCGGCACGGTGGTACTGCCCAACCACAACACCGTGCTGCTGCTCACCGACGCCGAGTCGCCCGATATTGTGGCGCAGTGCCTGGCCCCCGATGGCCACATCCTCTGGAAAACAACGGCCACCCGCTACGGGCGGGCGGGCTTCGGCACCGGCTACTACCTCGATGCGCGGCAGATTGCCATCGGGCAGGCAGCACGGGCCGATAAGCAGTTGCAAAAGGAGAAAGACTTGGCTCGCCTCTACCCGGTGTCGGTGCTTACGAATGGCAACGAGGTAGTGCTGGTTGAAACCATCTCGGAAGAAACCATCAATGCGCAGGGCCGGGGCTACGAGGGGCCGCTGCAAAGGGGCCAAAAGCATGTGCAGCGGCTCGATGAGCAGGGCCAGCTCACCAAGCACTTGTTTTCGGCGCCGCCCGCGCCCGAATCGCGCCGTATTTATCCCTTTCACATGGCGCACTACGCCGATGCCGACGGCTACACCCAGGTGGTGTGCGAGCGAAATGTGCGCGAGAACATGACGGCGTATGCCCTCTACCATTTTAGCCTCAAAACCAACGACATCCGGCGCGAGCTCATTGACTTGCCCGCGGTGCCTCCGCAGTCGCGCGAGTACCGGAACTGGTTTATGGACTGGGCCTATCTGGGGCACCGGCCGGGGCAGCTCTATTTTGGCCGCCGCAGCCTCAAGGGCGACACTAAAGTGCGGCAGGGCCGCGGGCCGCTACTCTACCAAGTATACCTCACCGATGAGCACGGCCTGACGGCCCCCGGCGGGTTTAGCGCCGAAATAGCCCTGCCGCCGGATACCCGCGTTGCCTATTCGGGCCACGTAAACAATACCGGCGAGGTAAGCCACGTGCCAAATTACGTCACTATTTCGAACGGCAAGCGCGCCGAGTCGTTTGATTGCTGGGATATATCGACGGGGGGCATGGGCGACTTTCACCTCGACTACGCCACCGGCGAGGTGCTCCTCGTGGGCGAGTACACCGACGACGAGCAGCGGCCCTTCGGCCAAGACCACCTAGTGGGCATTTTTGCGCGCCGCTACGCACCCGATGGCCGGCTGCTGGCGCAGTCGCAAACCGCCTATAGTGCCCCTATGCTAGCTGATAAAGAAAAGCTTAGCTTTAAAACCAATCTGAAGCGCGAGGTGCATTTTTTTGCCGACCCAGTTACGGGCCGGTATCAATACAGCTTTTCGCCGACCAACCACTTTGGCAGCCTCGAGGACTTCGACCTGTTTCTGGACCACGACCTGCGCTGGTACCGCTACGACTACTTCAGCAGCAAAGACAAAGTGGGTCGAGTTTTTACGTCCGTCGTTTTCGCGCAGCCCTTCGACCAGCCCTGGGGCGCCGATGCACGCCGCCGCTATGAGCACGCCGACAAAACTGACCTGCCCCTCTACGCGGCCCTGGAGCACCAGCGCCGCGCTGCCGGCCCCGCTACGCCCGACCACTGCTTTTACCTCAGCAGCACCGGCCCTGGCACGGGCCTGGTAGTCGAAAAGTCGCTGGGAATCGGTGGGGCGCTCAGGGTATACACGTTTTAGGGGGCCGCGCCCGCAGTTTCCAATGGCCTACTACTAAATTAAAACTTTTTAGCCCAACAGCACAGGAGGCGGTATTGAGCGCCGGCAACCAGCGCTACTATTTCGCGGGGCGGTCTGAAAGCCGCGATAGCGCTGGTTGGCAGCGCTCAGCACGACCTGCGTTGGCCCCTAGAAATCTTAAATAAAAATAATTGAATAATAGTAGTTAAAAGTGCGGAAATAGGTGGGGCGGCACATTAGTTTTGACCACTTTTCTTCCTCATTCTTATTTCATGAAACAACGCTACTTACTGGGTTTACTGCTGGCGGCGGGGCTGGGCGGCGCGGGCTGCAAAGAGGACATTTACGTGCTCGATGCGTACTCGACCATGCGCTACGACGTGCTGAAGCTGCCCACCGCCGCCGACACGATGCAGCTGACAACCGTCGATTTCGTCTCGGCCCGCGAAGGGTTTGTGGGCGGCACGGGCGGGGCCATTTTTGCCACTACCGATGCCGGACTGACCTGGGTGCGGCGGCCAGCGCTGGGCACGGCTACGATTAACAAGCTGGTTTTTAGCTCGGCCACGGTGGGCTGGGCGGGTACCAACACCGGCCTCTACCGCACTACCAACGGCGGGCAGACCTGGCAGGGCGTACAAACCTACGACTACTACAACGGTGCCATGACCAACGTGACTGACCTGCAATGGGTCACGGCGCTGGTGGGCTACGCGGTGGGTGGGGGCGGCAGCATCTACAAAACCACCAACGGCGGCACCTCCTGGACCAGCCTGCAATCGCGGCGCGACAAGAGCTACCTCTTTCGGGCGGTGGCCTTTTCCTCGCCCGACTCGGGCACGGTGGCCGGCGACCACACCTCCACCTGGCGCACTACCAACGGCGGCCGCACCTGGGACATCTTCGACCATCACACCAATGACCCGGAGGAAGAAACGACCTACGACCTGCTGCGCTTCAACCTAAAAACCTACCAAGTGGCGCTGCCCAACGGCTTTCATGCCTACGATGCCTACGACAGCTACTTGGCCGACGAGGGCTACGGCTATCCGGTGTATGGCCTGGCCGCCGCCACGCCCCGCGGCCCCATAGTGGCCGTGGGCAAGCGCACCATCGTGCGCTACCACCCCGAGTATTCCAAGAAAGAATACACCCCCTGGGTCAACGTGCACCGGGCCGATGGCACCAGTTTCGAGGACACATACTACGCCGCCGATTTTGCCGATGCCAGCACCTTTTTCGCTGTGGGCAAGCGCGGCCTCATTCACCGCTTTCACTACCAGTAAGCTATGAAAAAAATAGTATTCGCCCTGGCCCTGCTGGCCGGCGCTGGCGCAGCGCGGGCGCAGGTCAGCAAGTTTGGCTTTGCGATGGGCGTGGGTGTGGTGCCCATGCACAGCGCCGCCCCCGACCAGGCCAACCCCTACGGCTTCTCCGGCATTCAGCCGGGCTACGTAATTAAGACCTACGATGCCAGCCTGCTGCTGCTCAACCTCAACTTGAGCTTTGATGCGCCGCTCTGGCAGTTTGCCGCCGGCTCGCAGTCGCTGGGCGTGTCGCTGAATGCGGGCGCGGGGCTGCTGGCCACCACGCGCCAAGACCTGGACGGCTTCAACAAGCAGCCGGTACTCGATTTTCCGGAGTACGTCACCTACCGCTACGGGGCCAGGGCCTCGAAGCACGCCAAACAGTCGTTTGGCGTGGGCGCGGGCGTAGGCTACCGCTTCTGCAAGTTCTTTCTGCCCTTCAACTCGCCCAGCGCCATGCTCGAAGGCGTGTATGCGGCCAACGACGGCGACTGGTACCTGCGCCTGAGCGGCGACCTGCGCGCCCGCCGCTTCTACAGCGAATATTCGAGCGAGGGGCTGGTGGAAGCCCTGCGCATTCAGGAGTTTAATATTCTCATCGGCAAGTCATTCTAGGCTGATTTTTCCTTACCTAATCCTAAATCCAACCTTTTTTCATGCGAAAGCTTTACTTCTGGCTGGCTGGTCTGCTGCTGGCCGCCAGCCCGGCCAGCGTGCGGGCGCAGACCGGCGCGTTGCACCCGGCCCAAACCATTGCGCTGGGGCCGCACGCTACGGTGGGCGGCACCGTGGTACTGCCCAACCACAACACCGTGCTGCTGCTCACCGACGCCGAGTCGCTCGATATCGTGGCGCAGTGCCTGGCCCCCGATGGCCACACCCTCTGGAAAACGACCGTGACCCGCTACGGGCGGTCGCAGTTTGCAGCGGGCTATACCATTGATACCCGGCAAATTGCCATTGGGCACTCGGCCCGCGCCGATAAGCAGGTGCGCAAGGAGCGGGACCTGGCGCAGCTATACCCGGTCAGCGTTTTTACGAATGACAATGAGCTGGTGCTGACGGAACTGGTCTCGTCGGATGCCGCCAAAGCCGCCAAAAAGCAGGGGGTGGTGCTGGAGACCGGCCAGCGCCTCGTGCAGCGCCTCGACGAGCAAGGCCACCTTACCAAGCACTTGTTTTCGGCCCTGCCCGAGCCCGAATCGCGCAAGACGGAGGTTTACCCGCTGGCGGGCTACGCCGACGCCACTGGCTACACGCTGGTAACGCGCGAAACCAACACGCGCGAAGAGATGCTGGCCTACGCCCTCTATCATTACAACCTTAAAACCAAGGACATCCAGCGCGAGTTGCTCGACATGCCCGCCACGGCCAAGCCGCCGGGCAGCTTTAGCGGCTTCAAGCACTGGTACCTGGAGTGGGCCTACCTGGGCCACCGACCGGGCCAAACGTATTTCTGCCGCCGCAGCCTGGCCGAAACCCCCGATGGCAAGCGCGGCCAGCAACCCTTGTTGTACCAGGTGTACGTAGTGGACGACCACGGCCGGGCCAACTCCCCCAGCGGCTTCACTACCACCCTGGGGCTGAGCGCTGGTACCCGCGTGGCGTATTCGGGCAGTATGCGCAATGCGGGCGAGCTCAACCACATTCCGCGTTACTACACGGTGTCGAACGGCAAGCACTACTATACCTACGATGAGTGGGACGTTTCGACCGGGGGGCTGGGCTCCTTCTACCTCGACCACGCCACCGGCGAGGTGCTGCTTTTTGGCGAGTATGCCGAGGGCGACCGGCCCGAGCTGGACCACGACAACCTGCTGGGCTTTTTCATCCGGCGATATGCCCCCGATGGCCGGGTGCTGGCCCAGTCACAAACGGCCTACAGCGAGGCCATGCGTGACGATAAGAAGCGCGCCAGTTTTAAGAGCAACCTACTGCGCTCCAGCGAGTTTCACTGCGACCCGCTCACGGGCGGCTACCAGTACAGCTTTGCGCCCACCGGCCGCTCGGGCAGCCTCGAAGAGTTCGACTTGTTTCTGGACCACGACCTGCGCCTGGTGCGCTACGACTACGCCAGCGGCAAAGACAAGGCTGAGCGCATTTACACCGCCCTCACCTACGCAGAGCCCTTTTATCTGGCCACGGGCTATGATGCCATCGACAACAACCGCCACTACGAGCATCCCCACCAAACGGACTTGCCGCTGCACGCCACGCTCGAAAAGCAGCGCCGCGCCGCTGGCCTCGACGCTGCCTACTACTGGTTTTACGTCAGCCCCACCGGCCCCGGCACGGGCTTGGTAGTAGAGCGACCTCTGGGCATCGGCGGTGCGCTCAAGGTGTACACATTTTAGGGTTTACTTACCTCATTCGCACAAAAAAGCGCTGGCCTGTGGGCCAGCGCTTTTTTGTTGGTTCCTGGCTCAGCTGATGGTAATACCTATTTTTCCCACCAGACCGCCACGCTCCAGCAGCACGTGCGCCTGGGCTATTTCCTCCAGCGGCAGCATGTGGGCGAGGCAGGGCTTGAGTTGGCTTTGCTCGATGAGCGCCGCCAGGGCCAGCAGGTCGGCGGGGCGCGAGTGCACCCGCACCATCTTCATGCGGCGCTTCAGCAGGTCGAGGGCCGAGGTGAAGGCGCTCGTCAGGTTTTCGTAGTTGGGCTTGGCTGTGATGAGTATTCCTTCGGATGTCAGGCTATTTTCAATCTTGGAAAGTGTGAGCCGGGCGGCAGTATCCAAAATGAGGTCAAACGACCAGTTTTGCGGCAGGGGCTGGGTTTGGTAATCGAGCACCTCATCGCAGCCCAGCGCGTGGGCCACGGCCCGGTGCTGGCCCCGGCACGTACCCGTGACGTGCGCGCCCAGCGCCGCCGCAATCTGCACGGCCGCCGTGCCCACCCCGCCCGTGCAGCCATTAATAAGCACGCGCTGGCCAGCTTGCAGGCAGCCCAGCCGCACCAGCGCCTGGTAAGCGGTGAGGCCCGCCAGCGGCATCGCCCCCACCTCCGCATAGCTGACGCCAACGGGCTTGCGAGCGGCCACGCTATCGGGCACGGCCACCTGCTCGGCGTAGGCGCGGCCCGTGGCTGGCGATACAAAGCCCCAGACCTCATCGCCCACCCCGAAATGGCGGCTGCGGGTAGCCGTTACCACGCCGCAGAAGTCGCTGCCCAGCACCGGCTCGCCCCACAGGCCCGAGGCCACGCGCAGCCAGCCGCGCCGCGCCAGCACGTCCACCGGGTTTACCGACGAGGCGTAATTGCGCACGAGCAGTTGCCCGGCTTTCAGCACAGGTACGGCAATGTCTTTGATTCTGAAGGCTTGCGCGGAGCCGTAGTGCGCGAGCACGGCTGCTTTCATAGGCAGGGCGGGAGCAATGGCCCTGCCATAAAAGTAAAAAGTGTACGTTGGCAAGCGCCGATGCCCGAGTGCCTGCGGCTGGCCCGAGTTGCGTTGACTACCTAATGCAAGTTGCGGAACAGTTTCCGAGTTAACGCACCCCAATAATTAAAGCGGGCAGCCGGCTCAATCCCGGCTGCCCCATGCACGCCGACCCAGCAACTGTCCTAGATTCAATCTATAACACTTCATAGTAGCTCAATGACTTACTGATGTTACGCAGTGAGGTGAGCGAGTTGTTGGTACATGGCCTTTAAGCCGACCGTGTAACGTTGTGCTTTGAGGCGAAAATGCCCTATTCCATACTTGAGCTTGAGGATTTCAAGCTTGCCATAAGCAAGTAGGGCGGCAAAGAAGTGGGTGGTCTGCGTAGCGGGCGTTTTGGTAGGCGATTTACCCATAGACGCATTCTGTTTGAGCGACTTGTGATATTCTTCCACTTTCCACCGTCTCTGGTAAATCGTAGTAAGTTGGGCCTGCGTCAGGTCGGTGTCGCCGCTGACTAGATGGAACGTACCCTGGTTAGCATCTTTGTTGGTAAAGACTTGTCTAGTAACAAGTACTGCCTCTTGGATAGACCGCAAATAGACGCGCAGGGGCTGCTCATCGGGAAAAGCCAGCGTCTGCACGGCCTGGAACTGGCCTTTGGCCCGCGCCTCGGCGCTCAGGGCCACGGTACGGCTGCTTTCAAGGGCAAAAATGAAGTCGTGGCCGAGCGCCCGCACCAGGTTCATGTTCTCGGCCGAGGCGTACCAGCTATCGGCCAGTAGGTAGCGGTGAGCAACCTGTTGCTGGGCCACGCGCCGCATTTGCTGGACGTACTCGTTCTTGGTAAAGGCACTTTGGTAGCTGGTTTGCTGTGTTTTAGCGTGATATACCGGTACCGTCTTGGCCACGAGCTCGGCCGCTATAGGTAGGGCGATGTCGCCGGCTTGGTAAAGCAGCGTCACAAAGTTGAGGCCTTTGACAAAGCGCTGCTGACTGTGGTCATAGTGGGTGCAAATCAGCTCATTGGCGTCCGTATGCGCCTTTTCCAAAATGGAGTCGTCCACGATGAGCACCGCAAAGTCGTCCGGCTTGCGTTGGGCTTCGGCTTGGCGAATCAAGGGCTTGGCCTGCCGCCACAAGGCAGGGGAGCCCAACGAAGTACTGCTTAACCAACGCGTGATATGGTCATGGCTGAGCGCTCCGTCCAGCAACCGCGACAAGCCTGTCGCCGTGGTCGGACCCGTGGAACTCACCAAATAATCCGTGTACAGGTCGAGCGTGCAAGTCATGATAATAACCTGTAAACGGCGAAAGCCTCCTACCTACTGCGTAACATCAGTGACTTAGACAACTAAAAGACTGATAACCTGCTGCTCGTGGTGGCGGGCGGAGCCACCACCTAATACCAGGACGGAAGATGAAAAGCAGTATTATTACCCAACTTTTCTAGCACCCCTATGAGAGCTACTGCTCCGCAAACTCCCGCCCCGGCTCCACTCGAGCAGGCCACTACCGCTACCCACGTACTAGCTTGGCCAGCCAGCACCCCGGGCCTAAGTACGGTGCCCCTGCACGCTAGCCCCCGGCAGGTGGCCCAGCGCCAGCAACTGGCGGCCATTGCGGGCAGCCCACGGCAGGTAGCCCAGCGCCAGCAGGCAGCAGCTAGTGCGAGCAGCCCCCCGGTGCAGCGCGAGCGCAAGAGTACCGCGATAGGCAGCGAGCTGCTACAGATGGATGACGCGGCAACGCCCGCCCCCATGGCTTTTTTGGAGCCTAACCGGCAGCCCGGCCAGCCCGACCCGCCTACGTACCTGGCCCCCGTGCACCTGAGCAAGAACATGAAGCCGGCAACGAGCAAGGGCGTAGCGCCCAGTGCGCTGGCGGCTATCACGGGGGCAGCAGCAGCCCCCCTCTCGCACGCGGCCTTCAGTGCGCACAACGCGCCCGAAGCCAAGCCCCATCTTACGCTCACCAATGGGCTGCTGGCCGCTGCGCTGGCCAGCTCACCCCTGACGGCACACTTGGCAAGTAAGGGAAAAACGACTAATTTGCGGGCCCAGGATACAGCTGCTACTACTACCTCGCTGGCCCAAAATAAGAAAGTGGCCGGCGACACGGTGAGCGCCTTTGCCGAAGACCTGGGTTTAAAACAGTTCTCGGCACCCGACAATCTGCTGTTTGAGCA
>Ga0265797_10006743_pt1 | contig 16070 bp, 16 predicted proteins | sample P2T30metagenome_FD_192433 | JGI IMG/M metagenome (GOLD analysis project Ga0265797, IMG submission 192433) | Plant litter microbial communities from East Loma Ridge, Irvine, California - P2 T30 | ecosystem: Environmental > Terrestrial > Plant litter > Unclassified | place: USA: California... | reverse complement strand
CGCGGGCATCGGGCCTGGATCAGGCGACGATGGTTTGCGCTTCGCCGTCGGCGCGGGCGCGAATCTCGCCGATGCGGTACACGGTCTCGCCAGCCGCTTCCAGCTGCGCAAACGCCGCGTCTGCATTTTCTTTTGACACGACCACCGTCATGCCGATACCGCAGTTGAACACGCGGTGCATTTCGGCGTCAGCCACGCCGCCATGCTGTTGCAGCCACTGGAACAGCGGCGGCATCGTCCACGATTTGGCGTCCAGCACGGCGGTCAGGTGATCCTGCAGCACGCGCGGGATGTTCTCGACCAAGCCGCCGCCGGTGATGTGCACCAGGCCCTTGACTTCCATCGACGCCATTAGCGCCAGCAGTGGCTTGACGTACAGGCGGGTCGGTTCCATCAGCACGTCGGCCAGCTTGCGGCCGTGGAAATCACCTTCGAGGTCTGGCTTGGCCACGTCGATGATCTTGCGCACCAGCGAGTAACCGTTAGAGTGGATGCCCGACGAGGCCAGGCCCAGCACCACGTCGCCCGGAACGATCTTGCTGCCGTCGATGATCGAGGATTTTTCGACGGCGCCGACGGCGAAGCCGGCCAGGTCATATTCGCCGTCCGGGTACATGCCCGGCATCTCGGCGGTTTCGCCGCCCAACAGCGCGCAGCCCGACTGTTCGCAGCCCTGGGCGATGCCCTTGACCACGGCGGTGGCGGTGGCCACGTCCAGCTTGCCGCAGGCGAAGTAATCGAGGAAGAACAGCGGCTCGGCGCCCTGCACCAGGATGTCGTTGACGCTCATGGCCACCAGGTCGATGCCGACCGTATCGTGACGATTCAGGTCGAATGCCAGGCGCAGCTTGGTGCCCACGCCGTCGGTACCCGAGACCAGGACCGGTTCCTTGAATTTCTTGCTGATCTCGAACAGACCGCCGAAGCCGCCGATACCGCCCAGTACGCCCTCACGCATGGTGCGCTTGGCAAGTGGCTTGATCGCTTCGACCAGCGCGTCGCCGGCATCGATATCAACACCCGCATCGCGGTAGGAGAGAGAAACATTAGATGGTTGGTTCATGGTATTTGGCAGCGGAGGCGGTAAAATAGGAGGCGACCGGCGAAACTGGTCAATCCACTATTTTAGCAAAACGGCTTCCCCTGTATCCCTTTTACGGCCGTTTAACGTACATAACAACGAAAACTCGACCTTACTGGCATGCCCATTCCTCCATCTTCCGGCATGAATCGGCCCCCGCGATGAAACAGCTGGTGCTCGATTTAGGCGCCGAACCGGCCCAGAGCCTCGACACCTTCCAGGTGGGGGCCAATGCCGAGCTGACGCACCTGATGCACCTGTTCGCCGAGCGCAGCTCGCGCGAGCATTTCGCCTATCTGTGGGGCGACACCGGCGCCGGCAAGACCCACCTGCTGCACGGCCTGGCCGCCAGCCCGGGCGCGCGCTATATCCCGTTCGATGCGCCGACCGCCGATTTCGTGCATGCCCCCGGCACCACGTTGTATTTGCTCGACGACTGTCACCGGCTCAGTGCCCGGCGCCAGATCGACGCCTTCGCGCTGTTCAACCAGATCCGCGAACACGGCGCCTACATGGTCTGCACGGGGCCCGTGCCGCCGGCGGTGCTGCAGGTGCGCGAAGACCTGCGCACGCGCATGGGCTGGGGCCTGGTGTACCAGATCCACGGCCTGTCCGACGACCAGAAGATCGAAGCGCTGACGCATGCCGCCGAGGCGCGCGGTTTGACGCTGTCGGCCAGCGTGTTACCCTATTTGTTGTCTCATTTCAAACGCGACATGCGTTCCCTGTCGACGATGCTCGATGCGCTTGACCAGTATTCGCTTGAAACCCAGCGCCCGGTCACGCTGCCCTTGCTGCGCGACCTGCTGTTGCAAGAGAACCTGCCGCTCGAATCCAAAGAATGAAAAACCTCGCCCTGTTTGACCTCGACCACACGCTGCTGCCGATCGACTCCGATTACGAATGGGGCGAATTCCTGGCGCGTGTCGGAGCGGTCGATGGCGCCGCCTACCGCGCCCGCAACGACGCCTTCTTCGCCCAGTACAACGCCGGTGTCCTCGACCCGGTCGAGTATCTTGAATTCGCGATCGGCACCCTGGCGGCGTTTCCGCGCCCGGAGCTCGACGCGCTGTATGCGCGCTACATGCGTGAAGTGATCGAGCCGGCCATCAGGCCGCAAGCACTGAAGCTCGTGCGCGACCACCAGCAAGCGGGCGACCTGGTGGCCATCATCACTGCCACCAACCACTTCATCACGGCGCCGATCGCGGCGGCCTTCGGCGTCGAGCACCACATCGCCGCGATGCCCGAATTCGACGCTGAAGGCATGCTCACCGGGCGCCTGGCCGGCACGCCGACGTCGGGCCCGGGCAAGGTCGTTCACATGCACGCCTGGCTCGAACGCCTGGGGCAGCCATTCGACAGCTTCGGGCGCAGCTACTTCTACAGCGATTCGCACAACGACATCCCGCTGCTGTCGATCGTGTCCCATCCGGTCGCCACCAATCCCGGCAAGGCGCTCGCGAGCCACGCGCGCGAGCAGGGCTGGCCAACCATCCAACTATTCAATGATTAAAACCTTCATCCGTAAAATCCTGGGTGTGAAAGACCAGCGCGACCCGACCGAGCCGGTGATCCTCGGCCCCGACGAACATGGCATCGACCCGCGCAGTGTGTCGTCCAACGCGATCCGCGTGACGCAGGCGCTGCAGGAAGCCGGCTATAAAGCCTTTATCGTCGGCGGCGCCGTGCGCGACATGCTGCTGGGCGTGAGGCCGAAAGACTTCGACATCGCCACCGACGCCACGCCCGAACAGGTGAAAAAACTGTTCCGGCGCGCGTTCATCATCGGCCGGCGCTTCCAGATCGTGCACGTGATGTTTGGCCAGGACCTGCTCGAGGTGACCACCTTCCGCGGCAACGGCAGCGACAATGCGCCCAAGGACGAACATGGCCGTGTGTTGCGCGACAACAGCTTCGGCCCGCAGCACGAAGACGCCGCGCGCCGCGACTTCACCATCAATGCCCTGTATTACGATCCGGCCAGCCAGCAGGTGCTCGATTACCACGGCGGCATGGAGGACATCCGCAACAAGCTGCTGCGCATCATCGGCGTGCCCGAAGAACGCTACCGCGAAGACCCGGTGCGCATGCTGCGCGTGGTGCGCTTCGCGGCCAAGCTGGGCTTCTCGATCGAAGAGACCACGCGCGAGCCAATCCCCGTCATGGCCCCCCTGATCGACAACGTGCCGGCCGCGCGCGTGTTCGACGAGATGCTCAAGCTGCTCATGTCGGGCCATGCGCTGGCGTGCCTGCAACAGCTGCGCTCGGCCGGCCTGCACCATGGCCTGCTGCCGCTGCTGGACGTCGTGCTCGAGCAGCCGATCGGCATGAAGTTCGTCACGCTGGCGCTGGAGTCCACCGACAACCGCGTCAAGGCCGGCAAGGGCGTCTCGCCCGGCTTCCTGTTTGCCTCGCTGCTGTGGCACCAGGTGCTCGAGAAGTGGACGGCGTACGTCGCCGCCGGCGAGTCGCCGATCCCCGCCCTGCACCTGGCGGCCGACGACGTGCTCGAAACGCAGACCGAGAACCTGGCGCTGCAGCGCCGCATCGCCACCGACATGCGCGACATCTGGGCCATGCAGCCGCGCTTCGAGCGCCGCGCCGGCCGCGCGCCGTACAAGCTGCTCGAACACCCGCGCTTCCGCGCCGGCTACGACTTCCTGCTGCTGCGCTGCGAATCGGGTGAACTCGACTTTGAAATCGGCGAATGGTGGACCGATTTCTATGCCGCCGAAGGGGGCGACCGTGAACGCCTGGTCGAAGTGGCTGTCTCGCGCGAGCGCGAAGGCGGCCCGGCCAAGAAACGCCGGCCACGACGCGGCCCGCGCAAGACCGGCGGCGAAGGCGACGTGGAAGGCGGCGAGATTGCCACACGCATCCCGGAGCCTGACGACGGCTTGAGCGCCGAAGACCGTGCCCGTGACGCAGCGTACGCCGCGCACGAAGAAGCAAAGTACCGGGCGTCGCGCGGCAAATGATCGCCTATATCGGCATCGGTGCGAACCTGGGCGATGCGCGCGCCAACGCGCTCGATGCCCTCGCGCGCCTGGCGGGCATGGACGGCAGCACCCTGCTGCACACGTCCAGCATGTACCGCACCGCCCCGATCGATTCCAGCGGCGACGATTACATCAATGCCGTGGCGTGCCTGGATACGTCGCTGGCCGCGCATGATCTGCTGGCCGCCCTGCAAGCCATCGAACAGGCCCATGGCCGCGAGCGGCCGTACCACAATGCGCCGCGCACGCTCGACCTCGACCTGCTGCTGTACGGCGACGAGACCATCGCCAGCGCCACGTTATCGGTGCCGCATCCGCGCATGCACGAGCGCGCGTTCGTGATCGCGCCGCTACTTGAAATCGCACCGGACGTCGTCATTCCCGGCCACGGCCCCGCGCGCGACTTCGCGCAGCTGGTGGCCGGCCAGACCATCGCCAAACTCTGATCAACATGAATCTTCCTGTCTGGGCCCAGACCACCGGTTTGCTGGTGCTGTCGAACATCTTCATGACCTTCGCCTGGTACGGGCACCTCAAGGGTCTGCAGAACCGCGCCTGGTATGTCGCGGCCCTGATCAGCTGGGGGATCGCACTGTTCGAGTACCTGCTGCAGGTGCCGGCCAACCGCATCGGCCACACGCAATACTCGCTGGCCCAGCTCAAGATCATGCAGGAGGCGATCACGCTGACGGTGTTCGTCCCGTTCGCGATGTTCTACATGAACGAACCGTTCAAACTCGATTACGTCTGGGCCGGCCTGTGCCTGGTCGGCGCTGTCTATTTCATTTTCCGTTCCTGACCTCTGGACGGACTGTTTTACAAAGGATTTATCATGAGCGGATATTTGCAGGGTAACGAGATGACGACCGGCGGGGCTGCGGCTGCGTCCACGCCTGCGGCGCCGGCGCCCGCCCCCGTGCCGGCCACGCCGAAAGCCGTCACCGTCCCGTCGCTGCTGGCCATGCGCGCAGCGGGCAACAAGATCGCGATGCTCACCTGCTACGACGCCAGCTTCGCCTCGCTGATGGACCGCTGCGGCGTCGAGATCCTGTTGATCGGCGATTCGCTCGGCATGGTCTGCGCCGGCCACGATTCGACGCTGCCGGTCACGGTGGCCGACATGGTCTATCACACGGCCTCGGTCGCGCGTGGCAACAAGCATGCGCTGGTACTGGCCGACATGCCATTCGGCGCCTACGGCAATCCGCAGCAAGCCTACGACAGCGCCGTGCAGCTGATGCGCGCCGGCGCGCAGATGATCAAGATCGAAGGCGGCGCCTGGCTGGCCGATACCGTGCGCCTGCTGGTCGAACGTGGCATCCCGGTGTGCGCGCACATTGGCCTGACGCCGCAGTTCGTGCACCAGTTGGGCGGGTTCCGGGTGCAGGGCAAGACCGACGCCGGCGCCGAGCGCCTGAGGAACGATGCGCTGGCGCTGCAGGCGGCCGGCGCAGCGCTGGTACTGCTCGAAGCGGTGCCGGCGGCGCTGGGCAAGGAAGTCACCGAACTGCTGTCCGTGCCGACGATCGGCATCGGCGCCGGCCCCGATTGCTCGGGCCAGGTGCTGGTGATGCACGACCTGCTGGGCGTATTCCCGGGCCGCAAGGCGCGCTTCGTGAAGAACTTCATGGACGGCCAGACCAGCATCGACGCGGCCGTGACGAGCTATGTGACGGCGGTGAAGGACGGCAGTTTTCCGGCAGCCGAGCACTGCTTCTGATAGCGCGTCGTTCCCGCGAAGGCGGGAACCCAAGTCCGCTGCGGATCGATATAAATTTAGCGGCCAGGATGCTGAACTTGGGTTCCAGCCTTCGCTGGGCCGACGGTCTTCAGGTTAGCGCCTGATCACCCGCGCATTCGCCGCAATCACAATCCCCGACAACGACAACGCCCCCAGCGCCACCATCACGCTTGTCTGCATGGCGACCCACCCCAGGATCGGCGGCGCCAGCAGCAACCCGCCGTAACCGAGCGTGGCCACCGCCGCCACGCCGCTCCCGGCGCTCATGCCGGGGATGCGCGAGGCGGCGCCCAGCAGCAGCGGCACCACATTGGCCGCGCCCAGTCCCACCAGCGCGAAGCCGACCGCCGACAGCACGAAGTGCGTGCTGGCCACCGCCAGCGCCAGCCCGGCGAACATCGCCAGCCCGCCGCTCACCATGATGCGCAGCGCGCCGAAGCGCACGATCAAGCGGTCGCCGGCAAAGCGGCAGGCCGCCATCGCAATTGAAAACGCCGAGAACCCCAGCGCCGCCGACGCGGGCGTGGCGCCGGTGCGCTCTTCCATCAGCAACGCACTCCAGTCCACCAGCGCGCCTTCGACCGCAAAGCACAGCAGCGCCAGCATACCCAGGCCGAGCGCAGCGCCACGCGGCAGCGCAAAGTGACTGCCTGCCCCGTGCGTGGCCGCAAAGCCCATCACGCGCGGCGCCGCCAGCGCCAGCGCCACCGCCGTGACCACGCCCACCATCAGCGCGCCCTGGCCGTGACCGAGCCCCTGCCCGACCAGCAGCCCGCCCAGGCCCGCGCCGAACAGGCCGCCCAGGCTGAAAAACCCGTGGAACGACGACATGGTGGGCAGGCCGCGCGCGGTTTCGACTTCGCTGGCATTGGCGTTCATCGCCACGTCCAGCGCACCGTTACTGACGCCAAACAGGAACGCCGCGATGAACAGCAGCGGCAAACTGGGCGCACCCATGATCAGCGGCGTCATCGCCGCAAACGCAAAGCCCGAGATCAGCACCATGCGGCGCGTGCCCCAGCGCCCGGTCAATCCACCCATCAGCGGCATCGCCAGCAGCGCGCCGCCGGCGATGGTGAGCAGCACCATGCTCAGCATGCCGGTATCGATGCCCATGCGCGCCTGTACGGTCGGCACGTGCGCCGCCCACAGGCCGATGCCGGCGCCGTTGAGCAGGAACACGGTGGAGATGGCCCAGCGCGCGGCGTCGATGCTGCGGGGCTCGAGGGTGGGTACATGGTTCATTCAAGGCCTTTCTGGTTCGGTAGCGATCACTGTAGACAGGTCTGGAATGACAGGCAAGCCCGCTGACGTCGTCACTTTCATTGCCATCGTTTTGCACATGGCGTCCGATTCCCGCATTTCAGCGCAAGACTTGCCGCAGGGCCGGCGATGTGCGCGATACTTCATGGATGACCGCGACCAAGTCCTCCCTGCTTTCGCCGATGTGGCGCATGTACATTGCTGCCTGGCTGGGCTACATGCTGGTGGTTGCACTGGTGATGCAAGCCGATACCCTGGTGACCGGGCACTTCGACCCGCACCTGCTCTGGAGATCGTTCGTGAGCATCGCACCGTCGGCCGCCATGCTGGCCCTGCTGTGGCCACTGAGCGGCTGGTTCGATCGGCGCGCGATCTCGGGCACGCAACGCTTTGCCATCCACGTCGTGGCGGCGCTGGCGTTCGCGACCTATGCGCACACGGTGCTGATCGTCACCCAGAAGCCGCCACCCCATCCGCTGTCGTGGCACATCTGGCCGTTCCTGTACAACGTGATGAGCTACGCCGTGGTCGCCGGCGTCTTTCATGTCGTGCGCGCCAACGCCGCAAGCCAGCGCCAGGCCCTGGCAGCGCAGCAGACACAGACGCTGCTGGTGGCGGCCGAACTGGGCGCGCTGCGCAGCAAGCTCAATCCGCACTTCCTGTTCAACACCCTGCACTCGATCATCGCCCTCACCCAGCGCAATCCGCAGGCGGCCGAGACGGCGCTGTTCCAGTTTTCGAACATGCTGCGCTATGTGCTCGACACCGAGCGCGCCGGCATCGACCGCGTCACGCTGGACGCCGAATTCGATTTCGTGCGCGACTACCTGGAGCTGGAAAGCCTGCGCCTGGGCGCGCGCCTGCAGGTCGAATGGGATCTCGACCCCGATCTGGGCGACTGCCTCGTGCCGGCATTGACGTTGCAGCCCCTGGTCGAGAACAGCATCAAGCATGCGTTCAATCCGTTCACCCGTCCCGGCCTGCTGCGCATCGAAAGCCGGCGCGAGCCTGCCACCGGCCTGTTGCGCGTGACGGTGCGCGACGACGGCCCCGGCGCCGCGCCCGCGACGATCGAGGCCTCGCCCGGCCTGGGCATCCGCACCATCGGCCGGCGCCTCGACCTGGATTACGCCGGCCGCGCCGCGCTGCGCATCGACTCCCAACCCGGCGCCGGCTTTGCCGCCTGCGTCACCTTGCCGACAACGCCATGAAAACCGTATTTTTCGCCGAAGACGAACCGCTCGCGCGCGACGTGCTGCGCGACGCCATCTATGCCCATCCGGGCCTGCGCCTGGTGGGCGAAGCGGCCGACGGCGCGAGCGCGCTGGCGCGCATCATGGCGCTGCGGCCCGACGTCGTGTTCATGGATATCCAGATGCCCGAGATGACGGGCCTCGAGGTGCTGCGCCAGCTCAACTACCTGCCGCAGATCGTGTTCACTACGGCCTACGACCAGTACGCGGTGGCCGCGTTCGAGCTGCACGCGGTCGACTACCTGCTCAAGCCGTTCACACGGGCGCGCTTTGCCGACAGCGTCGCGCGCCTGCTCGATGGCGCGCAGCCCGAACGCGCGGCCGTCGAAGATGCGCTCGTGCGTGCCAGCGCGGGGCCGGCGCGGTTGAACCGCATCCTGGTGCGCGACCGGGGCCGCATCTTCCCGCTCGCCGCGCACGAGATCGAATACATGAAGGCCGATTCGAAGTACACGGTGATCAATGCGCGCGGCCAGCACTTTCTGGTGCGGATCGGGATTTCGGAACTCGAAGCGCAGCTCGACCCGCAGCGCTTCATCCGCGTGCACCGCTCGGCGCTGGTGAACCTCGACTTCGTCGAATCGATGCGCGCCGACGACCAGTCGCAGCTGCAGATCTTCATGCGCGACGGGACGTGCATCGGGGCCAACCGCGAAGCGTCGAAACTGTTGCGTGAGATGTCGATTTAGTCCGCCGGCCGGGTTCTGCATTTATAATCGCGGGATTTTTCGCTCATACATTCCTGGCCTGGGAGCACCTACCGCATGAACCTCACTTTGATCACTTTCGTCGTGCTGTATTTGCTCGGCACGCTGGCGCTCGGCATGTGGGCGGGCACGCGGATCAAGAATACGAGCGACTTCGCCGTCGCGGGCCGCAGCCTGCCGCTGGTCATGGTGATCACCACCACGTTTGCCACCTGGTTCGGCGCCGAGACCGTGATGGGCATCCCGGCCAAGTTCGTGCAGGGCGGCCTGAATGCCGTGATCGAAGACCCGTTCGGGGCCGGCATGTGCCTGATCCTGGTCGGCATGTTCTTCGCCGCCAAACTGTACAAACTCAATCTGCTGACCATCGGCGACTACTACCGCCAGCGCTATGGCAAGGGCATCGAGATCTTTTGCTCGGTCGCGATCATCATGAGTTACCTGGGCTGGGTGGCGGCGCAGATCACGGCGTTGGGCCTGGTCTTCACGGTGCTGACGGCCGGCGCGATGTCGCCGGCCACCGGCATGATCGTCGGCACGCTGACGGTGCTGATCTATGTTGTGGTCGGCGGCTTCCTGGCGGTGGCGATCACGGACTTCATCCAGATGATCGTGCTGGTGGTGGGCATGAGCGTGATCGCCTGGTTCGCGGCCGACCTGGCCGGCGGCGCCGGCAACGTGATGGCGATGGCGCAGAACGCCGACCTGTGGCGCTTCCTGCCCGAGCCGGGCTTCACCGACATCATGTTCTTCATCGCCGCCGCGGTGACGATGATGTTCGGGTCGATCCCGCAACAGGACGTGTTCCAGCGCGTGATGTCGGCCAAGGATGCGCCCACCGCCCGCACCGGCGCCATCATCGGCGGCATGAGCTACATCCTGTTTGCCTTCGTGCCGATGTTCATCGTGGCCGCGGCCGTGGTGGTGATGGGCAGCCAGGCGCTCGACATCGCGCAGAACGACTACCAGCGCCTGCTGCCGACGTTCGTCATGACCAAGATGCCGCTGGTGATGCAGATCCTGTTCTTCGGCGCACTGCTCTCGGCGATCAAGAGCACGTCGTCGGCCACGCTGCTCGCGCCCTCGACGAGCTTTGTCGAGAACATCCTCAAGAATATCCGGCCCGGCATGAGCGACCGCCAGCAGCTGCTGGCGATGCGCGTCACGATCGTGATCTTCGCGGCGCTGGTGCTGATGTATGCGATCGCGATGGAAGGCACGTCGATCTACGAGCTGGTCTCGAGCGCGTACCAGGTGCCGCTGGTGGGCGCGTTCGTGCCGCTGGTGATGGGGCTGTACTGGAAGCGCGCGACGACGCAGGGCGCGATCCTGTCGATCGCCGGCGGGCTGCTGACGTGGGTGCTGTTCTTCGAGCAGATTACTGGCTGGGGGGTGCACTTCCCGGGGCAGCTGGCCGGGTTGATGATGGCGTTTGTGGGGATGGTCGTGGGGTCGCTGGCGCCGCAGGTGTTTACCAATTATCGGGAAGTGGATGTCGAGGCTAAAGCGGAGTCTGCGGCTTCGGCATAGACTTGGGTTCCCGCCTCCGCGGGAACGACGGTTTTAAGGATGCGGGCCACGGTCGTTGATCGTGGCCCGCGCCATTTGCACGTCGTTCCCGCGGCGGCGGGAACCCAAGTTCTTCGCACACCCCGTCAAACATGCAGCAGCAAATGCTCCCGCTCCCACGGGCTGATCACCCGCATGAACTCCTGGTGCTCCAGGTCCTTCACCGCCGTATACACGTCGATGAAGCGCTCGCCCAGCACGTCGCGCAGGCGGTCTTCGCGGCGCAGCACCGTGATCGCCTCGGACAAGCCCTGCGGCAGTTCCACCGGCATGTCGTAGGCATTGCCCTCCACCATCGCTGACGGCTCGATCGCTTCCACCATCCCCAGGTAGCCACAGGCCAGCGTGATGGCAACCGCCAGGTACGGATTGGCGTCGGCGCCGATCACGCGGTTCTCGACGCGGCGGTCTTGCGAGCCCGAGACCGGCACGCGGAAGCCCACCGTGCGGTTGTCGATCCCCCACTGCAGATTGATCGGCGCGGCCGTGTGGCGCACGATGCGGCGGTACGAATTGACGTACGGCGCGACAATCGCCATCGCCGACGGCATATAGCGCTGCAGGCCGCCGATATAGTGATGGAACAGGTCGGACGGCGCGCCATCTTCGGTGCTGAAAATGTTCTTGCCCGTGCCGGCATCGACTACGCTCTGGTGCACATGCATCGCCGAACCGGGCTCGTTGGCCATCGGCTTGGCCATGAAGGTCGCGTACATGTCGTGCTTGAGCGCCGCTTCGCGCAAGGTGCGCTTGAAGTAGAACACCTTGTCGGCCAGGCCCAGGGGCTCGCCGTGCTGGAAGTTGATTTCCATCTGGCCGGCGCCGATCTCGTGGATCAGCGTGTCGACGTCGAGGTTCATCAGCTCGCAGTAATCGTAGATGTCTTCGAACAGCGGATCGAACTCGTTCACCGCGTCGATGCTGTAGACCTGGCGGCTGGTCTCGGCGCGGCCGCTGCGGCCGATCGGCGGCACCAGCGGCAGGTCGGGGTCGATGTTCTTGGCGGTGAGATAGAACTCGAGCTCAGGCGCCACCAGCGGTTTCCAGCCACGCTGCTCGTACAGCTTCAGCACGCGGCGCAGCACACTGCGCGGCGCGAAGTCGACCAGGCGGCCGTCCGAGTAGTAGCAATCGTGGATGACCTGGGCGGTGGGGTCGGCAGCCCACGGCACCATCGTGATGGTAGTGGGGTCCGCCTTGAGGATCATGTCGCGGTCGATGCTCGAGATGGCGCGCTCGTAGGCGTCGTCGCGTTCGGGCGTGTTGCCGGTGACGGTCATGCCCAGCACGACTTCGGGCAGGCGCATGCCGCGATCGTCGGTGAACTTCACGCGCGGCAGGATCTTGCCGCGCGCAACGCCGGTCAGATCGGGTACCAGGCATTCGATTTCGGTGACCCGTTTTGCGTCGAGCCACTCTTCCATATCGGTATAACTAAAATTTTCGCGTATTGCCATTATTGCCTCATATCGGTCATCAAGAACTACTCAGGCGCTGCTCGCGATACACGCGGCAGGCGTCGCCAAAGGCGCGGAACATCTTCATCGAGTACGGGTTATGCTGGATACGCCATTCGGGATGCCACTGCACGGCCAGCGTGAAGCCGGGCGAGGTCGACACGGTGAACGCTTCCACCAGGCCGTCTTCCGCCACCGCTTCGACCGTCAGACCCGGCGCCAGTTCGTTCACGCCCTGCCCGTGCAGCGAGTTCACGGGGATCTCGGCCGCGCCCAGGATGCCCTCAAGCATGCCACCCGGCGTGACGGTGACGTTGTGCGCATCGCCGTATTGCTCATCCATGCCGAGCTCGGCTTTTTCACGGTGATCGAACTTGCCGACCACCGTCTGCACCGCCTGGTGCAGGCTGCCGCCGAGCGCCACGTTCATCTCTTGAAAGCCGCGGCAGATCGCGATGATTGGCACGCCGCGGCGCACCGCTTCGCGGATCAGCGGCAAGGTGGTCTGGTCGCGCGCCGGGTCTTGCGGCAGCGACGGGTCGAGCACCTCTTCCGAGTAGTAGCTCGGGTGAACGTTGGACGCCGAACCGGTCAGCATGATGCCGTCAATGGTGCCGAAGATGGTTTCCAGGTCGAGCGATTCGCCGGACGATGGCAGGATCAGCGATGCGCAATCGGCGCCGAGCGTGACGGCGTCGACATACTTGTGCTGGGCAGCGTGATAGGGATGTTCGCCGAAATCACGGGTGCATGCGGGGACGATAACGATGGGGCGCATGGTGTTGTCCTTCTCTTTGAGGCGCGCGACCCCGAAGAATCAGCAGGTCGGACGCGGGGGAAATTTCATGTCAAAACCTTAACTTCAATCGGACGCGGTTGCCAACACGTTTCCAATGGTCATCAATAATGTGAGAATCTCAGTATGCAGGAATCGGCCGTTTTGGCACGTTCGCTTGCACATGGGACATGGGATATAGCTTCTTCGAGCTGACGGTGCTGACGGCCGTGACGTCCGACATGCTGGTGGGGCGTGGAGGGGCGCACGAACGCGCTCACTACCTCAAGACCGTCGTTGCTGCCACTGGCAGCAACGACTTCCCGCCACTGGCAGCAACGACGGTTTTGGGGCCGCGGGCCTACCCCAACGACAGCGTTACTTCTTGTACTCGTGATACTTGCGCGCATCCCCGCGCACCAGCTCCGCCGGATACTTCGCGCGATTGAGCACCATCTTCTCTTCCACCGCCGCGAACAGATCCACGTCGAGCTTGTCCGCCAGCCGCACCAGATAGACCAGCACGTCGGCCATCTCGTGCCGTACTTCGACCAGCTTGTCCGCGCCAAGCTCGTCGGCGCGGCCCGTTTGCAGCCATTGGAAATGCTCCAGCAGCTCGGCCGCCTCGACCGTCAGGGCCGAGGCGAGGTTCTTCGGCGTGTGGAACTGATCCCAGTCGCGCTCGTCGACGAACACGCGCACCAACGCGCGCAGTCGCATCAAATCACTGTCCGCGTCGTTCTTCACGGACCGCGCCACCGTCGATATAGCCATCGAGCACCCGGTGCAGCTTCGGTGCGATTTCTTCAAAGCTGCTCACGGTGATGCCCAGGTCGCGCAGCAGGCCGTCGTGCACGCCGTACACCCAGCTGTGGATGGTCAAGGGCTGGCCGCGTTCCCATGCATCGCGCACGATGGTGGTGTGGGCCGTGTTCATGACCTGCTCGGCCACGTTCAGTTCGACCAGGCGGTTGGTGGCGGCGCGGCCGCTCACGTTGCCCAGGTATTTGCCGTGCTTGTCGCGCACGTCGCGCACGTGGCCGAGCCAGTTGTCGGCCAGGCCCACGCGGGCATCGGTCAGCGCCGCGTGCACGCCCGAGCAGCCGTAGTGGCCGCAGATGATGATGTGCTTGACCTTCAATACGTCGATGGCGAACTGCAGCACCGAGAGGCAATTGAGATCGGAGTGCACGACGACGTTGGCGATATTTCGGTGAACGAACAGTTCGCCCGGCGCCATGCCCAGCAGTTCATTGGCGGGAACGCGGCTGTCCGAGCAGCCGATCCACAGGTATTCCGGCGCCTGCTGTTCTGACAGCGCCTTGAAGAAGTTCGGGTCCTCGGCAACCATATTGGCCGCCCAGGCCCGGTTGCGTTCGAACAGCTCTGCCGCGGTCAATCCCTTGGTCTTGTATTTGTCCATCATGATTCCTTGTGCTTGTTGCCGTCCCGGGTGGGACGTTGCCAGGCCTGTTCTGGAGCAGGCTTGCCGGCGGGTACGTCTCGAAACAGGGGAAAGTATACCCGTGTTGGCGGGCCAGGCGAGCGGGCAAAAAAAAACCGCCGAGGGCGTATGCCGGTCGGCGGTGCATCGACTTACTCGAAGAAGTCCTTGACCTTGTCCATCCAGCCCTTGCTCTGCGGGCTGTGCTTGGCGCCGCCTTCGATCGTCAGGCGTTCGAATTCGCGCAGCATGTCCTTCTGCTTGTCGGTCAGTTTTACTGGCGTCTCGACGATCACGTGGCAGAACAGGTCGCCCGTGTAGCCGGAACGCACATTCTTGATGCCCTTGCCCTTCAGGCGGAAGGTCTTTCCGGTCTGGGTGCCTTCCGGCACCGTGAACGACACCTTGCCAGTGAGCGTCGGCACTTCGATTTCGCCACCCAATGCCGCTTTCGAGAACGAGATCGGCATTTCGCAGTGCAGGTCGTCGCCTTCGCGCTGGAACACGGCGTGCGGCTTGATGTGGATCTCCACATACAGGTCGCCTGCCGGGCCGCCATTGGTGCCCGGTTCGCCGTTGCCCGACGAGCGGATGCGCATGCCGTTGTCGATACCGGCCGGGATCTTCACTTCCAGCGTCTTGTTTCGCTTGATGCGTCCGGCGCCGCCGCAGGCCGCGCACGGCTCGGGAATGATCTTGCCGCTGCCATGGCACTTCGGGCAGGTCTGCTGCACGCTGAAGAAGCCCTGCTGCATGCGCACCTGGCCGTGACCGGCGCAGGTGGTGCAGGTCACAGGCTGGGTGCCCGGCTTGGCGCCGCTGCCGTGGCAGGTGTCGCACTTGTCCCAGCTCGGCACACGAATCGTCGTGTCGAAGCCGTGGGCCGCTTGTTCCAGCGTGATCTCGAGGTTGTAGCGCAGGTCGGCGCCGCGGTACACCTGCGGGCCGGCGCTGCGCCCGCCGCGGCCGCCACCGAAGATGTCGCCGAAGATGTCGCCGAACGCATCGCCAAAACCACCGGCGCCGCCGCCCATGCCGCCCATGCCGCTGTTCGGATCGACGCCCGCGTGACCGTAACGGTCATACGCTTCGCGCTTCTCCGGATTGGTCAGCATCTCGTAGGCCTCTTTGACCTCTTTGAACTTCTCTTCCGCTTCCTTGTTGTCCGGGTTGCGGTCAGGGTGGTACTTCATCGCAAGCTTGCGATAAGACTTCTTGATCTCGTCTTCCGACGCACCCTTTGCGACCCCGAGGATCTCGTAAAAATCACGCTTCGCCATGGTCGGCACCTAAAGTTGTCTACTAACTGGATTCTTTAAACCAAAAAAACCGAGCCGACAAACCTGGAAGGTTGCGGCTCGGCCTGTACGCGAAGGCATCAAGCCTTCGCGCCGGAGACGCTTACTTCGCGTCCTTCACTTCCTTGAAGTCGGCATCGACGACGTCGTCGTCCTGCTTGGCCGACTGTTCGCCACCGGCTGCGCCAGCACCCGGGCCGCCGGCCGCGCCAGCGCCACCTGCCTGCTGTGCCTGCATGTCGGCGTACATCTTCTCGCCCAGCTTCTGCGATGCGCTCGACAGGGCTGCCGTCTTGGCATCGATGTCGGCCTTGTCGCCGCTCTTGATCGCGCCTTCAAGGTCGGTGATCGCTGCTTCGATCTGCTCTTTCTCACCGGCTTCCAGCTTGTCGCCGTATTCGGTCAGCGATTTGCGGGTCGAGTGCACCAGGGCGTCGCCCTGGTTGCGCGCTTCCGCCATTTCCTTGACCTTCTTGTCTT
>Ga0265797_10006742_pt1 | contig 16071 bp, 11 predicted proteins | sample P2T30metagenome_FD_192433 | JGI IMG/M metagenome (GOLD analysis project Ga0265797, IMG submission 192433) | Plant litter microbial communities from East Loma Ridge, Irvine, California - P2 T30 | ecosystem: Environmental > Terrestrial > Plant litter > Unclassified | place: USA: California... | reverse complement strand
TTGTAGCACAGTGCCCGCCGATACCGACAGCGTCAGGATTTCTTCTGCTTCTACAGTGCCGGGCGCCCCATTGCTGGCGCCATACGCTACGGCCCCCGTGATGGGCAGCAGCACGATATACGAGTCTTCGGCCACCGCGAGCTCTACCGCGTGGCCGCCGGCCAGAGCTTCTTCATTCAGGCCGTAAAGGCGGCCGAAAGGTGCCTTGTGTTCGCTTTGGAAGGAGCCAAAATTGAAGGTGCTCTGCCGCCGAAATTGGCTATTTTCGAGCACACCACGCTGGTCTGCTAGGTAGATTTTGCCGGGGACTTGCGGTATCATCTTCGCTGATTAGCTGGCGGCGGGCTCGGCCGGGCGCAGCGAGTGAATGGTGAGGTAGGGTTGCAGCTGAAAGAGGTGCGTGCGCACTTCGCCGCTGGTTTCAGCTGGCGCGGCGGCTTCCGATACCAGCAGGTAGGGCGCGATGGTATCGTGCCACAGCAGCGGCTCGGAGTAGAAATTGAGGGCGACCTGATGCTTGCTTTGGTCGTGCAGGTTTGAGTTTATCAGTTCAAACTGGTAGCGCGTGAATTTCAGAAAGTAGTGCCCCACGTTATCCACAATGTCGGGCACGAGGCCATTGAGCTGCTGCACGTAGCCGCCGAGGGAGCCGCCCACCAGAAAATGCAATTTATCGGCCTCCGGCACGTAGTGCAGCAGTTCGCCAAACGTGCGGTATTGCCCTTGCTGATTGTAGAGTTGTGCCTGCATCCTGAGCTCGCGGTAGCTGTCCGCAAACACCAGCTTATCCCAGGGCTTGGTAGAGTTGGCATCGATGAGCTTGCGGTAGGCGAGAGTGATGAGGCGGGGCGGCATCGGTGAAGGATGAAATGGGAAATTCGCGTTCTGAGCAAAAATCGGCTTTCAGTGCTTCGTTGCGCTCGCACTGAAAGCCGATTTTTGGCTAACTATCTCACTTTTATCCATTTCACTACACCGCAATATTCATCGTCAGCACGAAACCGGCAGTCTTGTCGCCCGTAACGGTGGCAATCTCGATGCCGGTCGTGTCGTCGTTAAACACGTTATCGGCCTTGTTATACGTGTAGCCGCTCAGGCCCTTGGTGTAACCATTTACGGTGGCCACGGCCGAGCCAGTACCTTCGGGGAAGGCAATTTGGGTGACTTTGAGCGAGGTACCGCTGGCGCTGTACACATGCACGTGAATGTGCGTGGCGCGGCCCGAATACCAGCCGGGAAAGATGCTGGTGAACGTAACGAGGCCAGCCGCATCGGTGGTTTGGCGGCCGCGCAGAAAGTGCACGCCCGTGTAGTTGGTGCTCTGCATGCCGCTGCCGCCGTACTCTGAATAGTTGCCCTCGGCGTCGCAGTGCCAGATATCGACCAGCGCGCCGGCCAGGGCCGCGCAGTTGGCGTTGCTGCTCGTAATGGTAATTTTGGCCGCCAGCTTGTAGCCCGTGCGGCCATCCGTAATGTCGCTGCGCACGTACGACGACGGCACTTTGGTGGGAAACGGACCCTCGGTTTCGGTGGGGGCCACGGTGCAGTTGGTGGCGCTGCTGCCGCCCGTGGCAGTGGTGGTCGTACCCGGTGTGGAGGTGGGGCTGACCTCTTCTTTGCCGCAGGCCGAGAGCAGGGCCGGGGCCGAGGCAGCGCCCATCAGGAGGCTTTTGAGAAAGTGCTTGCGTTCCATTGTGGCGGGATGTGGGCTGTTTTAGGTGCTGTGTTGACTACCCAAAGGTGGCTAGCCACCATCCCCGCCATAGTACCAATTCGACGGTTCCAGGTCGCTAATCGATGAATGCCGGTTTTAGCTGGTAAAAAGCAGGGCCCACCGGCAGCCCACGCAGGGCCAGCGCCAGCCACAGCGGCCACAGCGGCAGCAGAAACCGGGCCGCCCCCAGCGGCCCGGTTAGCACGGCCACGTAAGCCACAAGGCCCACGGCGGCCCAGCGGCTGGCGGGCTGGGCCAGCCGCAGCCAGCCAGCCGGCCGCTCACCGGGCGGGGCCACCGCGAGCCCGCGCAGCACCAAGCCCAGCCGCAGCACGTTGGCGAGCGCGACCACGGACAGGGCCAACAGCAGCCCCAGCGGCTGGCGGCCCAATGCCAGGCCGAGGCCCGCCAGTCCGCCACCGCGCAGCTCACCTAGCAAGCCCGGCGCGGCCGCGCTCCCCCAAAAGGTACTCAGGTCGAAGCGGCCGGGGTCGAGTAGCAGCGTGCCTATGCCTAGCGCGTGCTGCTTGGCATAGTGCACCGGGTGCTGCCGCAGCACGGTGGCCGCCGCCTGCTGAATAATGTGCTGCCGGGCGGCAAAGGTGGGCTGGGCATTGGCGCGGCGCAGCACGGCGGCCACCCAGGCTTCTTCGGCGGCGGGGCCGCTGGCCTGGCGTATGGCCCCGGCTGCATTATAGTGCAGCAGGTTGATATCGGCAATACTGGAGAAGTGCACGTAGCCGGTGCGGTGCCCGTTCCAGACCATGTAGACCCCGGCCAGCAGCAGCGGCAGGGCAGCGGGCAGTAGTAGCGCGGGCCGGCGCCATTGCCAGCCGCGCCAGCCAATTAAGACCAGAAAGACGGCTACGAACGGAAAAAACACCGGCTTCAGCAACCAAGCGGCCACTACGGCCGCACTCGCCCCGGCCAAGGTACGCAGCCGCCCGCTCTGCCAAAAGCGAATGCCCAGGCCGGCACCCAGCAGCACTACCGCCTGCAAAGGCACCTCACTCATCACGGCATTGGCGTAAATGAACTGCGCCGGAAAACTCAGCGTGAGCCCCAGTGCTACCGCCCATTGCCCACGGCTGAGTGGGCAGGCGTGGCTAGTGGCCCAGCCGCTCAGCACGACGGCCAAGACCAGAACACTCACTATATTTTGAAAAAGCAGCAGCAACACCGGCCGCTGCCCTGCCCCACCCAGCGCTAGCACCAGCAGCGGGTAGCCCGGCGGCCGAATGGTGAACTCCTGCACCTCCTGGCCTCGCGGCGGGCGGCCGGGCCACGGCCGGGCGTATAGCTGCCCGTGCTGGCGCAGGTTTTGGGCCACTTGCACATAGCGGTCGGAGTCGGGAAAGGTATAGCGTCCCGTGTGCAGCGCGTGGCCAAAAGCTAGCGCGTGGGCCAGCCCCAAAACTAGCCATACAGCGGCCGGCAGCTGAGGCCAGTACCGGCGCTTGCCAGTGCTAGTTGAGGTACGCATCGCAGGCAATTTTCCCAAAGCAGCCAGCGGCGGACACTGCGCAGCGCAAAGCGGTTGGGCAGCGGGAGCACGGCGCTTCTTTCATAAAAGCAAAAATAACTAATTGCTGCAACCGCTACCGCAGCAAGTCCTGCTTGCGATGGGCATCCAGCGCCAATAATGTGAAGAGCAGGATGGTAAACGACCACAGCGATGACCCACCGTAGCTAAAAAACGGCAGCGGAATGCCGACTACCGGCATCAGGCCCATGGTCATGCCCAGGTTCACGGTGAAGTGCAGGAACAGAATGCTGGCCACGCAGTAGCCGTAGGTGCGCCCAAATACCGACTTTTGGCGCTCGGCCACGAGCAGGATGCGCCAGAGTAACGTGAGAAACAAGGCAATAACCACGATACAGCCGGCCCAGCCCCACTCCTCGCCCACGGTGCAGAAGATGAAGTCGGTGCTTTGCTCGGGCACGAAGTCGAACTTGGTTTGGGTGCCGTTTAGGAAGCCTTTGCCCAGCCAGCCGCCCGAGCCGAGAGCGATTTTGCTTTGGGTCACGTTCCAGCCTTTGCCTAGTGGGTCTTTGCCAGGGTCGATGAGCATCTCGATGCGCTGCCGCTGGTGGGCTTGCAGCACGTTGTTGATAAAAAAATCAACGCCCAGCACCATGCCTATCACGGCCGCCCACACGCTCAGGCTCAGGGGCAGGTGGTGCCGCCACAGCTTGGAATTGAGCAGAAAGGCAATGGCCAAAATCACGGTAAAGCCGCCCAGCAGCCACGCTTTGGGCACCAGCAGCGTGAGCAGCAGAATAACGCCCGCCGCCGCCAGCAAAAGCAGAATAAGCGGCGACATACCTTCCCGAAAAAAGGCCAGCAGCAGCGCCGCGAACACCAGCGCCTGCCCGGTTTCATTAGAAGCCAAAATGAGGACCACGGGCAGCAGCGTGAGGCCAGCCAGCACGGCTTGGTCGCGCCAGTTTTGCTGGCGCAGGTTGATGCCCGCCATGAAGCGCGAGGCCGCCAGCGCGGTCGTGAATTTGGCAAACTCGGCGGGCTGCAAGCGCACCGGCCCTAGTTCGAGCCACGAGCGCGAGCCCGCGATGGGCCGGGCGATAAATATGGTGAGTATCAGCAGCAGTATCATGCCGCCGTAGAGCACGTAGGCCAAGGTGTCATAGGCCTTATAGTCAACGACCAGCAGCACCACGATGAGCACCAGGGCGGTGCCCATCCAGAGCAGTTGCTTGAACCAGTTGAAGGCCATCAGCTCCGAAAAGCTGAGGTTGCGCAGGGGGTCGGCGGGGGCGTCGGGCGAGTAGGAGGCCGCGTACACGGCCACCCAGCCCAGGCCCACCAGCAGCCCATAAATGAGCACGGTGGGCCAGTCTATACTGCGCGAAGAGCGAACGGTAGTGGGAGACATTAATCGGTAACGCCCTATTGTTTAGTGCTTGGCGTGAATGGTTAGGTTGCCAAACTTAATCCAGTCCTCCATGCGGTGGTGGTAGTTCACGACCTTGCCGCGCAGGTATTTTTCCATCATGAGGCCGGCGGCCGGGGCGGCGGCGCTACCCCCAAAGCCGCCATTTTCGATAAACACGGCAATAGCAATCTTAGGGTCATTGGCCGGGGCGAAGGCCGCAAACGTAGAGTGGTCGTAGCCCTGCGAGTTCTGTACGGTGCCGGTTTTGCCTGCTACCGCAATGCCAAACTGCCGCAGCGAGGCCAGCTTGGCCGTGCCACCGCGCCCATCCACCACCTCGCACATACCGGGGATGATGTATTTGAAGAGCGTGGTATCGACGCCCGTGTAGTGGCGCTGCCGGTACTCGGGCAGCGGCTGGGTTTCGCTACCTACGTGGCGCACAAAATGCGGCGTGTAGTAAAAGCCCCGGTTGGCAATGGTGGCCATAATATTGGCCGTTTGCAGGCCCGTAAGCTCGATTTCGCCCTGCCCGATGCTGAGCGAGTAGATAGTTTTGAAGTTCCAGCCCTTGTAGCTGCGCGACCGGCGGCGGGCCGAAACCTTGGATACCTGCGGCTGATACTTTTTATCAAAGGTCTCCGGCGTCGGAATTGAGCCGCCCTTTTCCTGGCCCATGTCCACGCCCAGCTGGGTGCCCAGCCCAAACGACTGCACCAGCTTGCTCCACTGCCCGAGGCCCAGGTGCAGGTCCTCAGAGGGGTTGGCAACCTGGTGGCGCTGCACGGCCGCCCGCATCACTTGGTAGAAGTAAGGGTTGCAGCTGTTTTTGATGGCAATGGTAACGTTGCTGGGGTATTCGTGGCGGTGGGTACATTTCACCAGGCTCCAGTTGCAGGGGAAACCCGTGCCCGGCCCCACCGCCCCCAACTGCATGGCCACCAGCTCATTCACGAGCTTAAAGACTGAGCCCGGCGGGTATTTGGCCTGCAAGGGCCGGTCGAAGAGTGGGCGGTTGGGGTTCTTCAGCAGCTCCATGTAGCGGTTGCCCATGCCCTTGCCGCTCAGCGCCTGCGGCTGGAAGTGCGGGGCCGACACGAAGCACAGGATTTCGCCGCTACGGGGGTCTACGGCCACGATGTAGCCACGCCGCCCGGCCAGCAGCTCTTCGCCGTAGGCTTGCAGCTCGGCGTCGATGCTCAGGTGCAAATCCTGGCCCGCCACCGCGATGGTATCAAACTCGCCGCCGCGAAACGGTCCTTTGTCTATGCCGCGCACGTTCACGAGGCGGTACTGCACGCCGCGCTGGCCCATCAGGGTGGGCTCATAGTAGGCTTCGAGGCCCGAAATGCCTACGTTTTCGCCCGGCTGGTACTTGGCATATTTCGGCTTTTCGAGAAAGGCCGGCGTGATGGAGCCCACGTAGCCTAGCGCGTGAGCCAGGTTTTCGGTTTTGTACGCGCGTGACATCCGCATCTGGGTATGGAAGCCGGGAAAGTCATTCAAATAGTCCTGAATCGAGGCCAGCTCGGTCGTGCTCAGGTTGAGAAGCAAGGGCGACGGCTTGACGCGAGAGTACTTTTTGGCCACGCGCAGCCCAAGGCGCAGGTCCTCAAGTGGTATTTGCATGACGCGGCAAAACTTAGCCGAGTCGAGGGTTTTGACCTCGCGTGGCACCACCACCAGGTCGTACACGGGCGTGTTTTGCACCAGCACCGAGTCGTGGCGGTCGTAGATAAGCCCCCGAAAGGGTATTTGTACCTTGCGCTGCAAGGTATTGCGGTCGGCGGCAGCTTTGTAGGAGTCGTCGAGTACTTGTAGGTAAAAGAGCCGGCCCGCAAACAGCACTCCCACCAACATAAAAATGGCCATCACCACGTAGCGGCGGCCTTCCAGGTATTGCATAGACTACAAAGTTACGGCCCCCAAACAGGGCTAAGCGCGGAATCATTCAAGCTCAACGCTGAATAAGCGCATCGGCGGCCGTAGCGCGGACTTTCAGTGCGCGAGTTGCTACGCCTGCCGAGCGCGCAACAACGTCAACAACTCGCGGACTAAAAGTCCGCGTTACTGCTTGGTACCTTTGCGGGACTTATGTCTATGCCCCCGCTCGCTACGCCCACCGCCAACACGGCCTTTGCCGGCCTCATTTCCGTGGTGGCCCCGCTCTACAATGAGGCTGATACGGTAGCCCAGCTCGTGCGCCGCGTGGCCGCCGTAATGGCCGAGCACAACTACACCTACGAGCTCATTTTGGTGAATGACGGCAGCCGCGACCACAGCTGGCGCATTATGCAGGAGTTGGCGGCCCACGACTCGCACCTCGTGGCCATCGACCTAGCCGGCAACTACGGCCAGACGCTGAGCCTACGGGCCGGTTTTGCCCAGGCCAAGGGCGAAGTCATCATTGCGATGGACGGCGATTTGCAGCACGACCCGGCGTATATCCCGCAGTTTATGAGCCTCATAAATGAGGGCTACGACATGGTAGGCGGGGCCAAAGCCAAGCGCCCCGAGGGGCCGATTGCCACGGCGCTGGCCACCACGGCGCACGGCATCATCCGGCGGCTGTCGGGGGTGCAGCTGCGCTATTTTGGGGCCACGTATAAGGCATTCCGCAGCTACCTGGTGCAGAATGTGGAGATGCTCGGCGATGCGCACCGCTTTTTGGGCGCGCTGGTAGCGCGCAAGGGCTTGCGCTACTGCGAGTTTCCGATTGAAATTCATGAGCGGCAGTTTGGGCAGAGCAACTATAAGATTAGCAAGCTTTTCTATGTCATTCTTGACCTATTTATCCTGCGCTTTTTTATTGTGCACGGGCGCAAACCCTTCCGGCTGTTTGGGCTGGCGGGCTTGCTGAGCTTACTGCTGGGCGGCGCGCTGGCGGGGCAATTTTTAGTGCGGTCCATCTTCTTCGGGCTCAATATTTTCGACACTTACCCGCTGGAATTCATCTTTAGCCTGATAGTGCTGCTGGGCGGCATTTTTCTACTCTGCTTTGGCGTGCTGGCCGAGATTGGCATGTACATCTACTATTCGCGCCCCACGCGCCAGCCGTATGTGGTGCGGCAGGTGGCTTCGTCAGGACATCTATAGCTTGTTATTGGACTAATAAGCAGACTATTCCTTTTCCTTAAGAAGTGGTCGCGTTAGGAATCGAGCTTAAATCAAGAGTTTCCAGCGCTCTCATACCAGCCGCCATACGTGAAGCGACTCATCATTAATTGCGATGACTACGGCTGGGATGCGCCTGCCACGCAGGCCATTCTGGAGCTGGGCGCGGCCGGGCAGATTAGCAGCACCACCGTGATGGCCAACTTCGCCAGCGACGCCGAGCTGCGCGAACTGGCCAAATTGGCGTCCCCTACCCTTTCGGTGGGCCTGCACCTGACCCTGAACGCCGGGCAGCCGCTGAGCCCCGCCTCGCAAGTGCGCTCGCTGGTCGATGCCGACGGGCAATTTTACAGCTCTAGCCAACTGTGGCAGCGCTTTCTGAAAGGCCAGGTAAAGCAGCCCGAAATGCAGCTAGAAATAGCCGCTCAACTGCGCCGGCTGGCAGCGGCCGGCCTAGCCCTCAGCCACGCCGACAGCCACCAGCACCTGCACCAATACCCGCTGCTGGGGCCGGCGCTGCTCCGTATTTTACATGACCTGGGCGTGCGGCGGGTGCGCCGCCTCACGGCGGCGGGCCGCCTCGACGGGCGCGGGCTGGTGCTGCGCGCTTTTGCCCGCAGCAGCCGGGCGGCTTTGCGCGGCTTTGCTGCACCGGGGGCGCTGGTATCCACGTTTTCGACCGAGCCGGCGAGTGCGGCGGGTTTTCGGCGCGGGGTAGCGGCGGGGTTTCAGCAAGCTGAAACATTGGAGTTTATGAGCCATCCGGGGCTGAGCGAGCGAGCGGGCTCGCCGCTGATGCGGGTGTCGGAATACGAGTTCTGGCGCGGTGGGGAGGCGCGGGAATTACTGCGCGAGCTGGGCGGCGAGGTAGTGAGCTACCTTGCGGTATGAGTAGCAAGCAGTTTTTCAATCAGTCGTATAGGTGGGTATTTTTGCTTGGCAGCAGTTCGCTGGCGGCTTGCCACTCACTACCCACCGCTCGTTCGGCGCCCGAGCAGATATTTCGCCGGGGGCGGAAACTGGTTTACCAAGCAGCTCACCAAGCCCCAGGCAGCTCACGCGTGCGCTTGGATACACTGGCTATCACTTGCCTTGATAAATATAAGCCCAGTCAACCCGAAGTACCGGCTAATTTTAAAGCCGACACTACGCAACGCGAGTTGGGTTGGAGCTACAGCGCCACCGCAGCCCCAAATACCTTCTCAGGAGTGCTCGAAAACGACACCGTACTCTGGAGCCACCCACCACGCGACGGCGATTACGCCGTACTGGAGCTAAGTCCCTACCCTTATATAAAACTGCCCGCTATTACAGGCCGGCAGTGGCAATGGGACTTGATAGTGGGCGACAGTTGGAGTAGGCGCTGGGCCACCTGGCAAGGCCTTATCACAGTTTCGAGTTATTACCGCACGGTGGGCCAGCGCACGCTAGACAGCCATTTCGGGCCACTTACCTGTTGGTTGGTCGAGGCTAACTCTACTTGCCCGAAGGGCACTTCTACCCTCGAAACCTGGTATCATCCCACGTATGGGTTTGTGCGCCTGCGTTACCGCACCATCGACGGTGGGCATCTGACGCTGACCTTAATTAAGGACTATGACAACGTATTGCAGGCCGAAGCTTATTTGCCTCATTCATTGCAACTGCGACCAAATTAGGGAGTCCCGGCCGGAGCATTCACCCTCATAAACGCCCCGACCAGCGATACGAGCGCTGTTATCACGTAGAATAGCACGCTGACGCTCACCGCCACTGGCGCATTGAGGGCAAATAGCTTGGCGCCGTACAAAAACGTGAGCTCGCGGGCACCCAGTCCGCCTACCGTGAGCGGCAGCACCGCCGCCACCGACGAGGCTAAGAACACGAGTAAATACGGCAGCACTGGCCCGTCGGCCGCGCCCAGCGCGGCCAGCAGCGCCCAGACGCACAGCACCTGCGCCCCTTGCACGCCCAGCGCCTGCCACGAAGTGCGCCCAAAAGCCGCCCGAAACTCACCAAAACCCCAGCGGCCCAGACCGTAGCTGATAGCTAAGCCCAATGGCACCAGGGCCAGCGCCCCAACCCGCCACCGACCGGGATAATCGGTAGCTGCAAACAGCAGCAGCAAAAGCACCAGCAGCGCCACCATGCCGCTGAGCCGGTCGAGCAGCAGGGCCCGAAAAATAGCTTTTCGCCGCCCCGGAAACTGCCGCCCCAGCAGGTACACCTTGTAGCCATCGCCACCGATGCCGCCCGGCAGAAACAGGTTGTAGTACATACCCAGCCAGTATAGCCGCAGATTATAGCTTTCGCTGAGGTGGAGGCCAATGGCTTGGAAAAAGTGGTTGAGCCGCACCGACGCAATCAGCTTCGACGCGATGAATAAGGCCGCCGCCAGCACCAGCCAGCCCGGCCGGGCGTGGCGCAGGGTGCGCGCCAGGGTGGGCAGGTCGAGGTGGCGGGCCACCAGCCACAGCGCGCCCGCCATAAAGGCCAGCTTGACCAGCAGCAGCGCGTGGCGGCGCCAGGCAGGGGCGGCGGGGTTCTCAGCTGGCATAGCCATTGGCTGGGGTTCGTCTTCCATGGCCGGCCAGCTTATTTTTTGGCAAACTCGACCAGCCGAAAGCGCAGGCCCCCGTCAATCACAAACTCGTCGAGGGTGCGGCAGGACTGGCCTTGCAACTGGGCGGCCTGCCCAAGATAGAGGTAGCCGGGGCGGCCGGGCAGCGAGTCGACAAGCAGGGTTTGGCCGCGCTCGCGGGTGATATAAAAGGCCTCTACATCATCGAGGTGCGAATGAGGCAGCAACACCAGCGGGCGGCCCTTGCTAGCGTGGCCGATACGGATGCCGGTGGTGCGATAGGCCACTTCGGAGGAGGTTTGGAGTCGGGCCGGAAATACGAATACATCGAACGCCAGCCGCGCTACAAGCAAGAAATAGCCGAGCAGCAACAACCGATAATCCATTAGTTTCCAGAATAAATACGCCAGTAGCACCAGTACTACAAACAAGCCTACGCTCCAGGCCCAGGCGCCGGCCACGATGCTACCCACGGGCACCGATATCCCCGTAGCTTCCGGCACAATGTGTATTAAGGGGGCCCCAAGTACCAGTAGACTACTGGCCAGCAGTAACACTAGCAGCAGGGTATCGAGACAGCGCGTTTGCCAGGCGCGGGCGGGTTGCAACTGGTAGTAGAGCGGCACCAAGACAGTGAGCAGCAGCGGCACCAGCATAAACAGGTAGCGCGGAATGGTGGCCGGCGACAGCCAGTAGACCGGCAGCACCGCCCCAAAAAGCAGGATATTGTAGCGCAAAAACGGCTGCTGCCACACCGCCGCCCGTAGCCCCGGCCGCAACAAGCACACGAGTAGCAAGGTCCAGGGCAGGAAGTGCTTAATAAAATCAAAGGGAAACAGCAGCACGTAGCGCACCGAGTCGGCGAGTGGCTGGGCGGCTACCGTGCGCTGGCTCGACTGTGACCACAGCGTTTTGAGGGCAATATCGAGCGAATTGTGGCGGCTATACACCAGAAAATACGTGCCTAATACTGCCAGCAGTACCAACCCGCCCAGCACATGCTGCCAGCCAAAAAGGCGCCGCCACTGCCGGGTATCGAGGCAATACACCAGCAAGGCAATAGCCTGGAAAACAAGTGATGGCAGCCCTTTTAGCAAAAACCCCACCGCCGTAAGCAGGTAGGTAACGACGAATAATTTGACCCATTGGCCGCGCCCGCCATAATGCCAGATGGCCATGAAACCTAGCCACGTGAGCCCGGCGTGCCAAAGGTCGATGAGGCCGAAAAACGAGTCGTAGAACAGCACCCGCCCGGTGGTGGCAAAGGCCAGCGCTACCGTAAAGGCTACTTTAGAACCTAAGTGCGGCCGTAGCACCCGCCAAATGGCGGCCGAGTACAGCAGCAGCGCCGCCACCGTGGGCAAGCGCAGAATAAACTCATCTTGCCGGCCGGTGAGGCGGAAGAGCGCAATGAGCAGCCAGTTGAAAAGCGGCGGCTTATTATAATAAGGTAGGCCCTGGAGCGTGGGCTGGAAAAAATGCCCCGAATAGTGCATTTCCAGCGCCACCAGCGCCCGAATAGGCTCGTCGACGAGCAGCGGCATGCGGCCTAGGTTGAGCAGCAGCACGGGCAGGGCCAGGGCCAGCGTGAGCAACGCCAGCAGCCCCGGCCGCTGGCCCAGCACAGCAAGTACTCGTCGGGCAGTAGTTTCTATCACTGAGGGTAAATAAGCAAAACGGCCCGCTTCGGCAAAGCATAGCCCCTTGCAAAGGTAGCGGGCGGGCGAACCCTGCGCCACGCTATTCGGTTTAAGAAGTTCTGCGTGCCCCCTACTTTTGACGTATGCCTACCCCTATTACTCCTGCCGCCGCTGCCCCCGACCGCCTCGCCCAGACGCTGCTGCGCCACGGCCTGCGCCAGACGCCCGTGCGCCGGGCTGTGCTGGCTGCCCTGGCGGGCAAGGGCTACGCCCTCACCGGGGCCGAAATAGAGCAGGAAATTGGGTCCGACGTGGACCGCATTACGCTCTACCGTACCCTCAAAAGCTTCGAGCAGCAGGGCCTCATTCACCGTGTGATTGACGACACCGATGTGCTGCGCTACGCGGCCTGCTCCATCGAGTGCTCGGCCGGGGCTCATTTCGACAATCACGTACATTTCAAGTGCAGCACCTGCCAGCACACGTACTGCCTGAACCAGGTGGCCATTCCGGTGGTGCAGCTGCCGGGCGGCTTTCAGGCCGAGCGGCGTGACTTTCTGCTTTCGGGCGTGTGCCAACTGTGCCACCCGCTGTAAGCGGCATTGCAAAACCTATCAGAAGCACTGTGAAAGGCACCTAATCAAGGTGCCTTTTTTGGGTTTTAACCCAGCGTTAGGTGACTGTGGCACCGATACTGGCAGGCGCGGTGTCCTTTTGCCCATAGCGCGTTTTAGACATCTACAAGCTGGCAAATGCTGGCTTACCCCATATCAGACGCGCTCCGAAAACATTTTTTAGGGTCTAGTTTTGCTTACGACCAAGCACCACTACCGTCTAAAACCTGTCCAATTTCTGAGGAAAGCAGCGCACAAAAAAGGGTATCTAAAAATCGAGCGTTAAAAAAACCCAGGAAGCCCGTAAGACCCTGCTTTTGGGGCCGCTGGCTATGTGTCAACCAAGCAAAAGCATCCGCTTTTTTTTATATTGGGCCTACTTTCAGCCCTCTGCATACTGCCTAGTTACGGACCAGCGTTTACGCTAAAGTTCTGAATTATGTTTAATTATATGAGGGGAAACCTGTACTTTCACGGTGAGTTCACTCTAGTTTGCCTGCAATGAATAGAACATTACGGTTTGCTGAACAGCCTCTTTTTTCTACGGGCCGTTATCGGGAAGCAAGCGCCGCCGCGACGCTTTTGGCGCCCTTTTGCGGCCTGCGGTGGGCCTTGGGCACTGCCACCTAGCGAGCGGGAGCCCCCGCGCCGAGTGCGGTGCGGGGGCTCCCGCTCGCTGCTTTAGCCTCCTGCCTAGTTGGCCCAGGTCGCCGTCACAGTAGTTAGTCGCTCTTGCGGCAAGTCTCATGCGGGCTCACAACTACCTTTTCACCAGCCACCTACCGGCTGGCCGCCCCCAAGCGCTGGCACCGTTAGCTTCATGGTCCGGCTTCATTTTTTATTTGCTACTCTCTTCCCGTTCCCCATATGTTTTCACCTCTACTACGCCGCTTTGGTCTGCTACCAAGGCTACTCCTGCTTCTCCTGGCACTGGGCGCTGCCCGGCCGGCACTGGCCTCCCACTTGCTGGGCGGCGAGATGACCTACAAGTTCCTTGATGCCACTGGCCCGGCTGGGGCGCCCAATCGCTACGAAATCACGCTGTTTGTGTATAACAACTGCGGCAACGGGGCTATCAAGTGTTGCGCTCCTATTGCAATCTATGAACAGAGTACTGGTGTCAAGCTATCGCTTACGACGCTCAATTACTCTAGCCTGCAGAGTGGCAACATGTACGTAACGGAACAGTTGCCCCGCCCGGCTTGCACAACTCCCCCCGTACCGCCGGGATGCACTATTCCATCTTACTCTAACTACCTGAAGCAGAAGTTCGTTGCCATCGTCAACCTGCCTGCCACCACCCAGGGGTTTTATGCTGTTTGGACGGACAATGCGCGCACCGCTGGCATCCTGAATCTGGCTAATGCGTCGGGCGAGAATATGACGCTGCAATGCACGATGGCACCGCCCTCGCTGCCTAACAGCTCGCCGGTATTCGTGAATGATGCGGTAGCCAACATCTGCGTTAATGATACCTCTTACATCCTTAACAACGCTGTGGATGCCGATGGCGACCAATTGGTTTATTCCTTTGGTAACCCATACGGGGGCAATGCGCTACCAGCCTCGCCTTTTGCGCCGCCCCCACCACTAATTTCGTACAATAATGGTTACAATGCTCTTAATCCACTGGGTACCCAGCTCAACTTTCCCGCTAACTATGCGAGCGTAAACCCACTGACCGGCATTTCCAAGTACCGGTCGGCCGCCAATCTGGGTAGCTACTATACCGTCGCGGTAGATGTAAGTGAGTATCGCTTGATTAATAACCGGCGAGTACTCATCGGTACGACCCGGCGCGACTTACAGTTGGTTGTGACAAGCTGCCCTAATACGGTATCGCCCGTTGGCCCCACTAGCCTAGGTACCCCACGCAATGTAACGGTCGAGGCAGGTGCTACTCTGACGATTCCGCTGACGGCTACCCAGGTCAATCAAAACCCTTTAAAAATGACCGTAAGCAGCGTATTGCTGGACAGTACGGGCAGCTTTAACACAACGTTTAATGGCCACATTGGCGTACTGACCGCTGGCAACCCAGCTGGCAGTGCTACTGCCGGTGGTACGGGCTCGATAACGGCTTCCTTCGTGTATAATTCCAAGTGTTCGGAGGCGCGGACTACGCCCTACGATATAGTGGTGTTGGTTGAAGACAGGGGCTGCGCAGGTAAAACCGTGGCGGACATCATCCGCGTAACGGTGACAAAGCCACCAGGCCCTAATGCCATCGCGGGTGACCTCACCGTGTGCGGCCTCAATACGCAGCATACTTACACGGCCAGCGGCGGCACAGCACCTCAAATAAACTGGACAGTTACGGGCGGCACCATTGTGGGCAGCGCTACTGCAAACCCGGTGAACGTGAACTGGACAACGGCCGGCACGGGTACCCTCACGGCCCACGGCATTACGCAGTATGGTTGCCTCACCGACTCCGTTTCCATCCCGGTGAGCATAGGAGTAGCCCCGACGCTAAACGTAACGGGCAACACGACTATCTGCCCTGGTGCCAGCACCACGCTAAGTATTGCGAGCGGTGCCAGCTCGTACACCGTAACAGGAGGTGGTACCACCGTTACCGGTCCTGGCCCGTTTGTATTGAGCCCTACGGCTACGACCACCTACACGATAACGGCCGTGACTACGGGCACTACCTGCGGCGCCACCAGCCAGGTAACCATAACCGTGAATCCGCTACCGACCGCCACTGCTGGCTCGGCTACCACCATCTGCACGGGCGGCTCCACGCAGCTCGGTGCGGCAGCTACAGCTGGCCTGACGTATAGCTGGAGCCCAGCCACAGGCCTGAGTAGCGCCACAGCGGCTAACCCCACCGTAACCCTGACCAATACGACGGGCGCCCCCATTACGCAGACCTATACCCTGACCGTGACTAACAGCGCTACGGGTTGCGTAGCCAGCAACACAGTTGCCGTAACGGTAAACCCACCTCTGGCGGCAGCAGCTGGCAATAATGCGACGATTTGCTCGGGGGGCTCGGCCCAAATCGGGGCGGCGGCCGTGAGCGGCAACACCTATAGCTGGAGCCCGGCCACGGGCCTGAGCAGCGCCACGGCCGCTAACCCCACCGTGACGCTGACCAACACTACCAACTCCTCGACGACGCAGACTTACACGTTGACGGTAACGGACGCGACGGGCTGCACGGGTACGGGCACGGTGACCATCACGGTGAACCCTGTACCGGTAGCTACGGCAGGCGCGGCTATCGCCTTCTGCTCGGGCGGCTCGGGCCAACTCGGCGCGGCACCGGTAACCGGCCTCACCTACAGCTGGAGCCCGGCCGCTGGCCTGAGCAGCGCTACCGCTGCGAACCCTAGCGTGACCTTGACCAACACCACCGGTGCGCCCACCACGCAGACCTATACGCTGACTGTGACGGATGCCGTCGGCTGCACAGGTACGAGTACAGTGGTAGTAACGGTAAATCCAATTCCAGTTGCTACTCCTGGCGCGGCGGTGGCCATCTGCTCAGGCGGCTCAGGCCAACTCGGCGCTACGGCCGTGAGCGGCA
>Ga0265797_10006740_pt1 | contig 16079 bp, 21 predicted proteins | sample P2T30metagenome_FD_192433 | JGI IMG/M metagenome (GOLD analysis project Ga0265797, IMG submission 192433) | Plant litter microbial communities from East Loma Ridge, Irvine, California - P2 T30 | ecosystem: Environmental > Terrestrial > Plant litter > Unclassified | place: USA: California... | reverse complement strand
GTGAGATGTACCGAGTGATGGGAGATGGTCCTTCAGAGATGATGGCAGCAAATGAGATAATCTCTTCAGTAGCATCGTGTGTGACCGAGTGAATCACAGTAAAGTGACAGAATGCATGTACACGGAGGTGGTCACTCAAAGTGGAGGTTGACGGATCAACATTTCCAGTCCACCTTGAGTGTATACCGTCTATCACTCATCTTCGTACTTCACAACAGCACAATCAAAAGCAGTATCTATTGCTCGGATACTCTCACCGATGCTATAAGCTAGCGTCAATCATTTAGATCCCCAAGCTGACGCAACGGAACACCACGTCGGCATGTCGGAATTCCATACCGACTCACTTCGCCCATCTTCACTCCCTACAGCGTCCCTCGGCCGTCGTACACAAAACACCACGAATGCGAAAGAAGACACAGATGCGGAACTGGATAAAGTCGCAGAAGATTGGAATTTGAGGATCGATAAAGAGATGAAGGCTCTGACGGGGGGATTGGGGGAATTGGTTGAGTTGGCTGATGTGCGTTTGTTATCCTCCTCCTGCCTCTCTCTCCCAAATCAAATTTCTCTCCGCGGCATGTGGGATCAAGAGACGTCTCGAGTCTCAGCTGCTACATCACTGAACAAAGCTTAGGACTGATATCAGATCACTCCTAATCCCGATACAACCCAACTCCAATCCCTACATCTCAAATTAAAAACCTCCCAACTCATCCGTTCAGCTCAATCGATAAGAGACATAGCACACGAATTGAAATTAATGCTCCTCCTCTCTGATCAAGCTGGAGAAGTAAGAGAAAGGGATAGAGAAGCTAGAGAAGTGGGTAAGGAGGTGGAAGAAGGTAGAAGGGGCGTAGCGGAACAGGTGGGGAGGTTGTTAGCTGGCAATGGCAGGGCCAGAGGCGGTGGAAGTGGGGTTTTCAGAGGTATGGAGGTTGATATTGGGGATGATACGCGATCAACAACTGAAGCTGCGACGACAGATCAGCCGCGAAACGGAGGCAATGATGGAGCCGTGGAAGAGGAAGAGGATGAGGACGATGGATTTGAACAAGTCGCATGAGTCGCTCAAGAGAATGGAGGATTGTACTATATCTGTAACAGTACCAGTAATACTCGATTGTACCACTATCCAAAAGCACAATGCGCATCAAGAGCAGAGATAGAAACGGTAGAAGCATGCATTGTGACCTCGTTCATATGTATTTAATCCTACAACACCTCCCGAGACCTAGAAAAACAAGATAGTGAAATCTGAAAATGGTTACAAAATATACAATGTCGAAAAACCCGAGATGGGTCGCGCTCATCACCCTATCGATCGGTCCTTGATCTATTAGATACGATGGCGGCTTGAGCCTAATCCTCGTTCTCATGGAATGGCCAAGCAACCGTCAATCGAGGGGGAGCACCATCAACTTTACCAACTCCACCTTCAGACCACCATTCATCATACTGAATCATCAGCGTATATTCGGCGTAACAACACAGAGAAAATCTAACCTCCTTCTGAGCATCTTCCAACTCAGCCAACATCCTTATAGCATAAGCATGTAATTTCTTATCATACCCCTTCTCCTCTACTTTATTCTTCTTCATAGCCTTCTTTGACGTAGTCGAGATCAAAGTCTCGAGCTCCCTAGCAGTCGATGGAGGAAGTAAGCTAGATCGTTTAGAGAATGACCTAGACATATGAGGAGAAGATGGGCTGGGTGGTTGAGATCGTCGTCGAGGTGAAGTGGGTAGAGAAGGGATTGGATCGAACGAGTCGGACCGAGGGGAGGAGGTAGGGAGCTCGAATTCGAATGAAAATGCACTGATCTCCGGTTGTGAATCAGGTGAATGAGTGAGGATCATGGGTGGTTTACCCTTTTTACCGGGTGTTGAGGGATTGTCATTGGCATTGGCGGGCGATTCTGGATCTTCAGAAGACATTGAATCGGATGTAGTTGGAGAATCGAGATTATCAGGTAATTTGCCGACTGCTTTGCCTAGTGGCGAAGAACCAAGCGTAGCGGATGGGAGGAGTGGCGAGTTGGAGTTTGAATTGTCGACAGAAAGGTTCGGTGTGGTAGAGGGTGATGAACCAGCAGACGATTCTCCATCCTTCCTTTTCTTACCCTTGCCTAATTTCTTGAACCAACTAGCCGCTTTTCCTTTTCCAACCTTTTTCTCTTCCTCACTCGTCACAGGTCCAAGACCTAGTCCCATCAAATCCTCGGCCTTGTTGACGGTAGTAGTAGGTGAATCAGGGATCATGGTAATCGTAGACCTTGATCTCGTCATTCCTCCTCCCCCTTGAACAGGTGTAGTAGCTCTGATATCTTTCTCTTCAACCTCATCCACAACAACTCCAGGTTCCAATTGATCATGTCGTCGCTTGATACTTTCCAAGCGGGATTGAAGGAGTTTAACAGATTCAATCTCGACCTCGTGCCCTGCCTCCCTGGCTTTGGTATGGATATGACCCAACCTAAAGACGACCAATCGAAGGACGTAAGACCGTACGGATTGAGACCAAAATAGGAGTAATCGTTCGAATAGATCTTTGCGTAGGAGTATATCGAGACATAGTTCCCTCCTATCTTCCGGATCGGCTGTCAATACCTCCCAATGCGTAAAAACAAAAGCGATGACTTTGACAAGTGTCAAAGCATGTTCACCTTCGTTCAACACCAATCGAACGACGTAGATCAGATTAGGAATATCGAGTGTAGGAGTCTGGACCATTCCAGTAAGAGGATCGAGTGGCGGGTCAACAATCCCGTCCAGAAGGTCGAACAGTGAAAAGACACCTTTGGGGGCATATAACGATGTCTTCTGGATAGTCGATTTGGACCATAAATCGATAATACCAGTCCATAGAGTCGATCCGTCGTATTCCATCACCCTGCCTGACGTCGATGGGATCATCACCCGGGTCTGGACAAAAGTAGAGATAGTCTCTACCAATCGTCGGTTAGCAGTTTCGAGGACAGGTGGTTTTTGTGAAGCCCTAAATCCAGCAGTCTCTTGCGCCTCGAATGAAGAAGTGGTACTGGAAGTAGTAACCGCATTGACCGATCCGAGGATGTAGGAATGACATTTCCTAGCGAAGATTGTTGCCAAATGAGCGTACCCGGGTGCCCTTAGGAGTACGTGAACAGGAAGGGGTTGGTTGAGGGATTCGTAATGTTCAATAGCTGGAGCGAGGTAGAGAGCGAGTTGACGATGGTATGATCTGTAAAATGCGGGGAATAATTCAGAATCATCAGATTGCCATCGACGAAGCCAATTTCCAGGTTGAAATAGGAAAGCATCCCTTTCTTCCTCTGATCCAAATTCGGGAGCCAAGTGAGAGAGTCGATCAGTGTAAGCTCGAGAATTGTCGAAACAAAGTGGCAGGAGGTGCTTAGGGTATTCCGGCTCAGCAGCCGCACTAGTCATCAGCTTTTGTTATATTCCGCACTAAATAGACGACTCACGGAATACTTGTACCCTGTAGAGCGCCCCTGGTGAATCTCATCAAAGTCCCTCGAGGAGGCTGAAGCACCGTCACAAGTTGTTCTCCAACATGAGGTATCCTAAAGAATGCAAATGCCTATTGTTCAGTTCCTTCCATTCTTTCAGTAAGTAGGACATACCAAAGTCCGTCCACTGAATAACAATGTATTGTGGAATACCCCCTTGGCTCCAAGCTTGCTCATCACAAACCCAACAACCCGAATCATCATCCTGATAAATTTTCCTTTATCCTTTTGATGTCTCGCTAATGCGTTCTCGGAAAGACAACTACTTTCCATAACAGCACTCAGAGCTTCCAAACACGCCCCACGTTCATTGGCAGTCTGTTCGATCTGAAGTTCGAATAGTAAAGCATCAGACCATTCAAACATTGATGATCGTAATGCGGTATTTCCATAATCGTCGGTCGAGTCGTAAGGTCGTTTCTCAACTTCAAACAAGAGCGGAAGAAGTTCGTTTTTGAGAGTATTGATTCGGTCGATTGCAGTGGTACCAGCAGAGGGATATCGGAATCCAAGTAAAAGACGATCAACATCCCGTGCTAGAGCCTTGTTGGATCCGGGGAGTTCGGGATTGATGACTCTTCCAACCGAATATAATTTTCTTACACAAGCCCTAGGTTTCTTGAGTTCGGGTTTATCCTTCTCAGATACTATCGGTTCGACAATCACAGTAGGCACCGGGACAGCAGGTAAAGGAATCGAAGGGGGACGACTTAGTGTGATTGGTTCTCCGAGAGCTTCTGCTTTCATCTTTGAAGACAGAGGAACAGGTGTTGTGTCATTTTCAGAGAGGCTAAAATCGAAGGTAGCCTTCTCATCAACCGGCGTCCTGGGTGGCGAAGGGGAAGAGGCGGAACTGGAGGGTGTCCTGGCGTGGTCCAATGAAGACGGAGCGGAAGGTTGTGACGAATACGACAAAGAAGAAACGTGTGCTTGAGTCTCCATAATACCAGTAGGAGGGGCGATGGGGAATTTCCTTCCTTCATCCGATACAGTAGGTTCGAGTGGTTTAGACAACACAGGTGCACTAGCACTGGTACTTGTACTAGCCTCGAGCTTGTTGACCGCACTGAAATCTAACCAATCTTGACCATTGTCGACAGATTGACTTCTTCTTCTCTCACTTGTCGTCCGACTGACCATCTCGGGTCTAGTGCGGGAAGGGCTCGATATGGAGTTTGAACGAGTGGGTGAAGCTTGATTACCAGTACGTCGTTTCTGAGGTGATGACTTTCTAGGCGTAGATGGGGATCCATTGACTTTATCAAATGATAAATCGAAATCAAGGTCCAAGTCGGGTAGGGACAAGAGATGCAGCGATTTAGAAGGTTTGAACAGTGGAGAAGGCGTTCTGGGCTCTCTAGCACCTTTGGGCGGTGTAGCCGGACCAGTCACTCGGGGTGAAGTATTGGGGATCACAGGACTTTTCGAAGCTAGATTCAAGTAAGGTAGTGATGAAACAGGCAAAGCTTCTCCTAGAGGTGAATGTTTCTTATCTCCATCTTTGCTCATTTGCGCTTCGAATGATGTAGCTTCATTAGGCGATGGCGAGGGAGAAGGCATAGGAAGAGGCGGTAATGCTCGTGATGGTTTTCGTGGGCGGTCTGTAGTGACTGATTCCTCCTCCATGGGTGTAGCAGCTCGTAGGTTGCTAGGGTACATTGTCCCTTCAGCTGAGAAAGATCCTCGACCCGTTGCCGTGGTTGATGTTGCTGTTGTTGTCGAAGTCGTAGAGAGGCTCGAGGTAGGGAACGGGACAGTCTCTCTACCCTTGCCTTTCAAACTACCATCGCTTGGCACCCTTTCCCTCTCAGTGACGGTGGAGGGTACAGGCGATGGAGTCGGCCCAGGCGTCCTTGATCGGAAACTAGGGCGAGCTCTCTCATCCATCGATGGTCGTTCTTCCCTCTTAACCTCAGTCGAAGCGGGGGCGGTAGCAGTCCTTGACCTGACTCTGAATCCCTCCGGCATAGGAGGTGGACTTGGAGTCGATTCCTTCTCCTTGCCTTTCCCAGTCTTGAACAATGCCTTCAAAGCTCCAGACGATTTCTTGAGCGATAATCCGGACGATTTACGACTCCCTTCCACCTCCTTCTCCTTCTCCATTGGTGGTGGCGTTGCGACTCCCAGATTCCGCTGTGCTTCTTTCTGCATTGCCTTTAACTCTTTCTTGGAAAACATGTCCACTGGTGCTGGACGTAAGAGATCTTCTGATTTCCGCAACATATCCTCTGATCTCCTCAATCCATCTTCGGATTTCCTTGAGCGTAATGGCGAAGTCGACATTTTGTTTCCACTCCTAAAGATATTCAACCGGCTAGGCTTTTCTAAAGGCGAGACATTATCGAGGATAGCCTGAGGAGGAGTCGAGAATGATGTTTTCCTATTCCTTGCGGCGGGTGGGGTGGGTGATCCCGACCGTAATTCATCCATTGACTTTCGAGATACATATTCAGGCCTCGTAGTCTTGGTAGGCGACATGGGGGCAGAGTGCATTCTCTCAAAGGTAGGTCGAGCGGCGGGTGGCGATTGATTTTTCAGTGGAATCATCATTGGATCCTTCCGATTTGGCATACTTGAACTTGAACTAGAAGTAGATGGATTGGTCGGCAGTAGTGGTGATGTCGATTTAGCCCTTTCGACATTCTGACTATAATGGGGGATCTCCAACGACAAATTCAGTTCGACCCAATCCTGTGATAATCGTTGAGTATGGAGTTGATTCTGCATAACAGCCAAAGGCGGTGCTTGTAATCGATCATTTGCTGTTCGAGATTGAGTTTGAGTTGTTGGTAGAGGCGGTAATGGTCCAGTCGCGATGGCAGGTGGTAATCTCTCCCTATCCCTTTCCCTTTGTCGATTCTGCTCCACCCGCCTGACTGGCGTTGGACTCCTCTGTCCAGTTTGCTTTCGAGCTTGTGGCGTTGGACTCCTCTCCTCCTCCTTTGACCTGCTATGGTCCGATACCGAAGGTGGTGTCAATCCCGAAGCAGATGATGAAGCGATCGCAGGCGATTGGTATTGAGGATCCAATTTCGAGTGAGGTGTTTTGAGAGTTCTAGAGGATGAAGAGGATGCTGTTGATAATGAGGAATTTGAGATGGTAGGTAAGGACGGCATCGTCGGTGTGGGAGTCATTGAAGGTGATGGTCGTCTCACTGGCCGTGGTGGGGCTGCTGCTGTTGATGTAGCTGTTACTGGCGAGAGAGAGTCACGATCCATCAGAGGTGTCGGTGTTGTCGACGTAGGCGTGTAGAAAACGGTATTAGTAGGTGAAGCCGAAGGAACGGGTGAAGGAGGTATAGGTGATCTCGACATAGTCGATGTAGTAGGTGATGCCGACTTTCGTTAGCACTCCGCTCTCTCTTACCATTACTTCGCCAAACTCACAGTAGGTGTATCAGACCTCCCTAATGCTCCAGCTCCACCACCAAGGATCACAGGCGCGCCCCCACTCCCCATTCTCCTTCTACTACTCCGTGAACTTTGTCCTTTAGACCCACTCGCACTTCCACCAGATCCAGAAGAAGCAGGCATCTTGAGAGGAACAGTCTGTATAGACATATTAGCAGGTGTCTTTGTAGTGTACGACATCTGATCTAGAGCGTTAGTATTGACATGGAAGAGGCAATAGATGAGATGTGTTCCTTTCAGACGGGAGCTGAAGGACGCTTGGGTGGGAATAAGGGGTAACGAATCTGAACTTACCGTTCTCGAGCTTGGTCCTTTGGTTGCTGGTTGCACTTGATTACAGCTGAAGGCGTAGACTGAAACTTCCTTTCCTAGTCCAGGCGCGTGACGTATCTGATGAGCTGACCGATATATGATGTCGTCGTCCGTTGTTGGAGAGGGATTGCAGTCGTAGCAGAAGAAAGAGCTGCTAGCAAGTCGAGTGGTGGATGATCGATGACTTGACTATGTGAACGTATATTCGAAATGCACAGACCTCGAAAACCAGGGTTTACGTTCAGAGTCCAGCTCGAAGGAATAAGGTGAAGGGCGTTATTCGAAAGCGTTTACGGAATTCCTTTATGTATCTCTCCTTCCCGTTTCCCGTGTACTGAACCTCTCTTGCTTGGTATGATGAATTGATGTGAAGATACAGACACAGACAATATGTGTCTTTTGTGCTTTTGTCTTTTGAATGAGTGCTCTACTCGAGTATCGCTTGCTCTCCTTGGTCCTGGCACGCGCCTGAATCCCTCATCTACATCACGTAATTTCACCAAAAAAGGTAATTTACACTCTCGACGCGTCTATTCTACATTGGAAGTTTCAAGTACGCGTCACAGACCCTGTACGAGTACTTCTCACTTCTTGTGCTAATCATGTACATGACTTGAGAGAGCGTGTGAATAGTCTCAGACACAGAGATAGAGAGTACATGAGAAGTGGTATATAATCACATATGTATATGAGACAGTAGATTATAAGATATAACGTAAATCCAATCAAGTCACACGATCAAAGAACCTTAGAAGAACTTCGTGAATAAACCCTTATCCGTCCGCTGTGTCGGTTGACTACTTTCCCGTAAATTCGTCAAGGACTGTAATGATCTCGTGACCTTGATATCAGCATCTCATCTCGCGGTTGTTGATTATGGTGAAGGAAGGAGTATCACTGACCTGTTCCAATTTGTCTTTACGATCTTGTAGATCTAAATGGGCTTTGATCCTGGGGTTCTCTCTTGCAAATTTAGAGATTTGTTCACGCTACCATCAGCTCTGATACTCATGTTACTCGTATCATTCGTTGGTCCTCGGCCATCCACCAAGCGCCCAAGACGGACTCGACTCACATCTAAATCGTACAATATCCTAGAATCAATCTCCCTTGGGAATTGATAAAAGAACTGTTCCAGCAATTCAATATTGATGAACATCGTGCTCGTATAAGCGAGTTTATCAGCTACAACAGCCAAGAATGCTTCGGGGCAGAAAGCTTGTTGGGATGGTCCTTGGCGACATCTTCGAGATTTTAGGGTTTGAGCACGTAGTTTAAGAAGCGATAATCGGTTTTGGAGTAATAGAGCATGGCGGCCTGTTGATCAGCATTGATCCTTTCTCTTCTTCATCACGCAGCAAATGTGGTACTTACCATCAACGACTTGAGCTGGAGAGTACTTATAGACGTCCATTGGTCCCTGTTCCTCTTCTGCATCACCGCCACTCATTCTTCTCTCCCGCCTCTCCTCTTGAGCACGTTCAACCTCGGCTACATAGCTTACTAATCCATTCAATCGTCGTCCACCACCCACTTTATCCCTTATCTCCCCCAGCTTCATTTCGCACCGTTTGATCTCTTGAGTGAAAGCTTGATCTGCGTGTTCACGACCAAGACCCCATTCACGCTCATCAACCTCGACTTCGTATTTATATGGCTTGATACAATTTTCCACCTACACATCAGCTTCCGGTCAAGGGCGGTCAGAGGTGGATGTATACTGACTTGATCGGCAGTCATTCCCATTCTCTCCCTAAGGATAGCATGTGAGAACTCTACGATCCTCTCGGCAGCACTTGGGTGGAAAGTGAATGGTTCACCCATTGCGATACTATCGATCAAACCCCTCAATCCATCCGCTACTAGGTTGGTTGAATCCCGTCCAACTCCAGATTTAGTCAATAAAGACGAAGCAGTCTCCAACTTGTATTTCCAATAAACATCCAGCTCCTCTGGGGTGAGTTTACGATCTTCGGCTATTTTTGATAATTCGACTAAACGGGGGTCATTCCAGTAGAGTTGTTCGAGAATATTCATTAATTTCTCATCGAGCATCGTCTTGAGTTTAGATCGAACGGATGGTTTTGTGAATTGAGCTGTATATTCTTTAAACCTGGCTTTCAAGGCGTCGACAGTCTCGGCGACATATGATTCGGATGTTATACGGCGATCATTGTATTGAACCTATCACGGGATTAGCACGAGTTGATGGAATGCGACATTGGACATACCTTGAACTGATAGCTTGTTTCCTCAAGTTCGAGCTGAACGGCATTGGTGATCCCATGCAGGCTACCCGCCATACTAGTTTCCAATACATCCATTAATCTTCTCCTCAGCGTTCCTGTTCCAGTCAAAAGCTTCTTTTCCCCTACTTTCGTCGTAAAGTCCTTGGCATGTTCTCCGAAATATTGTTCTTCCCGCTTCATGACAGCCTGAGTGAGGTTTGGGTTCTCTTTGCCCCTAAAAGTCTGAATGACACCGGTAAGGGGAGGAGCTTTGCAGACGACTCCAATGTATCCAAGATGTAATGGATACCGGTCACCTCGCAGGATCCCGGCTCCGTGATCCGGTTTGACGAGATCCATCTTGGTAATAACTCCAATGGTCCTGCTTCCGAGAGGATCCACTCTTCGACTAGCCCTTAATGCTGGGGAATTGGCTAAATCAACATCGGCCGCGCAAACCGCCAAGATGATATTCGGTTCTTTGATGTATTTATCGCATAATCCCGCAATCTTTTGTTTCAATTGTTCAGGTTGATCAAGGGACGATAATTGGATATAACCGGGTAGATCGATAAGGGTGAGATCGGGGACATGAGGTGAATGAATTTGCAAGTGGATAGGATCGTCCGAAACGGCTTGTTCGGCGGGTACGGCCAGATTGAGTTCGGTGAGGGTTTTCTGAATAGATGAGAATGCGGTGATTTTGCCTAGATGAGGCATTGTTGGGAAATAACCATATTCGACGGGTGTAGTTGAAGAAGAGGGTTTATCGGGTGGTGTGTGAATTAAAGTCAATTCGATAGGACGGCGAGTAACCATGTTGTCGCCCCTGCTATCAGCCTAATCCCATTTCACATCACTGAGAGAGAACTCACTTTGGTAAGAACTCGTGACCAACGATAGCCTCTAGAACACTAGATTTCCCACTACTTTGTGAACCAATTACCACAATCGAAGGTAATTTTAACGCATCACTCTGATCCACACTCAATAATACCGATCTGATTTCGATCAATTTCTTGGTAAGTTGCAGTAATTGATGTTCATCCTTCTCCTCCTCGTCCGAATTGGCCAGCGTAGCAGCAGTCAGTGCTGCCGCAGTACCCGCGCCACCAGAAGGCGAAGGGGATGGGGATGGTTCTCCAGGTCCTTCTCCGGGTCTCCAACTACTCTCCTGCTTCACTGGCTGTGGCGTGGCATTGGGAGTCGGACTTGAGTTCGAAGTACTGGTGAATTGGGATGTGAATGCTTCCCACCACTCTGATGTTCCTCTGCCGAATTCTCCAACGGACCCCTGTACATCTTCCGCCGTACCCTTCACTCTCCTCCCCAGGTATTCTGACAAATCTCCAGCGAGACCGACTCCGCTTGATAATGTTTGATTCGCAGATTCATATGCGTTTCCAAAAGCTGATCCAACATCATTTAGTATATCACTAGTGGCGCTTCTCACACCTGTTGTCAGCGACCCTTCTCTTGAATCTCTCAGATGATAAGGAGACTGACCTTCAAGTTTGTAGCTCGCATACCCGACCCCACCCGCTCCTATTGCCGCTCCGTATGCAGGGATCCGGAATGCCCGCGCAACCATTCGAGGAATGGTGAAGAATGAGATTGGTCGGACATGCAGATTGCGGCTTGGTGATGGAAGTGGTGGGCGCGGAGTGAGGAGGGGTCTGGTAGATGGCAGACCCAAGGGTGACCTTCGAATAGCGGAACGGGGTAGGCGTAACATCGTGAATGATTTGTTATTCTCAGTGGATCACTAATCGCCCCTTATTGTCGCCGACTCGTTGTAGTGACTTTCGACGCCTCGAGTGTCGACCTGGCGGTACGATTATTTAGCTTGTTGGGTATGGGTACTACCCATGAACGTGCCGAGTAAAGTTAAGTGAATCAATTGAGATGAGATTGATTGCCGTCATGACGATGGCCACCGGCTCAGCTTCGGGATCAATATCACGTGGGAAATTTCAGCTGTTCATGCATGATTGATCTACAGACTCAGTAGACATTTCACCATAGGGCAACATGTCCCGCTTAGCATCCCTATCAACCCCTACACGCCGTCAATCGCCCTCACCATCTCCATCACCTGCTCCATCCGATCATGGTCAGGAGACGACGCATCATAGGATGTTGAAGCTGGTCATCACGGAATTCAAAAGTCTATTTAGGACTTGGGATGAACTTGTGGGTTTGGATGGCTTGAAAGCGGCCCAGGGGGTCATCAATGAGGGAACTACTATGGAGTGAGTCTGATCCCCTGTCTTCCTCGTCTCCATCTACTTGTTCCACTCTGCCCATTAAAGACTCTCCTGAAACCGTGACAGAGGGGCTGACAGATAGTAATATAGTCGCAGTGGAAGAATGGCCAGAAAGGGAATTAGTTGGGCCGCACCTCACAAACCTGGCTGGATACAGGGAAGCATTCACAATGGTCATGACAAAACTCGTACGTCCAGTCCACACATCGCATGGTATCGCATACATCAGAAGGGGAAGGGTTGACGAGCAGGAACGACTACTAGGCAAACTATCTATGTTAATTGATCAATCTGAGAAGATTTACTTTGAAGCTCACTCAAAACAACCATCTGAATTCTTTGATGAGCCATTATGGTATACCTGGACTTTTATTCATTTCAGTATGTACTTTCCCTTACCTTGTGACCCAGCTCCCGTTATAGGATAGCTTGACTAATGAAATAGTCAATTCTCTCCCGCCCCTCCTTCACTCGCATGTTCTCCATTTACACCTCCTGAGAGATCTTTATAAATCGATACTCTCGCCTGAGACGACATTCGAAGACTCCAAACTCGCCTTGGAACGATGGCTGGCTCTCTCGCGAGGCGGGGAGAGATGGGATGAAGTGAGGGAATGGGAAGAATTGGTTGATCTAGAATTAGCAGGTTGGGATGAGGATGAGAGTAGTGAGGAAGACATGAAACCGAAGAAGAAGGGGAAGGGCAAAAAGTAAATGACGCAGAGGACACACTACACGGGGATACACACAAAGGAAAGGACGCCTTTAAGCTTTTGGTTCGGGATTCGAAAGTCGATTTCAACGCCCTTCGTCATTATCAACTGTCTCAACGTTTGGCATCAGTCTACCTAGATCCAATGGGGTCATTCTTATGTCGACAACGAGAAGCTCCTTGGATCTACGGCGTCGCATCACCCACCTCCGACCCTGAACAGGTATCAAGCTTGGTTAGTCAAGATCAGAGGAAATACGGAAGAACACAGCTGATGAACAGACACCCGCTCAACTAGCTCCGATATCACCTGCACCCAGCATGCCCGCTAAACCCGCTCGAATGGACTCAGTGGACCCTATCAGGAGCGCTATAACACAAATGGGGGGTTGGGGTGAACCTGGTATGTTTCTCCATCTGGAGAGAGAAGGGTCAAAGCTTATATTCAGTCTCGCCGCCCCCTCCTATCAAACACGTCTCTACTGCGATTCCATAGACAGTGGTCTGGGCGATCCTCTTCTGAGGCTCCGAGTTTGGGTATTGGACCATTGGATTAACGGATCATGCGAATCGTGGGATGACGTGGACGAGTGTACACTAGATACACGGGCAAGAAGCCTCCTGCTCATCGAGGGAGAGGGAAGAAAATCAGAATCCGGAAGCGGATTGAATGAGATCTAGGCATGTATAAAGCAATAGATTTCATCACTCTATTCTGCCTTTCTCTTTACCAAGAAGTCAAAGTACCCGAACCCCAATCCGCAGCACTTCCAGTCATATCTACCATGCCACCCTCTTTCAATTCGCAGTATAGCTTCCCACCCCTCTCACTTAGCTGTCTCCCATCCAGCGCAACTTTACCGAGATGATCATTAACGATCGAGCTTGGTATACGCTCGGAAGCGGGTGTGAGGAGGTAATAGCCTGTCAAGAAGGCATGGGCTGCTCCCGTCTGACCATGAGTCTCGTGTTTGTGGATGATGGGAATTGGAACCAGGAGAGGGGAAGGGTAGGGGTGGGTAACTCACGACTGGATCCTCCATATCGCCCTTGAAAGTGACTCTACTATGAGTTCTCAATACCCCAGGCGAAGAATGGTCCGGCTGCATTTGGGTGAATATCGTCAAGCCAGCGGAAAACGATGTCTACCATCATCAGTTCACCTCCATATTAAATGGAGGAAGACGTACCACAGCTTTCGGATCGATTTTCAACGCCCCCAGATCCACCTCAGGTGCCAACTCAATGATAAGACTTTTCTCAACGAATTGATATTCCCCTACTGCAACAACCTGATCCTCCTTGATTTGAAGGGTCTTTGCGATAGAAGATCCAAATTCGCTCAATTGCTCAGGACCAGTTTCCGACAACTTTGATAATGCTTCAGGCGATAGAGTCGAGAGGGAGATAGTGATTTCCAAGGAATTCGCATCATGTTTCCCCCCTTGACGTTTCTTGGCGGTAAGCTCTCCCCAGAACTTGGTCTCGAATTTGATTTCTGATATGTGTGGGTATCTCGAAAGAACAACTTTGGAAGCTGCCAATGTCGCATGACCGCAGATTGGGACTTCCTGGTGATTCAGCCCAGATTCGGGCTCAAGAATGAGTTATGACGTACACATAGGACAGTAAACCATCTCAAGCCCCATCTCCCTTTCTGCTCATCTATAGGGACAAGGTATGCGGTTTCAGCAAACCCGAAATCCTTTGCTGTTCTCAGGAGGAAAGCATCGTCCGTAGCCCTAGGGTCACCAGCTGGAAAGAGCACTACAGACGCCTGATTCCCTGAATGTGGAGATGACGCTGTGAAGGCGTTGACTAGGTGGTATTCGAGTCTAGGTAAAGCAGGCATTGTGTATAGTCTGTTATGAGACTCGTTGCTCGTAACGACTCGAAAGTGATAGACGCCCTCCACTCTTGTCAGCTGACGGATCTTTCCAAGCTCGGATTTCTCCGTGTCTTCCGTGGAGATCGGATAGATCCGTTCGGTGACCAAGACCGAGGTGTTGATCTGATCAAGCAAATCTCTTTGATCTGACCAAGCCCCTCCCCCTTTGTCATAACATTGGAGACACGTAGCGGTATATAATATAGACCTCCTCGATCAGATCTCCTCCATTCACTCACACATCTTCCTTTCCATCTCATTCCTTCCGGATTCGCCATATTCGATCATTAACAAATCGCCATACACAATGTCGCAAGTCCAGAATATCGTTATAGTCGGTGGTAAGTCATCCCCTAACCACCTTCACGTTCTGCGAAGCTTACAACCAGCCTCATCTGCTGGCCACACTCTTGCAAACACTCTTATACCACTTCTTCCCCCTACACATCGGATTGTACTCATTGACGCATCCGCCTACTCCTACTACCCCGTAGCAGCCCTCAGAGGAGCAGTCGTCCCAGGATGGGAGAACAAAATCACAGTACCTCTCAGTACAGAGAATGTCTTTGGTAAATCATCGCCACATGTAGTCATCGCGCCCAACAAGGTGGTCGAATTGAAGGAAGGATCGCTTGTCTTGGAGAAGGAATTTGAGGGTAGTAATGAACTACCTTTCTTTGTATGTCGCTCAAAACATCGAGTGGATTGGAGGCTGATGATAGAAATGTGTCCTTGCGATCGGTACTGCTCAGCCTGTTCCAATGCGAGGTGACTCTTCGCATTCGCTAGAAGAGGCGAGAGGTAAGCTCAAGAAGATGCAGGGGGATATCGCCAAAGCCCAAAAGGTGGTCATTATCGGTGCTGGACCAGTCGGGCTAGAATATGCTGGTGTACGTTGCTATCATCCATCGCAATACTTGATCTGACCGCCAGGAAATAAGAGAGCTATTCCCAGACAAGAGCATCACACTCGTTCACTCAAAATCACGTCCTCTCAATGCTGCCAATCCCTCCAAAGCTGCCAACGTAAACTCCAAAGGATCACCACACGGCTGGCAAGCTCCTCTGGTCAACCCAAAATTATCAACTGCTGTCGAAGGGGCTCTAAAAAGCCTCAAGATCGACTTCGTCGGTGATTCCAAAGTCACCATCCCTTCTTCCAATTCCAATGTAGGAGATGGGGAATGGGACGGATCGTTCGGACTACAGAACGGACTCAAGAAGGTGGCTCTACCTAGTGGAAAGACTATCGAGGCAGACTTCATATTCATGGGTCTAGGTAATAAATCGAATGCCAACTTTGTCGAGAAGGCCGATGGTGGTGCTGTAGTCGATGGGTTGATCAGGGTAGATGAATACCTCAAGGTCAGCTTCATGTGTCATTGTCCCGCATTGCAAGTACTGACGAACAGGTCAAATCATCCAATACCGATTCCCCTTTGAACAAGAACTACTACGCGATCGGGGACTGCTGTACCACACCAGGATGGAAGACACTACAAGGCGCTCAAGCAGACGCAGCGGCAGTCGCTCCAAAGTGAGTTTTCCCTTTCCCCTATCGCCTATTGAGTGATACGCTGACAAGAAGCGTGGTGGCAGATATCAAAGGCAGGCCATTGAAAGCCTACAAGCGAGGGACAGTACACGCTATGGCACGTCTGTATTATATAGCTAGATAGTAGACACTGACCTATAGATGATCCCTCTCGGTCCAGCTCATGGGGCGGGATACGTCACTTTCCCTCTACT